>OQVS01001262.1_pt1 | contig 17437 bp, 10 predicted proteins | sample 1691601 | NCBI WGS metagenome assembly OQVS01 (sample SAMN03418268, study PRJEB22391) | human gut metagenome | biome: human-gut; feature: organic feature; material: feces | host: Homo sapiens | place: Tanzania | collected 2013-01
GCATCGAGAATCGGCATGTTGACGTGCATGTGGCGATTGATTTCCTTCATACACTTTGTACCGAAAAATCCCTCGGCAATCATCTCCATCTCTATCTGTGCACTTTTCACGCTATAGCCTTTACCTATCATGGTACCGAAGGTGCGGTTGCGTGAGAAATTACTGTAACCTGTTACGAGCAGGTCACCGAGATATACTGAGTCGTACATGCTGCGGTCGATAGGGTGGACGGCAGTGAGGAAACGGTGCATCTCCTGAACGGCATTCGACATGAGTACCGCCTGAAAATTGTCGCCATATTTCAGACCGCCACAGATGCCTGCAGCAATAGCATATACATTCTTCAAGACCGATGAGTATTCGATACCGATGACATCGCTTGAAGTCTTGGTCTTGATGTACTCGCTTGCCAGACAGTCGTTGGCAAAGGCGCGAGCCTTATCTGTGTCGCTACAGCCCACGGTGAGATAACTCAGACGCTCCAGTGCAACTTCTTCTGCATGAGAAGGACCACCGATACAAGCCAAGTTTTCATAAGGCACGTCATATACCTGATGGAAATATTCCGAACAAACGAGGTTTTCGTCAGGTACGATACCCTTGATGGCTGTGATGATAAACTTGTCGCTGATGCGAGTCTTGAGTTTCTTGAGATGATTTTTAAGGTAAGGCGATGGGGTGACGAATACGAGTGTGTCGTAGTTCTGCACAATCTTATTGATGTCTGAAGAGAAGAAAATTTCATCCACATTGAATCTTGCCGACATCAGATAGGCAGGATTATGCCCCAAGCGCTTGAAGTCCTCGATGCGGTCGTCGCGTCGCATATACCAACCTATGTGATGAGTATGCCCCACCACAATCTTGGCTATTGCCGTAGCCCAGCTACCGCCGCCAATAATAGCAATTTTCCCGCAGTTGAACACTTCGTTTTATGTTTAATGTATAACTAATAATGTATAATTGGAGTATGCTGCCCCAATTATACATTAATATATATTACTTATTTGCTGCGTCAATCCAGCCCTGGATATCATCAACAGAAGGCTTCTCATAGCCGAGTTTGTACTTCTTGTTGATTTCACCGATCTTCTGCTGAAGACCCTGAGCCTTCTCTTCACGGATGTCAGAAATCAGGTTGAAACCTGCCTTGCGGAGCACGTATGCCCAATCCTCTGGCACGCCAATCTCTGCCCATTCCTTGATGGTGCTCTGTGGCATCTTCTTCTCTGGCTTCATCTGTGGGAAGAACAATACCTCCTGGATGAAGGTCTTGCCTGTCATCAACATGACCAAGCGGTCGATACCGATACCGATACCTGATGTTGGAGGCATACCGTACTGGAGGGCACGGAGAAAGTCCTGATCGATGATCATTGCCTCGTCATCACCCTTGTCGGCAAGCTTCATCTGGTCGATGAAACGCTCTTCCTGGTCGATTGGGTCGTTGAGCTCTGAGTATGCATTAGCAAGCTCCTTACCGTTGACCATCAACTCGAAACGCTCTGTCAAACCAGGCTTAGAACGGTGCATCTTAGTCAGTGGAGACATCTCAACAGGATAGTCGGTGATAAAAGTAGGCTGGAGGAAAGTTCCCTCGCAGAACTCGCCGAAGAGCTCGTCGATCAACTTACCCTTACCCATGGTCTCATCTACATCCATGCCCTTCTCCTTGCAGAATGCGCGGATTTCTTCCTCTGTCTTGCCGTTGCAATCGAAACCAGTCTTTTCCTTGATGGCATCGAGGATAGGAAGACGGCGATATGGAGCCTTGAAGCTAATGATGTTACCATCTATCTCGCGTTCTGGCTTTCCATTGACTGCGATACAGATAGTCTCGAGCAATTTCTCAGTGAATGACATCATCCAGTTGTAGTCCTTGTACTGAACATAAAGTTCCATACAGGTGAACTCTGGGTTGTGGTTACGGTCCATACCCTCGTTGCGGAAGTTCTTGCCAATCTCATAAACACCCTCGAAACCACCTACGATAAGGCGCTTCAGATAAAGCTCGGTAGCGATACGCATATACATATCCTGATCGAGCGCATTGAAGTGGGTGATGAATGGGCGGGCAGAAGCACCACCAGCGATGCTCTGGAGAGTAGGAGTCTCCACCTCTGTATAACCAGCGTTGTCGAGAACGCTGCGGAGTGTACGGAGAACAGTAGCACGCTGCAAGAAAGTATCCTTTACGCCATCGTTGACGATGAGGTCAACATAGCGCTGACGATAGCGCAACTCAGGGTCGTCGAACTTGTCGTAAGCAACACCATCCTTATATTTTACGATAGGGAGTGGTTTCAAACTCTTAGAGAGCAGGCACAGTTCCTTGGCGTGAACTGAAATCTCGCCAGTCTGTGTGCGGAAAACAAAACCCTTTACACCGATGAAGTCACCGATGTCGAGAAGTTTCTTGAAAACAGTATTATAAAGGTCTTTGTTCTCGTCTGGACAAATCTCGTCGCGTGCGATATAGACCTGGATTCTTCCCTTTGAGTCCTGCAACTCTGCGAAGCTGGCTTTACCCATTACGCGTCGGCCCATCATACGACCTGCGATGACTACCTGGCGTGGCTCTTCCTCGTCTTTGAATTCAGCTTTGATATCAGTGCTGAATGCATTGGTTGGAAACTCTGCAGCTGGGTATGGATCAATGCCCATCTCGCGCAATGTTTGAAGACTTTGTCTGCGAACGATTTCCTGTTCGCTTAACTCTAAAATGTTCATATTCTATTTAGATATATCTAATTTTGTTATTCTGTCTGCAAAAATACAAATAATTTTCTGAACTCCACTTTATTTTTATGCTTTTTAATATAATAAGTCGGAAATAGTTGTGCAAACATTTGCATTATAGCTTAATAAAAAACTTCTTCCGGTACATCCAGATGCCCATCGCTGCATGAATGGCAACAAAAAACAGGGCATAGGTGAGGGAAACCAGATACTCGTCTGAAATGGCATTCCTGATGAGGCCTAACAGGTCGTCCTTGATGCCGTATGTTCCGAAAACAATGGCAAGGAACTCGCTCAGGACATAAAGAAAAAGTGGATTCATTCCGAAAGACAGAAACAGAACTGTTATCGGATTCTCCTTTGTTCTTATCGTCTTTCCTCCCGCACTTTTTCCATCCATTCCTTCTGCATTTGCTTCTGTCTTTCCTTCCGTACTGATTTCACCCCTGTCAATCCATTGGATGAGCAGACTCAAGATCCAGGCAGCAAAGCCACAGGTCACGAATACATAGCTTGGACTCCATATTCTCTTATTGATGCCGAAACCAATCAAGGAAAGGAAGAAGCCAAGAATGAGCATGACAAGACCACTGATTTTCAGAAACTTGATTTTGGAATGAACGTTCTGACCTGCAATGCTGATGTATTTGCAACAGAGGAAACCTATCATTGTATGGGCGATGGCTGGCAATGTGCTCAGCAGTCCTTCGGGATCTACCGGACTCTTATGATAGAGGTGGTCGTAGCCGAAAATATGGAGATCTGTCTGGGCGATGATGTTGACAGATGCGTCGTAGGCATAACCATTGCCGAAAGCTAAGATGCCCATATAGACTATGATGATGCCGAGGATGATATGGACAAAATACCGTTGGTTGATATGGATGGCCAACAGGGATACAATGCCATAACAGAGGGCTATGCGCTGTAAGACTGCCCATATACGCAGATGCGCAAAGTCTAATCCATTACCCGAACAAATCATATCAAACCAGTTGATACTGAGTCCGATAAGGAAAAGCAAGATGGTGCGTTTTTCGATTTTTCTGTAGATAATTAGCGAGGGCTTAAACTCCGTCTTTCTCAAAGACAGATAGGTGGACATACCCATCATGAAGAGGAAGAAAGGAAAGACCAGGTCGCAGGGAGTCAAGCCGTTCCACTTGCTATGCGTCAGAATATGATAGTTCTGTTCACCGCCATTGTTGACCAATATCATGAGGGCTACTGTGAGCCCTCGCATGATATCCAGAGATTTGAGTCTGATCATAGTTTTCTGAGTGTTTTATCTTGTTCTTAATTTTTTATCAGATAAGATTCGTTGTTTTTATCTGATAAACTTGATAACTTCCTTTGCCACTTCCACGCAGTCTCCTTCTGGTTGAGCACTGTAGGTGTTGTGCTGCAGAGTCCATGGTTCCTCTATAGCATACCAGTCAATTAACGGACCGCCAGGCAATGCCATTTGGAAGAGTTCGGCAGCAGTCTTGTTGGCATTCTTGCCACCGCCTAACGCTTCGTAATCCACTTGAGTGCTGGCTTTCATCTGGTCTTCTAATGCCTTCATATAGGTACTCCATCTCTTGTAGTAGAAGTCTTTCAGCAAACCTTGCCATTCCTTGTGTGCATAGTCTCGGAGTCCTCCCTTATCAGCACAGGTGCGGTTTCCCCATGTGGTAATCTGTACACGGGCATTCCACTCATATTGGTCTTTCTCTGCCGTAGTCTTGCCGATTTTGCGTGCCTGTTCTGTCCAATGTCCCAGACGGAATTCAGAACGGGTGCCTAAGAGCTTGTCCTGCAGGAGAATCATCTTCAGGAATCGGTCTGCATTCTTGTCAAATTCTTTACGGGCAAAGGCATTGTAGTCGGCAATTGTCTGCAGGTACTGTTTTCTGCCCTGATCGGCGAGAGCCTGTCGGCAGATATCCACGAGATCATATTCGTAGTTGTTGTTTCCTTTGTATTTATCAGCTACTTGTGCGAAGAGGATGGCAGCCTGTCGGGTGTCTTCCGGATCATAGTAGTTGTGCATTTTCGACCAGCTGGAAACCTGGAAATTGTTTAATGATGGGCGTCCGCAGAAGATGCTCTCATGAGGACCTTGCTGGTTGTTGCCGAGCGGACAGTTATAGATGCTTTGTGCAAGCAGGGTCCAGGCTTTCACGATTGTATCATCATGCACGCCATATCTGGCAAAGCAGTATTCCTTGATCCATTCCTCCTTGGTCATCTTCTCTGCTCTCCAAGGCAGTTCGCTCATCAGTTCAAACATCACCGGGTTGTTTTCCGAACCTTCCATCGTAAAGCCCCAACCCTTCAGTGAAGAGTTTGTGATGAGTGAAGAATTCTCTTGCTTTTGGAGATCCGTTTGACCTGTTGCGAGATAGAAGTTGTTGAGAAGCTGGTCCATTCTTCCATGAAGACCCACGTTTCCGCCGAAGTTCTCTAGAAGACAGAAGAGCCATTGATGCTTGCCGTATCCACCTTCCCGTTTCCAGATACTCGGACTTCCGAACATCGGGCGGCATTCTGAGAAAAGGTCGAGTATAAGGAGGTCGCCAACCTTCAGATTTTCTATCATCTGTGGACGTGGATTCTCGGTCCATCCCTGAACCACCCACACAGCCTCAGAATTGGCACGCTTCATGGCATCCATCAGCACCTTTCCTGCTTTTCCGTAATCAACGGCAGCATCATCATTGCTTTCGTGGAAAGGATCCATGGAGTAATAGGAAGCCTTACCGAAGAGATGGGTGAGTTCCTTATAATATAGGTCTGCGATTTCTGCAAATCGGGCATCCGTAGGCGATAGGTTGGCAGGGCGCTGATAACCATTCCAGCGACCACCATCAGTCACGTTGAGTCCTAACTTTTCCTTGGCATCATGAGGCATCATACCGCAATAGCCCGGCAAGACTGGTTTCATCCCTAATTCCTTCATTCTTGCCAATATCTTCTTCTGCAATACTTCCTGCTGCTTGTACCAGTTGAGTGGCAGCGGACCGCCCCATCCCTCGAGGTTGTTCATTTCCCACCAAGCCAGGAAAGCAGGACCGGCAATAAATTTGCCAACTTCTTCCTCTGTATAGCCCAATTTGAGGAGCATGTTTCTCCATACACATTCTTCGCCTACGATGGCAAGCGGCATGTTGATGCCATGCAGAGCCATCCAGTCGATTTCTTTCTGCCAACGGTTCCAGTCCCAGAAAGCCATCGAGTAGGAGAAGGTGCAGTAGTTGAAATCGTAGCGCAATTTGAGATCTGTCTCATGGCGCTCCTTTTTCTCAACTCGTGGCAATACGGCAGGTATTTTAGCCGTCATATTGTTCCAGGAGATATGGATGCCGGCATAGTGTTTGAGATACCAGTTGACGCCCACGGCAATATTCACCCAAGAGTTGCCTCGGATGATGATAGGGGATGAAGATTTCCTGCTGTTGGAGGAAGGATGAGACTTCTGGTCAATCTCAAAGAAGTCTTTGTCCGATTTTACCAGTATGGTCTGAAACTTGCGTGAAGCGCCTTTGTCAATGCGTTCCAGGATGTCATCTACAGGATTTGCCTGTATGCCCGTAACGGTCAATAGAAATAGGTAGAATAATATTTTTCTCATATACATTATATAAATAAAGGTTTAACATGATGATGAAAAGGTCTCATATTTGAATATAGAAAAGGTCTAAAATATAAATGTTGAAGAGTTTGTGTATCTTCATTCTTCCTTCTGCTGATACACATTCTCTCCAACATTTCATAAGATTATCCTTCTCTAAAGAAATCCAGTGCTTCCTTGATTTCGTCCACGGTAGCCGTCTGGTTGATGCGGATGTCACCGATGCCTCCCAAGAGGGTGAAGTTGATGATGCCGTTCTGGTTTTTCTTATCGTGGTGCATCAGCTCTATCAGCTCATCGTAGTCATCACAGGTGATAGGCAATGTGCCGTAGTATTCCTTGATGAAACTTACGGTCTGTCTCATCTTTTCGGTAGGGAAACCTGTATGTGTGGCACTGAGATATAGTTCGCAGATCATACCGAATGCAACCGCATGACCATGCAGGATAGGCTTGCGCTTCAAGGCCCAACTCTCAAAGGCATGACCGAAGGTGTGTCCTAAGTTCAGTGCCTTGCGGATACCATGCTCATGAGGATCTTCTTCTACGATGCGTTCCTTTACCTTCACGCTGTCAGCCACCATTTGCTGCAGATGCTTTAAATCAGGATTTGCCAAATCGAAGGTAATCAGTTCCTTCCACATATCCTCCGTTGAGATGAGTCCGTGCTTCAACATCTCTGCATAGCCAGAACAGATGTTCTCGGCATCCAGACTGCGCAGGAATTCCGTGTCGAGGATGACAAACTTAGAATCGTTGAATACACCTATCTCATTCTTCAGTCCGTTGAAGTTGATACCCGTCTTACCGCCAACCGATGCATCCACCATGGCAAGCAGGGTAGTAGGGATATTGATGAAGTTGATGCCGCGTTTGAAGGTGGAAGCAGCAAAACCGCCGAGGTCAGTTACCATGCCGCCGCCAAGGTTGATGAGACAAGAGTGTCGTGAACCGCCACCATCGCCGAGTGATTTCCATACATGTGCTATTGTTTCCAGGTCCTTATGGGTGTCTGTAGCACCTATCGTGATGACCTGTGCATTTTTCAGCGTAAAGAATCCCTGGATGACCGGAAGGCATTTTTCCTTCGTCACCTCATCGACAAGGATAAAAATCTTGTCGTGCTCGCATTCAGTGAGTGCATTGGCAATCTCACTCTCCAGATGAGTAGATATGATAATTCTCTGATTCATAACAAAAACGTTTAATAATGTTGCAAAGGTACGTTAAAAAACTGACTTAAACGGCAAAAAATCCTATTTTTTTTGATTGTTTACTCTATATTTGGCATAAAAATAGTATTTTTGTTTAAACCTTGTATAATTATGTACGTCAAAAAGGCAAATCAAAAATAACTTATTGCAATGAAAAAATCAATTTTGATGATGCTGTTGCTTTTGGTCTCAATAGCATCGTTTGCTCAGGAACGCTTGGTAAGCGGAGCGATTATCGACCGGGATACCAAGGATCCTGTAGAGCAGGTGACCGTCCAGTTGCTCAAAACTGATAGTACCTATGTGACGGGTGCCATCAGCAACGAGAAAGGTCTTTTCCATCTGAATGCGCCTGAAAATGGCAAGTATCTTCTGAAGATTACGAGTGTAGGATATAAGCCTACCGTGAAGCGCGTGGTCATCGAACAGGACAAGAATCTGGCGTTGGGTAATGTCGTTGTCGGTGCTGATGCCATCATGCTGAAAGGAGCTGTGGTTACCGCTATGGCTCAGAAAGTAACGCTCAAGGAGGATACCTTCGTATATAACTCAGCTGCCTACCGTACGCCGGAAGGTTCGGTGGTGGAAGAACTCGTGAAGCGTCTGCCGGGTGCTGAGGTGAGCGATGACGGTACCATCAAAATCAATGGTAAGGAGGTGAAGAAAATCCTCGTTGACGGCAAGGAGTTCATGACGGGAGATACCAAGACTGCCCTCAAGAACCTGCCTACCAGCATCATCGATAAAATCAAGGCTTACGATGAGAAAAGTGATCTCTCGAAGGTGACGGGTATTGATGATGGTGAGGAACAGACCGTGCTCGACTTCAATGTGAAGAAGGGTATGAACAAGGGTCTGATGTCTAATATCGACCTCGGTATAGGTAATAAAAATAGGTATAGTGCCAGAGGTATGGGTGGATATTTCAACAGTAATAACCGCTTCATGCTTTTCGGTAATGCCAACAATACCAGCGACCGTGGCTTCGGTGGCGGTGGACCAAGACGTGGCTTCGGTGGCGGCAATGGTTTGAATGCCAGCAAGATGCTGGCTGCCAACTATAATTATGAGGAGAAGAATAAATTCAAGTTTAATACATCTCTTCGCTGGAATCATAGTGATGGAGATGTCTGGAGCCGTCGTTCCAGCGAGAATTTCTTGGGAAGTAGTTCCTCTTTCTCCAACAGTCTGAACCAGAGTTTCTCTCGCAGTGACAGTTGGAATGGTAATATCCGTCTGGAGTGGATGCCAGATACAATGACCAACATCCTCTTCCGTCCTTCTATCTCATGGACTACCAATGATAGTCGCAGCACGGGTATTTCTGCATCCTACAATCAGGATCCATACCAATATTCCGATGATCCTCTTTCTGATGAGGCCATCGAAAAAATGGATGAGGATGATGCAGTGGTCAACACTCAGCGGTCAGTAAGCTTGAACAATTCCAAGAACAACAATATTAGAGGTATGCTCCAGTTGAATCGTAAGCTCAACAATAAAGGACGTAACGTAACCCTCCGTATGGATGCCAAATATACCGATAAGGACAGTAAGAGCATCTCCCTGCAGAATGCTCATCTTTATCTGGTACAGAATGAAGCTGGCTTGGATTCCACATATCAGACCAACCGCTATAATCTGACTCCTTCCAAGGATTACAGTTACAGTGCTCAGGCCACCTATAGCGAACCGCTCTGGAAGGCCACCTTCCTCCAGTTCAGCTATAAGTTCACCTACAGCTACTCCAAGAGTGACCGCAGCACCTACGATTTCAGTAAATATAGTTTTGATGGAATCAATCCAGAATACGGAGCGTGGGGCAATTATCTTGGCCGTCTGGATGGCGAACTGGGTGACTATCGAGATGACAAACTGAGCCGCTATTCAGAGTATAGAAACTATACCCATGATATTCAGGTGATGATGCGCTTCGTCCGTCAGAAGTATAATCTGAACTTCGGTGTGATGATCCAGCCTCAGCGTTCCAAGTTCATACAGGATTATCAGGGCAAATATGTAGATACGGTGCGCACGGTGACCAATGTCAGTCCGACCCTTGATTTCCGTTACCGATTCTCCAAGATGAGCAATCTGCGTGTCAACTATCGAGGAACGACTTCACAGCCAAGCATCTCTCAGTTGCTCAACATCGTAGATGACAGCGATCCGCTCAATGTCTCTATGGGTAATCCCGGTTTGAAACCTTCGTTTACTCAGAACTTCCGATTGTTCTACAACAATTTCGTTCAGAATCACAACAAGGGTGTGATGACCTATATCAACTTCTCTACGACCAGCAATAGCATCAGCAATAAGGTGACCTACGATGAGACGACTGGTGGAAGAATCACCCGACCTGAGAATATCAATGGCAACTGGAATGTGATGGGAGCCTTTATGTTCAACTGTTCTATCGACAGTGCTGGTGTATGGAATATCAATACCGATACCAATTTGGGTTATAATCACTATGTGAGTTATCTGAGTCTCGACAAGTCGCAGGATTCCCAAAAGAATACCACCCAGAATACCACGTGGAATGAGCGTCTCTCTCTGAGTTATCGCAATGATTGGTTGGAATTGTCACTCGATGGAACATTGGCTTACAATCATGCCAAGAACAAGTTGCAGCCTAACAGCAACCTGGATACCTGGCAGTTCTCTTATGGACCTTCGATGACATTGACCGCTCCTTGGGGCACAAGTTTGAATACCAGTCTCTCCTGCAGCAGTCGTCGCGGCTATTCCGATGCATCGATGAATACCGATGAGTTTGTGTGGAATGCTCAACTTTCACAGGGATTCCTGAAGGGTAAGCCTCTCACCGTGATGCTTCAGTTCTACGATCTGTTGCACCAGCAGAGTACCTTCTCGAGAGCGATTTCATCCGTTTCGCGTACGGATACGGAATACAATGCCATCAACTCTTATGCGATGCTTCACGTAGTATATCGCATGAATCTCTTCGGAGGCAAGGATGCACGCAAGGAAAATCGTGGGGAAGGTCCAGGTGGACGTCCTGATTTCCGTGGTCGCCCATTTAATGGAAGTGGTCGTCCAATGGGTCCTCCTCCAGGACGTTTCTTTTAATAGAATTTTTTAGGAGATAACTGAACTTTCGAGTCTTTAAGACGATAAGAAATAATTTAGGTATGGCTTTATAAAAGCTGAACAGCCGCTTTCTCATGTGTTCGAGAAGCGGCTGTTCTTATTTTTATAGTTGGCTTGATCCAATATTTAGTTGGCTTGCTCCAACTTATTCTGTGCGATGATTTCCTCAGCTCGTTTGAGCGCCTTGCTAATATGGTCGGTGATATTCTCCTTACCGAGCATATTGTAGAAACCAGCGTGCTCCAATTGGAAGTTTACTTTCTCGCAAACACCGGAGAGAACGATCTGGATGTTTTCCTTCTGACTCATTTCGCAGAGGTTAGTGAGGTTGTGAATACCTGTAGAATCTACGAAAGGAACCTTGCGCATACGGATGACGCGTACCAGCGGGCGATCACCGAAGGCAGCCATCACTTCCTCAAATTTATTGCCGGCTCCGAAGAAGAAAGGACCATTAATCTCATATACCTCCACACCCTTAGGAATGGTATAGTGCTCCAGGTTGGTAGAAAGGAAGTCAAACTCTTTGTTGAGGTCAATCTCATCGTCGGTAATAGCCTTTACGTCGGTCGTCTCAGACATACGTTTCATGAAGAGCAGACAGGCGATAATCAGTCCCACTTCGATAGCTACGGTAAGGTCGAAGATGATGGTGAGGAAGAAAGTAATCAGGAGCACAGTAACATCGCTCTTAGGATTCTTCATCAGTGCTAAGAATGAACGCCAGCCAGACATACCATAAGAAACAACTACCAATACACCAGCCAGACAAGCCATAGGGATAAACTTAGCTAATGGCATCAGGAAGAGGAAGATGAACAGTAAGACGATGGCATGGATGATACCGGCCACAGGAGTCTTACCACCATTATTAATATTGGTCATCGTACGGGCGATGGCACCTGTAGCTGGAATACCGCCGAAGAGAGGAGAGGCGATATTGGCCAATCCCTGTGCCACCAACTCTGTATTGGAATCGTGGTGGTCGCTGATCACACCATCTGCTACGGTAGCAGAAAGCAGACTCTCGATGGCACCGAGGATAGCGATGGTGATGGCAGGAGATACCAGGCTCTTGATGGTTTCCCAGTTGATTTCAGGCACCTGTGCAGCAGGCAGTTCGTTGCTGATAGAGAAACGATCTCCGATGGTCTCGATGCTTGTCACACCGGCATATTGTTTCAGGATGAGCGCTACTACCGTCATCAGGATAATGGCGATGAGCGAACCCGGAATCTTCTTGCTGAAACGAGGAGTGATGGCAATGATAATCACGCTCGCCACACCGATGAGGGCACACCAAGGGTCGATGGTATCGAAACTCTGGAAATAAACGCCCCATTTCTCGATAAAGTCAGAAGGATTGCTGGCTAAGGTCAAGCCAAAGAGATCCTTGATCTGTGTGGTGAAGATGGTAACGGCGATACCACTGGTAAATCCCACTACGATCGGGTAAGGAATGTACTTGATGATGGTGCCGAGTCGGAGCAGTCCGAAGAGTACCAGGAAGAGACCCGCCATCAATGTGGCGATGGTCAGTCCCTCCATGCCATACTTCTGGATGATGCCATAGATGATGACGATGAAGGCTCCCGTAGGACCACCAATCTGCACTTTACTACCGCCAAAGACGGAGATGATAAGACCTGCCACAATGGCGGTGATAATTCCCTTCTCTGGGGTCACGCCTGAGGCAATACCGAATGCGATGGCCAGAGGCAGGGCTACGATTCCCACGATGATTCCTGCCATGAGGTCAGACATGAATGTTTTCTTGTTGTATGTCTTCAGACAAGAAAACAAGCTTGACTTGATTGCTATTGCTTTCATTACCTTATTAAAAAATTATATTGTATTTTTTTGTTATCCAAAAATATCGCTTGCAAAGGTACGATAAATATTTTAAATAACAAAATGTTTTTTAATGTTTCTTAATTGTTAATCTCGTTTCATTGATTTAGCGTACTTTTGTATGTCATCTAAGGTTTAGATAGCATACAGATTATGGCAAAAGACAAGATAGCATACGTTTGCAGCAATTGTGGACAGGAATCAGCCAAGTGGATTGGCAAATGTCCGAGTTGTGGACAATGGAATACTTTTAAGGAAATCCGAATCACAGGAGAAACGGGAACCCAGGCTGCCCGAAATGCGGGCATGACGATGAGACATGGTGGCGCAGCTACTATGTTTGGCGGCGTGCGTGCTTCGGATGGCGCAGCCCAACCCATGAAGCTTCGTGATATCTCTGCCCACGATGAACCCCGTATTGATATGCATGATGAGGAACTGAACCGTGTGCTCGGTGGGGGAATGGTGCAGGGCAGTATCACTTTGTTGGGTGGTGAACCGGGTATCGGTAAGAGTACGCTCACACTGCAGACCATTCTCAATATCCCTGAAAAGAAAGTGCTCTATGTGAGCGGAGAGGAAAGTGCGCATCAGATCAAGTTGAGAGCCGACAGGTTGGCTTCTTCGATCACACCCGATGGAACGGATGTGAATCTCGACCATATCTCTATCCTTTGTGAAACTTCCTTAGAGAAGATCTTCTCCCATATCCAGCAGGTGGCTCCGGAAATCGTAGTCATTGACTCTATCCAGACCATCGCAACAGAGGATGTGGATAGCAGTCCGGGCAGTGTCTCGCAGGTCAGAGAGTGTGCTGCAGCTTTGTTGCGATTTGCCAAAACCAGTGGCATTCCTGTTATCCTGATAGGACATATTAATAAAGAGGGAACGCTTGCAGGACCTAAGATACTGGAACATATCGTGGATACCGTCATCCAGTTTGAGGGCGACCAGCATTATATGTATCGCATCCTCCGTAGTATCAAAAACCGATTTGGAAGTACTTCGGAATTGGGAATCTATGAGATGCAGCAGGGAGGACTCCGCCAGGTCAGTAATCCGTCAGAACTCCTCTTGACTGAGGATCACGACGGACTTTCGGGAGTGGCCATTAGCAGTGCCATCGAGGGTGTGCGCCCATTCCTGGTCGAGACTCAAGCCTTGGTTTCCACTGCCGCCTATGGAACTCCCCAGCGCTCTGCTACGGGTTTCGACCAGCGCCGACTTAACATGCTTTTGGCCGTATTGGAAAAGCGCGTGGGATTCAAGTTAATGCAGAAGGACGTGTTCCTGAATATAGCAGGAGGACTGAGAGTCACTGACTTGGCGATGGATTTGAGCGTGATAGCCGCTGTCTTGAGCAGTAATGTGGATACAGCCATAGAGGCTGGCTGGTGTATGTGTGGCGAGGTAGGTCTGAGCGGAGAAGTGCGCCCCGTAAGCCGTATCGAACAGCGAATAGCTGAGGCTGAGAAGCTCGGTTTTCAGCACATCATCATCCCTAAATACAATTATTCGGGATTTGATCATTCGAAATACAAGATAGAGATTTACCCGGTCAGAAAGGTGGAAGAGGCGCTGAGATGCCTGTTCGGATAGAGGCTTTTTGAAAGGTAAAAAGGTAAAAAAGTAAAAAGTTAAGAAAGTAAAAATATATAGAGGAAATGAAAGATTCAGTGATTATTGTGAGTGGTGGTATGGACAGTATCACGCTGCTCTACGACAAGAAGGACGAAATCGCTTTGGGCATCAGTTTCAATTATGGTTCCAATCATAATGAGCGTGAGATTCCCTTTGCCAAAATGCATTGCGAGCGTCTTGGCATCAAGCATATTACTATCGATTTGGGCTTTATGCACCAGTATTTCAAGAGCAGTCTCCTTGAAGGAGCAGATGCTATCCCAGAAGGGCATTATGCTGATGACAATATGAAATCCACGGTGGTTCCTTTCCGTAATGGCATCATGCTGAGCATCGCCATCGGCATTGCAGAGAGCAATCAGCTGAAGAAGGTGCTTATAGCCAATCATGGAGGAGATCATACGATTTATCCCGACTGTCGTCCTGAGTTCATTGATGCCATCGACAAGGCGGCGCAGGCAGGTACTTTCGTAGATGTGCAGGTGAGTGCTCCTTATACCAATATCACCAAGGCTGATATTGCTCGTATCGGCAAGAAATTGGGAATCGACTATGCTGAAACCTGGAGCTGCTACAAGGGCGGCGAAATCCATTGCGGTAAATGCGGCACATGCGTAGAACGCAAGGAAGCGCTTGCCGAGGCAGGTATCGAGGATACAACCGTATATGAAGCCTGAGAATGACGTGTATAAGATTAAAATTAGTAAATGACAAAATAACAACAAAATGAAAAAGAATTTGATTTTGAGTGCAGCTCTTTTGCTTTCTGCAACTGCAGCTATGGCACAGAGTGGCACTTTCACATTGAAGGCCAACTTGAAGAACTTTGGTGACACCGTGATAGTCTTTAAGAACAGAGGTGTGAAGAACGATACCGTCTTGGTAAAGAAGGATAAGTTCACTTATACTACCACTTTGGACAAGCCAATGTCTATCATTTTCGCAACTCCAGGTACCTTCCGCAACACAGAGTACAAGATGGCTCGCATCGTAGCAGTACCAGGTGAGAAAGCAGAGCTCGTAGGTGATGTTCTCACCCGTTACGATATCTCTGGTAGCAATTTCTACAAGCAGTATCATTCATTGGATCTGATGTTGGAAGAGGCAGAGAAGCCTTTCACAGAGTTGCGCAAGTCTATCGAGGACCGCATGAAGAACGGTGGCGATCAGAATGCTCTCCGCAAGGAATATCAGGAGAAGGCTATGGAACTCGAGAAGACACGCAATGAGAAGGTAATGAATTACATTTCCCAGCATGCCAACGAGGAGGCTACTGCAGCACTCGTTCCTCAGTTCCAGGAGTATGACGTCATGCAGAAGGTTGTCAATATGCTTTCAGAGTCAGTTCGCAATGGTCGTATGAAGGCATTCTATCAGCCAATGTTGGATCAGGCAAAGGCTCAGATGGAGGCAGAGGAGAAGGCAAAGAAAGTACAGGCAGCCGGTGTTGAGGCTCCTGATTTCACCTTGAAGGATATTGAGGGCAACGACTTCACCCTTTCCAGTTTGCGTGGCAAGTATGTAGTTCTCGATTTCTGGGGTTCATGGTGCGGTTGGTGCATCAAGGGTATGCCTCAGATGAAGGAGTACTATACCAAGTATGCTGGCAAGTTTGAGATAGTAGGTATCGATTGCAATGATACCGAGCAGAAGTGGAAGGATGCTGTGAAGAAGCACGAGTTGCCATGGAAGCATGTTTACAATCCACGTAATGGTGCCGAGAATATTTGTGACAAGTATGCCATTCAGGGTTTCCCTACCAAGATTGTTCTTTCGCCAGAGGGTAAGATTGTGAAGACCATCGTAGGTGAGGATCCTGCATTCTATACATTGCTCGACGAGTTGCTCGGCAAGTAAATCTTGCGTGCTGGTTATCAGGGGCAGATTGGCAGTAAATATCCCGCTGTTTTCCTTTCAGACGGGGTTATTTGCTTCTAAATAAGCATAAACAGCCAAATATTTGCAAAAATATTTGGCTGTTTCAATAAAAAGTTGTACCTTTGCACCCGCAAGTTTAGAAATTGCAAATGATTAATTGATGGTTCCGTAGCTCAGTTGGATTAGAGCAACAGCCTTCTAAGCTGTGGGTCTTGGGTTCGAACCCCAACGGAATCACAAAAATCATGGAGAAAGAGGTTTGTCAGGAGTTCCTGGTGAGCCTCTTTTCTGTTTAATATAAGTCAATGGCTGCCGTTAGAATTGTGATAGCCTTGCTTTTTAGACAAAGCTGGGGCTTCACTCAGGAGGATATGTATAGACCCAGCAACAAATATTGAGGGATGGAATGGAAAGGAGTCATGGACATTTAGAACAAAGAAAAACGCCCCTTCTGCAGATTTGCATCATAAAATAGTGGTAGTGGAGACTTTCCCACTCTGCAAAGGCTAAGTCTTGGTACGGAGAGGATACGGACTTTGTATCTTCTTCTGTCAATAGTCTTCCGGTAGGAGTATATCTATGAATCTCCTATATATTTAATGTATATCAGACTCTTCCGCTACAGATGCTTTGTTTTCCTTGGGTTGTGGCTTGGGTACGAAACCTAAAATGGCAACCAGACAACTCATCAAAGGACTGATGATATTGAAGAAACAGAAGGGGAGATAGATTAGAGTTGGGATTCCAAGAACAGTACTTTGCGTCATACCGCAGGCTGTCCATGGAACCAGTACGCTCGTCACGGTAGCACTATCCTCTGTACTTCGGCTTAAGAGTTCAGGTCGGTAACCTCGTTCTGCATACTCATCCTTGTAGATAGATGCATTCATGATGATACTCAGGAACTGGTCGCCCATAACGAGATTGAGCAACACGCCCGATGCCACAGTACTGCATACAAGTGATATTGTGCTGTGTATGCTTTTCAGAAGCATGTGGGTGATAGCGTGAAGCATGCCGCTGGCTACCATACATGACCCGAAACACATGGCACAGAGGATGAGCCAGATGGTATTGAGCATGCCAGCCATGCCTCGGGTGGCAACAAGATCATTGATGTTCGCCATACCGCAATCTATCTGGGTATGGGTGTAGCAGGTGGTCATGATTCCCTCAAAGAGACTTTTGGCAGTGATGCTGTCTTCGTCAGCAATCTTTACCAGTACTTCCGGTTGGAGGGCGAGGGCACAGATGCATGCTGAAAGGGCAGAAAGAAGAAGTGTGATGAGAGAGGGGGTCTTGCGGTAGATGAGCCATCCTGTAAAAGCTGGAACGAGCATCGTAAGTAGGGAGATATTGAAACCATGACTCAGACCGGTAAGAT
>OQVS01001264.1_pt1 | contig 17433 bp, 11 predicted proteins | sample 1691601 | NCBI WGS metagenome assembly OQVS01 (sample SAMN03418268, study PRJEB22391) | human gut metagenome | biome: human-gut; feature: organic feature; material: feces | host: Homo sapiens | place: Tanzania | collected 2013-01
CTTATTGTCATTTTGCGAGATTTGTTACTCACGGTGCAAAGATACGAAAAATAATTGGATTTGTTACCCAAAACAAGAACCAATTACGAACCATTAACTATAATAAATTATGAAATCAAATAGTAGAGTAACAAACAAATAACAAAATACACATCATGCCAAACACCTGCTATATGCTGCATATATTAGCATTTACGCACATTTTCTTGTCTTTTCAAATGTTGCATGAGATTTGACTTTGTATTGGCGTTGTATCAGCGTTGCTCGTTTCGACTTACAGGGCAATGCGAAGGCCTTAACACGTGGAACGGGCAGAGGACTGACTCCACGCTTTTTCGTATGTATCAGTAAAACTAAACAGAATTATTAATTGGTCTTTCTTGGGGGTCGGATAGATTGTGTTTAAATCCAAACATTATGGAGAAAAAGAGAAAAGAAGAACTCCGATTACGTAGAGGTTTCTTCAAAATAACAGCTAGGGATGTGTGTGGTGACAAAATCAAAACGTTTTTTTATATAATGTTTTGGGGATTATTAATTTGTTTCCCTTACAATGTCCAATCCCAAAATTTCGAAAGTTATTTTGCTCCATTGGGTGATATGGTTACTTTAGGTGCGATTATAGAAAATCCAAATCTTCAGTCTCAGGATATGCAAAACTATATTGCATATGTTAACTCTGGTGATAATTGTATCAATAACGCAAAGTATGCAGATGCAATGTCATACTATAAAGAGGCAAGCAACATTATAAACCGAACTTACGATGGAAATTTGAAGAAATTGTACTTCAATTATGGTTGGGGCGATGCTTTGAAACAATCTTATGATTTTGCTTATAGTAAGTATAAATCACAACAGCCACAAACAAACAACTCTTATGGTGATGGTGGAGGCTCTTATTATGTTCCATCAACCCCATCTACAGGAGGATATTCAAATTCAACAACTCCAAAAAGCAGAACTTGTAATCTGTGTCATGGAACAGGTAGAAAGATAAAATTGCAATATGCTGCTGGTAAAGAAAAAATTTGTAGTGAATGTGGTGGAATAAAAGTCAGCGCAGGTCATTATCATGTAACTTGTGATTTGTGTCATGGGTCAGGAGTTCTTAATTATTAATTGGTAAATACTTTTATATTATGAGAAAAAAATAGTTTTGCTTTTTGTAGCAATTCTTTCTCTAGCATTTTATTCTTGTGAGGAAGATACGGGGGAAATATGCTTTGAATGTGATGGACTCGGGTTGTGTACCGAATGTGTGGGAACAAGACTCTGTATGGTATGCTATGGTGGCACTGATTTGTATTGCTCTTATTGTAGAAATACAGGTAAATGTCCTCATTGTAAAGGCTCGGGCAAATGTCCTAGCTGTAAAGGCAAAGGAACAAATTAATTTTCTAACAAACGATTTGTAAATGTGACAAATAATGTCAGTTCCCGTCAATTAAAACTAAGAGAGTGTAAAAGACGAGATGCAAGTGTTGTAATTAGCGAATCTTAAAATATATACGAATAAGCGGCTGCAGGAAACAAATGTTTCCGGCAGCCGCTTTTATTATTTTACTTTTAAAAGCAGAGCTTTTTACTCTTTTACTTTTTTACTCTTTTACTTTTAACCATTACTGCACAACGTACTTCTTTCCGTTTACGATGTAAATGCCCTTGTTGAGTCCGTCGAGGGCGCGATCTGCATCGTTGGTAGTGCGCACGAGTGTGCCGCTGATGGTGTAGATGCGTACCGGGCGCGGAGTGGTGGGTGCGTTGATGGTGATGATCGACGTTGGAGTCTGGTAGTTATCGTAGCTGAACGGCACGTTCTGCATGTCGCCCCAGATGTAGCGCTCCAGACCAGGATAGTCGACGAACGGGTTGCGGTTCTTCTGCACGCCGTAGGCAGCTGTGTTGCGGTTAATCTCCTTCTCGCTCACGGGGTCCTGCTCAGCCCACTTCAGCAGCAGGTTGAGCGCCCACTCCTTGTAAGCAGGATAGGAGTTGCCGGCGAGCATCGGGCTCGACCAACTGCTTATCTTGCTCTCGTAGCATGTAGCCATGTAGAGATAGATGCGCGCGAAGTCGCCCTTGTAGATGTCGTTCGGCTCGAATACGGTGCCCGTGTAGCCGGGTGTTGTTGACTTACCGAGTTTGCTGAAATTCTTGTTCGACTTGTATGTCTCGCCATTGGTTTCGCCGAACGGATTGTTGCCGCGGCGGTTGTTTACGTAGCCGTCTGCAGGCACTACGTGAACGATGTCGCTGTACATAGGCGAAACCTTGCCGCCGAACCAACTCTTCGGGAAAGAGTGCTCACGATTGTACATGTCGCCCTCACCTTTGTAGCCACCGGTGTTGTCGTTGAAGTTGTAGTTGGTTGTGCAAGAGTACATATCCCACACCTTGCCGTCATCGCGACGGTCGGTCTTCTTGTAAGCCTCCGGTAAGGATTTGTATGAAACAACGTCTGGGTTGCCGATAATCTTTGATAATGCTGTCTTGAGAGCCTTTCCCTTCTTGCCGTCGGCAGCGCTGTAGTAGGTGCCGCTGTTGTTGGGGCCTTGCGCAAAGGCGCCGACGAACGAGAAGAGGGCTATTGCGAATAATGATTTGCGTAAAGAAATATTCATCTTTCTGTATTTATACGTTTTCATGGGGTGCAGATGTCTCATCTACACCTACATAGCAAGAAAAAACGGTTGGTGCAGATGAGACATCTGCACCCCCTGATGATTAGTTGTGTACCAATGTGCCGATTTCCTCGCCCTGCATCACCTTCTTCAGGTTGCCTACGATGTCCATGTTGAACACGTAGATGGGCAGGTTGTTCTCCTTGCACATTGTTGTAGCTGTGAGGTCCATCACCTTCAAGCCGCGTGTGTAGATTTCGTCGTAAGTGATGTCTGTGAACTTCGTAGCGGTCGGGTCCTTCTCGGGGTCGGCTGTGTAGATGCCGTCGACGCGTGTGCCCTTGAGCATCACGTCAGCCTCAATCTCGATGCCGCGGAGCGACGAGCCGGTGTCGGTAGTGAAGTAGGGTGAGCCAGTGCCGGCAGAGAAGATGCAGACATATCCTGCCTCCATCGCCTCGATAGCCTTCCACTTAGAGTAGAACTCGCCGATAGGCTCCATGCGTATCGCTGTGAGCACCTTAGTCTTCACGCCCAGTGCGCCGAGCGCCGAGCTGAGTGCGAGTGAGTTGATGACGGTAGCGCACATGCCCATTTGGTCGCCCTTCACGCGGTCGAAGCCTTTCGATGCGCCGCTGAGTCCGCGGAAGATGTTGCCGCCGCCGATTACAATACCTATCTGCACGCCCATTTCGTGCACTTCCTTAATCTGCTCTGCGTATTCGCCCAGACGTACCGGGTCGATACCGAAGCTCTGTTTGCCCATGAGGCTCTCGCCACTGAGCTTGAGGAGAATTCTCTTGAACTTTGCCATGTTGTATGTTTGGTTTGTTTTTATTTGTTATTGTTGGGGTGTTCTCAGCTTGGTTGGTGCACCCCTTGTGATGCAAATGTACTGCTTTTTTGTGATGTAGCCAAACCATTAGACTATAAACCTCACTTCCTTCATCCAATACGTGCGTTCGTGTCCTTGCGTGTCGGTTAGATGCAGGCGTCCGTTGGGCGCCACGCGGCTGATGCGTGCCTCGAAGCGCTCGTGCGTAGCGCAGTCTTCGTAGGCGTGCAGACCCTCGCGGCGGAACAGAGCGGCGTTGTATTCGGCGCAGATGCCGTCACGGTCGCCCTCCACAGCACGCCGGTAGTAGAGTTCGAAGCTGCGGAGCACAGCGTCGAGCATTTCCTCGAGCGGCGTCTCCCTACCTATTATATTATATAGCGACACGGGATTGGGCGCATTGCTGCGAAACTCGCGCTGGTTCACGTTCAGTCCGATGCCGTACACGCAGCGGTCTATGCGCTTTCCCTTCACGGTGGTTTCGATGAGCGTTCCGCTTATCTTGCGGTCGCGCCAGTAGATGTCGTTGGGCCATTTCAGCGTGATGTGGTCGATGTAGCGGTCGAGCGCAGCCTTCAGCGCCAGCGCCCCAGCCATCGACAGCACGTACTGGTCGGCTATGGCTATGTTTTGCGGACAGGTGAGTATGGAGAACAGCAGGTTCTTGCCGCGCTCGCTCTCCCACGAGTTGCCGGCTTGTCCGCGTCCTGCCGTCTGATATTCCGCCACTGCCACAACCATCTCGCCGTTTGGCGGGGCAGGGTGGGCGAGAAGCACGTCGTTCGTAGACGCCGTCTCAGTGAGTTTCAGTATTTTCATTTGAAGAATTTTGAATTCAAAACGCCATGCACGGGTTAAACGCATCGACGATGTGCTCCACCTGCGCCGTCTCTTTCGTTCCGCCGATGACCGAAACGACGTCGAAGCGCAGTTCGTCGAGCACGTTCAGCATCTTCACATACGTGTTAGCCGCCATGCCGATGTTGCGAATCTTGCGTCTGTCAACCGCTTCCTCGGGCTTTGTAATGACATCCGTAGCTCGCGTCTTCACCTCTACGAACACGATAGTGCGCAAGTCGGGCGACCGCGCGATAATATCAATGTCGCGGTGTCCGTCGCGCCAGTCGCGCTCGATTATCTCGTAGCCCTTCTCGCGCAGATAGTCGGCAGCCAGGTCTTCGCCCCATTTGCCCGTGTTGTTATGCTTTGCCATGCTGTTCGTTTTGCAGGCAAAGTTACAGCTATTTGGAGAGACGACAAAGCAAGTAGGCTTGTTTTTGTTTAATTCGACCTCTACTACGTTAAGGAGTACGGCTACTTTGTACTTCTATGTACGGCAATAATAGTCGTTTGAATGTTAAAATCGGATGGTATTGAAATATTTTTCGTATAAACCTTGCTTGTTATGATAAAATATCATTAAATTTGCAGTGGCTCTCAAGTCTGTGTGTCAAATTGGGTTCGCTCAATGTCGCTAAGCAGACAGCCAACGCCGAGCTGAAAACTGAGAAGTCCAAACAACTTTCTCGGTAATAAGTGGGCTATGGGTGGGAAGAGAGTCAAGACATATAGAAGGCGTTTATCTTACGCTGTGTTTGAGACGAGTCGAATCTTGCAAACATTCTGAATTATAGTCTCGAATATGGTCAACGGTAGATGTCCCGGGTGTGATTTATCAATCCCCGTGGAGACCTTGTAAGCATAGATTGTATCTTTTGGGGATGCAGTAAAATGTATTATATGGGTCTCTTTACGGTACTGATTTTCATATCGGCGTGGGCTCTGACGTTGTCTGTTCGAAGGGTTCAAATTGGAACTTACAAAAATAAAAGTAATCACGAAACAATTAACGTTATTCTAATTCGTTGAACTCGATTATTAAATATTCTAAATTACTAATAAATTCTTACATGATGAACAAGCTTATGAAGAAATTCTTTTTAGCTATTGTGTTAGTGGCTTTTTTACCTTACACTGCTTTTGCCAAAGCACCTTTAACTTATAATCCATACATTTCTAATGGCTCTTCTCTTGCAACTCACAGAGATTGTAGTAAAATTAGATTAACATGTGTTGATGCTGAAAAAATTGAAGTTAATAGCGAAAGAACTGTAAAATCTTTAAATAAAGGCATACTTACTTTGACCATAAATTATAATTATAAAACAATTAATATCAAGTCTTATGATTTTGGATTAGATATTGATTTTTATGGTTGTTTTGAATACCAAGAAAAAAAAGAACAATCAAAAGACTCCAAAGGTAAATTACACGATTTCTCTATAGATACCTATGTGCATGAACATAATGAAGGTTTGACATATATTCGTACAGAAGATAAAAGCTTGGTTCTACCTATGTTACAAGTTTTTCATAATGGTTATCGTTACAATTTTAATATTACATACGCTGAAATTTATGACTTCGATCATGAAAAATGGGTTTACGGACAAACTTTAGCTACGGGGCAAGAGGGAGACAAAGTTAAAGGTTATCTCATAGATCGTATAGGTGGTTCTATATTCTGTTCAAATTTTGAAGAAAGGATATTAGGAAGGTCATTAGAAGACAGTCTTTGTGTTGCTAATAGTGATGATCCATGGGATAATAATTAGTGCTCACTAAATTATTTTGACTAAACAGCCTCGTGTTGGATTTGTTGTTATAACGTAGCGGAAATGTTGTTCGCACGCTACAGGGAATAATGTGGTAGTGGTACTTATATTATAAAAAAATAAGTACCACTTATTCTGTGTTGTCTTTCTTTTGCATTATCTTTGTATTCACTTTTTTAGTTGCTTAGTATCCACGATGTACTCATTAAGTATCTACGATGTACTTATTAGGTATCCACTTGAAGAAATAAAACGACATGGAGAATACAGAACAGCAGAAGAAGGACGAGCAGTTTATGCGCCGCGCTCTTGTGGAGGCAGAGGCTGCGCGCGACGAGGGAGAGATACCCGTGGGCGCCGTCCGATTGGATTGCGTTCGGTGTCGGTGACCAATTTGCCAAATGACACACCCTCTTTTTATTGCATAAAAACGCAAAGAGTCGGCCAGAATTCTGACCGACTCTTTGCGTTTGTTGTATATATTCTTTTATCTTACAATCTGCTTGACTGTCTTTCCGTTCTGCTTCTTGATGTATACGCCCTTCGCGCCAGCGTCCGTCACGCGTCTGCCCGAGAGGTCGTACATCTTGCCGTCCGTAAATTTGTCTGCGTTGATAGCTTCGATGGCGTTCGTGCTGTCCGTCGTCGTTACGACCACCTCTGCCGACGGCTTTGTCTTCTCGCCGTTGCGCACAGCCTGAACCGTCAGACTATACTCGGTGAGAGCGTTGAGGTCGGAGAACGTGAAGGTAGTGGCGTTCTGCACATCCTTCATGTTGTAGCGGTCGAGCGGATGGTTCTTTATGCCCTTGCCGCTCACGCACACGTCGTCGATAAGCACGTTCGACGTTGCGCTGCGCTTGAAGCAGATCTTCACCTGCGTTGTCGGCTCGAACTCTACCATAGCCGTTTCCTTCTTCTCCGTAGAAGCGTCGATGGTCTTAACGGTTGTCCACTCGTCGTCGCGCATGGTCTGCACCTCGATTGCTGAACCCTCCTTGGGCACAGCTACGTAGTACCAGAAGCTGAGTTTGCTTGCCTTCGCCTCGCCGTTGTTGGCGATGAGGTAGCTGTTGTTAGCCGAGAGGCGCAACGCCGGAGCAGCCTCGCCGTAGTAGCCCTCGCTGCTGATGAAGTTGCTGCTGTTGGTAGACCATCCTTCGGGCATGCCGTCCTTCTTGTCGGCGAAGTCGTACGATGTGGTCTGCTCGTCGCCATCGAAAGCGCGCGTAGAGAGTGTCACGAGATACTGCTGAGCGTCGTCCATTGCATCCCATGAGGCGCTAAGCGTAGAACCGCTGATGTCTGTCACCTTCACGTTCTTCACCTGCTTCTCCGTGAACGGCATCTGTGTGGTGCTTACCGTTTTTGTCTGTGGCTCAGAGTAGAACGATGCGGCGCAGCTGCTGAGGCTCACTTGATAGGTGGCGTCCTCGTCGAGACCCGTCACGAACACTTCTTCGCCCTCAACAGCCATCTCCGTGTAGTCGCCCACTGCGCTCAGCGAGTTGTCGGCTTCCACCTTCTTTATGTCGAGGATGTGCTTCTCTGCTTTCGCCTGCTTCTGCCACGAAAGACGGAAGCGGTCGTAGCTCACGTCGCTCACGGTGAAGTCGGGCTTGGTGAGTCCGGCGTCCGATCCTGCCACGATGAACGAAACGACGCCGTCTGTCTCGGTGATGTTCTCGATAGTGAGCAGTTCGGTCTTGTCCCATGCCTTGAACTTGTGCGACATCACGTTGTTCGCTCCGGGGAAGGGCACGCCCGTCTGATAGTACTGGTAGCCCGAGAGCTTGCCGTTAGCCTCGATGATGTCCACGTGCTGGTGGGCTGCGTTGTTGTTCACCTCGTTCTTCTGCCACACTTCGGGCACGTCGTCGATGTGCCAGATGAGCATTCCCTGACCAGGCAGGTAGGCATCCCAACCGGTTTTCTGCCTGTTCTCGAGCAGGAAGTATTCGTTGTCCTTTCCAGGCACGCTCACTCTGTACGCCTTGTTCGAACTGCCGAGATTAGGCAGACTGTTCACGCCGCCGCTGCGGTGAGTAATCTCCTCGGGCTCGATCCAGCCCATCTCGTATCGTTCAAAAGCCGAGTAGAGCGGGGGCGTGTTCGAGTTGTTGCTGTACGAACCGCTCGCCATCGTGTCCCAATCGCCCGGCGTGTAGTTGGCACTTGCGTCGCGCGTGTCGTAGTGGTCGGCGAAACCCAGACAATGGCCGAACTCGTGCACGAAGGTGCCGATGCCAGTCGTGAGGTTGCCCTCACGTGTGCCGTCCACCTCGTTGCTGCACGTGTAGCTGCCGATGCCCACGCCGTCGTTGGTGGTGAGATTGATGTTCCACTTGCGCAAGTCGAACGCATGTGGCCATATCGTCTGTGTGTCATCCGAGTCGGCAGCGCCGTTGCCTGCATAATAGATGTACACGTTGTCGACAAATCCGTCGCCGTCGTGGTCGTACTTGGAGAAGTCGACCTCGTCGTCGAGACCTTCGATGGCAGCTTTCACGAACGTGCCCATGTTTATCTTGGTGTTGTACGTGCCCTGTCCGGCGTCGTGCTGGTTATAGTTGATCTGCACCGGTCCGTAGACGTCGAAAGTAGGACTGAACATGCCGTTGCTGCTCGCGATGAAGAAGTCGCGCGCACTGCCGTTGGCGCCATTCTCTGCCGTGAAGCCCTCCTGGTTCATGGCGTTGGTGTAGTACTGCTGCGGGTTGTCCATCGTAGAGAACTTCTTGTCCTTGAACTCCATGAGGATAACTATCGAGTGCTGTTCGCCCGTATGCGGGAAGTTGTTCGTCAGCGTCTTCTTCGGCTTCGCGTTGCGCTTGTGTGTGTCGGTTTGCTGCATCAGCACGTTAGCGTTCATGCTCTTCGCCTTTGCCGCCGACAGCGTAGCCGACTTGTCGTAGCTCACAAGGAACTGCTTCGCCTGCGCCGTACGCATCGAAGCGTCGGTAGCCACGATGCCACTCGTGCGCAACGTGCTGCCCGAGAGCGTTGCATACTCGTAGTTGCCCGTCTGACGGTTGAGCAGAATAGGGTAACCGTCGTCGGTTGTCATGAAGTTAACTCGCTCGTCGCCGTGCAGTCTCACCGATAGTACGGTGCCGTCGGCTTGCTTCACCTTGATGATACCAGGATAAGCAGGCACAGCCATCGCGCTCTCTGCCGAACAGAGTAGCACGGTGGCTGTGACAATTATATTACGTAAGTTCAAAATCTGTAGATTTTATGGTTTTTACTTAACGATAACCTTTGCAGAAGCCTTCTTGCCGTCCTTGAAGTTGGCAACCACTACGAATACGCCCTTGCCAAGCTCGCTTGTCTTGAGCAATTCGCCGTTGGCTCTTGCTACGTTGCGTCCGTCGAGAGCGAAAGCAGCCATAGAGAGTGCGCCTTCAGCCTTTACAATACCGTTGCCAGGCACGATAGCCAGAGCGTTGTTGTCTGCGACAGTCTCGTTGATGCCGTTCAGAACAGCTACAGTCACCTCGCAAGATACGGTTACGTTGTCGAGAGTTACGTTGATAGTAGCCTTGCCTTCCTTCTTAGCCTTCAGAGCGATGATGACGCTCTCCTCGTCGGTGTCGGTAGAAGTAATCTCTACGACCTCGTCGTTTGTCGACTCAACGTCTGCGTTCAGAGCGCTTGCGCCGTAAGAGTTAGCAACAAGTTCGCACTCGTCGTTAGGCTTCAGAGTAAGCTGTGTGCTTGAGAGTGTGAATGCCTTGAGAGAGTTCTCGAAGTAGAGCACTGGCAGAGCGCTTGTCTCCTTCCAAGGAGCCTGGTCAGTTGTGCCGTAAGCATATCCGAGTGCCTCAAGAGCAGCCTTGTTGAGCTCAGCTTCGGTAGCGGTCTTGCCCTCTACGGTAGCAGCGTCGTCAGATACTACGGCTACGCCGTTCACCTTCATGCCATTAACGGCGAAGTTGTTAGCAAGACGAAGCTCCTTGTCGGTGCAATCTTCCTCGTTCTCGATGGTGCGACCCACGATGCGGTGGATAGTAGCGTCGCTTTCAGCGCCCTCAGCGAGAGCAATCTCACCCTTTGCTACGTTGTTTGTAACGAGAGGTGTAGCTTTGCCAGTCCAGTCGGGAGCGAGAGAACCGACGATGCCGCCTGCAGAAAGTCCGTCCCACATAGCTTCCTTCACGGTGATGTTGCCGTCGAACATACACTTGTCTACGTTAGACGAGTTGTTGCTGCCGAGGATACCGCCTACGGTGTTGTCGGCTGCGAGAGTAGTGCCGCTCACGTGAGCGTCCTTAACGGTAGACTGCATTGCTGCGCCAACGATGCCGCCTACGGTCTGCTGAGCATTGATGTTCACATTGTTGGCAGCAGCTGCTGCGATGACGGTAGAAGTGCGGATGTCGCCAGCGATTGCGCCTACGCTGTTTGCCTGTGGAGCGTCAATATCTGAGTTGTTGAGCGATACAGACGAGAGGCTTGTCTCAAGAGATGCCTGACCAACGATACCACCAATCATACCACCTGCTTCGCCTTCGATGTCGGCGTCAAACACATGCACGTTCTTGATTGTGTCGCCTACAGCGCTTGCTGCGAGAACGCCCACTGTGCTATTGTTGTTGGTGAGCTCGATTTCGGGATTTGTGAGCACGAGGTTTCTGATAGAAGCCTTCTCTGCGAGGTCGCCGAAGAGACCTACGCTTGCCTTAGAGCTGTTGATGTAGAGGTTGTCGATAGCATGGCCAGCGCCGTCGAAGTTGCCTGCGAAAGCGTCGATTGGTGTCCATGTGTCGTTAACAATATTGAAGTTGGTGAGGTTGATGTCGTTCACCATCTTGTAGAAAGCCTTCGGATCGTCCTTCATAGCGATGAGGTCGCCCGCAGTAGCTACGAGGTACGGGTTCTGCTTTGTGCCGTCGCCGCCGTTGTGATACTTCTCAAACGGGAGCTGGAAGAACTCAAGATAATACTTGTTGCTGGTCTCGTCGTTGTACTGTACGTAGAACTCCTTGCGTGTAGCAGTAGCGTTGTAGCAACCTGCAGTTGTAGCCACGCCCTTGTCCGAGCTTGCGAAGGTGCGGATAGTGTTTCCGTCCTCGTCAGCGATAACGAATACGTTGCCGAGCTTGCCGGTCTCCTCGTTTCTAACCTTTGCCTGGTAGCAGAATTCGAGCTTGTCGTTGGTGTCGAACAAGTACGGGTCGAGATAGTTGTCAGAGAGAGACATGCCGAAGTTCTCTGCCTGCGGTCCGAGGTTGAATGTGGTGTAGTGGTCTACGGTGAGATCCTTATTGATCCATGCCACGCGTGCGATGACATTGCCATTGCCGTCGTCGCCGCCGTGACTGAGCTTCATGAGATATTTGTAGTTGTCTGCGCTTCCGTAGCGGTTCATGACGGTGCTGATGAGGTTGCCCTCAATCTCTGCCGGCATAACCATAGTCTCTTGGCACGACGGGAGGTTGACGATGCGCAGCTGCTGCGACGATTCGTCGGCTGTATACTGCATGAAAGCCATCTGGTCTTCAGCGCCCTTTATCGAGTTGAGGTCGAACCAAGCATTGTATACGCCGTCGCAGATGTCGTTTATCTTGTTGCCTTCATGGTCGTATGCCACGAAACGGTAGCGATAGTCGTCGTGAGCTGTCATATAGTCGAAGAACGTAACGACGTAAGCCAGCTTGTCGTCCTTCTTGAAATAGTCTTTGGTGAGCGTCTTCGAGCCGAAGTTGCCGATGAGCGCCATAGCGAACTGTGTGTCCTCATTCTGCTCAACGGGCACGGCGAGAGAGTCGACGCGTGAGAAGCGCTCGTCGTAAGTCTTGATGACGAGTTTGTTGTCCGGAGTAGGTATCGGGTCGTAAGTCTCCTCGTCGTAGCCTTTGAGCCACGGCTTCTCGTAGTGCGACACCATATAATAAGGAGTGCCGTCTACGTTGAACACCTGCACCGGTGCGCCGTCGTTGCCGTAGTAGGTATAGTCCTCGTCCACTACGAACTGATGCTCCACAGCCGGTCCTGCGCCCCAAGAAGCGGGTTTGTAAACGTCGATATAGTCGTTTGTGGTGTAGTACGGGCTGCCGTCCTCGTAAGTCTTGCCGTCGATAGCCTCGTACTTGGCGTTGCTTATGATGAGGCGCTGATACTTGGTCCATGAGTTTTTCGGTATGTTAAGGAAGACGCCGGCGCCGTTGAACTCCTGCACGAGTGTGCCGTCCTCAATGCGGTAAGCCTTTGTGTAGTAAGAGCCTTGATAGTTGTTGTCGGCGTTGCCCACCTGGTGCAACTCCACGAGCACTTCCTGCGTCTTGTTGTCGAGGTCGAAGAATTTCTTAGTCACCGTTCCGTAAGGATCTATGCGGTTAACGTCCATACCCTCGGGCACTTCCACGTTCAACGTACCTGCCAGTTCGTGGTTCTGGTTGTAGACGTTGATGACTGCCTTGTTGATAGAAGCGTTGAAACCAGTGCCGCGATAGTCGTTTTCCTGGGTGTAGTACCACACGTTTCCGTCTTCGTCGTACAGGAACCCGTAAGTCTTAGCCTCCATCGTGCTCGATGGTGTAGAGGTCTTGGCTTTAGCGAGGCTCGCTGCAGGCGAGTCGAAGCCATGAAGCTTTACGAGCGGAGTCTCGAGCTTCTTGGTGCGATACTGTTCCGTCAACTTGGCGAGTTTGCCGTTAGTCGGGAAGTTGCTTCCTGCGGATGCCGAAGTGGCAACGAGTGCCATAAGGCTGTAAAGTAGTGACTTCTTCATGCGATTAATTAATTAATTGTTAGTAATCAGTTCGCAAACCATAGGAACGCACAATGCATACCCGGCGGAATACGAACCGGTTATATGTTAATGTTTCGTTTTTTTTGAATTCTCTTTTGTGTTTTCTATTTCTGTACTCTCTAATACAAATGTGTATCTTCTAATACAAAATAAAAAAATTATTAGCGTTAACTCTCTCTCTTGCGCGCCAGCTGTTTAACATCTGCGTTAATCGGCGGCGCCTTTGTGGTTTATCCTTTCTTTTTATCTCTCTCTTGCTTTAATGTGTTTTAATCGTTTAAATTATTGTTTTTATAACTCTTTGTGTGTGTTTCTCTCTCTATTTTTGTCTAAATGGTGCTACAGACGTATTGTCTGCTTGCATCTTGCATATCGCAAAGTTAGAAATAATATTTTAAAACGCATAACATTTTGTGATATTTTTTTAACTAAAAGTGAATTTGTTGTTTTTTTTCATGATGTGCTTGTATGGTGTAGGCGCACAGCGTTCTGTAGCGTCTGATTATTCGTGCAGAGCGTCAAAAATAGACGAGCATGTTTTGTAGTTTCTCGCTTTCTCCGTAACTTTGTATCTATATATAATAAGGTATGAATATGGACAAAACCGAACAACAGAATAAAGACGAGCAGTTTATGCGCCGCGCTCTTGTGGAGGCAGAGGCTGCGCGCGACGAGGGAGAGATACCCGTGGGCGCCGTCATCGTGGCGGGCGACCGCATCATTGCGCGAGCGCACAACCTCACGGAGACACTCGGCGACGTTACGGCGCACGCCGAAATGCAGGCGATAACGTCGGCAGCTAATCAGCTCGGTGGCAAGTATCTTGCCGATTGCACGCTCTACGTCACCGTTGAGCCGTGCATAATGTGCGCCGGAGCATTGGGTTGGGCGCAAGTGCGACGCGTGGTTTACGGTGCGAGCGACGAGAAACGCGGTTTCCGCATGTTCGCTCCGAAGGCGCTGCACCCGAAGTGCGAGGTGGTGAGCGGCGTTCTGGAGGAAGAATGTCGAACACTTATGACCGAGTTCTTCAAGGCGAAGCGTTGAAAGCCCTGCGCTTTCCGACGGGCACCGAACGCCGCCCGTGCGGACACCGAACGCCGCCCGTGCGGACACCGAACGCTGCCCGTGTGGACACCGAACGCCGCCCGTGTGGACACCGAACGCCGCCCGTGCGGACACCGAACGCCGCCGACGTGGACACCGAACGCCGCCGACCGTAGGAATTAAGGCAAAACGCAATAGGAATAGGGTTTAATAAATCTTCCTTTTAGGTTCTATAAATCATTCTTTAGAATTTTATACCCCGTTCTTTGGAATTGAATACCCCGTTATTTTATAAATAAAAAACCTTCTTTTAAAGATTATAATGAAAAAAACAGAAACAAAACACACTTGCTGCGGCGGAGGACAGAACTTCTGGCTGTGGATAGGAGCGCTCGTCGTGGGCTCGTGCCTCGGACTGCTCGGCGTGGAGTGGGTGAACACGGCGGCTAACTTCGTGGCTACCATCTTCACACGACTCTTTCAGTTTATAGCCGTGCCCACCATCGCACTCGCCGTCACCACAACACTCGCCACCTTCGGCATGCAGCGCGAGACACGCCGCATCTTCCGCCATACCATCAGCTACACGCTGCTCACAACCGTGGCGGCAGCCGCCGTCGGAATGGTGCTTTACATCATCATCTCGCCCGATAATCTGCCCATTGATATGGTGCGCAACAGCACTTTGGGCGATGCCGTGCCTGCGGAAGTAGCCGACGGATCGTATATGAAATACATGATTGGCATCGTGCCCGACAACTTCCTGCGTCCGTTCATCGAGGGCAACGTGCTCTCGGTGCTGCTCATCGCCGTTGCCGTCGGACTGGCGCTCGCCAAGATGCCAGAAGGTGAGAACAAGCAGTTGCTCATGCGCGGACTATCTGCGTTGCAGGACGTCGTGTCGCGACTCATTCGCTGGCTCATCACCGTGCTGCCCGTAGGCATCGTGGCGTTCGCCGCGCAACTCTCGGCTGAGGTGTCGGCTGGCACGGTCGTAGCCTCTATAGGCAAGTACGTAGCCGTGATACTTTGCGGCAATCTGCTGCAGTTCTTCGTTGTCTTGCCGCTGTTCCTCATGGCGCGCGGACTCAACCCCGTACACGTGATGCGCCGCATGATGCCGGCTGTGCTCATGGCTCTGTTCACCAAGAGTTCGGCAGCCACGCTTCCCGTCACGATACAGACATCGGAGGAGCGCCTCGGCGTCGACAGCAAGGTGGCGCGCTTCGTGCTACCTATCTGCACAACCATCAACATGAACGGCTGCGCGGCGTTCATCTTCGTGACGTCGCTCTTCGTGATGCAGAACGGCGGCATCGAACTCTCGCTGCCCGTGATGCTGCTCTGGCTTTTCATCTCGGTTGTGGCTGCCATCGGCAACGCCGGAGTGCCTATGGGTTGCTTCTTCCTCACGCTCTCGCTGATGTCGGGCGTGGGTGCGCCGGTGGCTATATTGGGTATTATCCTGCCCGTCTTCACCGTGCTCGACATGATTGAGACCGCAGAGAATGTGTGGTCGGATTCGTGTGTAGCGGCAATGGTGGATAGGGATATGAAGAAATAAAAAGCGTGGATTTCCGCTTACGCTGATAAACCAAAAAAGGAGTCAACAATCGTTGACTCCTTTTTTGGTTATTGTTTGTTGGGGCTAAGCCTTACTAAGCCTTCTTAGGCCTTCTTGAGCCTTTCTAAGCCTTCTTAAGCCTTCTTAAGCCTTTCTAAGCCTTCTTAAGCCTTTCTAAGCCTCCCGAACTAATCTTTACTTGTTCTCCTCGTCGATAGCCTTAATCTTCTGGCGAACCAGTTCGAGGTCGTCGCGCAGGTGCTGCACCTTGCGGTTCATCTCGTCGATGAGGCTGTTGCCCTTCTTAGAGCTTGCGTTGAGGAAGCCGAGGTTGTTCTCGTAGGTCTGAATCTCCTGCTTGAGCTGCTCGAAGCGGCGAGCCAAGCGTCCGCGCTCGTTGTCGAGAGCCTCTTCGCCACGCTTTGCCACATTCTTGATGTTAGCCTTGAAGTCGTTCAGACGGCGGCGCTTTGTAGAGATGTTCAGCTCCTTGTAGATACGGTCGAGCACTTCGTGATAAGCCTCGTAGAGCTTGTCCTTCTCCTTGTAGGGCACGTGTCCCACCTTGTTGTATTCCTCTGTGAGCGCCTGCACCTTCTCCTTCGTTGCCTCAGCAGCATTCTCTGCGAGCGCCTTAAGCTGCTCGATGATGCCCTTCTTCTTCTCGAGGTTAGCGTGCTCCTCGTTGCGCTGTCCTGCGCCGGCTGCGTTGCGAGCCTCGAAGAACTTGTTGCATGCGCCGAGGAACTCCTGCCAAAGCTGGTCGCCGAGCTTCTTCGGAACCATGCCTACGGTCTTCCATTCCTTCTGCAGCGCGATGAGCTTGTCGCTTGTAGCCTTCCAGTCGGTGCTGTCGGCAAGCGCCTGCGCCTTCTCTACGAGCGTCTTCTTCTTCTCGATGTTCTCAGAGAATGTGACCTTGAGCGCCTTGAAGTATTCGGCCTTGCGTCCGAAGAAGTCGTCGCAGGCAGCGCGGAAGCGCTCGAATATCTTCACGTTCATCTTCTGCGGAGCGAAGCCGATAGTCTTCCACTCGTTCTGAATGTCGATAATCTCCTTAGAGCGCTTCTCCCAGTCGGCAGCGCCCTTGTTCTCAGCCTTGCCGAGCTCCTCTACCTTCTCGCAGAGAGCGGTCTTGCGAGCCAGATTCTCCTCCTCCTTAGCGCGAAGGTCCTCGAAGTGCTGCTGGTGGCGCTTGTTGATTACGGTAGACGCAGCCTTGAAGCGTGCCCATACCTCCTCGCGCAGTTCCTTTGCGATCGGACCTATCTCGCGATACTGCTGGTGCAGCTCCTGCAACTGGTGGAACGCGCTGATGACGTCCTCCTCGTCGGCGAGCTTCTCTGCAGCCTCGCAGAGCTTGGTCTTCATCTCGAGGTTTTTCTTGAAGTCGTATTCGCGAGCCTCAGAGTTGAGCTTGAGCAGGTCGTAGAACTGCTCTACATATAACTGATAGTTGCGCCAAAGCTCGTTAGCCTTGTCAGCCGGCACGTTCTTGATGTCCTTCCACTGCTGCTGCAGCTCCTTGAACTCGTTATACGACTTGCCTGCCTCGTCGGGCGATGTAGCCATGGCCTTTATTTTCTCAATGATTTCGAGTTTCTTCTCCAGGTTGGCCTGCTTTTCGGCCTCCTGCTGCTGCATGATCTGCGCGCGTTTCTCGCGTATTACAGCCATTTGAGCCTTGAAAGTCTCCTCGTCCTGGTCGGGTACCACCTGATAGGTTTCAGGGTTTCCGCCGCCGTCGATGTATTCCTTCAGGCGTGCTTCACGCTCTGCGATGTGGAGTTTGTAGAATACCGTCTTCAAAAGGTCGATTTCGTCCTTGACAGGAGCCTCGTCGCTTGCGGCGATTTCCTTAAGGCGTTCAACGACTTCTTGTTTGGTTTTGTAGACTTTAGTGTTCTCTACTGGCTGAACGTCGGCAGCTGTCTGCTCTACGTTCTGCTCTTCTTGTGCACCTTGCAACAGGGCGTTTTCTTGAGAGTCCATCA
>OQVS01001265.1_pt1 | contig 17414 bp, 18 predicted proteins | sample 1691601 | NCBI WGS metagenome assembly OQVS01 (sample SAMN03418268, study PRJEB22391) | human gut metagenome | biome: human-gut; feature: organic feature; material: feces | host: Homo sapiens | place: Tanzania | collected 2013-01
ATTGATTCAAGGAAATTTACGCCGGCAACACCGATTTCTGATACGCCGGTTGTTTTCCACACTGCGGACGGAAAACCGTATATTCCGCTCAATTTTAAGGGCGAGTGGGATGGAGATGTTCTTTTGTGGTACGCTTTGTGCCGCTCAATGAATGTTCCTTCTTTAAAGGTTCTAGACGGAATCGGTTTTGATGCGGCAATCAACCGCGCCGTTTCGCTTCTTGGTATTTCAAAGGAAGAGCTTCCAAGCCGCGCGTTCGTTCCTGGCTATCCAATCGGTCTGGGCGTTTGTTCAGTAAGACCTGTTGAAATGGCACGGGCTTTTTCTGTAATTGCTTCAAGCGGAAAAGAAATTACTCCTATGGCAATCAGGACTGTTGAGGACCGGAACGGAAATGTGATTCTTAATCCTGAGCGTGAAATCCGAGAGGCTCAGCAGGCAAAAGGCGAGGCTTACCAACTTATTTCGCCACAGACTGCATTTGTAATGGAAAAAATCCTTCAGGAAACTGTAAGTGGTCCTGGAACTTTGAGCGTACAGAGCTGGAAATTTGACTTTAAGGATGAAAAAGGCAAGCGCTATTCAATTGCTGCCGGCGGAAAAACTGGTACAACGCAAAACTGGGCAGACGCATGGACAGTCGGTTTTACGCCATATAATACTTCTGCATTCTGGTTTGGATTTGATAAACCGGGGCAGTCGCTTGGATTAAAGATTACTGGCGCAACTCTTGCAGGCTTTGCATGGGGCGATTATATGCGTGAGATTCACCGTGGGCTTCCGGCAAAAGATTTCGCAAAACCTGCTGAAGGTGTTTTCCAGGCGACAGTTTGTTCTGTAAGCGGAAAAATTCCTACCGCAGAATGTGGAAGCCACACTAAAACTTTGTGGTTCCTTGCAGGCACACAACCAACGGAAATCTGTCCTGTTCATGGCGGACGTGCGGCAAGGGCTTCTGCAATCAGCATAGAACGACTGAAGAACGAGATGTATCAGTCTGGTCAGCGCAGAACTGTTGATTTTGATGTTTCTCCGCTTCAATTAAACCTTGACTTCCTGAATGGTGGTGATATAAATTTAAACCAGAAGAGCGGAAGCAGCAAACCGGCAGAAAAAGATACAAAGCCGGAAGTTCTGCCGGATTACAATTATCTTATGGAATAAGGGCTGATGCTTGTAAATATTAATGATATAAAGATAAAGAAACGTGTGCGCCGCGATTTAGGCGACCTTGAAGCCTTGAAAAACAGCTTGAGGACTTATGGGCTTCTGAATCCTATTACTATCAATAACAAATACGAGCTGATTGCCGGCGAGCGCAGACTTCAGGCGGCAAAGCAACTTGGCTGGACGAATATCAACGCGGTGGTTCAGAATAATCTTAGTGAAGTTGAAGAACTTGAGATGGAGCTTGAGGAAAACAACCAGCGCAAGGAATTTACAAACGAAGAACTTCTGGACGGCTACAAACGGCTTGAAAAACTGAGGAATCCTAGCTTTTGGCGTAAAATTGTGCTTTTCTTGAAAAAACTGTGGAACGCGGTGGTTTCGTTTTTCAGGCGGAAAAAATAATTTTTTTGCTCAAGATTCTTCCTGGATCAGTTTTAAGGCTTCAGGCAGTTTGTAAATTGACTCTATTTTTAGAGTTTTTCCCGGATGCAGCGGTTTTTCCGTGTTTTTTGCGGCTGCTTCTGGATTCAGGTGATGGCCGTTCTTGTTCCCGACCAGAACTGCTGTTCCTCCAACTTATCTGTATTTTAACATAAGATTATGGATAAGTCAAAAAATTCTAAATATAAAATAAATAGACGTTATTCTTAAAATAATGTCTATTTAAATTTGATTATTTTTTTAGTATTTTGGCTAAAAATTCACCTGTATATGAACCTTTTACTTTAGCAACTTCTTCTGGAGTTCCTGTGGCAACAATTTTACCGCCTCCTGAACCACCATCTGGTCCTAAATCAATTATATAATCTGCAACTTTTATAACATCCAAATTATGTTCAATTACTACGACTGTGTCGCCATTATCAACAATTCGATTTAGTATTACCAATAATTTCTTTATATCATCCGAATGCAATCCGGTTGTAGGTTCATCCAAAATAAATATAGATTTTCCGGTGGCTTTCTTTTGAAGTTCTTTAGCAAGTTTTACACGACCGGCTTCACCACCTGATAATGTCGGAGCTGATTGGCCTAATTTAATATATGAAAGGCCAACATCCATCATTACTTTTAGTTTATTGTAAATTTTAGGAACATTTTCAAAAAATTCTATTGCTTCACTAACTCGCATATCTAAAACTTCACTAATATTTTTACCTTTATATTTTATTTCCAGTGTTTCTCTATTATATCTTTTACCTTTACAAACGTCACATGGTACATAAACATCCGCAAGGAAATGCATTTCTATTTTTTTTACTCCATCTCCCCAACAATTTTCACATCTTCCACCTTTTACATTAAATGAAAATCTACCTTTATCATAACCACGCATTTTAGCATCTTTAGTTTGTGCAAACAAATCTCTAATATCATCAAATACTCCGACGTAAGTGGCTGGATTACTTCGTGGAGTTCTGCCTATTGCGTCTTGAGTTATTTGAACAACCTTATCAATATTTTCTAATCCTTTAATTTCTTTACAAATACCAGGAACAACTTTACTATTATAAATTTCACTTGCTAATCTTTTATATAAAACCTCATTAATAAGTGATGATTTACCTGAGCCAGATACTCCCGTTACAACAACTAATTTGTTTAATGGAATATCAACATTAACATTCTTTAAATTGTTTTCTTTAGCACCTTTTATGCTTATTTTTAATCCATTACCTTTTCTTCGTTTTTCTGGAATTTCTATTTTTAACTCTCCACTTAAATATTTACCTGTCAAACTGTTTGGATTCTTCATAACTTCTTCAGGAGTTCCAGCAGCCATAATTTCTCCACCGAATTCACCAGCACCAGGTCCAACATCTACTAGAAAATCTGATGCCAACATTGTATCTGTATCATGTTCAACTACAATCAAAGAGTTTCCTAAATCTCGCATTTCTTTTAAAGAATTTATTAATCTTTCATTATCTTTTTGATGTAGTCCTATACTAGGTTCATCTAATACATATAAAACTCCGGATAATTTTGATCCTATTTGTGTTGCTAATCTTATTCTTTGGGCTTCTCCTCCAGATAATGTTCCTGCACTTCTTGTTAGTGTTAAATAAGACAATCCCACATTATTTAAAAACTCTAATCTTGAAATAATTTCTTTTAAAATTAAATTACTTATTTCTTTTTCTTCATTATTTAATTTTAATTTCTTTACAAAGGCTAATAAATCCCCGATTGACATATCTGTCATATCAAAAATATTTTTGCCATTTATATATATTGATAAAACTGATTTTTGTAATCTTTTTCCTTTACATACAGGACATTCAGTTTCTACCATATATCCTTGTAACCAATCTCTTATCCATCCACTTTTTGTTTCAATATATCTTCTTTCTAAAGTAGGTATAACGCCTTCATAAGTACTCTTTGTATTTCTAGTATTACCATTTTTTGATTTATAATTAAATTCTAGTAATTCATTTGTTCCATATAAAATATAATTTAACTTTTCTTCAGGAATATTTTTTACTGGTTCATACATGTTTATATCATAGTGATTACAAACCGTTTCAATTTGTGTGTAATATGTTGTTGAATCCATGCTTAAAGCTGTTATTGCGCCTTCTACAATTGACTTGTCTTTATTAGGAATAAGTAAATCTTTACTTATATGTAATTTAGTTCCTAATCCTTTACACTCTGGGCATGCTCCATATGGGGCATTAAATGAGAATAATCTTGGTTCTAATTCAGGGATAGAATAATTACATATTTCACAAGCATATTTTTCACTCATAAATATTTCTTCATCATCTACAAGTATAACTACTTTTCCATCTGCTTTTTTTGTACTTGTTTCTATTGCTTCAAATATTCTTCCATATTCTTCATCATCAACGGTAATTTTATCTATTATTACATCTATATTATCTTTAATATTTTTTTCTAGTGTAATTTCTTCATTTAAACTCATATTTTTTCCATTAACGCGAACACGGGTAAAGCCTTCTTTGCGAAGTTCATCAAATAAATCTTTATGTGTGCCTTTTTCACCATGGACTACCGGTGATAATATAGTCACTGTTTTATCTTTATATTCCATTACTTTATTAGTCATTTCTTCAATACTTTGACTTTTTATTGGAACATGATGTGTTGGACAGTATGGCACTCCGATTCTTGCAAATAATAGTCTTAAATAATCATAGATTTCAGTAATTGTTCCTACGGTTGAACGAGGGTTCTTATTTGTTGATTTTTGATCGATAGAAATTGATGGGCTTAAACCTTCGATAGAATCTACATCTGGTTTTTCGTTTACTCCAATAAATTGTCGAGCATATGCTGATAGACTTTCAACATATCTTCTTTGTCCTTCAGCATAAATTGTGTCAAAGGCTAAACTACTTTTTCCTGATCCAGATACTCCGGTCATAACTACTAATTTATTTTTAGGTATTTCTATATTTATATTTTTTAAATTGTTTTCTCTAGCGCCTTTTATTATAATTTTATCATTATTCATAAAGTTACACCTCTTCTTAGTATTTTAGCACAAAAACCTATTTTTCATGCAAAAATAATATATCACAAACATATATTTGTAGTCAAGGTGTTTTTAAAAGAATTTCTAATTGTCATATTATTAAATAAAAGTTGATATACTCAGCGTAAATATGCAACGAAATAATTTGACAAACACTGCAATTTATGGTAATATAGTGGCACTTAAAGGAAAAAATTTTAAAGGGGGTACAAATATGTACGAAGAAGGAAAAAAACATTTAGATATTAATTGGGGTTCTCTAATTATTAAACTTTTAATATTTGCGTTAGTTATATTTCTTGCTTGTTGGATTTTTTCGAAAATAGCCAATAGCAAAAAATCTAATACAAAAAACAATGGTGTGGCACAAACAACTACTACAACTAAAAATCCAGAAAATGATTTTGAAACAAATCTGGATAAAATGAAAGCTGTTGCCTATGAATATTTTACCAAATCTAGATTACCTGAAAAGGTTGGAAGTACTGAAAAACTTACATTAGAAGAAATGCTAGACAAAAAACTATTATTAGATTTTACAGATAATGGAAAATCATGTGATTTAAAAGATAGTTACATTCAAGCTACAAGAACTTTGGAAGACAATTATGCTTTAAAAATTAACTTAACATGTGGTAAAAAATCTGATTATATTTTAGCAAATATTGAAAAAGAAAATATATGTGCTAATAATTCTTGTATAGCCAAAAATGATAATAAAGATAATACATCAAATGACAATTCAGCTAACAATTCTAACAATAGTAATAGTTCAAATTCTAATAAAAATAATAGTTCGAATAATAATCGAAAAACTACAACTACTACGACTACTACAACAATTACAATTACATGCAGTGGTAGTTGTTGCGGAACATGTTGTACAAAAAATTGTAGCAATAATAATAGCAATAAAACAGATACTGTTAAGAAAGTTCGTTATTATGAATATGTAAAATGGTCTGATTGGACTGAAGGATATTCATATCATTCAAAAGCTGAAAACAAAAAAGAAACAGTTAAAACTTATAATTATTGTAAACCTTATGAAAAAACGTATTACACAAGTGGATTTTTCACAAATAAATATGATATAAGAAACTTTAGTTATGAATTCTATTTAGATTTACCAAGTACTGTTAATAGTGTAAAAATTGTAAATCCAACATATTATAGTTCAATTACTGATTATCAAGCATTCATAAATAATCGTAGAGATTATAATATGGGTAGCCCAGTTGGAAGACAAGAAGTAAAAATAAATGATGCTACAACATTTAAAAATGCATCTTTAGGAAAAGATAATTTTACATTTAGTTTCGATAAAACAAAATATGATTTTTCTCAAAGAACTTGGGCAACTGAAATATCTGTTAAATATAATAACTATAATGGTGCTAAAAAATATACTGTAAGTGATCATGTTGGTGATGTAATATTTACCCCAATAAAGTTTAATATATTATATACTAAAGAAGATACATGTAAAAGAGATTTAGAAAGTAATAGTAATAAATATAAAGGATATATAAAAATAGAAGAAAATGTAAGTTCTAAATGGTTACATAGAACTCCTGAATATGTTTGGAGTAAAGATAGTAATTTAAGTGGTTATACAAAAACTGGAAATTACGAAGATAGAACGATTTAAAAGGATTTTTAAAAATCCTTTTTTTAATACAATTAAAAAAGACTATTCTCATAGCCTTTTGATTGTTTTTATTATTCTGGACATTTCTTTGAATTTGTTGGACTTGAAATACAGTTTGCACAAATATCAAATTGATCCTTAACTTCTCCAAATGAACCTACCATTTTAAAGATAATACTTACTAATAGTGGTACGAAGAAGATACATACACCTGCAATTACACGATTAAGTAATGATTTTGCAGCTTTTGATACAGCTTTGTCATCACTTGAAATAACAGCTTTTCCTAGGTCTACCATACCAAATACTATTAATAAAACTGGAATAACAATTTTAAATACTAGCATGAACATACCTATCGTATAGAAAATATCTCGTGCATCAGAACAAAAAGTCATAAATAACACTCCCTCCCTTTGTATAACATTATTTTACCCTAAAATATCGGTAAAGTCAATTATTTATTAAATATTTCTCCTTTATACGATGTATCACAATTTTTATATGGACTCGTTAAACAATTAACACAATTAATGTAATCTTTTTTCATTTCACTGCTAAATTGCCCAATCATGTTAAATATTATTTTTACTAATAAAGGAACAAAAAATATTGCAATACCTATTATTATTCTCTTAACTAATGACATAGCTGATTTTTGCATTGCTTTATCATCACTTGATATAGCTGATTTTCCAAAATCAATCATTCCTAGCACAATAATTAAAATAGGAATTAATATTTTTAAAATAAATAAAAACTTTCCGACCATTTGCCATACTGTGGCAGTTTTATAACAAAAATCCATAACCTTACCTCCTTACTTGAATATACTAAATATACCTGATGATTCATTTCCTTCAATTCTACTAAAACCAAGTGATGTTAGGAAATTATTTATAATTTGTTGATCATCTACTTTATCATCTAAACATGGAATATTGAAAAACACTTTACTTCCACTTTCTTTTTCAAAGTCCATTACATCTTTTTCACTTAAAACACTTCTATTTAAAACTATCTTTTGTCCACTTAGTTTTTCAAAAATCTCATTATCTTGTCTTATTAATTTATTTAATTTAATTAATCCTGGTTCTATTAAATAAACTATATCATGACAATACTCTAAAACATTACCTTCATTTAAGTCCACTAATATTACATCATAACCACTATTTTGACTTAAAAAGTCTACAAAATTTAAACTTGAAGTACTTTCTAATGTTTCATCATTAAAATATATAAAATCATTTTTATCTATCTCTACTGCTTTAACTTTATAATACTTTTCTAGATGTAATTTTAGCAAATATATTAAAGTTGTTGCTCCAGCATGTTCAGTAACATTTTTAATACCAATTATTTTTTGTCCTATCTTACCTCTGGTATTATCAACAGCTCTTTCATTTAATACAGGCTTTTTAAATCCCCCAATATTATGATAGTTTGCAACATCTTTATATTGATTTGGATTATCTATTAAGTATTTTATTGTATTAACATCATTTGTAAAATTATATATTCCCATTGATATTAATTGGGAGATATACATTGGTGAATTTACTTTTTCTGAGTCATCTAATAATAAAATAACTTTAGACATATCAAAATTAACAGATAGATTTTGCATGACATTTATATCTTCATACCCTTTGATTGCTGTTATATCTAAAATCATTTTATTATAATAAAATGTTGAAAATTGAGCTATTAAATCATCAACAGAAAATTCTCCATTTATACTTTTTATTACATCTATATTTAAACTTGCTAATAATGATTGATATTTATTAGAAACTATTACATTCATTCTATCTACTCCTTACTTATATTCTATCATCTGAGCCCACAAAACTTTTTGTTACTCCGCTTATTTTATACAATGCTATATTTCCTATTACTGGTAAATTAAATCTGTAAAAGACTTGAATATCGTAATATATTAATCCTTTATTATTCTTATTTTCTTTAAAACAATAATAGTATTTATTACTTTCTTTTGCTTCTTCTACATTTCCATTTAAATCTAACGCTCCAAACCAACCGCTTTCACATTTACCAGTTGTTGAATATCCTTTTTCTAAAACATAGCCATTTATTATTTTTAATGACTCACTTGTAATTCCTTCATATTTTTCTACTATACTAAGCATTCTATTTTTTATTGTGTAGGCTTTATTATAACTTAATACTAGAGTTAGAAAGCAAGCAAATATAAGCATGAAAAATATTATCATTTGAAATGTCCATGTTGATTCACTTACTGCTTTCATTTATTTTCCTCCCTATCTTTGATACATTATTTTTGTTTCGGCTTTTGATTCAAAGTTATAAACTTGTTTTACAATTGGCAAATCTAATTGAAAGAAAACTACTATTTGATAATATTTTCCAGGAATTGAATCTTCTGTTGCTACAGTATTTCCTAATACTTCTACTAAATAATTATCTAGGCCGCTTGTAGCATCAATTTCTTTAATACATACTGATGCTTCTTGATTTTCGCTTACTTGAGCACCGGTTCTATCAAACCCAGTAAAGTCTTCATCACATTTTCCAGTTGTTCTATATGATGTACCTGCAATTAAATCTACTATTTCTTGATTTAGTGATCCACTATCTAAATAATTTCCACCATTAGCTTCCAATATATTTACTATTTGATCTTTTATTCCAAAAGCATTAGAATTATTAATAGTTAGTGCCATTATTGCTGTAAATAAAAGAATAAATAGTATTACTATTTGAAAAATTGTTGTTACACTCATTGACTCTTTCATTTCTTCACCTACCCTTTAAATGGACAATAAAATATCTTACTTTCATCTCCACTTAATAAATCATCTTTTGTACTTGCACATTTACATCTATTTGCTAATCCTGTTTGATTTTCAGCACTTTCTCTAACTTCTTTTGAACAGTTACAAACGGCTTTATTACACTGTGCATTTCTTTGAAAGTTGGTATCTATCATTGGCCATAAAACACCGAAAAAAAAGGCTGCCAAGATTCCAATAGAAATGGCAACAATCACTGCCAAATTTAATTCTCCTGTAGCCTCTTTCATATTTCACCTCGTTATTAATAATCTACTGCGTTTCCATCTTTATCAATAGTTATTTCTGTGCTGTTTGCATCACCGCAATGACATACATATGTGTCATTATCTCTTTTTGTTACTGTAACTTTTCCATCCCCTTCAGTTGCTGGGCAGATGTTACTACATGTATTTTTCATTAAACCAGTTTTTATTCCTGGCCAAATGAATGCATAAAAGAACGCACCAACCGCTGCTATTGCTACAACAGTAACTACAGTCATATTTAATTCTCCTGTTGCTTCCTTCATATTTTATATCCTCCTTTTTAATATATTTTTATTATAACTTAAAAAAGTGAAAATATCAATTATATTTTCACTTTTTTTACATTTATATCCCCATAAGTTGTATAACTGCTAAAATTAGCAAAATCATTAATCCTATTCCAGTAGTTATCAACATACTCATAGTTTTTCCTTCCATCTTTTCTAAACGATTTTTGTATCTTGTTTCACGAGCTTTTTGTTGAAGAGATGAAATTGATCTTGAAAATGTTAAAATTTGTTCTTGTTTTCTTTCTTGACGACCTAAACTTAAACGATATAATAAACGCATCATACGCATTGAATCCCTAACTGGATACTTTCTAGCAAATTCCATATATGGCTCTATTGTATCATCTCCAGAGTTTATCGAGTCAATCATTTCTTGCAAGCCTTCCTTAAAAATTTCTGGTGCTGATGCCATTGATTTTCCAATTGCAACAGGTACTGTATAATGTTGAATTAATATTTCTAAGTTTTTTAAATAATGCGGTAACATTGAATCTATATCTGCCATATGTCTTTGATAATATTTTTTTATATCATTGTAAGATGTTTTAAATATAAATATTCCTAATACAAATATTAATAATACTTTTACAGCATTTAAATCTTTTATAAATATAGCAAATGCTATTGTCATCACTATTAAAGCATTTTTAATTCTTTTATTAAATAATATGTCAGGATTTATATTATCTCCATATTTTGCCCTTACAAGGAAATCCCAGTCTTTTTCTTTTAATTTTAAGAATAATAATTGATTGTCACTAATTAATTGATTTATACTAATTTGACCCGTTATTGTCATAATACCAAATACTATAACTGCCACTATAATTATTTCTATTTGCATTATTCTACCCCCACATCTTCATTATAATACTTTTCTCCACTCATCATGAAGAAGGCATTTATAATTACAATAGCATGGAGAATTACTTGTACATACCAAATATCTAATAATTTAATATAGTTTTCTTCACCAAGCATAAATCTTAAAACTACCACTAATAAATATAGTATTAAACCAAATCTTAGGAATCTACCATGAAAGTTATTTCTATCCATTTGATCTCTATATACCCCTTCAACTAAAGCATCTATATCAAGTGACATATTTTCTAAGGCTTGTCCTGAATCTCTTGCACCTTCTTTAGTTATTTGTAGGAATAATTGATGCATATTTCTTACCATATAAAATGGATACTTGCTATTAAAATAATCAATTGATTCATCTATGGTACCATTTTGATAAGACATTTCAATCATCTTTTTAACATCACTTAAAACAGGATCTTCAAGAATACCTGAGTCTCTGACACCTTCTAATGCTTTTACAAAACTTTGGGTTGTATTAAATTCCATTATTACATTGGTTGTATAGGTTTGAATTTGTTCAAATATATATTCGCTATATACTCTTTGCAATCTCAAATATGCTAAATACGGTACGGTAGCTATAGCTATTATGGCATATACTATTGCTATTATAATACTATAAAAGTAAAAATATCCAACTAATGCTGCCAGACCACCTAGTACAATAACTTGGGTTAAATATTGTCTCGGGGTAAATTCTTGGCCTAGTTCTATAGCTTTTTCTCTAACCATTTTAAATGAGTAAGGAGCATACTTTTCATATGCAACTGTCGCTTTACCTGCTACATATTTATATAAATTTTCACCCGGATTTTTTCTTAATAATAATGTTATTATTGCTATAACTAATAAACATACTAACTCCGTTAAATATTTCATATATATACTCCTTTCTTATCTTATAAACTTTCTATTGATTCATTTGTATTATCTTTTTTTGATTTTACAAAATAATCTTCTTTTAGTGTTACTCCTTGTACTCCAAGATAATCGATTAAATATTTACTTGGATTATTAAAACTAAATTTACCATCTAGGCTTTTCTTAAATATAATATTTGATTTTGCTTCATTATTTTCATCTACATAAAATTCTACGACTTCAATTATTTCTCTTTGAAATCTTCCTAATTCTTTACTCATATATCCTTTTACATGAACACCAAGCTGTACATATCTATGGATTGATTTTAAAAATTGATCTATATCTTGACTATTTTCTAACAAACTATATAAACGCATCGGAATATTTAATGCTCTATCTGAGTGAATTGTTGATATAATATTGTGTCCAGATGATATTGAGTTACGCACTGCTGTAACTGCTTCTGCGCTACGTACTTCGGATAATAAGATCCATCTTGGGTTTTGTCTCATACATGTTACTAACACGTCAGAATATGAAGCAATATTATTTGTTTTCATTGCCACAATATCACGGTGAGGAAATATTTTATCTAAGTGAAGCTCAAGTGTATCTTCAATAGTTATTATTTTTTCATTTTCTTTAGTATGACTTGCTAAATATTTAACTAGTTCGGTTTTACCTGAACCAGTTTCTCCACTTACTATGATATTGCAATGACCTTCAACACAAGTCATAAGAAAATCATGTAAATCTTCAGTTACGTATTTTTCATTAATAAGTTTATCTTTGTTCAGACGGATTTTGGCTGGCGTCTTTCTTATAACACAGCAAATACCATTTGTTGCAATTGATTCATGAACAAAGTTAAGACGAAGTTCTGCTGATTCGGCATCCAAAAATGGATGGGCCATATTAAAAGTTTTACCCATTACATTGGAGCATTGAAAAGCAAGCTTTTCCATTAAAGCGTTATTTATTTCAGGTCGTTCTACCCTATATACACCTTTATCAAGAGTTTTTAGCCAAACTTGACCTCCATTTGAATACGAAACATCGGTAATGTTATCTTCTTCCAAAAACTCTTTTAAAGGCCCAAAATCTATTTGTGAAAATACTGCATCATTCACAATTATCACCTCTTTTTATTCGTTATTATTTTGATTTGATTCATCAGGATTTGTAGTTATAGACATACTATCTATTAATGTTTGCAAATCTTGATTAGTTATTTCTGTTTTAGCATCTTTATCTGTATTATTTTTATTAATTGGCACTGGATATAATTTCATTCCGGATAAAAATTCTACTTTACTTAAGTATACAAACATATCATTTGGTACTGCAAATGCTAAAACTGCTGGTGTTCTTCCAGAGTTAACATCAAATACATTTTGTCCTCTTGAATCTTTTACACTTAATACTTCAATATTAGATATAAATTGTTCATATACGTATTTATCATTTACTTTCGTAAGTAACCATAAATCTATTTTATCTCCAGGATATATTGAGTTTGCATAAGTTGTTGTATTATCTACACTCAACCAATATATTTTATAGTTTTCAGGGATTAATTCCAAATCTCTTTCTATTAATTTATCCTTTGTAACAACTTGAGAACTATAAAACATTGCCCCTTTTGATATAGCTGTATTATTAGTTACATAATAATTTATTAATTGACTAGCACTTGTTATTATTTTAGCTTTTTTTAATACATCTTTATTTATATCAACATATTCTATATCATCCTTCGTGATTAAAGTACCTGCTGGTATATCTTTTGCTGCAATTGGTACTCTTTGAGGCTTTACGGCCTTATCTAATGTAACTGTGTAAGCAAACCATAATGCAATAACACCCGCAAGTACGCCTAAAATCGTAACAGTGTTACGATTTAAAAGCATTTGTTTTATTTTATTTATCACATTCATCTTATGCACCCATCCTTTGTACTTGACTATCTATTAAAGCAATTAATTCTTGACTAGAATATTGAGTTGATCCAATGTCTGGATTTACTAGATTGTTTTTAGGTATTGGTAAAACAACCATTCCAGAAATATTTTCAGCAAACTTTAAGTAACGATACATATCAGTTTTAACTGCAAATAATAGCCATGCTGGTTTTCTTCCGCTTGTAACATCAAATACATTTTGTCCAGAACTATCTCTTACAGCTAGTACTTCGATATTGGAAATAAATTCTCCAAATACTAATAAACCATTATCCGTAGTTTTAAGCCATAAATCTATTTTATCTCCAGGATAGATGGAATTTGCATAAGTCGTTGTTTCATTTACTTTTAATTGATAAATTGTATATCCTTCCGGAATTTCATCAAATATAGCATTTGGTAGTTCCTTTTTTTCAACTACTTGGGTTGTATAAAACATTCCACCTTTGGGAATAGATGTACCAGTTGCAACATATTTACCTATTAAATTAGTTGTTGTTTGATAAACATCTGCACTCTTTAAGAAATTTTTTCTTACTTTGATATATTCTATATCATCTTTAGTTATTTCTTCAGTTGCTGCAATGTCTCTTTTTGCAACTGGTATTCGGGTTGGATTTACTTCTTTAGAAACTCTATAAAGATAAAACCCTACTAAAACTCCTAAGCCCAGTAATATTCCTACTAGAGTTACTGTCGTTTTATTTGTTAAAAACTTTTTAAAAGTATTTTTTACTCCACCCATTTTTATTCCTCCTTTAATTATTCGTCTATGACATTTCCTTCTAGAATTGAATCTATTCTTTCAACCATATCAACAGTTGTTGCATCACCTAACACCGTAAATGTATTAGATTTACTCTTTATTTCAACACTGGCTTTAGGTGGAGCTTCATATACTCCATAGAAGCTCACCGTATATGTAGTGTTTAAAGATGTTGTTTCTGCAAATCTACGAAAGAAACTTTCATAGAATTTTTCTTTATTTATTTTAATTTCTCCATATTTTCTATAATATGAATAATCTACAGCATCAATCATAGACGCTTCTGTTATTTCTTTTATAACATAATAGTCTTGTGTACTAGTAGTCGTTAAATTTTGTACTAACATCATTATAACTACTATTACTATACCAAGAAGTATTAGCCAATATGCCCAGAAAGCATTCTTCATTTAGTCACCCCTATTTCCAAGATGGCCCACCAAGAACAGATTCGTTATATACATATCCGCTCCATAGTGTCCAATAACCACTTGATTCAGTTTCACTCTTTCTTTTTGTTTCATTATTTTCAACACGATTTGGTGCTTTTATGAATTTCTCATATTCATCTACCAACTCATCAATCAAATCACTGTAACAGTAAATATTTTTATAAGTTTGTCCATCAATTGTTGCATCATAACATGTTAATGAGTCATTGATATACCCGCCATCTTTTGTATGCTTTTTATTATATTCTTTTATTGTATTGATAACATCTGGTGTCATTTTGATACTAAATGCTAATTCTGAATCATCTCCAGTTTTATCATCATATACCATTTCATTTACGTCTTCTATTTCCGTAATTGTTTTTTCAGCTTTTTTATTTAATAGTTTTAGAGATTCTAAATTACTTGTAGTAATCCAGTTATATCCAAATGTTCTATTTGCAGCATGGAAGTTGGTTGTAGATATTGTTTTATGTATAATATTTAGTTCATCTAAATTGATTATACATCCATTACATGCTACTTCACATGAATCTCCTGTGCATTGTTTCCATTCACAACTATCTCCAATACATTCAAATGTACAATTAGGACAATCTTTTGGCTTACATGGAGATTCATAACGGCATGTGTAATTTCCATCAAATGTATTAGCTCCATTATTGTAGGCTACACTATTTTCTTCTCTATCTCCATTGAAATCGATTAAACGACCTGTTCCTTCTTTTTCATCATAGAACTCACCTAAATCTTCAATCATTAATCTAAATACTCCACCACCAACAGTATTTGTTGATACTGGTAGTCCATTTAGTAATGCTTCAAGTTGAACTTTATTACCTGTGTAATCTCCATTTACAGTTATTTTACCATTTGCTGCTATTTGATAGAAAGCAGTTGGTGTTATATAATCTTGTTTCTTTTCAACTTCTTTTTTTACAAATCTAGCTTGTGATACTGATTCATTTACTACTTTACATCCAGTTGTATCACAAACAGTGTAAGCAACGGATTTAAATGCTCCACTATATTTATGCTTTTCCATTTACTTCTTTACTCCTTTTAACCATTACATTTTGAACTATTGTAAATAAATTTGATGTAGCCCAATATATTCCTAAACCTGATGGCATGAATAAGGCAGTTACAATAATCATCACAGTCATCATAGTTGGCATCATTTTCATTGATGGGTCTTCCATGTTTCCTGTTGAGTTTAGTTTAAATGAGAAGAAAGTTGTTGCTCCAATTATTATCATTATAATTAAATATGCATAGAATGTTAATGATGTAATACCAATTGCTGGTGTTGTTCCAAGTTGTAATCCTAAGAATTTGTCTTCAAAAATTACTGGTGTTCTTTGAATAGCTTCAAAAAATGCAATAAATATTGGTAATTGTATAAAAGCAAATAAGCATCCTGAAATAGGATTTATTTTATATTTTTGATATATTAACATCATTTCTTGGGCTTTTTTTGTTTGGTCTTCCTGAGATGTTTTGCCACGGTATTTCTTTTCGAGTTTTTCTATCATATCTTCACCGCCGCAACGACGCGATCGTTACCCGATATATCCTTGAACACTTTCGCGGTAAAGCCGTTTTCTTCGAAGAGGTTCTTTACGGCTTCGCCCTGCTCCGCTCCTATCTCTGCAAGCACCACTCCGCCGTCGAACAAGCGGGGTTTGGACTGCGTGGCGATTTTGCGGTAAAAGTCGAGTCCGTCTTCGCCGCCGTCGAGCGCGATTTTGGGTTCATAGTCTCTAACTTCCGTCTGTAATCGCTCTATATCCTCGCTTTTTATATACGGCGGGTTAGTTATTATCATACTGAATTTGCCGTCGATATTCTCAAACAAATCGCTTTTTATAAAGTTTACGTCGGCTTTAAGAGCGGCGGCGTTTTCTCTCGCCAAAGCCAGAGCGTCTTCCGAAACGTCGCTCGCCGTAACGCTCGCGTTCGTCTTTAATTTAACGCTTATCGCTATACAACCGCTGCCCGTGCAAAGGTCGAGAACGCAATCGTCGGCGGTTAAAAGCCCGATAGCGGTTTCGACGAGTTCTTCGGTTTCGGGGCGCGGGATAAGCGCGCGTTCGTCCACTTTGAATTCGTAGCCGTAGAAATCGCAAGTACCTAACACGTACCAGAGCGGTCTGCCGCTTTCTCTCTCTTTCGCCAAAGCGTTTATCTTGTCTATCTTTCCGCCAGAAACGGATATATTACGATCCGAAAGTTCGCTGCGTTTAACGCCGCTCACACACGACACGAGCCATTCGGCGTCGGCTTCGTCCTCTATGCCCGCCGCCTTGAATTCTTCTTTTATTCGTTTCGTAACGTCGGCAACTTTTTCGGGGAAGACGAATTTACATTCGGGTTCGGTTTCGTCGGCGTCCATTTTAAGTACCTTGTTGAACGAGGTAATGGCGACTTCTATCATACCGTCGTCGGGTTCTCTCGTCGTAATTCTTTGAAGCAGTAATCCCGGCGCTTTTAAGGGGTATACGAGCGGACTGTCCGTTTTTGCGAGTAATTTAAGAATCTCGTAAGATATACCCGCAACGACCGGCAGAAGCGCGAGTTTGCACAAAAGTTTTACCGCTCCGTTCATCTTCGGCGGCAACCATATACTCACGACGGAAAACACGAGTATGCTTATAACCATTACGATAAACATAAAAGTCGTTCCGCAACGGTCGTGAACGCGGCGGCACGCGCGGACGTTATCCACCGTTAAATCCAGCCCTTTTTCGTAACAGGTAATGGTCTTATGCTCCGCGCCGTGATACATATACGTGCGGCG
>OQVS01001268.1_pt1 | contig 17389 bp, 10 predicted proteins | sample 1691601 | NCBI WGS metagenome assembly OQVS01 (sample SAMN03418268, study PRJEB22391) | human gut metagenome | biome: human-gut; feature: organic feature; material: feces | host: Homo sapiens | place: Tanzania | collected 2013-01
GGACAGCGGGGACGAGTTGCCTCTGCCACGGTTATTGCCACCTTCCTGCCACGACAGGTTATAGATTCCATGCATTCCGCCCTGCAAAGCGTAAAGCTGGATATGCATGCCCTGACTCTGGAGCCAATCGCCGCCATCAATGTGCTGATACCACCTACCATGCGCCATTTGAATCTGGTACTGGTAGATATTGGTGCAGGCACCTCCGACGTAGCCATTACCCGCAACGGCTCTGTTATTGCCTATGGCATGGTACCCCAGGCTGGCGACGAGATTACCGATGCCATTTCCCAGCAGTACCTGCTGGACTTCAACGTGGCAGAACAGCTAAAGCGAGATGCCACCAACGGTCTACAGTGTCATTTTGCTGATATTATGGGCATGGAATACGATTTGTCCGCCACTGAGGTCTTGAAACCTGTCCTGCCCAATATCCGCAAGCTGGCAGAGTCCATTGCCCAGCAGATACTGGAGCTGAACGGCAATGAACCACCCCAGGCAGTTATTCTGGTAGGGGGTGGCTCTCTGACACCACATCTCAGCGACTATGTAGCAGAGATTATGAACCTGCCTATGGGCCGGGTAGCGGTACGGCATCCAGATAAGATTGACGGCATTGTGGATATTCCCGAAGAGCTGCGGCTGCCTGATGCGGTAACTCCTCTAGGCATTCTCAAAATCGCCTCCCTGAATACCCTCCATTTCCTCCGGGTTTATGTCAACGACACAGAATACAGTCTGTTTAATTTCCGGGATTTGACTGTTTCTGATGCCCTGCTGAATGCTGGGATTATTCTCAAAAAGCTTAACGGCCGTCCAGGCCTGGGGGCCATGCTAAAGATTAACGGCGAAAACAAATTTATCCCTGGCACAATGGGCACTATGGCACAGCTTCTGCTAGATGATGCCCCAGCCACCCTAGATACTCCTATTCGGGATGGCAGCCGTTTACAGGTAATTTCTGGCACCAATGGCTCTGTCCCAGAAATCACTCTGGAGGATGTGGTGGATATTCCACCATCCTATACTGTATTTATCAATGGTCAGGAAACCAATATTGCCGCCCAGTACACCATTAACGGCCAGCTGGCTCAGCCGGGACAGCTTCTCCACGATGGGGATGATATTATCAGCCGTGACACCAGAACTCTAGGGGAGGTACTGAACACCGCTGGCTTCCCGCCTCTGGGCAAAAAGATAAAATACACCCTGAACGACAAGGACTCCCAGTACACCATTGCGCCTCGGATACTCCTTAACGATAACGAGGCCAATCTCTCTGACGAGGTACATCAGCAGGACTATATAGAATATATTGCCCCAGATTTGCCTAAGCTGGGGGATGTGCTGAATGTTTCCGAGCTGGATGCCTCTCTGGTGATTTATTACGAAGGACAGGAGCACAAGATTCCTTCCGCCACCGTAACTCTGGAAGTAAACGGCCACCCTGCCAGCACCAACACCCTTATTGAGGATGGCAGTCAGGTAAGATATATGAAGTCCCTGCGGGCTGCTACCACCGTTAGCGATGCCCTGCTGGCAGTAGGCTTCCAGCCACCAGCAGCTCAGAGCCGGGTAAGCTTCACCATTCTGGTCAACGAAAAGCCAGTCAACTTTACAGATCCTATCAAGAACGGCGATGAACTGGCTGTAGTCATTAGCCAGCCATCCCATAACGAGGCAGAACAGGAGCAAAGACCTCCTATGACTGCCGCCGCCATAGAGGACTCCATTAAGCTGGCAGACAAAATAAACAACATACCAGGCCTTTCCGAAGCCCTGAACAACAAACTTTAAATTTTACACTTGAAAAGACCACCAGTCATCAGGCTGATGGTCTTTTATTTAGCAATTATACTTAACGATTATATTTTTCCGCCAAGGCCTTTAGCCAGCTAGCTTTGTACTGCTTCAAGCTGCCCGGCAGCATACGCCAGCCCCAGTTGCCCTCAGCAACTCCCGGTACATTCATACGGCAGCTGCCATCCAGCTGGAGAATATCCTGCAAGGCAATAATAACCATGCGGGCATCGGAAGCATAGGCATGCTCAATCAGCCTGCTATCCAGCTCCTCTGGCGGGGAACCAGCCGCATCCAGCATATTGGCAATAGCCTCCACCTCGGCACGGGAAGCATTTTCCTTCAGCCAGCCCACCATAGTGTTGTTATCATGGGTACTGGTATAAACGATACAATCCTCTGGCTCCACAAAATTAATGCGGCCATTCTCATTGAAATGCAGCTCAAACTGCAATATCTTCATACCAGGGAACTGACAGGCCTGCCGCAGCTCCTCCACCTCATTGGTAATAACCCCCAGGTCCTCAGCCACAATAGGCACATCCCCAATTTCCTTGCGGACAATATCGAAGAAAGCCTTGCCAGGGCCTGGCTTCCACACACCATGCTCTGCTGTCTGGGCATCACCGTCAACCTCCCAGAAGGACTCAAAGCCTCTGAAATGGTCAATACGGATAATATCCACCTGACGCATCAGATTGCGGAAACGACGAATCCACCAATCATAGCCATCCTGCTTCATAACCTCCCAGTTGTACTGAGGGTTGCCCCACAGCTGACCAGTCTTGCAGAAATAATCTGGCGGTACACCAGCCACCTTATATGGTCTGCCATTCTGATCCAGCTTAAAGAGCTGCTGATGTGCCCAGGCATCGGCACTATCCAGAGAAACAAAGATAGGCATATCTCCCATAATCTGGACGCCCTTCTTGTTGGCATATTCCTTCAAATCCTGCCACTGCTGATAGAACATATACTGCTCGAAATGGATTTCCCCAATCTCAAAGGTAAGCTGTTCCTCCATAGCAGCCAGAGCCACCTCATCACGGCGGACAAACTCAGGATCCCACTGATTCCAGCACTTGCCATTGTGCCAATCCTTCAGCACCTTGAACAGGGCATAATCCCGCAGCCAATAGGAATTTTTCTTGGCCCAGGCCCGATAGTTATCCCTAGCGGTAGAATCAGACATGGTAATGGCATTTATATAAGCCTTGAAAATCAGGGATGGCTTCATCATCTGTGCCCAGGCATAATCAGCCTTGCCATCGTTGATAACAGAAGCATCCTTCAAATCCGCCTCAGTCAGGAAGCCCTTTTCTGCCAAAAGCTCCAGAGAAATCAACAATGGATTACCAGCAAAGGCAGAGGAAGAAGCATAAGGAGAATTGCCTGCCCCTACAGGATTCAAAGGCAGAATCTGCCATACCTTCTGTCCTGCCGCTGCCAGGAAATCAACAAACTTGTATGCCTCTGGTCCCAAATCACCAATACCAAATGGAGATGGCAGAGAGGTTGGATGCATCAGCACACCGCACTGGCGAACCCCCTTGGTCTTGGCCACAGCCTCAGCCTTGTGACGATATACTAGGCCTGTATATGGTGGAATCTCCACCTCCATACGGCCCCGGACAATAGGCAGGTCTGGACGGCCCTCCAGCACATCCTCCATGATACCTGCTGCCAGGTCCCGCACCTCCAGAGATACCTGCTGCATCTCCTTACTGCGGTTCAGCAGTACCACGAACACCTCATTATCCGCCTTGGCCCCAAAGACATCATGACCGCCATCTATAACTCTGGCATAACCATAGACATCCCCCTTGGCATAAAGAGGCAGAATTTTACCAGTCTGCAAGGCCACATGGTCATTGCGAAGATGAATCAGACGGCGAGTCCACATCCTAAGCTCTGGATCTCCGTTTTTCCAGTCATATGTACCACGGCAATAAGGATCCCGATAGCCCTGCAGGGCAATTTCATCACCATAATAAACACTAGGCACCCCGGGGAAGGTCATCTGCCACAGAATAGCCATCTTGGTACGCATCAAGCCCTTGTAAAGACGCTCTCCATCCAGACGATAGCTGGCCTGGCGCACGGCAGGCACACCCTCCTGACTAGGAGCCTCCCCTAGCAAGGTCAGGATACGCTCTCTATCATGACTGCCCAGAAGATTCATCATAGCATAGAAATTGTGCTTCGGATAGTTCTCCTGCAAGCTCCGCAGTCTAACACTAACCTGACCAGCATCTGCATAGCCCAAAAGGAAGTCCAGCACAGCCTGACGGAAAGGATAGTTCATAGCAGAATCCAATTCCTGACCACAGAGATACTCACGGGATACACCATAGGCGCTCTTGTTGGAAGCATCCTCCCAGACCTCGCCCAGCATAACTGCATCCTTATCCACCTTCTTCAATTCCTTGTAGAAGGTCTGAGTAAACTTCTCTGGCAGCTCATCCACTACATCCAGACGCCAGCCGCTAATACCCTGCTTCATCCAATATTTCAGCACACTATCATCATCGTTGATAATGAAATTCATATAGGATGGAGTTTCTTCCTTTACATTTGGCAGGGTGCTGAACCCCCACCAGCTTTCATAGCTCTCTGGATACTTGTTGAAGCAATACCATTCATAATAAGGTGAATCCTGAGACTGGTAGGCACCTACTGTATCATAGTTACCGTATTTGTTAAAATAACGGCTATCATCACCAGTATGGCTGAACACACCATCCAGCATAATGCGGATACCCATCTCCTTGGCCTTGGCACAAAGCTCCTTCAGCTCCTCATTGGTGCCCAGGATAGGATCTACCTTGTGATAATCTCCTGTATCATAATGATGGTTGCTGGCTGACTCAAAGATAGGATTCAGATAAATAACCGAAATCCCCAAATCCTTCAAATAAGGCAGCTTTTCCTGAATACCTGCCAGATTGCCGCCATAGAAATCATAGGAAACAATCTCCTTGGTATCCACATCCTTGTAGTAGAAAGGCTTATCATCCCAGCAAGCATGATATACAGCACCCTTTTTCTCCACCAGCCTATCGCCCTTGCGATAGAATCTATCTGGAAAAATCTGGTACATAACAGCGTGGCGGAACCAATTCGGCGTATCTGCCCCCTTGTTAAACACCGTAATCTGGTAGGACTGAGCTGGAGGATCATCCCGCAGATAGCCAATACCACCCATGCGGGCATCATTGTTGCCATAGTACCAGATACGGCCATTGATATTGATAACAAAATAGTACCACATCAAACAGCCCTTCTCAGGCATAGCAATATCGGCAGAGAAATACATCTCCCTGCCTACAGGATCCTCTGGCTCCAGCACATAGACCAGTTCACCAACCCGCTCCCGCCAGAATCTTACCTTGACAGAAATCTCAGCCTTCTGATCCTCTATATCATCCAGCTCCAACTTGATTCTGAGGCGCACATCAGTGTAGCTCTCGGCAGCACCTACAGGACTACGATAAAATTCATTCTGTGAATTATGCTCCACGTTTTTCAAAACCGGCATCAAATCTCTCCCTGTAACTATAATCTATCAATCTATCTTCCCCAGCACCCCGGTAAAGATTAATTTCTACAATCATCGCATTACTTAGGTATATTATACCAAATAATCCTACGAAATGTTAAAAAAATCGAAATTTCTTGCATTAAAATAGGGAATATCTAACCCTCTCAAAAATTAGATATTCCCCAAGACAATGGATATATCAATCCAGTTCCATGATATTGTGCTTCAGCACATATATCAGGGCCTGGGTTCGATCGTTTACTCCCAGCTTGCGGAAAATATTGGTAAGATGATTCTTCACCGTCTTTTCACTAACAAACAGGGCCTGAGCTATATCCTGATTGCTAAATCCCTTGGCAATGCAGGCGATAACATCCATCTCTCTATTGGTCAGCCGTTCATTGCGGCCCTCACGCCACAGATTCAGAGCCTTTTCCCGCACATTGTCATTAGGAGCCAGCTCTCCAAAAATCCGCTTCTGCAGCTCCGGGGTAATATAGAAGCCCCCCTCAGCTACTCGGCGCACTGCCTCCAACAGCACCCCAGGCTCCACTCCCTTCAGGAGATAGCCCTTGGCACCATTCTTCAACAGCTCCACCACATAGTTATCATTATCATGAATAGTCAAGGCAATAATCTTCACCTTGCTACGAGCATTCATTAACTGCCTGCAAACATCCATACCGCTCAGGCCAGGCATATTCAGATCCAACAACAATATATCCGGCTGCAGCACCAGAGCCTTGGCCAAGGTATCCTGACCTTCTTCACACTCTCCTACAACCTCTATATCATCTTCAAAATCCAAAACACCCTTGATACCTTGTCGTAGCAGTGCATGATCATCAGCAATTAATACTTTGATAGACATCCCAATCCTCCACACAATTCGGAGCATATCTCTCCGCTATAGTAAATCTTCATCAAAAGTATGAAGAATAAAAGCCAACCTAGGCTTAACTACCTAGTATTATAACACAAAGCCTTAAAAAAATCACTGTTATTTCTTATATTTTGAAGTTTTTATTTGTTCAATATCTCTGCCCTCAGCATGATGAACACCTCTGATGTTGTCTTGCTGGTATGAACACTGCGAAACAACTGCCCCAAGATAGGCAAATCTCCCAGAAAGGGAAGCTTGGACATAGAACGAATCTCCTCTGAGGAAATCAGGCCACCAATAATCAATGTCTCGCCATCCTGCAGGCGCACAGTAGTATCCACAGACCGCCGCTGGAAGCTGTAAGCCTTCATCTCCTCCACATACTGAGGGGAGGACACTTCTGTGTGAATCCTGCTGGTTATCTGCCCCGCCTCATTCACCATAGGACAGCACCGCAGAATAATACCTGCTGGCCGATACTCTATAGAAGTGGTCACAGTAGAATTGGTAGTAGACACTGTAGGCACTGGAACATCCCCGCCTATATTAATCACTGCTTCCTGTCCCTGCAGGGTAACAACATTGGGACGAGAAAGAACCTCTGCCTTGCCATTGGCAATCATAGCATCAATGGTAGCGCCATATTGCCATTCGTAGGCATGACCTGCCGGCCCCTTGCCGAAGCTAACAATACCACCAACCGTACCAGTAGTTCCCAAAGCAGGCCGACTAACACCATCATCATTATTATAATTATACTGAGGCAGACTAGACCACTGCCACTGAATCCCCAGCTTGCTAGCATCCTCCCTAGACATGGATACCACCTTGGTTTCAATAGAAATCTGCCTAGCAGGTACATCCAGCTTTTGCACCATGCTCGCCACAGCCTCTGCTTCCTCGGCCGTACCATATACCAGCAAGGAACCGGTACTCACATCTGTCAAAACCCTATTCTCGGCTTTGATTTTCTGGGTAGCATTCCCTGTGGCTTCACTAGACTTATTCTCTTTATTATCCTTGGCCTTAACACTCTGAGGCTTTGCCTTTTCCTGAGAGGCAAAATACAAAATTGCCGCCTGACGCATATCTTCCAAAGGAGCATAATGTACAGGAATAATATGAACTGTAGCAAATCCCTTGGTCAAATTATCTGGAGCTGCCACAATCCAGGTATTCCCCTGCTTGGTGATAGCCAATCCTCTAGCTTTGGCTACCTGTTCCACAATATTGGCTGGATTTTCATTCTCCAGCTTTAGGGACACCTTTCCCTTGACAGATTCATCTAAAATTAGATTCAAGCCTGCCATTCTCGCCACAGAACGCAGCAACTCTCCAACCTCTCCATCCTGTACATTCAAAGACATAGCCGAAACCTGCAACGGCTGACATATTAACAAACACCACACGAAAAGAGCCAACACCATTTTCTTCAACATTATCTATTCCCCTTCCCCGTACCATAATATTACAACGCTATCGTATCCCCTATATTAAGCTTGTATTTTCCTATTTGAATACTGTTTTTTTCTATATTTTCAACGGTATATCCATCCCAGCTTTCCCCAGCTAACAAAAATTTATTTTGTCCTCCTAAAGTCAACAAAGCCCCCAAATTACCATCCATTTCCACAATCCCCTGCAGGCATATATCTGGCTGTTTAGCTTGTATTGTCTTGACGGTTGTTTTATCCGCAGAAGTTGCAGTTGTTGATACCAATTTGATATTTCCTTGGCCAACAGCATTATCAGCTTTTGGTGGCTTTTTTTCTTTTACAGGCGAATCAATCATACGGTTCAGTCCAAAAGGATTCCGCAATTGCGTTGGCGCAGAGGCTTCCTCCATACCCTTAATATCCAATCTATTTCTTTTATTTACTGCTTCACTATTAAGATTCTCTGCCACCATTTTTGTCCCACCAGCGGTATTTTCTGAATAATTGTCATCCATACCATAAATTATTCCTATGCCTATTATTGCTACTGTACCAACCAGAACTCCTCGGTACAATGGCTCATTCTCGATTTTCTCCTTTCCCAATCTTAGCCATTTCTCAGGTGCGAATTTTATACCTTTGCCTGATTTTACTAAAGAATTAAGCTTTTCTCTGATTTTTTTGTTTAGATTCTCTGCTTTCACAAAAATCATCCCTCCTACACATTGTTTTGACACTCCACATAGACTTCTTCAAAATTTTCACAACCATATCCTTGGCTTCATTATAGAGGTTTTGTTGTATTCTTTCAAGTATATTTTTCCGAATTTTCTGACTATTATATATAAATATTTATATTTAATTCAATATAAATTTCTCACAGAGCCATCAGGCAATGCCCGCCCAGTTTTTCCCACCAAAAAAAGAACCGATAACCCAATTTCTTGGATTACCGGTTCTTATTTTATTCAGCTATTTGCTTGCTATCAGCCTTTTGCTTTTACTTCCTGCAGGCTTGGGCCCATAATGCGCTTGTAGGCCTCTACACCTGGCTGGTTGAATGCATCTACATCAGCCAGCTCGCCCTCGTAGGCGATGGACAGTGCCAGCATGTACAGCAGCTGGCCCAGGTTGTAGGCATCCAGCTTTGGCAGGGAGAACAGTGCGTTGAAGCGATGGTTGGAAGCCAATGCCTTGGCGTTGGACTCTCTTGCTACCTCCAGAGCCTGGCTCATGGTTACGCCGGAGATATCTGCCAGCTTCTGAGCCTCTGGGAATACGTTAGGAATAGTGTAGTCCTCGCACCAGTTCTCGATACGGATGAACTGAACTACCTTGTTCAGCTTGCCTTCCTGATGCTGCTGAGTCTGTGCATGCATATCAGTAGTACCAACAGCCACGATAGGAGTTCTGCCATAGAGCTTCTCGTTGCCATCACGGTCAACGGACTTGCCCAGGGACTCAGCCAACAGCTGGATATACCACTCAGATACGGACTTGAGGTAGTCACCATATGGCATCATAACTTCCATATCACGGCCATACTTCTCAGCTGCAATGTACTTCAGAACAGCGTTCAGCAGAGCTGGGTTCTCCCATACATCGCCGCCCAGACAAGCCTGATCCATATCCTTAGCACCCTCCAGGAATGCCTTGATATCAAACCCGCACACAGCAGCCAGCACCAGTCCTACATCACAGAAGATAGAGAAACGACCGCCCACTCCATCAGGTACACTGTACTGAGGCCAGTTATTCTCCATAGCCAGCTTCTTCAGCAGGGTAGGCTTCTCCTCGTTAGGATCAGTAACAGCCACAACCTCAACCTCAATATCTGGGTTCTTCAGGAGAGCATCATAGATAACCATAAAGTTGGACATGGTATCCAGAGTACCGCCGGACTTGGAAATAACCATCAGGCTAACCACAAACTTGCGCTTCTTGTGGCTCAGGCAAGTCTTGGCACTGCGAGCCAGCTGGCGGATAATATCGCCAGTTCTGCGAGGATCAATATTCTGACCGCTGAAATAAATCTGAGGCAGGCCATCACGCTCCTCAGTGCTCATGGAGTTCCAGAACTCACCGCACTGAACATCAAAGATAACCTTATCACCCAGATAAGAACCGCCAATACCCAGAGAAACTACAGCATCTACACGGTTGCGAACAGAATCAGTCAGCTCCTGCAGATGAGCCATAGATGCAGGGCTGTTCAGATGGCCATCCTCTACATAAGGCAGCTGGGAGAACAGAACCTTCTCAGGAGTACCATCCTTGGACAGATGACCACGGATAATACCATCCTTGCGCATTACCTTGATAGCCTCTACAGCAGCCTGAATCTTGTCAGACAGCTCAGCCACATCAGCCTTAGTTACCTTGCCTTCGCCTACCAGGTTGTCGTAGTCAAAGGAAAAACCGGACTTCAATGTTAAACTCATAAAAACATACCTCCTAGGAATCTATACAGGTTTATACGGATATATTATACTAGCTTTAATTCAAATTTGGTAGTATTTTTCCTGTTTATGCAAAAAAGTAACAATATTTCATTTTGTTACACAAACACCAGCTTAGTTTTCTGCCAGCTGTCCCTGCTTTTTCATCTTCCGCACCGTATAATAAAAAGCTATGCTCAGTGGCACACAGGAGCCTATCCAAGCCGCCGGGCTGGCCAGAGTTGCCCCCCAGAAGCCCAGAGAGCTTACCAGTCCCAGGGCTACCCCGGCACGCATTACCAGCTCCATAATCCCGGCAAAGGTAGGCACAAAGCTTTTGCCCAGGCCCTGCAGGGTGTTCCGGTAGATAAACAAAAGAGCCAGTATCCAGTAGCAGCAGCCTGTGGTGGTAAGATATACCTGTCCCAGCTCCACCACCTCCGGTGCGGCATCACCAATAAAGAGATGCATGAGCCAGGAACCGCAGATTATATTAAAAAATCCCACCGCAATACTAAAACTGCCAGACATCATAATACATTGATTAACTCCCTGACGGATGCGGTTAAACTTGCCTGCACCGTAGTTCTGAGCTGTATAGGCCGCCATAGCAATGCCAAAGGACATCATAGGCATCAGGGCAATGGTTTCCACCTTCTGAGCGGCGGAAAAGGCTGCTACAGAGATTGGCCCCAGTCCGTTCAGGGCTACCTGCAAAATAACCGCACCAATGGCAATAATGGAGGTCTGAAAAGCCATAGGCATACCTACCCGGATATGCTGCCACAGGAAAGGCCAATCCACCTGCCAGTCCTGTCTTTGAATCCTGAGAGCTGGCACCTTGCGCCAGATATATATCCAGGCAATCAAGCCTCCCAGGAACTGGGAAACAATCATGGCCCAGGCCGCCCCTGGGATACCCCATTCAAAAACCAGCAGGAAGATTGGTTCCAGCACAATGTTGATACACAGTGATGTAGCCAGAAAAATAGTGGGGTGACGGCTGTCCCCCAAGGCTCTTAGCAGATTGGCACCTACAATAAAGGTGCTAAAAAAAGGAGAACCTCCTACCACAATGGCAATAAAATCCTCTGCCCCGTCAATAATATCCAGAGGGGTGTCCATCCACAAAAGGATTTCTCTGGCAAAATACCCACCGATAAATGCGGTTAAAAAGCTGGTGGCCATAGCAATCAGCACACAGGCGGCGGCACTGCGCCGTACCCCCTCCATATCCTTGGCGCCGAATCTCTGGCCTGTAATAATGGTAAGGCCTGCGGTCAGGCCCATAATACAGCCTACCAGCAGGAACATAATGGGGCCGGTACAGCCTACTGCCGCCAGAGCCTCTACCCCTAGGAACCGTCCTACCAGCAGGGTATCTATAAATCCATATAGCTGTTGAAAAATATTGCCCGCTATCAGGGGCAGGGTAAAAAACAATATGAGCTTGGCGGGGCTGCCGCTGGTCATATCCTTGGTGTTGGCCATTCTATCATCCTTCCTCTCTATATTTCCCCTCTGGGGAGAGTGAGCCTATGGCTTATTTGCCTTGGCTCTATTCCAAATACTTTGTAACTGTCAAACGAAGCTTTTCCCGTAGAACGGTAACACTTTCATCCAGTGAACCGCTTTGAGGCATCAGCTTGTTGTAGTGAAAAACCTGTTTTCGGCTGGTGCGGTAGTCTGTAGGACAGGGCACCACCTGAAAGCCCTCCTTGGCAAAGTTCAGCACCGAACGCTCCATGTGAAAGGCAGAGGTTACCAATATAGGATGCTCCAAACCCTGCTCCCGCAGAATACGACAGCTGTACATGGCATTCTGCCGAGTATTCAGGCTGTTAGGCTCTGTCAATATCATATCCTCCGGCACCCCTAGACGCAACAGCTCCCTATGGGCGATGACAGCCTCTGGGCCGCTGTCTGCATATACCTGGCCGCCAGATACCAGCACTGGCACATGAAGCTGGTTGTATAGCTCTGCTGCCGTAAGGAGCCTAGCTGCCGGCACAGCACAGAGATTGCCCTGCTCCCCTAGATTGGGGGTATCCTGGGTAGCTCCTCCCCCCAGCATAATAATCACATCTCCCTGGGGATGGGCTGGCTGGTCATAGACATTCTCCAGCCTGCTCATAAGCATATTGGATACATAGGAAGTGGACAAAAGGTAAAACAGGGTTGTTACCAAAAAAACTGCCGCCGCTGCTTTTCGTGTAGCTGACTTTTTGTCCTGTCGCCATAGATAGATGGCCAAGGCCCAAAGGCAGACAAAAAACACGCCCGGAGGAAGCAGAAAACTTGCTCCGAATTTCAAAAAATAAATCATTTCTTCACCGCCTAAAATTTATACAAATTCTTTGCAGGACTTTTTTCCTTTTTGTAGAATTGTATACTATTATAGCATACATTGCTATAATAGTGTGTAGGCAGATTTTGCTATCTGAGGCGGACGGTCAAATTCTAAGGGCTGTCCTTCACAATGCCTCTTTGTAAGAAAAGGAGAGATTATTATGGCATTTATTCCTGTAAACCAAGTGAAAGCAGAGAAAAAAGCAAACGGCAAGGGTGAGATTACCATCAATCATCTGCTGGGAGCCAATGAGCTGGGTGGCAATGATATGTTGGCCAAGGTGGTAATTCCTCCAGGCTGTTCCATTGGCTACCATGAGCATCATGGCAATACTGAGACTTATCATATTCTGCAGGGTGAGGCTCTCTACAGTGACAATGGCACCGAAAGCAAGATTGGGGCTGGTACTACTACCTTTTGTCCAGATGGTGAGGGACATAGCATTGAGAACTGCGGCACTGAGGATCTGGTGTTTATTGCCCTGATTACCAAGACTATCTAAGATTAATTTGTAATGTGAGGGGATATTATGACTGCGTATATTGAGCCTACTGGGGAGGATAGTTCAATAGCAAGGAATAATAGAAAAACTGCCGGGACAGCCATCTTCTGGAAGGATGCCCAGGGCAGGTTTTTGAGCTGCAATCCAGTTTATCAGCAATTTATTGGCCTTAGTATGGACGAAATCATTGGCCATACTGTGGAGGAAATCGGGGCGGTTAGTCACAAATATCCGCCTCTGATTGATGATGCGGATATTTTGGCGGGCCAGACTGTCAGCAATGTTCCGGGACAGCTGCTGGATGGCAAAAACAAGCCTCGCCATGTGATAGTCAGCAAATCCCCTCTTGTTATCAAGGGCAAAATAGCCGGTATTGTAGGCACCATTGAGGATATTACAGAGCAGGTAGCCCAGTCCAAGACACTGCTGCAGCTGACAGAGGCTATTCAGTATGTACCAGGAGGTATTCTGGTCTATGAGTGGAAGGGAACAGGAGAGTACAAATTGCTGCTGGTCAGCCCGGTAGCCAAGGAGATGTTTAATATCCCCGAGAAAACCACTGATGGCATAGATGAGATATTACAGCATTGCCTCCATCCTGATGACAGTTGGTGTAGCAGGTATTTGTCCAGAAAGCTGATGGCTGGGGCTGAGGTAGCCACCTGCAAATGCCGTTTCTACCCTATTGGCGCCCAGGAATGTATCTGGATCAAAATCCGGGTACGGCCAGTGCCCAAGACCTCTGGCAAGATACTGCTGTATATTTCCCTTACTGATATTACCGCTGAGCAGAGGAATGCTCAGGCTCTAGCTGAATCTCAGAGAGCCTACCGGGAGGTAGCAGATGGGGCGGGGTTGATTGTCTGGCATTATGATATAGTGAACAACACGGTGGAGTTCCTTAATGATGAAAATACCATGAAGCGCTATATGCCTGATAATGTTCCTAGGAAGCTATATGGCGGCCCTGAGGAGTTCCTCCAGTTTATCCAGCCGGAATGCTGGCAGGATATGCGCCAGCTTCACGAAAACCTGCGCCAAGGCAAATCAGGCCGCTGTGATATTCAATATATCTCTGAGCCGGAACAGCCGCCTCATTGGGCCAGACTTATCTATACCTTGCCTGCAGGAGTTACCAACCCTACGGATGCCTATGGGGTAGGCATTAATATTACGGCGGAAAAACTGCGGGAGGAGCAATACAATAACGAAGTCCAGATGCTTCACAGTGCAGTCAAGACCAATATTCTGGCCAAGGCTCATTTTGACCTGACAGAGGACAAGCTGGTGGACTACATTCGCCATTCCCCCAACGCCTTGAATCTTAGTGTAGGCTGTGACTATGAATTTTTCTATGAACAGCTTCTGGGGATGATTCTCTCCCAGGAAGAACAACTTATGGTAGCCGAAAAGCTGAACATGGGCAATCTCATGCACGTCTGCGCTCAGAACGACAGCACCTTCTCTATGGAATATAAAAGGCATTGTGAGGATTTGTCCCCTATTATGGTGGAATGTACTGTCAGCCTTTTTACCAACAAAAACGGTCATGCCGAATGCTTTATCTGTTTCTATGATATTACCAACAAATTCATCAACTATACCATTGCAGACAAGCTGAATGAGCTGGGCTATAACCGTGCAGCCCTGGTAAACAATCTGACAGGCACCATGACCTACTACAGCAAGGATACCGGTGTTCTTGAGAATACCCCGGAGCATCCCCTTTTCTATGATCAGAAACTGCTGGAAAATATCTGCCAGCATATTCCAGATAAGGAAAAGGCTCAGGCTCTGTACCAAAAGCTGAATCTGGATGCCATAACAGCCTATCTGGACGACCATGAACAGGAGAAAATGTTTGATTTTTCCTTTGATTTGTGGGCAGGTGCTGAGAAGCAATATGCCCGACAGCGAATGCAGGCCTGTTATCTGGATAGCAGCCGTACCTCAGTTTTTATTATTCAAAGTGATATTACCAAGCAATACCAAAAGGAGCGGGAACAGCTGCAGAAGCTGGAAGAAGCTCTGGCTATGGCGGACAAGGCCAATGCCTCCAAGTCTATATTCCTGGCAGGTATCAGCCATGATATGCGCACCCCCCTGAATGGTATTCTATCCTTTACGAATTTTGCCTTGAAAACGGAAAGCCAGTCCCAGCAGAAATATTATCTTACCAAGATTCGCCAATCTGGGGAGCTATTACTGTCCTTGATTAATGATACCCTGAATCTTACCCGCATTGAAAGCGGCAAGGTTACTGTCAATCCAGAATGGGTGGATACCAAAGCCATGCTGGATACGGTTATTGCTGGTGTAGCCATGTCTGCCAACGAAAGACAGCTTTCTCTCAATATCCATCGCGAGCCGGATGTACCCCCATATATTTTTATGGATAAGCTAAAGATGCAAGAGATACTGCTGAATATTCTCAGCAATGCTGTGAAGTTCACCAAGCCGGGAGGCTCTGTTAATTTGGATATTAGCTTGATTCCTCCTCAACAGCAGACTCCCCAGGAGCTGGCCGCGGTTCAGTCAGTACAGCACAAGTGGCTACGGATGGTTATTCAGGATACCGGTATCGGCATGAGTCAGGAGTTCCTGCCTCATCTCTTTGATGCCTTTGCCCAGGAGGAGTCCAGGGAGGTGGCCAATCCCAATGGTACTGGTCTGGGGCTGGCTATTGCCAAGAAATACATGGATATGATGGGTGGCAGTATTCAGGTACGCAGTAAGCTGAATCAGGGCACCACCTTTGAGCTTCATCTTATGGTGGAGGAAACGGAGGAAAAGGCAAATGCTCATAGTTCCGGAGTGGAACATTGTCATTTTGGCCACCTGCGTATTCTGCTGGCAGAGGACAATGCCCTGAATCAGGAGATTGCTCAGATGCTGCTGACCACCAAGGGGGCTAACCTGGATATTGTCTCTAATGGTCAGGAGGCAGTGGACAAGTTTGAGGCTTCTCCGCCGGGATGCTATCAGCTAATATTGATGGATATTCGGATGCCTGTTATGAATGGCTATAGGGCGGCAGAAAAAATCCGCCACAGCCAGCATCCTGACGGGGCGGATATACCTATTGTTGCTATGACCGCGGATGCCTATGAGGACGATATCAAGCACTGTATGGCAGTGGGCATGAATGGCCATATTAGCAAGCCTATTAATCCTGATAAGCTCTACAGTGAAATTGCTAAATGCTGTAACGGCATCTAAAAAAAACATGATGATAGTTCCAAAGCAGATTGCTGAGAAATTATCATCATGTTTTTTATTTAGTCATTTTTCATTTAGGCGCCACGGGGGTGGCTGTGATCAAAGCTGGCCAGGGACATAATGCCCTTGGGCTTGGGCAGGCTGTCATAGATGGATTTTATCTGGGTATATAGCTGCTCCTTCCGCTGAGGACTGGTTTCTGGCCGCCGCCATTCCTCATACATTCCGTGGGTGGCCTTGCCGGCCGCCAGAGTCTCTGGAGAGTGGAGCTGCATCTCAAAGCTAATGCCCTGGGGGCTGGTAATATCCAAATGAATGGCCTTGTATCGGCCTGCCTCATTCAGATATTTGTTGTCCAGCTTGTCTACGGTATAACCCCGCTTCTCCAGCAGATTTACGGTACGGCGGGCTATAGTGGCCAGCTGGCTGTTTTTGGCTACCTGGGTGTAACGAACCAAATCCCCGGTTTCCTCCACATACTCTGTAGCGGTCTTGGGCTGCTGCCCTGCCTTCAGGGCCTTGTCTGTCTTGCGCTCAATCTTGCTGCGGACACTGCTGGCGGTCTTGACGGAATACTCCAGCCCCTCCATAGAAGTGCCCAGCTCATGGGCTATCTCCAGCATATCCATAGTAATAGCAGGTTCACTGGCTCTAGCTCTGTCATAGCTGGCCTGTGCCTGACTCTCGTAGCCTACCAGCTGATTATCTGCATCAGATTTGCTGCCGGAAACTACAATATGGCCACTGCGGCTCTTGTAGGGAATGCCCCCTAGACGGGTTACATCCGCTGTAGCCGTAATGGCGCCACCACTGAGGGCCATCAAGCTGGCTGCCTCGGCTGCTGTGCAGGTGCCTACAGAGCAGTTCATGGCTGACCAGGAAACGGCTGCGGCTATTAACAGCATCCGTCCCTTGCTTAATTTGTTCAGGCGGGTGACCTTGGCTATTTTATGTAAATTCATAAGAAAATCCCCCTTTACAACTATTATTGTATCAGGGGGATATGAAAACTCTCTGTAAAATTCTTGGCAAACAAGAATTATTTTAATGTGTTTTACAACCTCTATTTGACAACAGAATTTTTACGGCTATTTAGCGCTTTTCTACTGCTATTTTAGCACTGCTCGGGATGAAGCATAATCTGGCCCTTGGCCAAGGTCTGAGGCACATCTATGAGCCGCTGGTTGCGGCTGCCTCGAAACAGGAGGCTGATGTCTCTC
>OQVS01001269.1_pt1 | contig 17380 bp, 14 predicted proteins | sample 1691601 | NCBI WGS metagenome assembly OQVS01 (sample SAMN03418268, study PRJEB22391) | human gut metagenome | biome: human-gut; feature: organic feature; material: feces | host: Homo sapiens | place: Tanzania | collected 2013-01
GAAGCTCACCAACGAAGGGATCATCTACAACAAACGCGGCATCGGCTACTTCATCGGCGAACGGGCTCAGGACATCGTGCTGGAGAACGACAGAAAGGAGTTTCTGGAAGTCGAACTGCCGGCCTTCCTCAAGAAGATGGAACTTTTGGGACTCGATCCTAAGGAATTAATTAGCAAGAAATGAATCTGTAGGCAATCAACGAAACAGCTGATTTTATGAATATTATGAGAATATTTAAGAATATCCTGACCGCCACTGTGTTGGTCATTATGGCGGTGGGCCTGTCATCCTGTTATTTCAGGCTAAGCGATGACGCGAAGAAACAGTTCAAGTACGACTTGCGATACCGTATGCACACTGCTGAAGGAGAAGTTGACACCGTGACCTACAATCCAGGTGAGTTCCATTCGGTATGCAACAAAGGTGGCATCGATGACGTGTTGGTCATCCAGACCGAGAACGAGTTCAAGGTTGAAGTGATCTCTTACGAGATGATGACCGACTCAATCCGCGTGACAAATGAAAATGGGGTCCTGACGGTTGGACTCACTGACAAAACCTCTAAAATCTTCGGACCTATCCAAGTTCGTGTCTATGCCCCGTCTTTGAACGGAATCACCTCTACAAGATCAAGCAACCTGCTAATCTCAGACTACAAGGGTGACTCTCTGAGCATAGAGACCGTCGGATCAGGAAACATCAAGGCATTCAACCTGAACATTACAGAGAAGCTGAGTGTTCTTGGAACCGGAAGCGGCGACCATGAGTTCAGACACGTCACCGCCGGAGAGATGGTCATTAACAAGAAAGGTTCAGGAGACGGAGAGTACAACGATCTGAACATTGGCACATTATCTGTAACGTCAACTGGTTCGGGAGACGCGACACTTTCCGGAAAGGCTGATTCGGTCACATTCCACAAGTCAGGTTCCGGTGACATAGACGCCAGCGAACTGAAAGCCAAAAGTGTCAAGACTCAGGAAAGCGGAAGCGGAGACCTTATAGTCAACGATGAATCAATAAACAAATAATCACAATGAATATGCGGAAGACATTATTGCACATTATGGCCGTGGTTCTGATCGGCCTGACATCAACAGGTACTCTGAACGCAAGAACCAGTGGCGATGACGATGACTACAAGACCAAGACCTACGATGTAGGCACAATCTCGTCCATCGACGCCAACGGCCTGTTCAGTGTCGTCTATGAGCAGACATCGGGTGAGACCGATGTTTCGGTCAAGGCGAAGGACAAGGTGTTCGAGTGTCTGGATGTCAAGAATGATGACGGTATGCTGGTTCTGAAGCTTAATCTGAAAGACGGCAAGAGCTATACTCTGCCTCCGATCGAGGTCAAGGTCCGCACCAAGCATCTGACCTACGTGGAGTTGTCCGGTTCCGGCAGTTTCACCTGCGAGAGCGGCATCAAGACCGAATTCCTGAAGATCAGGTCGTCCGGAGCGGGTAGCGTTGAGATCAATGACCTGTCCGCCAAGAACTCGATTGAGATAATGACCTCCGGAGCCGGCAAGGTCAATCTGGACGGTGCCAAGGCCAAGGATCTCAGCGTCGAGATGAACGGAGCCGGCAAGGTGGAAGTCCAGAGAATCGAATCCAAGACCGCCACCGCCATCATCCGCGGAGCCGGCAAGATCACCCTAGGCGGCAAGACCGGCAACGCCACCTACAAGCTGAACGGAGTAGGTGTCATCGACGCCGAGTCCCTGAAAGCCGACAACGTCCGCTCCGACCGCGCCGGCATCGGCTCCATCCGGTATTAGCCCCCACCCTAATAACCAATTGACCGATTTTCCATCCACACGGTCACTGAGCCTGCCGAAGTGACCTATGGCTGCGGCATCAACTTTACGAAACGCCTTCACGGCAAACGGCCACAGAGGGTCGCCAATCAATGAATATGCTGAAAAACTCTTGGGGTAAGCCACAGGTTTTTCAGCATATTCCTTATTCCGCGGCGTTCTGCGCAAGGTTCTGCTGAAGGGGATTTGTAAAAAAATTCAATCAAACAACGGCAAAGCCTTAAATGGAACGTTGTCGTAGCCGGTCATAGTCATTCCCGCATAGGAACCGATATAAGTTGGATCACAGACAGTGAACCTGCGGCCGCAAAACCAGACTGAATCACCTGGAACATCCTCGTTGAAGCAGACGGCCGTGGCCACGTGGTTCGGGTAATTCAACAGGATGACATCCAACCCGAGAAGATTTCTCACAAGATAGGAGAATAGGATCGAACGATCTTCACAGTCATTGGCCGGATAGACAAAGTTCTCCTCAAGGAAGAACGGTTTTTCATAACCAAACTGATCCTCATCAGTCGAATAATCGAAATCATATTGCAGGAATTTCAGCAACATATTCGCATTTGCAAGTTCATTCCCTGTCAGGCACGGTTTAATGCTTTCAAGCAACGCTGAAGAGAAGTCTCCTTCATAAGCGGCCTTGGCATAAATGTCAACATCCACCTGCGGAAAGTCTTGATAATAACCACATAAAGCAGTATTGACAGGAAGCGAGAGCACGGAACCGAAAACCTTCGATGTTTTTGAGATATTCCGGACATCAGCCTTACCGCCCAAATGTAATGACGATGAAATTTCAACGCTGATTTGCACCAGACTGTCCAGAAAATCTCCCCGATAACTCTTGAACCGTTCTATTTCTTTGACATTCCTGTCGAAGTAATATTTCCGTCCTTCATATTTGTAGAACAACCTGGCATACAACTGTTCCTTGACACTGACAGTGGTCATAAGCCTGTCATCGGCCAATCCCATCCTTACGCTAATCCCCATCTGATTGAGGAGAAAAGTCTTGAACACCTCCGACTCATCAGATCGGAAGGAGTCAAACAGTTCATCAGACAGTCTATCGACAAAAAGATAAAGGCTCCACCCTTCCAATCCCATTCGTGAGGCATATTCTTCAACCTGATTCAAGACATAACGGTAATCGGACTTTGACAGGACCTCCCAAAAGCCAGCGACATCTTTCTCTGAATTACCGGCCATACGATAATCCGAAACGCCCTCCGGCACAAGAACCGTCACCTCGGAATTATAGAAATCGAATATGCACGGCTTCACCCCATTCGCCTCACAATCAGGCGTATCCGCCACATTCACCACCGGAGGATCTGTCTCAACAGGAGAAGGATTCCCGACACGGACATATTCAGGAGCAGAAGTAGTATCGGGTGTGTCCGGAGATGCCGGAGCCTCGGCAGGATCGGGCGTCCGTACAGGGGAGACAGAAGGATCCACCGGCGCGGTTGGAGCCACTGGCTGAACCTTAGGCTTCGGCTTGCGAGGATATTCAATTCCCTCAAGCACCTTGAATTCGATCCAACTCTCATTCAGAAGGTTGACAAACCTCTTGTTGGCCTCGTCATAGAACGCCGCATAGTCCTTGGATGATTCCTTGGCGAAACTGTCAAACAGATCCTCAAAATTTTGAGCGGCGGCCGTGAACGCGACCGCCGCCAAGAACAATGTTGACAATAATTTCTTCATAGATATTATCTGATGGTTTCATCCCATTCCGTCTTCACATACTGATCACGAAGTTTGTCGTAGCCGAACAGAGAGTCAAACTCAGCGTCATTCAGCTTCATATCGTCCTTAAGTTGGGCCACGGCCGCCTGATTGGTCGCCATAAGAGCGGCTTTCTGGCTGTATAGCACGGTCAGACGCACTTCATACACATTTTTGTTAATGCGATAGATCACAGACGAAGTGACAACTCTGCCAAGCTTTTCATTCACAATAAGCTTTACTTTCTCCACAGACTGGCTTACAGAAGTCGCCTGTTCCGGAGTGATCTCTTTGTTCCCGACCGCGAGGGTAGCCATCGACTGCACAAGGGTTCCCATATCCGAGGCTATGCTCAGCTTAGCGACATTTTCCGCCTGACGGACAGCTGATGAATAGTTCTGGCCGACAACGGTCACAGTCTTGGATATGTACTTCTCGTACCCCTCGTCATCCATCTGCCACTCCCTCTCCCAAGTCCTTTCAAGCTGTTTCTCAATCGGAAGATCCATAGACTTCCAACCTTCCTTAGTCAATTTCTTCGCCTCTTTCCTCACGCTCCTGTCCGTCTTCCTGTAAAGATCCTTGTTCGAGGCCTTGATCTCACGGGCAGTCTCCTTCCTGGTGTCATTACGCTGAGCCGCCGCTGGTGAGACATTGAAAGTCACGGCAAGGGCGAGTGTCAAAAGAATTTCAAGTGTTTTCATAATGATGAATTAATTTTGTTTTCTGAATATATTTAGTCACGAGCCTATCCGATTCTATCATCATCGGTACATCTTTTTGTTGCTTACTATCGTTTTTCCTGATTTCATATATCTCTTTCACCTTGCAGGACTGAACATTCTTTCCCAACAGAATCCTATACTCTATGATTATCACCTTCTTCTCCATATTCACCTTTGTATCGCCAATGTAGACTTCGTTATTTGCAGGGAAAGTAAGTTCCTGTGAAAACAAGAAGTTAGCCGACAGAGCAAACGATATGAGTGTCAATAATAATCTCCGTTTCGTCATATTCCATTACCTGATTATTTCCTCAAAATTGTTTCTGCCTCATAGAATTAGAGTGCCTGCGCCTTCATATCAAACAACATCAAAACATCACACCAAGACCAAAGTCGATGGAGAGTGTCTTGAACATTATTGTACTGACACCAGCGGAAACGGCTATCGGGCCGACCTTGGAAATCAAACCCGTCTCTGCGGCATATCCCTGCGGAGAAAGGTCTTCCACAAGACACCAATATGCAGGAAAGCCGTTACCACGATAGTAGCTCCCATATAAATGTCTATCAAATCCGTAGCCTACCCCAGCGTAGGGATAGAGACTTTTGTTCGCTCGAAATATAAAGCCTCCAGTTGCCTTTAAGTCAGAAATCTTTGTATTACTGGTTGGCGACACAACATCACTATAAGTTCGGACTGAACGAGTCGGGGTCGTAAATATGAAATTGCTTCGTACGCTTACATACCCTCCGACTATTTTGGCAACACCGACCATTACTCCATAAGAAGCTGGAATGGAAGTTTGGGAAGAAAGGGTATTAAATGGAGGAGTAATCTGTGCCGAGATAAGCCACTTGGTGCCTATGGCCTTCTTTTCTTGGATATTCCGGTCCGCCACACTATTGTCAAAAAAATTGCCGTTGCCTGCATAAGTTGCAGCGGTGCGATAAGAAACTATCTTGTCTGAGACATCGAGTCTGAAACTGATATCCCTCCCTGCCAGTCGTTCTTTTCTGCCACTGAGATCATAGCGGATACGCTTAAACCCTGATTCTGTTATCTTTCCGATGTCTCCGGAGAATTCCGTCGCTTTCCGGTAAGGGTTATAATCAAGGTACATCGTCACTTTCACTTTACAGGACTGGACATCCTCTCCCAAAAGAATCCGATAGTCAATGAATATCTCATCCTTTCCCATCGACACCTTTGTCTCCCCGATTGAGACGCCATTCCTTTTCGGAGGAGTAAGTTCCTGTGAATATGAAAGAGTGGCAGCAAGAGCGAGCGCCAGTAATGTCAAGAATAATTTCAACTTCGTCATATTCCTTTACTTGATTTTTTCCCAAAGAAAGTTTCCGTCACCATAGAATTGGGGAGTCTGGGCTCCGTCACTGGCCTTGTTGACCTGTTCCGTGACATATTCAACAAGTTCATTCATCTCCACTTTTCCATTGCCGTCCTTATCGGCATCCCCCTGCAAACCTATCGCAAGATAGTAGGTGAACAAGCCAGACCTTGACCTGTCGTACCCTAGAGATGTCTGGTCTCCACGGGATGATGTGAACACCCTGAAATTCGGGTCGTTGAGCCAAGGCTGCTCCATCTCCGTCTCGTCAATCATCACCAGTTTCTGATTGGCGATGGATTTCGTGGCATACGCGTCGCTTCGCCTCGAACCACCGCTGAAACAAGCGTCCATAATCACGGTGACAGAGTGTGCCTTGAGCTTCCCAAGATCCGCATAGAGCTTGTTCAAGCTGAATCCCTCATCCCGGATCCAGGCCTTGTCCACATCGTAAGGAATCAGGAATATGTCCTTGCGTCCATCTGCCCCTTCCATCGGAACGCCGTGTCCGGAATAATAGACAAAAAGATCCGTCTTGCCAGGGATGACCCTTGACGCAAGCTTTCCACGGGAAGCATCAAAGGTTCTCTTGAGTTCCATACTGGTGACCTGTTCATTAGTCAAAAGGCGTACATCATTGATGCCCATAGCCTTTTTGAAATATTCAGACATAACTTCCGCGTCACGCTCGGCGTACGGGGCGCTCGGCAGATTCTTGTCCGCATATTTCTCAGCCCCTATGACCACGGCGACAGCGTCCGGAAAGATCGGCTCGCCGTAAGGGACCGCCAACATATCCTTGATTTGTCCTTCCGATGTCACGCGGTCGTCTTCCGAATATATTTTCGTTCCCAGAATATCAATAAGTTTTTCCCTGTTGCCTTCGACCTTGACAACCTCAGGTTTGGCAGCCACCTCATCGAACGGAATTGGAATCTGCCGGGAGACAATATTGCCGAATCCTTTTTGTTCAGTCACCGTCAAGTAAACAGGCACGTATCTTCCCTTATGGACATAACGTGCGTTAGGGGTAAGCCGGAAACTGATTTCGGCGGTCTCTCCGACAAGCAGGTCTTTCATTTTGCCGTTGATCCTGTCAGCATATCCCGAAGTCGTGAGGAAATTAATGTTCGGATCCTTTGACACCACTTCATAGGAGATTCCGTCCGCCTCGCCTTCGCCCACATTCTGGATCATCACTGTCGCCCTTGCCACATCACGGTTCTGAAGTTTGTTGTCAGGATTCCCGTTGGCCGCACGCAATCCCACTCCGGAATCTGTGATGTCCACTCCGTTCAACCTAAGCTTGGCTTTCTGATAGGCGAAAGTGGACAGCTCCAGAATAGCGTCAATGTCATAGCCCATAGGCTCGGAAACCTTGATGGCGAATTTAGTGTTGCCGGTGGGGACATCTATGCCGGCGGTTATAGGGATCTCTATGTCCGCCGAACCATTCTCCTCCAGCACGGCCGAATATTCATTTTTGCCGATTATGATGCCATTGGAACCTCCGACAGGATTGACGGAAACTTTCACATTGTCGGCCCTGCCGCCTTTGTTTCTGATGGTAAGGCAAAGTTTCCCTGACTCCTCGGCCTCAAGAATATTATCGTTGTTGGAATCTATGAATTTTATGTCCATACGCAGTTCCGGTGGCATAAACATCGAGGAGGCTGTGACATCTTTTACTTTGAACGAGATACTTTGAGTCATCACCGACTGGGCGGCCACTGTCACGGACATAACGCCCGGCACAGCCAAAGACAGCAAACGAAGTATGATAGGTTTCATTATATTTAGTTTTTTGATATTACAATGTCAACCGGACTTACGGTCATTCTGACATCACGTCTGCGGATGCCGGAAAGCCACGAATGGAAGTCCTTGAAATTCAACTGGCGGGGAAGTTCTCCATTCTCGTGATCCATCGCCTTTGAGAACTTCTCTGTAGAGAATACGATGTATAGGCGATTATGCTCCATCTCCTCCTTGCATCCGAGACGCATTCTTTGCACGCGGCCAGGGTCTAATTCCCCGGATTTCTCCTTTGAAAACAAGACGTAGTCCGTGTCAGCGTTCATCCTCATCGCCGATGACGGAAGCCCGGGATAGGGGTATAGACACTGAACGGTCTCGCCATCTGTAAGATAGACCGCAAGATAGCCTTCCTCCGGTGTTCTGAATGACAGGCATAGATAGTCACCTTGCCTGAACGATGTACTTTCAAAACGGCCATCACTACCGTTCTTCAGGATCTTAAACTGATAATTGACAGGATTTGAGACAATCTCGCGTATTTCTCCTTTGAGAGTAACCTTTATAATAAAGTGATCGTCAACACATAGTCTTTCGACAACCGGGGTTCCGATTGTCTTTATCCATTCCCCGTTAACCTCGGTCTCACCGAAAGTGAAATCACGGATATTCCCGTTTGACATCGTGATTGTCGTGGTTGCCCCCACTGTGGTTCCAAAGTTGTCGGCGATCATCTTCAGCTGCGCTTGCCTTACCGCGGAGATCTCCGCTTCACGGACAGTCTCGTTGTCAGACATAACATAGGTATATGTAACATTACCAGTGACAGTTCTTTGCGCCGAGGCCACAAGGATCGTGACAAAACACAGGGATATGATGGCTGTAATCTTTTTCATTGTCAGTCAATCTCACTTTTGAGTAAAATTCTGCCAGTACGGGAGGCCTTCGATCCGTCAAGGAACATAATTTCCAAAGTCCAGACGAGTTCACCTTTGTCTGTGATTGACGTAATCGGAATCGAGATCCTGCATTGGTCCGGGTTTTCCGCTGTCTTGTCGACCAGAACAGTCTTTCCTCTATCAATAACCACAAGTCTTGCGCTGGCACCTCCGTCACACCTCCATTCAAAAACAAAATCCTTTGACAGGTTCTCGACTTTCACTCTGTAAGGACTCTTGGACGGGCGTATCATCTCAAGTTTTCGCTCAGCGTCAAGTGTTCCTGGCTTCGTCTGTGAACCGTCAACGGAATCCTTAGACGAATGGCTGTCGTATGTTATAGACACAACCGATTGAGGCACAGACTCCTGATCAACATATTCTTGTGTCTTCCTTGGCTTCTCGGGGTTAATGGTCTCCTTAGTCTCTTCTAATCCAGTTTTATCTTCTCTCGTCCCGGCCCTGCCTTCTCCCGCTTCTGGTTTGGCATATATCACAGAATCACGTGAGGACGCAAGCAGGCCGTTCATATTCATAGATTCGGGATTATTACCATCATTGCCAGTTCTGACAACAACCGCGATGACTATTGAAGCGGCAACCGCGCATAGGCCGGTCGCGACACTCGTCAACCTGATGATCCTGCGATATCCTGCCCGCTTCTCGATTTTCCGCTCCATTGTTTCGGAGACAAACCGCTTGGCTTCAGCGACAAGCACCGACTGCTCAGGTTTGGAGCCAGCCAGACGGGCTGCGGCAAGCATCTGAAGCCACTCAGTAGCCTCATTTCCGTCATTACTCAGTTCTTCTATCACCTTTTCGGACTCTTCCTTGGTGCACGTTCCGTCAATGAACCTTATTAATAATTCATCCTGCATATTCCTGGATTTAACGATATGCACTCAACCTTGACTTAAACTGTCTGATGAGTCTATTCTTTATAGTATATACATAGTCCACAGACAGGTCGAATCTATCCGCCACCTGCTTAAAATCTTTGTCTTCTATGAATATCATCTTGGCAATCCTGCGGTCTCTGTCATTCTGAATAGAGTCTATCACAGCTTCAATGTCCATCCTGATTCCGGCCTCTGAGGAACCGATCCATTCTCCGGCATAGGATTCCCAATTGTCAGAGACAGAGAGCATTCCCTTAGAATCAAGACGGTTATGTTTATAGTTCTTGAAGAAACGGAACGAGATGACCGACACCCAAGTAGAAAGCGAGGCTTTCTCTGCCCGGAAAGTCTTCAATCTGCGCCAGTCGTCCTCAAAAAGATAAATGAAAAATTCATCTACCAAGCCACGCACATCTGTCCCGTGAGGAAACAGCTTAAGGATATGATACTGAAAGACAGGCAGATATTTCTCATAGAAGAAATAGACGACGGCATCCTCATCATTGCCGCAAACGCCTTTGACCAGATCCGCATCGGAAAGTTTACTGAAAGGAGATGCGGAGGAGGCAACAGAACCCGCCCCTCTGTGTGAATCATAGGGAGCAAAAAGCAGAATCTCTTTCGAGAGAATGGTCATTATCAGTCTCTGACCAGGCATAATCAGGAGCAGTTCCAGTTTTTTCGATAGTCTCCCGGAATCGAAACATAAAAAAGACGTGGGAGTCTTACTCTTGCTTATCCCACATCCAGGCCTTCGCTGCCCATCGAGAAAGATAAGCAACGCAGCTAGCCCACGCCAAGGATGAATATACAGTCCACCCGTGGTGGCTGAATGTCATCTCAACGTAGACGCCCGTTGCCGTTCCTTCTTCCCGATTCAAAGTTGCGAAGTTCGGATGTGGAAGAAAAACGTCAAGTAACGTCTTAATATGTCTGCCCACCCATCCCTGCAGTCAAACCAGCAGCATCAAGATAAACAACCAGATGCACTGTTTTGAATGCCGGGCTAGCTGAACATCACAAATATACACTATTTTACTAAAAGGATAATAACTGCCAGCTGAAATTTCTTAAAATGTTTAAATTTGCAAACATAATTACAGGAACCATGGATCATAATGAAATTATGCTACGGCCCGTAGCAGTTTTGCATCGGTCTTAGAACTTACTTATCATCAGGGAAGATGCAGGACACTCTTCAGTAGAAACAATTATTGACCAATAATACTTACACTAAAATGAGAAACATTTCACTATTAATCTGTATTGCGCTCGGAGCGATGATGCCCTCAGCTGTTTCTTGCTCGAAGAAGGCAGATAGTTCTGAACTGTTTCCTTCGTTCTAACACAATTTCGTTCCAAATAAACGTTTTAAGTTGCACCAACAATATTGCGAACTTTACCCTCCTCAGGAATCAGGATGCCTATCTCTGCTAGGTGCTGTACATCACGAACTGCGGTATCTGGAGAAACCTTGGCGAGTTTTGCCCAGCGCTTGGCAGTAAGTTTACCCTTGTTACCGTCCAGGAAGATGTTGAGAACAGTGCGTTGACGCTCGTTGATATCAGCTTGGGAGTGGTTCTGCCAAAAGACGGCTTTGTCCAGAATGGAAGACAGCATCTCTTCCGCCCCCTTGATTGCCCGCAGCATACAATCCAGGTACCACTCAATCCAGGCACTGATGTCAGTTGTGCCTTTCTGGCAACGCTCTAGCATGTCGTAATACTTGTTCTTCTCCTGTCCTATCTGGCGGGACATACTGAAGTATCGCAGCGTCGAGTTGTCAGCCTGGCTCAGCGCCATGTCTGCAATGGCCCTGCCGATACGACCGTTGCCATCGTCAAAGGGGTGGATACAGACGAACCAGAAGTGAGCAATGGCTGATTTGACGTAATCTCTGGGGGTAGAAGGGTCATTGAACCATTTTAGAAATATGTTCATTTCTTCCGGAACTCTCTCCGGTGCGGGAGCGTGGTAATGGACCTTTTCCCTTCCCAGAGCACCAGAAATGACGTTCATTTCATCTCCGCGGTATTTCCCCACGTTGATTTCCTCGTAACCGTTCCTGCCATTCGGGAAAAGAGCGCAATGCCATCCGAATAGCCGGTCATCGGTGAGAGGCTTGTCGTAACCTTGGACAGCATCCATCATCATTTGCACGATTCCCTCTACGTAATGGCCGTAAGGGACCTCAACTGTAATTTGGACACCCATCCTCCTGGCTATGGAAGAACGTACCTGGTCTGGATTCAGCAACAGGCCTTCAATCTCTGAGGACGCGACGATATCATGCGTGTAAGCTTCCACTGCTGCACGCTCCTTTACGTAGAAACCAATGGAGGACAGTATCCCCTCCAGATAACCGGTGGCTTTATTTACGGCAGCAAGTTTGGGATCTATACGGCTCCGGTCCCAATTGAAATGCGGCCAAGTGTCTGTCTGATGAATATACATCGTGCTTAATTTTTCTGCGAATATAACACTTTGCGGCTAATAACCCGCAGATTTTGCGGATTATTTGCCGCAAATGTGATCGAAACCGTTCACAAGGACGTGTCTTTTCATTATGCCTTATCTACAGGCGCCTGGATGATGGTGAGCCACTTGTCGGCATCCTCTTGATTCCAGATACCGTCGATGTAAACGGCGCGGGGAGCAGCAACAATCCTGTAGCCGCCGTGTTCGATGGTGTAGCATTAGCCAGGTTCCTGGCAGAAAGGCTGATAGTCGTAACCTCGCCCTCCGGCCTGACACGATTTCGTTCCGAAGAAACGTTTTAAGTTGCACCAAATGGGTTTTCAAAGGCGTTTGGTTCCGCGAAAACGTTTTAGGTGGAACAAAGTGTGCACTGTGTGGGAAAATAGGCAGGTGTATTACATGAAACCACCTGGCTGGTGAGATGGATTTTCATGCTGGTAATAAAACACATAACCGGCCACAAATCGCGACCGGTTATCTAATTTCATGCTTACTAAAATGAAACACCTAGCTTAATACCTATCTGGTTCAGTTTGTATTTGACTTCTGCATTCATAACAGTCGTCTTGCAACTATATCTTTCGTATAATAAGGTCAATTTCATTCCGACCTTCTGCCTCATCGGAAAATGTAAGCCGAACTCAGGACGGAACATTAAACCGCCTGTCATATCATACGTATAATCGAGTTTTGTTCCTACATCCACCCCAGCTGTCAAATCCAGTTTTCGAGCAACTGGCAAATAACCTTTTACATCAACGAATATAGGGAAGATTATGGCTTCATCTGAAAGATCAGCGGTCGCTCCTATACCCGCACCGGCGAAAAGATAACGCGAGAAGCGCACACCATTGATTACTTCCAGGTTAAGGTTATTAAGCTCTTCACTCATGTCGAACGTATAGGATACATTCACCTCTCCTTGATATTTGAAGTACTTGACATCCTGAGCACCGATGCCGAGCGGCAAGACCAATAAAGTCAATAGGCACAATAAGCGATTTATTTTCATGGATTTTGGATTTGAAAACATGTATTAATTTTTTTCGAATTTAGCTATTTTTTTTGAGCAAATTGTTATAAAAATGCTAAAAACAGCCATAATATCTTGCGAAGTCGTGGAGCAGAAGTCACTGTACCATAAATATTCTTGTCAATTTCGTTCCAAATAAACGTTTTAAGTTGCACCAAATGGGTTTTCAGAGGCGTTTTGTTCCGCGAAAACGTTTTAGGTGGAACAAAGTGTGCAATGTGTGGGAAAATAGGCGGGTGTATTACATGAAACCACCTGGCTGGTGAGATGGATTGCGAGTTGGACTGCGAGTTGGAACTAGCTGATAAACAGCGTGTTATCTCGTTAAGACAAATACTTGACTGAGAGAAAACTGCGAGTTGTAGGCATGTTAGGGAGCCTTGAACGGTATTGACGAGATTAGCCACGCTGCGCGTGCCTTTTCTCTGCTCCTTGCCGGAGGGGCCCTTGCACGCGTCATGAAGCTCACGGCCTCCGCACTCGTCCTCTCCGAGATTTCGTCGCTCGCGCTCCGACATCTCGCTCCGCCTGCGGCGGGGCTTTGCAAAACGAGAAAGAGAAAACAGCGTTCAAGTGAACTTGACACTGTTTTCTCTTTCTCGTTTTGCGGAGAGGACGAGATTCGAACTCGTGGTACGGTAAACCCGTACGTCAGTTTAGCAAACTGGTGGTTTCAGCCACTCACCCACCTCTCCGGAAATGCATTCCTTCGAGAGATTCGTCAACCGATTCTCCAAATAGGAATGCAAAGATAAAACGAATATTCGGTTTTGCCAAAAAATTTTGACTACAATCCGAGTTCATCCAGGATTCGGCCCATTCCGGCGTACTTGTCGAGGGTCCAGAGAATGTAGCGGATATCCACGCAGACGCACTTGTTGTAGTCCGGGGTACAATAGAGGTCACTCGCCAGAGACTCCTTGTTGCCGTCAAATGCCAGACCGATGACCTGACCTGAGGCATTGAGGACAGGACTTCCGGAATTACCACCTGTTATATCATTGTCAGTCAAGAAATTGACAGGAAGCGTGCCGGCAGGGGCGCCTGAAAGACCGGAGGCGGCCACATCTGATTCGGCGCGGGACTTCTTGGGTGCGGAAGGCATCGAGACAGCCCAGCGGCCCCAGTCACGTGACCTCAACTTTGACATAAACTCATCCGAAGGCTTGAAATCACGGTTCTTCGGGTCGTATTTTTCGAGGATGCCGTTCGAGGACGTCTGCCATGAACACCAGACACCATCATTAGGCTCAAGCGGGCCGACAGTACCGTAAGTGATTCTCATCGTGGAATTTGCATCAGGATACTGGGCGATGCCCTTGTCCGCACGCATCTCGTAGAGAGCCTGGACATAGCCATGATTGCAGCCGAGAATCTTGTTCCTGATATTCAAATCATTGCAGGCACTATTGAAATCCTGAATACTTACATCAGTGATGAAACGCGCCAGACGATCCTCCGCGAACTGCTGAGGAGACGTGAACTGCTGCGACTTCTCCACGGACGCAAACATTGTCCCTCCCCAGATATAATCGACCATTGCATCGTAATCGGTACCGAACTTCGCGACCAGCTCGCGCTGATAAGGACCGAAGTAAGACGGGTCAATGTGAGTGAGAAACTGCTCTGCAGCATATCGTACGAGGTCTTTTTCCACGCGCGGGTCAGTCTCTGCCATACCGCGTTCTAGGTATCGTGACATCTTGGCGAAATCACCCCTGGCACTCTTCATGCGCATGATGGTGCGGCCGATGATTGTGCCACGGAACATGGTTTCGCGGAAATACGCCTTGTCACGCTCTATCGCTTCCGTCTCGGCATACATTGACTTCAAATCCTGAATAAGAGTCCCCCACTTGGCCTTGCGGTCGGGCGACGACTCGATCCACTCCTGCAGCTGCTTCTCCTCATTCTCCTTTATTTCCTTGACACCGAAGCGTTTAAGGCACATTGCCTCACCCTCCTGCATCTCACCGACATTGCTCAGACCGAAGAAAGTATCAGAATACTTCAGCCAGATGGCTGGATCAGAATCCATCCAACGACGCATGATTTCCATCTGCCCGCGGCGGAGTTCATTGGTTATCGGCAACGACACACGCTCCTGATAATCAGTCTCCATTGAGCTGGAATAGCGGGAAGTGCGGCCCGGATAGCCGATCACCATGGCGAAGTCACCAGGCTTGTAACCAGCAAGAGAAATCTCCAGTTTGCGGAGCGGTTTGAGCGGCACGTTCTTATCGGAATATGCTGCCGGAGCCCCGTCAGGCGCGGTATAAACCCTGTACATGGCGAAATCGCATTTCTGCTGAGGCCACTCCCAGTTATCAGTATCGCCACCGAAAGACGCGATGGAAACAGGAGGCGCAGCCACCAGACGCAAGTCCCTATACACATCATACAGAGCCATATAGTACTTCTCCCCTGCCCACATTGAACTCAAATATGCCTCTTTGCCGGTCTCCTTCTTGTACTTCTTTTCCATGACGGAACTTAGACGGCGCATGCCGCACGGCTGGCCCTTGCAACGCAAGTCCTCACGAAGCGCAACGACTTCTGACGTGACATCAAGCACGCGCTTCAGGAAAAACACCTCCTTGTCAGGAATCGGCAACTCCTTGTCAGCCGTCGTCGCCCAATATCCGTCTTCCAGATAATTGTGCTCCGGCGTACTCAGCGCGAAAACATCACCGTAGGCACAATGATGGTTCGTAATGAGCAATCCCTGATCGGAAATGATGCTTCCGGTACAATAAAATCCCAGCGAAATGATGGCATCGGAGACCGCAGCCCCCGGCGCATCCGCGTTATAAATCTCACCTGCAGACAGTTTCAATCCCCTATCCTGCATCTTCTTTTCCAATGCAGAATTGATGTCCTGAATCAGCCACATGCCTTCATCCGCCCTGGCTGCCGCCTGCCCCAGAATAATACCGGCCAGGGTCAATGCTGCCAGACAATGTCTTTTCATCTTCATATTGTTTCTATAAGAACTTTAGCATTCCTCGGACAGAAAACATCCAAGGAATGCTAATCCATTAATAATCAATACCTCTAACCAACGCCCTGAGTAATTTCTTCAAGAACAGAACCATGATACGGAACCTCCGTACCCGGAGTCTTGAACTTCAGTTTGGCATCCACTTCACGCACGTCGTCGGCAGCGTAAGTGATGGTCCATTTATCCATATTCAGAAGTTCCCAGACACGGTCAGCAGTCATCGGAGCCGCATATCTGATCATAAGCGTAGGCACCAGCTCCTTGTTGAGTTCAAGATATACACCTATGACGCCGTCATTTTTCGACAAATGGTTGCTTACAAACGGAAGATTGCGCAGGATGATAGGTTTCTCGTAATTCGCATCAGGAATCTCATACACGAACTGCGGTTTGCCCTCAAACTCCTCAACCCTCTTCTTGGACTCCCACTTGAACGGCGTAAACATCTTATGGACAAACATTTCCGTAGAAATATAGCTCTCGCCGTCTTCCATATCCACGAACTTGAAGTCCACCGGAGTAATCTTGGTTCCGCCGCCATGTACAGGCATCTCAAGTTCCTTCATGTTCACGATCTGCTTGAACCAAGCCTTGTCGAGATTCTCTGAAGGGTCCATATAAACCCTGACGATGAGCGGACAAGCGAACACGGACTCCAATCCATATATCTTCTTGTCAGTCAGACGCATCTGCAGACCAAGATAATTAAGGTCCAGCTTGTCATACATGTTTTCCGTCCTGATGGTCACCATCTTCACACTGTCGACAACAGCAGGGTCAGGGGTATTCACACGGAACTTGGACGGCGTGAACACACTTTCCTGAATCTGCTCAGGAGTCGTGACTGACGGATCATAAGTAATCTCTGCCCTATGATGAGCCACGAATGTCTTCACACCGTACACGCCGCGGATTTTCTCCAGTTTGGCCTTGAACGCCATGGAACTTCCGTAGCACTTCACAGAACGCAATCCGGTCATCTCCATGGTCTCCAGAGCCGAAGGATCCACCAGCTGCTTCACGGTGCCGTCCTCCATCGTCTGCTCCAGGCCCCAGGTAACATTGATCGTAGGCAATTCATACTTGTCCCCGGCCCAGAAGCCGACAGCCACCATCACGACGGCGATAGCCGCAGGCAGAACCACATTGCCCAGATTCCTGCCTCCCTTCACGCACACGCCGGTATGGATAGCCTCCGTAGGACAAACCGCCGTGCACTCGCCGCAAAGCGTACAATCCACGGACTTGACCGCCCCGTTCCTGCTGTTCGCAACATCGATTCCATAAGGACAATGCTTGTTGCAGATTCCGCAATGCGTACATTTCGCATCGTTCTTCATGATGTGCAGCACCTGAAATTTCGGACGGCCGCAAAGTATCTCCAGAAGATATCCGGCAATACAGAACAGCGCCAGAAGAATCCACCAAGGAACATTTACACCCAAAAGTCCCAGCACGTAATAAGCCGCCGCGAGCACGACGATCCAGCCCCAGAACTTCAATGAATTCGAAATCGCTCCGAGCGGGCACAAGTACCTGCACCAGAACATGTTGATCATGAGTCCGCATATCAGGACCAATGCTACCGTCACAATGGACATCCACAGGGTGATTTCACCCTTGAATCCCGTCGCCACAGCGTAATACG
>OQVS01001272.1_pt1 | contig 17338 bp, 12 predicted proteins | sample 1691601 | NCBI WGS metagenome assembly OQVS01 (sample SAMN03418268, study PRJEB22391) | human gut metagenome | biome: human-gut; feature: organic feature; material: feces | host: Homo sapiens | place: Tanzania | collected 2013-01
GAACCAGGAAAAACAGGACCAGAATCTGTTGTGTTACCATTACACCATAGCCCAAACTTATAAGCGTCTCTACCACAAGACACATCAAAAAGACATTTTATAAAGTTGGGCTACCCGGATTCGAACCAGGAAAAACAGGACCAGAATCTGTTGTGTTACCATTACACCATAGCCCAATTTATTGCTCTTATCGAGCGTCTTTTAATTTGACGCTGCAAAGGTACAACAATTTTATAACGCACCAAATCTTTCGGCTTTTTTTTTGAGAAAAACACATATAAAAAGGAGAATTAATATACTTTACTTCGCCATATACGGAAAAGCAAGTATATTTGTCACCTTATATTATAGTAATATCATATTAAACTCTAAGAAAAGAAGACTTAATAATGAACAAGACAGACAAACTCGTACAGAAAATAACAGAAGCAATACAAGAAAAGAAAGGAAAACGCATCGTTATAGCAGACTTGACAACTATCGAAGACACTATTTGTAATTACTTCGTAATATGCGAAGGCAATTCGCCTAGCCAAGTAACAGCAATCGTTGATTCTATAAAAGACTACGTAAGAAAAGAAACCGGAGAAAAAGTTTATGCCGTAGACGGACTGCGCAACGCACAGTGGGTGGCTATGGATTATGGAGACGTATTGGTACACGTGTTCTTGCCTGAAGAACGCGATTTCTATAATTTGGAGCATCTATGGGCCGACGCAAAACTGACCGAAATTCCAGACTTAGACTAAAAACACTTATCACTATAAACCTATGAACGAAAACAACAAGCCCAAGATAAACATGCCGCGCCCCAACTTAACGTGGCTTTATATCGTAATCGCCCTCATTTTCGGCTACCTTTACCTCGCTGGAGGAGACGAAGGTAATATAGTAAAAGAGGTGTCTTATACCGAATTCCAAGGATGGGTAAGCAAAGGATATGCCGATAAGGTGGTAGCTTACGATGACAATCGCATAGAAATGTTCGTTAAAGCCGACCACGTGGCCGACGTATTCCAAAAGGAAGCAAAGAACGTAGGCAGAAGTCCTGCCATTACCGTCCAGGCGGGTTCTATAGAAAGCCTAGACCGCTTTCTCGATGAGCAACAAAAAGAAGGACACTTCACCGGAAAGGTTATATATAAGAAGTCGGATAATTGGTTCGGAATGTTATTCGGCAGTCTGGCACCGATATTGTTCTTCGTATTCATCTGGATATTCTTCATGCGCCGCATGGGAGGTGGAGCAGGCCCTGCCGGTTCTGGAGTGTTCAATGTAGGAAAGAGCAAAGCACAATTGTTTGAAAAGGGAGCAGCCAACCGTGTTACATTTAAGGATGTAGCTGGTCAGGCAGCAGCGAAACAAGAGGTGCAAGAGATAGTAGACTTCTTGAAAGACCCGCAGAAATACACTCGCTTGGGAGGTAAAATACCTAAGGGAGCTTTGTTGGTTGGCCCTCCGGGAACAGGTAAAACTCTTTTGGCAAAGGCTGTAGCAGGCGAAGCTGACGTGCCGTTCTTCTCTATGTCGGGATCCGATTTCGTAGAAATGTTTGTCGGTGTTGGTGCATCACGCGTCCGCGATTTGTTCAGACAAGCCAAGGAAAAAGCTCCTTGTATTATTTTCATCGATGAAATTGATGCCGTAGGACGTGCCCGCGGAAAGAACCCTAACATGGGAGGTAACGACGAAAGAGAGAACACGTTGAATCAGCTTCTTACTGAGATGGACGGATTCGGTTCAAATAGCGGTGTTATTATATTGGCAGCCACCAACCGAGTTGACATCCTCGACAAGGCTTTGCTGCGTGCCGGACGTTTCGATAGAGAGATATATGTAGACTTACCAGACTTGAACGAACGTAAGGAAGTATTTGGAGTACACCTGCGTCCGTTGAAACTCGACAATACAGTCGATGTAGACTTATTGGCGCGTCAAACACCGGGATTCAGCGGTGCCGACATAGCCAATGTATGTAACGAAGCGGCACTGATAGCCGCACGTCATTCTAAGAATGCGGTAGGCAAAGAAGACTTCCTGGCCGCCATCGACCGTATAGTAGGTGGATTAGAGAAGAAAACTAAAGTTATGACCGATGCTGAAAAACGTGCCATTGCACTTCACGAAGCCGGACACGCTACTATCTCGTGGTTCCTTGAACACGCTAATCCGCTGATAAAGGTAACTATCGTTCCTCGCGGACGAGCATTGGGTGCCGCTTGGTATCTGCCCGAAGAAAGACAAATCACTACCAAAGAGCAGATGCTGGACGAAATGTGCGCTACCTTAGGAGGACGAGCTGCCGAAGAAGTATTCATCGGACAGATTTCTACCGGAGCCATGAATGACTTGGAGAAAGTTACCAAGCAAGCGTATGGCATGATAGCCTATGCCGGCATGAGCGATAAACTGCCTAACTTGTGCTATTACAATAACGACGAGTATGCTTTCAACAAACCATACAGCGAGCATACCGCCGAAATGATAGACCAAGAAGTGCAGAAAATGATTGCCACACAATACGAACGTGCCAAGGACTTGCTCCGTCAGCACCAAGAAGGACATGCGCAGTTGGCACAGCTTCTTATAGAGCGCGAAGTTATATTCGCCGAAGATGTAGAGAAGATATTCGGCAAACGTCCGTGGACTTCACGTTCTGAAGAAATAATGGCAGGAGAAGAAAAGAACAATTTGCCTAAAGCAGAAGACAACACACCTTCGGAAAAGGCGGAAGAAAAAGAATATAACCAATAATTCTATACCACAGTGAACAGCAACTTTCTGAAAAGAGCTATAACGGGAGTGATATTTGTAGCCGTACTAGTAGGCTGCATTTTAGGAGGTCCTATACCGTTTACCTTATTGTTTGCCACAATAACCGCTCTTACTATTTTTGAATTCGGGACTATCATAAACAAATCGGGCGAGGCGCAGGTAAACCGTCAGATGACTGTCTTGGCGGGGGTATTCATGTTCCTTTGCTTTGGATATACCAGCATTATGCCTGGCACTTACGAGATATTCATCCCATATTTGTTCTTACTGATGTATCTGCTGATAAGCGAACTGTACAAGAAACAGAAGAACCCCATCAACAACTGGGCGTATGGAATGATGAGCCAGGTGTACATCGCTCTATCGTTTTCGCTGCTTAACGTTTTGGCGTATCACAGCGTAAACAGTCAGTCGGTTACTGAATTCAATCCGATACTGCCGTTGTCGATATTCATCTTTAACTGGGTGAACGATAGCGGAGCTTACTGCACCGGAATGTTGTTTGGAAAACACCGCTTGTTTGAGCGCATCTCACCAAAGAAATCGTGGGAAGGCTCTATCGGTGGAGCTGTATTCAGTATGATTGCCGCTGTTATCTTGGCGCACTTCTTCGACTTCATGAACACAGCCGAATGGACAGGATTAGGATTGACCGTAGTAGTATTCGGTACATGGGGCGACTTGACAGAATCGCTGATGAAGCGTACTTTAGGTATAAAAGACTCCGGAAACATCTTACCAGGACACGGAGGTATGCTCGACCGTTTCGACAGCACACTTATGGCTGTTCCGGCTGCCGTAGTTTATCTATACGTTATTACACTTATCAAGGCATAACGGATTAAAGTCCCTTATTATATATATAGAAATCGCCTTTCGTATATTGAAATTGTTCTTTATACGAAAGGCGATTCTTATTTTATTCTTATTTCTTAAGATACTTCACCATCAGTTTTGCCGCCCGTTCTGAAGCGCCGGGAGCACCTAATATCTGTATCATGCGGTCGTAATCGGATAACATCTGCATACGTCGGGAGCCTCCTTCTATTATAGTAGACACTAAGGTGAAATATATATCGACTGTCATTCCATCGGCAACCAACTCGGTAACGACTTCCGAGCTCGACACCAAATTAACCAACGATATATATTTCACCTTCAAGATATGACGGCGCAAGAACGAAACCAACTTGCCTACTGCCGTATAATAGCATACCACCTGCGGCACTCTGAACAACGCCGTTTCAAGAGTAGCCGTTCCCGAAGTCACCAAAGCCGCCTCAGAATGACGCAGTAAACCATAAGTCTCACCAAACACAATCTTGGCACCATCAGAAAGATAATGGTTATAGAATTCCGGATCAATGCCAGGAGCTCCGGCTATCACAAACTGATACTGAGGAAACGAACGAGAAGCTTCCATCATACGCAAGAGATTGTCCTTGATTTCCTGCTTACGGCTTCCCGCCAAAAGTGCGATAATTGGGCGAGACGATTCCAGATTCAAGCGTTGGCAGAACTGTTCTTTCGTTTCAGTATCCGTACGCAAGAAACTGTCTACAGCATCTACACACGGGTTGCCTACATAATCTACCGGATAATGGTGACCATTGAAGAAATCAACCTCGAACGGAAGTATGGAAAACAGTTTATCCACATCACGACGTATATTCTTAATGCGATACTCCTTCCAAGCCCATATCTTAGGCGATATATAATAATATATAGGTATCTGAGTATGCTTTTTGATGTAAGCGGCTATCTTAAGATTGAACCCCGGATAATCTACCAATATCAACACGTCCGGCTTCCACGCTTCGATGTCGTGCTTGCATCTGTCCATATTGCTGAATATAGTACGCAGATGCAGCAACACGGGGATGAAGCCCATGTAAGCCAATTCGCGATAATGCTTTACGCACGTTCCGCCTACGGCAGTCATCAAATCACCACCGAAGAAACGGAATTCAGCTTCCGGATCTTCCGCCATCAACGCCTTCATCAAGTTAGATGCGTGAAGGTCGCCCGATGCCTCGCCTACTATCAGATAATACTTCATACGTCAAGATTCCATTGTCCAAGTTGTTCCATAAAACTATAGGCAGTAACGTCAGTGCGTGTAGGAGTAATAGCTACATAGCCATTGTCTAAAGCCCAGTGGTCGGTACCTTCTACTCCCGGCTCCATGTTATGATATTCGCCGGTAAGCCAGAAGTAATTTCCGCCGCGCGGATGCTCGGCCTTAACGAACTCGTTAATCCAAACGCCATTGGTCTGACGACAGATGCGGATGCCTTTCAACTGTGGCGTATTAGGTATATTCACGTTAAGGCATACTCCTAAAGGCAATCCGTGTGCCAATACCTCGGCTACCACACGCTTTATGTAAGGGAACGAAGGCTCGAAATCGGCATCCGGCAAATGATTGCAGAGAGAAAAGCCTACCGAAGGAATGCCTTTAAGACAACCTTCTATCACAACTCCCATAGTGCCAGAGTAATGCACATTGACCGACGAGTTATCACCGTGGTTAATGCCGCCTATCACCATATCGGGCTTATGTGGCACCAACTCATGCAGAGCCAGCTTAACACAATCTACCGGAGTGCCGCTGCATTTATATATTGCAAGTCCCGGTTCTTGTTTTACCAAAGAATAGCGCAAAGGACGCTCTGAGGTAATAGCCCCCGAAGCTCCTGAGCGAGGTCCATCTGGAGCCACTACTACCAAGTCGGCCATGGAGCGCAGTATTTTGATTAGTTCGTTTATTCCCTTAGCTGTTACGCCATCATCGTTAGACAGCAACAGAAGTGGTCTTTTATTTGTCATAATAAGTATCGTTTTTATTCTTGAAATCGCACGTAAAGGTACTATAAATCTTCGATATATAAAAAAGCATGTCCTGCCAAAGCGAACTCTGACAGGACATGTTTATTGCCAATTATCGGCATCTGTTAGACAATGTCATAAAAATCTTCAACAAAGTCGTCTTACTTCGACCGATACGAGCGCTCACATCGACCGATGTGAACGCTCGTATCGGTCGGTGTGAACGCTCGTATCGGTCGGTGTGAACGTTCGTATCGGTCGAAGTAAGACGACTTCATTAAGAATTAAGTGCAACCCTATATAATACGAATACTAGATTACAAAACGCCATAAAAAAAGGATGAACCCGAATATCACTATGCGATATCCGAGTCCATCCCGTACTTAATATATCTGTTGCCTTATTATCTGTCGTGGCTGATGCGCTGTATAGCCTCTATGCAGTCTTCGCGCTGGCCGAATGCCGTAAGTCTTAGATAACCTTCTCCGCTTGGACCGAATCCTACGCCTGGAGTGCTTACAATATTAGCCTCGTTCAGCAGATGGTCGAAGAATTGCCAAGATGTAAATCCTTCGGGAGTCTTTACCCAGAGGTACGGCGCGTTCTTTCCGCCGAATACCTGTATGCCTGCTGCTGTAAGTCCCTCACGCATTATGCGTGCGTTCTCCATATAATAATCTATGGTTTCGCGCACCTGCTGTTTTCCCTCCTTGCTATATATAGCCTCGGCTCCACGCTGTGTAATGTAGCTTGTGCCGTTGAACTTAGTACATTGGCGGCGGTTCCACAGAGCGTTCAGCGCTATCCGTTCTCCGTTTGCGGTAGTAGCTGTAACCTCTTTAGGTATTACGGTATATCCGCAGCGCACTCCGGTAAATCCTGCTGTCTTAGAGAAACTGCGGAATTCTATGGCGCATCGTTTAGCTCCTTCTATCTCGAAGATAGAGTGGGGAATATCATCCTCGCGGATATAAGCTTCGTAGGCAGCGTCGAAGAGAATCAGTGCGTCGTAGCTTAGCGCGTAATCCACCCATTTTTTCAACTCGGCTTTAGTAAGCGTAGTTCCGGTAGGATTGTTGGGGTAGCACAGGTAAATCACATCTATGCGGTTGCTCGGTATTGATGGAATGAAATTATTCTCTGCCGTGCATGGCATGTAAGTGATGTCGCTCCATTGCTTTCCGTTAAGTTGTCCGGCGCGTCCGCCCATCACATTGCTATCCACATAAACCGGATAAACGGGGTCGGTTACCGCAACCTTGTTGTCGAGTCCTAATATATCACCTATGTTACCCGTATCGCTTTTAGCTCCGTCGCTGATGAATACTTCAGAACTGCTGAGTTCGATGCCACGCGGCTCGAAATCATTTTTAATGATAGTATCTATCAAGAAATCATATCCTTGCTCGGGACCATATCCGTGAAACGTCGATTTGTTTGCCATCTCGTCTACCGCACGGTGCATCGCCTCTATAGATGCCTGCGGCAGGGGGCGAGTCACATCGCCTATACCTAAGCGGATGAGGCGTTTATCGGGATGCGATTCTTGGTATGCCTTTACTTTTTTAGCGATGTCGGAGAAGAGATAGCTTCCCGGCAATTTCAGAAAGTTTTCGTTTACGTGTGCCATTTATCTTGTCAGTCTTTTAATTCAATAGTTCCATCGAACACTTTAGTAGCTGTTCCTGTCATGAACAGATGTCCGCCTATCCCCACCCAGCGATTGTGCAGATTACCACCGTCCATTATAATTTCGGATACATATCCGCATCTTGCCGTGTAGGCCGCCGCTACCGTAGTGGCGCACGATCCTGTGCCGCAAGCCTGGGTGATGCCCGAACCACGTTCCCACACTCTCATGCGGATAACGCTTTCGCCGTCGGTGCTCGATTTAAGTACTTGTGCGAATTCTACGTTAACGCGGTCGGGAAAGAGAGGGTGGTGCTCAAGTTGAGGCCCAACTTTTTCCAGATCTACTTTTTTGATATCGTCTACAAAGATAACCAAATGCGGGTTTCCCATAGAGACCGATATCCCTTGTGAGAATCCATATCCTTCGCCTAAATTTACGGTTCCTATCTCTGTGGGGATGCCCATATCTACGGTTACAGTCTCCACCAGATTCTCAGAGTCTACTTTAAGACGAAGTATTTTTATGCCCGATAGAGTTTCAAGTTTAATCTCGGTTTTGTCGGTCAGGCCGTATTCATAGAGATACTTCCCTATGCATCGGCTGGCATTTCCGCACATCTTCGCTTCCGATCCGTCGGCATTGAAGATACGCATACTGAAGTCGCCGTCTTTTGTAGGTTTCCCTATCAGTACCAGTCCGTCGCTTCCTATGCCGGTGTGCGGTTTGCTCCATTCTATTGCCAACTGCTCGGGATGGTCAATGGGATACTTCATGGTGTTTACGTAGATGTAATCATTGCCCAACCCGTGCATTTTGGTGAATTCTATCTTTTTCATTTTGTGTAAGCTTCTTCGTGAACGCCTGCAACGGCACGTCCGCTGGGGTCGTTCAGGTTCTTGAATGATGCATCCCATGCCAAAGCTTCGGCAGTAGAGCAAGCCACGCTTGGTACGCTTGGTACGCTGCGTGCCGCACTTTCGCTAGGGAAATATTCTTCGAATATGCTGCGGTAGTAATACTCTTCTTTGTTCATCGGAGTATTGATGGGGAAACGCTCTGCAGCGTGAGCCATCTGTTCGTCGGTAACAGCTTTCGATGTTATCTCTTTCAGAGTGTCAATCCAACTGTAGCCTACTCCGTCAGAGAACTGCTCTTTCTGTCGCCAAGCCACACTCTCAGGAAGCATGTCGGCAAAAGCCTCGCGTACTATCTTCTTCTCGATGGTTTTTCCCGGACACATCTTAGCCGCAGGGTTAGTGCGCATGGCTACGTCGAGGAACTCTTTATCGAGGAACGGAACTCTACCTTCTACACCCCAAGCCGAGAGCGACTTGTTGGCACGTAGGCAGTCGTACAGATATAGCTTAGACAACTTGCGGACTGTCTCTTCGTGAAAAGCCTTGGCGTCTGGTGCCTTGTGAAAATACAGGTATCCACCGAAAACCTCATCGGCTCCTTCACCGCTAAGCACCATCTTAATACCCATGCTCTTAATGACACGGGCCAACAGATACATAGGGGTAGAGGCACGTACGGTGGTAACATCGTATGTCTCGATGAAGTAAATCACGTCGCGCACGGCATCAAGACCTTCTTGTATGGTGTAGTTTATTTCGTGATGCACGGTACCTATATAGTCGGCTACTTCGCGAGCCTTAATCAAGTCGGGTGCTCCCTTCAGTCCCACAGCGAACGAGTGCAACTGAGGCCACCATGCGTCTTTCTTACCGTCGGTCTCAATGCGTCGTGCCGCAAACTTCTTGGCGATGGCAGAGATAACAGAGCTATCAAGTCCGCCCGACAGCAACACACCATAAGGAACGTCGCTCATAAGTTGGCGTTTGACGGCTGCTTCAAGCGCATCGTGTATAGCGCTTACCGATGCCGGATTATCCTTCACGGCATCATAAGTCATCCAGTCGCGTGTGTACCAGCGTGTCATCTTACCCTCTTTGCTCCAGTAATAATGTCCCGGCAAGAACGGTTCGTAGCGCTCGCAGAAACCTTCAAGAGCCTTCAGCTCGCTGGCGCAATACACCTTACCGTCGCTGTCATATCCTATATAAAGAGGAATAACTCCTATAGGGTCTCTGGCGATGAGGAAATCGTCTTTCTCTTCATCGTATAGAGCGAAGGCGAATATGCCGTTAAGATCTTCAAGGAAATTAATTCCCTTTTCTCTGTACAGAGCAAGGATAACCTCGCAGTCGCTACCAGTCTGGAATTCGTATTTTCCTTCGAACTGCTTACGTATATCACGATGATTATAGATTTCTCCGTTTACAGCCAATACCTGCTTTTTGTCGGGCGAGTACAAAGGCTGTCCTCCGCTTTCAGGGTCTACAATAGAGAGGCGTTCGTGGGCTAAGATAGCCGAACCTCCACAATATATTCCGCTCCAGTCTGGTCCGCGATGACGTATCTTCTTTGCCATTTTCAACGCCTTGTCGCGTAGACTGGATGTTTGTTCTTTGATATTAAATATTGCAGCTATTCCACACATAATCTTTTCGTTTAGTATTGTTGTTTTCGGATGAAATCCGATTAATTCTATTTGTTTTTTAAGAATTGGTCTATATCGGCAGCGGCTTTACGTCCGCCAGCTATACATCTTACTACCAAGCTTGCACCTGTAGCGGCGTCGCCTGCATAGAATACGTTGGCAGGATGCTCGGGCACTTCCGGACGTAAGAATCCCATGGCAAGCAGTACCATGTCGGTCTTGATGACCTCTTTCTTTCCGGTGGCTTTCATGGTTGGGCGTCCTCCGTCTGGCGAAGGTATCCATTCCACTTCTTCCACTTCTACGCCTGTCAGCTTTCCGTCTTTACCTATGAACTTGTTCGATGTCAGGCACCAGCGGCGTGTGCATCCTTCTTCGTGGCTACTGCTGGTCTTCAGCACTACGGGCCATTGCGGCCACGGTGTAGCTGGGTTATTTCCTACAGGAGGCTTAGGCATAATCTCTATCTGAGTAACGCTAAGTGCTCCCTGTCGGTTGCTGGTACCAATGCAGTCGCTACCGGTATCTCCACCGCCAATTACCAATACGTGCTTACCTTTGGCGGTTACACGTTCGTCTTTGCTGAAGGTCTGTCCTGCCAACACACGGTTTTGCTGAGCCAACATATCGAGTGCGAAGTATACGCCTTTCAAGTCGCGTCCGGGAATCTTCAAGTCTCTGGCCTGAGGAGTACCGGTACAGATGCAATAAGCGTCGAAACCTTCGGGCAGTTGTGCCGGATTGATATCCTGATTTACCTTGAAGGTGATTCCTTCTTCTTCCATCAGCTTGACGCGGCGGTCTATGATGGGCTTGTGCAACTTGAAGTTAGGAATACCGAATCTCAGCAAGCCTCCTATATACTCCAGTTTCTCGAATACGGTGACTTCATATCCGCGTTTGTTGAGTTGGTTGGCAGCTGCCAGTCCCGCAGGACCTGAACCAATGACTGCCACTTTCTTTCCGTTGCGTTTATATTGTTTTGGTTGAACAAAGCCCTCGCGGAAAGCTGCTTCTATGACAGCCACTTCATCTTCGCGGATGGTTACCGGCGCATCCATGCTAAGTTTCAGCACGCAACTCTTTTCGCACAGTGCCGGGCAGATTCGTCCGGTAAACTCAGGAAAGTCGTTGGTGCGAGTCAGTATCTGATAAGCCTCTTCCCAATTACCTTTATATATAGCGTCTTGAAATTCCGGAGGACGGTTGCCCAGCGGACAAGCCCAATGGCAGAAAGGTACTCCACAATCCATGCAGCGTGATGCTTGCAGCTTGCGGTCGCTTGTATTCAGCGTTTGTTCCACTTCTCCAAAGTCAGAAATGCGGTCGTGTACCGGGCGGTATCCGGCTTCTTTTCTAGGAACGGTTAAGAATGCTCTAGGATTTCCCATATATCGTTTTCGTTTTTTCGTTTGTAATTTGTAGAGAATTTCTCTCGGATTAATAGTCTCTTTGTACTTCTGCTATCTTCTGCTGTAGCTTGCGCATTTGTTCTTCTGCCAATACTTTCTTGTATTCTATCGGCGTTACCTGAATAAATTCGTCTACATATCTATTCCAGTTATCGAGCATGGTACGTGCCAGCTGCGAGCCTGTATACAGATAATGCTGACGGATAAGCTCATGCAGTTCCTTACGCGATGTAGCGCTTTCAAGCAATGAAAGTTCCACCATCTCCATGTTGCAGAAATAATCGAAGTTGTGGTTCTTGTCCCACACGTAAGCTACACCACCGCTCATACCGGCAGCGAAGTTTCTTCCGGTTTCGCCCAATACTACCACGCGTCCGCCGGTCATGTATTCGCAACAGTGGTCGCCTACACCTTCTACTACAGCTATAGCTCCCGAGTTTCTTACGGCGAAACGTTCGCCTGCCCGTCCGTTGATGTACACTTCTCCGCTTGTGGCACCATATAGCAGGGTATTACCTACTATGGTATTCTTCTCAGCCTCGAAGTTGCTTCGTACGGGCGGTTGTACTGATATATGTCCGCCACTTAATCCTTTACCCAGATAGTCGTTAGCCTCGCCTTCTAACTTAAAGCTGATGCCGTGTGCCAGGAATGCACCGAAACTTTGTCCCGCAGAACCTTTGAACTTCACGTTGATGGTCTGCTCAGGTAATCCGGCATTTCCGTATTTCTCGGCTACTGCTCCCGATAACATTGCACCCACGGCACGGTCGGTATTGGCTATGGCGTATTCCAGAGAAATCTCTTTCTTGCTTTCAATGGAATCTTTAGCTGCTTTCACCATTGCGGTATCTATCATGCCAAGGTCGTGATGCTGGGTAGTTACGTTGTGCAGAGCAGAACCGTTGTCTACCTTATGAAGCAGTCGGCTGAAGTCTAACAGCGACTCTTTGGTACCGATGGCGGTTGGCTTGATTTCTACCAACTCTGTATGTCCAACTATATCTTCCAAGCGTGTATATCCCATTTCTGCCAGATACTCTCTTACCTCTTGCGCCAAGAAACGGAAGTAGTTTACCACATACTCATAGCGTCCGCGGAAGTGCTCGCGCAGTTTCGGGTCTTGTGTAGCTACACCCACAGGGCAAGTGTTGGAGTGACATTTACGCATCATTACACAGCCTAACACGATAAGCGCGGTGGTACCGAAAGCAAATTCTTCTGCTCCCAGCAAAGCCATGCTGATAATGTCTCTACCGGTCTTAAGCTGACCGTCGGTTTGCAGTCTTACCTGACCACGCAAGCCGTTCAACACCAAAGTCTGCTGAGTTTCGCTCAATCCTATTTCGGGTGAGATACCTGCATAGCGCATAGACGAAGCAGGAGAAGCACCCGTACCGCCTTCGGCTCCAGATATCACTATCAAGTCGGCTTTCGCTTTCGCTACACCGGCGGCTATGGTACCTATACCACTTTCGGCTACAAGTTTTACGCTGATAGCAGCCTTCGGGTTCACGTTCTTCAGGTCGTATATAAGCTGAGCCAAGTCCTCGATAGAATAAATATCATGATGAGGCGGTGGCGAAATCAGCGAGATACCTGGTATAGAATGACGTGTGCGGGCAATGATTTCATTGACTTTAAATCCCGGCAACTGTCCGCCTTCGCCCGGTTTTGCACCTTGTGCCACCTTGATCTGTATCTCTTCGGCATTGATAAGATATTCAGCTGTTACTCCGAAACGGCCCGAAGCTATCTGCTTGGTTTTGCTGCATAAAGATATGCCATCGTAAGTGTCGTGGAAACGAGCTGAGTCTTCACCACCTTCACCGGTGTTGCTTCGTGTTCCCAACTTGTTCATGGCCAAAGCCAAGGCTTCGTGAGCTTCCTTACTGATAGCACCAAAAGACATGGCTCCTGTAACGAAGTGTTTCACTATGTTTTCTACCGGCTCTACTTGGTCGATAGGAATAGGGTTCTTCTTGAATGTGAAGAAGTCGCGCAGGAATATCGGACTGTCTTTCTCGTCAACCTTATGCGTGAACTCCTTGAACTTGGCATAGTTGCCTGTGCGAGTAGCAAGTTGCAGAGTCGCTATGGTATCCGGATTCCAAGCATGTTTCTCTCCGTCCTTGCGGAAAGTGAACAAACCTACATGCGGAAGCAGTGGTTCAACTTCGTCAGGTTCGAAGCCTGCATCGTGGAATGCTATATAGTCTTTGGCTATCTCGTCAAGACGGATACCGCCTATGGTAGATGTGTTTGTGCCGAAATATCCTTTCAGAAGTTCTTCGCTCAATCCTACAGCTTCGAATATCTTTGCGCCTCGGTATGAACGTATGGTACTGATACCCATCTTGCTCATTACCTTATACAGACCTTTGCAGATGGCTTTTATGTAGTTCTTTTCGGCTGTTTCGTAGTTCATCTGTACGTCGCCGCGTTTTACCAAGTCGTCTAAGATGGCGAACGACATATACGGATTGAACGCACTGGCACCGTAGCCTAACAAAAGGGCTGCGTGCATAACCTCGCGCACTTCGCCGCTTTCTACTATCAATGCTGTCTGCACACGCTTCTGTACGCTGATAAGGTGATGGTGTACTGCGCTTACTGCCAGCAGTGACGGAATGGTTGCATGTTCTTTGTCGATGCCTCTATCCGAAAGTATGATGTAATTTACTCCTTCGTTTACAGATTCTTCCGCTTTCTTGCAAAGTTCATCCAGAGCTTCTTTCAGTCCTGTACGACCTTTTGCTACCTCAAAAAGAGTAGGCAGTTTCACGGTGTTGAATCCCTTGTATCGTATGTTGCACAATATGTCGAGTTCGGTATTCGTAAGGATAGGATGAGGCAGACGCACCATCTTACAGTGGCTCTCGCTCGGCATAAGGATATTAGTTCCTACAGCACCGATATATTCTGTAAGCGACATAACCAACTCTTCACGAATAGGGTCGATGGCAGGGTTTGTTACCTGTGCAAATTGCTGACGGAAGTAGTTGAACAATACCTGCGGCAGTTTACTCAATACAGCCAGCGGTGTATCGTTACCCATAGATGCTGTAGGCTCGGCGCCGTTGGTACACATTGGGGCGATGGTACGCTCTATATCTTCTCTGGTAAAGCCGAACGCACGAAGTTTACGGTCATAGTCTGACACTGAGTTGGCAACCTTTCTTCCGCTGCGCAGAGTGTTCAGTTCAATACGGTTGGTAGAAAGCCATTGGCGATAAGGCTTAGCCGAAGCCAACTGTTCCTTTAGTTCGCCATCGTAATAAATCTGACCTTCCTGCGTATCTACAAGCAGAATCTTACCCGGCTGAAGTCGGCCTTTCTCTTTGATGGTTTCCGGCTCGAAGTTAATAACACCGGCTTCGCTTGCCACTACCATGATATCGTTCTTGGTGATAAGGTAACGTGCCGGACGCAATCCGTTACGGTCGAGCATACCTCCGGCGTAGCGGCCATCGCTGAACAGCAGTGCGGCAGGACCATCCCACGGTTCCATCAAGATAGAGTGATATTCATAAAACGCCTTCAAGTCCTCGCTGATAGGGTTCTTGTCGTTAAACGATTCTGGTACCAACATCGACATAGCGTGCGGCAGACTCAAGCCCGACATAACGAAAAATTCCAATACATTATCAAGCGACGCACTATCGCTCATGCCCGGCTGTATGATGGGGCGAATATCTTTAATGTTTCCCAGTGTAGGAGTAGAGAGCACACTCTCGCGGGCATCCATCCATGCACGGTTGCCGCGTATGGTGTTAATCTCACCATTGTGCGCCAACAAGCGGAACGGTTGTGCCAAACTCCATGTAGGGAATGTATTTGTACTGAAGCGCGAGTGTACAATAGCCAATCCGCTGGTAAAGTAAGGCTGAGTAAGATCTTGGAAATACTCTCTTACTTGCACCGACGAAAGCATACCTTTGTAGATAATGTTTTTGCTTGACAGTGAAACTATATAGAAATCTTTATGATTTACACGCTTCTCTATTTTCTTTCTTATAATATATAAGGTGCGCTCCAGATTCTCCACATCGCTGCTTCCGGTAATGAATACCTGCTTGATGTCGGGTTCCGTTTCAAGCGCACTCTTCCCTAAAATATCCGAGTTTACCGGAACTGTACGCAGGTGCATCAGTGTCAGTCCTTCGCGCTCTATTTCTTCTATCATGATGCTCAGAATATGTTGTTGTTCTGCGCTGTCTTTAGGAAGAAATACCAATCCTGTGCCATATTTACCTTTCTCCGGAACAGGAATACCTTGTAATAGAATAAATTCATGAGGAATCTGAACCATGATTCCGGCACCGTCGCCCGTCTTGTTGTCGGCACCTTCTGCACCACGGTGCTTCATGTTCTCTAAAACCTTCAGGGCAGAATCTACCAGCTCATGTGATTTGTTGCCGTGTATATCGACAATCATACCCACACCACATGCATCATGTTCGTTTTCCGCGTTGTAAAGTCCAGTTGTTAGTTGTTGTTTTGCTGCTTTACATTCCTCTCTTCTGATAAAAACATCTTCTTTCATTGGCGTTTGCTTTCTTAAATGATAGTATAATGCTTGAATGTTGTCTATTTGCTTGCAAAAGTAGGAAATAACTATCAAAACGAATATTAAAGCATTGGCTTTTGTAGAAAAAATGTCAAGTGTGGTTTGTTAGTGCTTGCAGATGATCCGATGTTAAACGTCCGGGTAGAAGGCTGGAAAAGTCCAATCAGGATCCTGTGTGACAGCGGGCTTCGGATTCCGCTGGATGGTCAGATCGTAAAAAGTGCAGGGGAGTACCGGACGATCGTAGCGTATGCAGATAAGGAGCATACAGAAGAAAAACTGCAAATCTTACATGACCTGGGGGTAGAGACTATCTGCTGCCCGGATGAGAAACATCAGGTAGATCTTAAGAAGCTGATGGAATATCTTGGAAATGAAGGCATCGACAGCATTCTTTTAGAGGGTGGAGGTACGTTAAATGACAGCGCTTTGCGCGCCGGAATCGTCAAGGAGGTGCAGATCTTCATGGCGCCCAAGATATTTGGCGGTATCAATAGCAAGACACCGGTGGAAGGTATCGGCATCAAGCATCCGTTGGAGGCAGTGAAGCTGAGATATACAGATATTTGTCCGTTTGGTGAGGACATCAGGATCACCTGCCAGGTATGTGAAACAGAACGGGGGGAATCATGTTTACAGGAATCATAGAAGAGAAAGGGCAGATCCGGCATATGCAGCTGACCGGACAGTCGGGAGTTTTGGCGGTAAAAGCAAAGAAAGTACTGGAAGGTACGAAGATCGGGGACAGCATCGCAGTGAATGGTGTGTGTCTTACGGTCACATCACTTCAGCCGGATGGATTTACGGCGGATGTGATGGCAGAGACGATCCGCAGAAGCAGCCTTGGGAACTGCCGTGCGGGAAGCCGGGTCAATCTGGAACGTGCAATGGCGGCTGATGGCAGATTCGGCGGTCATATCGTCAGTGGACATATCGATGGAACTGGTGTGATCCGCTCGATGGTCCGGGAAGAGAATGCGATCTGGGTATCGATCCAAACATCGCCACAGATCCTGCATCTGGTCGTAGAAAAAGGATCAATCTGTATAGATGGGATCAGCCTGACCGTGGCGAAAGTAGACGAAACCGGTTTTCAGGTGTCGGTGATCCCACACACAGGAGAGGAGACGACACTTTTGGAAAAAGTGCCGGGAGATCTGGTGAATCTGGAAAACGATATGATCGGAAAATATGTAGAAAGGCTTCTGCATATCAGCGAAAACGAAGAAGAGAAAAACAATTCCGGAATTACGATGGAGTTTCTGGAAAAATATGGGATTTAGAACAGGAGGATATACAGCATGTCACAAGACTATAAGTACAATACGATTGAAGATAGCGACGAGATGATTGTAACGAGAAAGCTTTCGCAAGATTCCAAAAGTTCGTTGAGGGTAAACGGTATTCCTTTTACGCTCGGCATGCTTAAATCGGTTACTTCGCTTCTTGTCGACGTACACGGTCAGAGCGAACATTATTCTTTGCTGAAAGAATCCGAACAGCTTGCCGTCCTGGATAAATTTGCGGATAACAAGCTTGCGGAATTAAAAGCAAAATGCGCAAAAGCTTTGCGAAATTCTTTATTAACTGATCTCCTGCGGAATGTCCCATTGTA
>OQVS01001276.1_pt1 | contig 17299 bp, 13 predicted proteins | sample 1691601 | NCBI WGS metagenome assembly OQVS01 (sample SAMN03418268, study PRJEB22391) | human gut metagenome | biome: human-gut; feature: organic feature; material: feces | host: Homo sapiens | place: Tanzania | collected 2013-01
TTGACCTCGAAGTAAACGACGTTCTTGATCTGCTTAGGGTTCTTCTTTCTGACAACTGCATTGACACGGCACTCTGCCTGCTTTACGACAGCATTCTGTACCGGCTTGAGGTAAAGAGGAAGAAGATAAGTAGAACCGAGAGAAAGTCCAGTAGCGTCGAGTTTAACCTCTACCTCAGCAGACTCTTTCTGACCTGCCTTGATGACGATTTTACCACCGTTAGGGATGGTAACCGCATCCTTTGGATAGAGAACAGCCTCGCCATCTTCTTTGTGAAGGTAGTTGTACTCACGAAGGTATCCCTCATCGTAGAAGAGTTCAACCTCTACGTCGGAAGATACGGCAGCATCGATAGCCACTTTAACCTTCACAGAAAGCTCGGTCTCTGTCTTGGTTGCGATATTTGTCTCGCTCTCAGCGGTGAGCTTCACAGCAACGCCCTCTGAAGGTGTCGGCTCAGGGGTAACTTCGCCTGTTCCGGCTGCCTGAACCACGTTGATTGAAACTGGCTGTGCTACACCTGCCTCAATACGGATACGTCCAATTCTCTGCTCAGTAGTAGTGTTCTCTTTAGCATTGACACTGAGAGTTCCCTTCTCCTTGTTAGGAGTGAGGACAATCCACTCTGCTGTTGGAGTTGCTTTCCATGCGTCAGCATTTGTTGTGACGGTAAGAAGCACGTCAGAGTTATCTTTCGCATTGAAAGAAATAGCCTCTTCCGGTGTTACTGTGAGAGTCTCAACAACTTCGTTCGGAGACTTCTCGCAAGAAGCAAGGGTAAGTGACATCACAGCGACGCCAAGCATACCTTTCAAAAATCTTTTTAACATAATTAAGGTTATCTTTTTAGTTGATTTATTTATGAATGATCTTTATGATTTCTATCATTAAGGAAGAGTGACAGGTCTCCAGAGGATATCATGGTCTGCAGTAAGATTGTTTCCATAAGAAGAGTAATCTTTTGCAGTCTTTCCTGCGGCATCGTCAAATTTCCAGTAAGCAAGCAGGCTCGCGTCGATGTCAGACTGATAAAGCTTGTAGAAATGGTTCGGTGCATTGATTTCCTCTGCCGTAAGAACCTTGTTCCACAGACGTGTCTCAGCAATCATTCCGTCAAGGCAACGCTTGTCATCATATGAGTAGCCTACCCAGAAGCAGCGAGGCTTACCGTCGGACTCGTCAGAGTGAGGCGCACTGAAATCAACTGACTTGAATTCAACTGGAACCTGAACGCCATCCCTGACAACTGTTCCAATTACAGAGAGGTCTTTTTCCGCACGGAGACGACCGTCAATATAAACCTGGATGAAGCCCCTGTTGAATGTAACTGCAAGGTGATACCATCTGTCAGTCTTAAGCTGCAACGAAGCATCTGAAAGGTCTGCCCTAAGGGTTGAATTGCCCTCAACATCCTTGTATGCACAAGCGATCTGAATCTGGTTTGAAGGAATGGTAACATCACCGATTCTCACGAGGAAATGATCCTCGACTCCCATGACAGTAAGAATCTTACCCTCATTGTTGAATGCGTGACAGTTGATGAGAGTCTCCATGGTGAAGGTCTCCAGACTCTTGACAGCTTCCCAGTTGTCCCAAACAGGCCAAGCACGGTTGCCCTTGATGTCCGCAACTGTATTTACAAGTGAAGCCTCCTTTACCACGAAGTACATTGTCTTAGCCCTTTCGAGCACCTCAACTCCCTTCGGAGCGATGGTGACAGGAAGTACATATACCTTGCTGTAATCAAGTTTGTCGAGACCGGTGAAAGTCAATTCAATATCTTTGCTGGTAACATCTCCCTTGCGAAGCACTGTTGAGAGACCCCCGAGATTGCAGTTTGCATCCGGAAGAAGTTCAGCAGTCTCATCATACCAAGCCTTGCGGTAGGTATCAAGAAGTTCAGGAGATTTTACAACTGTTACTTCAATGTCATTGTCGAGAGGTTTGGCGACTGCAACTGAAAGGCTCCTGGTAAGAGTCTTTACACCCTCATCTGTCGCAACTCTGACTTCAGATCTGTAGCTGTCAGCATTGATGAACATTTTGTTATCAAAACTGCCATCCTGATTTGAGCACCCCGCAAGGGCGAGAGCTGCTGCAAAAATAAATATGCCTATTCTTTTCATATCTGCATTAGTTTTCTTCTGTATTCTGCGACGGATTCATTATTGAAATCGCCTTGCGCACATTGCAGAAAGGATAGTTTTTATTGAAATAATCGTCATATGCATTTCCTGCTGCGAGTCCGCATGCCTTGAATGTCGTGTTCTCAGACTCGGAAAGAACCCATGAGGCTCCGGCAACTAGAGACGCACCTTTCTGGTCAGGCTCAGCAACTGTAGGAACGGTCAATTCCATAATGACGTTGTTGTTCGCCGGATTTCTTCCGAGGATACGGCCTACAAGTGCTGTAAGCTTCTGCTCTTCACCGGCAACAATGATGACGTGTGAGCAAGCCTTGAGGAATTCAGTATCTACCACGTTACGTGCACTTCCCCTGAAAACAACTCTCAGGGCAGGATTTGCAGCGCAATATGTCTTGATTGTGGAGATGAAAGCCTCGTGTGAAGCCTTGGCATATTCTGTCGCCGTATTTCCTACGAACGATGCCACGACTCCGTGGAAACCATACTCGCCACATCTGTCAAGCTGCTTCTGGGTCTGCTCTGCGAAGAACTTGGCAGCCTCCTCAGTAGTTCCGGCAGGTTTTCCTTCGTCAGCCCTCTTATCTTCGAGGAGCCCCCATGCAGTATGGATTCTTGCATAATCCACGAAGAGAAGAGCCTCGGTGCCTTTGCGCTGAAGAAGCTGAGGAATCTCAGATACGACAGCAGCGTTAAGTGCATCATCAATGTCAACGATTACAAAGTCTGCACTGTCAGGCATCGCCATCAGATGCTGGTTCTGGCTTGACGGATGTGCTGCAGAGCCCTTCATTGTGACAAACATCAGATTATGCTCCGTTTTCTTGTATTCCCTGATGCCTGAGAGATAATTCTCATACGCAGCAGGGTCGATTTCCTCCGGAGTCTGGTGACGGAAATCGAGATTTTCCGGTTCGGTCCATTCGCTGCAAGACGTGAAAACGAAGAGCACTGTTGTGAGGACGGCCAGCGATATATTTAAAATCTTTTTCATTTCAGTAAATCTGTTTCTGAAGTAGTTAATCTTAATCCTGTTTGACCAGTTGGGATTATTTGATTACAACGGCCGGATTGCAGTCCCACCAAAGTCTCGTTCCCATTTTGTCCGGGCCTCCGAGGTATGAGGAGATTGCCTCATTCACATTCTCACCGTTGTTTGAGTACTCAGCAAGAGGATAAACCATACGGCGTGCACCGAATTCATTTGTCACTGATCCACCGCTCTTGTTACCTGCGTCAGTTGCAGGGAAGAACTTAGGATAACCGGTACGACGATGATCAGACCAAGCCTCGATTCCGTTGTTGAAGTTCGCAATCCATTTCTGGATCATGATTCTCTCCTGTTTTGCAGCAGCAGTTGCGGCATCATCCCACTTTACTGTGATGTTGGAGAGTACTCCGGCATAACTGTTGAGACCGGCAGGATCCGTGTATGTTGCAGGTTTGTTTTCGTTGTCCGCTGCATATTCAGCATAGCCTGACAGACCGAACTGCTCGAATGAAAGTCTGATACCTTCATTATAGAACTCTTCAGCTGTACCGGCACCCATATTGAAGCCGAATACTGCTTTCGCCTCAGCTTTGAGGAAGGCTACCTCAGCAGAATTCATCCAGACGAGAGGGTCTTCCGTAGTAACATTGACTCCGGAATATTTGCGTCCCACGCTGTTCAGAGACGGTTTTTCAATGCCGATTCTGATACCTACGTAGTCAATGCCGTCGAACTCTGACTTGATGAAATACTTGGCACGACGAGGGTCGTTGTATCCGTTCATGTAGCAGATGATGTCCGCAGCTGCATGTGTATCACCTCCGGTCACGCTGCCTGTAGGCTGGTTGTACTTGATAGCGGTGTAGAGAGGATTTCCTTTGTCACCGAAAGCAACCTTCTGAAGAGCAGCATTGTCAGAATTATCTGCCATCACACCAATCTCATGATTTACAGCTTCTTCAGCCATTTTCTTTGCTTTCTCAGGTGCAACGTAAACTATTCTCATCGCCATTCTGAGTTTCAGGGAATTGGCGAACTTGCACCACTTCACGGCGGAACCGTCATAAACAGGGTCAGCTGTAGATGGAATTCCTGAAAGTCTGTTCTCAGTCAAAGTATTGATGCAGGCATCAAGCTCTTCGAACATGGTATCGTAAACTTTTTCCTGTGAGTCATATGAGACGGTAATCTTACCGCCCTGGCCGATCTGTGAATAAGGAATCGGGCCATAGGTGTCAGTAACCCTGAGCATTGCAGTCACCTTGATGATGCTTGCAATAGCAAGGGTAACAGGATCATCAGTTATGCTCTTGAGTTCCGAAAGATTGGAATAAAGTGTAGGAATTATTCTGTCACTCGCGAGCAATACTCTTGTCCAGTCGTCTGTCGCGTTGTAGTTGTCAATAGTCTTCTCGAATGCACCTGTGGTGGAATAGTAACCTCCCATAGGACCTCCGAGCAGACAGTCAGTGAACTGTGCAGTATTGACGTCGGTAGAAATTACCGCACCGCCCATTGCTGCAATCGCAGCAGCAGTCGCATATCCGTCAGTGAGGGTCTGCTCGCGGTTTACCTCATACGGATTTGTATTGATATCCAAGTAGTTGCCCGTACATGAGAGAGTCATGAGTCCAAGTGATATAACTCCTACGAGCGAGTGGAAATTTCTTGTCATTGTTATTTTTCGCATAATCATACCTCCTCCGAATTAGAATGTTATACGTACATTGAATCCGAAATTACGGAGAGAAGGCATCATGAAATGATCGATACCCTGATAGTAGTTACCTGTCGTGGCGATTGATTCAGGATCGAACGGAGCCTTATTGTAAATCATCCACAAGTTACGTCCTACAACAGAAATATTCAGGTCGCATACATTGCCGAGCATCTTCCTCGGGAAAGTGTAGCCTACAGAAGCTTCCTGGAGACGAACGTTAGTTCCGGAATAGGTATATTCCTGAGGGAGCGGATTAGAGCCACCTACAGAACTGTACCACTTGTTTGCATCAAGTCTGTCTCCACCGTTGAGGAATACACCGCCATTGTCGCGGGCAAGGGCAGAAGCCTCAGATACTCCATAGTAGTCGAGGATTGCCTGAGTGCTGGAGTAAACGATACCGCCAAGTCTGGCTGACACGAGGAAGCCGAAGTTGAATCCTGCGATATTGAAATCATTTCTCCATGACATATTAGCCTTAGGGAGAACGCTTCCGAGCTTAACATAATCCTTTGTATCAGAGAATGTTCTGGTAGTTACTGTTCCGTCCTCATTGACAATGATGCGTCCGTTTGCGTCGTAGCTGAAATCACCAAGTGAATACAAGTCACCGAGGGTGCCACCTTCGCGGAGAATAAAGTGGGCAAGTCCGAGTCCGTTCATATCAAGCTGTGAAACAGAGAACTTCTCTCCTGTAGCAGGGTTTGTCACGTTCTCAGCAAGTGACATGATCTTGTTCTCGTTGAATGAGAATGTATAGTTGCTGTTCCATGTGAACTTGTTCCAAGTCTTGCCGAATCCCAAAGTAAACTCCAAACCCTGGTTTCTGACATCTCCGGACTGGATGAAAATATCAGATGAACCTGAACCGGTAGAAATCTGAGGATTGAATGTCTGGTTCTTTGTATTTGTGTGATAGTAAGTCGCGTCAAGATTGAAATACTGGAGGAACCTCATTGAGAGACCGATCTCGAAAGAGTTGGTAAGCTCCGGTTTGAGGTCATACACAGGATACTGAGTCTGGGTGTTCCAGCTGAGTCCGCTGGTATTCCAGCTGTACATAGGGTTTGCGATGTAGCGCTCGAAAGCGGTACCTACAGATGCGTAAGAACCTCTGATCTTCAAATATTCCAATGCCTTAGGCATATTAGGGATAATCTGTGAAAGCACAACTGAACCTCCGATTGAAGGATAGAAGAATGACTTTCTGTTAGAGTGAGGACCTGCAAGCTGTGACGGCCAGTCATTACGTGCCGTGAGTGTAAGGTAGTATGCACCCTTGAAACCAAGTTCAGCAGAACCGAAGATAGACTGAGTCTGCTCGCGCCATCCGTCCTGAAGCCTTGTGGTCTTTGTAGAGTTGCTGAGGTTCTGAACGTTGAATACGTTGGCAATACCTGCACGCTCTGCTGACATCTGTCCGTCTGCAATAGGACCACGGTTCTTCAATGCATCATAGAACATGTCAGAGATAGATGTACCGAGGTTGACCTGAAGGTTCCAGTCCTGACCGAAACGCTTGTTGATATTTACGAGGAAATCCGCATATATCTGGCGGTCAGTCATTTGTGAAATACCATAGAGACCATTCTGTGAGCTCTCCGTGAGCTGTGTGAATGTAGAAGCATAGAACTTCTCGGTATATTTTGTGGTGGACTGGTCCATCTTCACACGACCGGAAATATTCAACCAGTCAAGGATGTCATAGCTCATCTGGGCATTCAGCATGAAACGGTCCTTGCGGTTCTCACGAAGGTTACGGTAGTTGATCCAGTACGGGTTCTGCATGGTCATACCGGCATCGCCGATTGGCCAATACTGAGTGGACAGACGACGTACGACGTCATATCTTTCGTACATGCGGACAGCCTCCCAGTCATTTGAACGAGGGAAGATATATGCACCGACGAGAGGGTTGTTGTATGTACCCTGGTTGGTCATGTTCTTATCTTTCTGGCTGATGAAGCTTGCACTGAAATCAAGATGCATCTTATCCTTGAGGAAAGATGTAGTATTGCGGAATGTGAAGTTATAGCGGTTGTAACGGTTGTTCGGAACAATACCATATGAGTCGATTGAAGAACCTGAAAGATAGCTCTGGTTCTTCTCGTTACCCATTGATACAGAAACAGTCTCGTTGTGCGTTACACCCGTCTGGAAATAATCCTTTGCCGGATTGTACTTAGGATTATTGGCATCATTCATGAGATTTCCCCAGCTGCGGACCTCTGATCCGATTGAAGAATTGAGGTCACCTGTTCCGTAGCGGTTCTGGAAACGAGGCAGCACAAATGGTGTCATGAACTCTATTGACGCAGAAGCAGTTGCAGAAAGCTTGCCTTCCTTACCCTTCTTAGTTGTCACTACGATTGCACCATTGGCAGCATCTGAACCATAAAGAGCTGCAGCGGCAGCACCGGTAAGAACCGAAATGCTCTCAATGTCTTCAGGGTTGATATCCGCGATAGGATCTGTAGAACCCTGAGAAGCGAACTGTGTACCGCCGTCGCGGGCAGTAGTGTACATAGGAACACCATCAATGACATAAAGTGCGTTAGAAGACTGGCTGATGGATTTCATTCCTCGCATCACCACCTTAGACGCACCGCCGACTCCTGAAGAAGAAGCATTGATATTAAGTCCCGCAACCTTACCGTTGAGGGAATTGATGAAGTTGGCATCCTTATTCATTGTCACCTCATCAGCATTGACCTGCTGTACGTTGTAGCTGAGGGCCTTCTCCGAACGCTTGATACCGAGAGCCGTAACAACGGTTCCCTCCATCATGATAGCGTCGCTTGTCATTGTGACATTGAAGACTCTGCGGTTGCCAATCTTAATTACCTGAGTTGTGTAGCCGAGGCAGGAAAACTCAAGAGAAGAGTTCTCCATTCCCTCTGGCAATACAAAAGAGAAATTTCCGTCCAGGTCCGTACCGGTTCCGATGATGGTGCCCTGAATGATGACACCTACACCTATTACCGGAACTCCCTCTTCATCAATGACTACGCCACTGATCTGTGAGGATTTGGCACTCCCCGCCCCGTCTGCTTTAGGCTGAGCGGCCTTCTTGGAAATGATAATGTGTCCGGAATCAATCTTCCAATTGATGTTCTTGTCCTTGAATAAGATATTCAGGGTCTCGGAAAGAGTTTTCCCGGAAATGCTTACAGACACTTTTTCCTGTACATCCACATCTTTGTTGAGGAAAACGCAGTTGGTCTGTTTTTCAATCTGCTGCATCACTTTTTCCAAAGCGATTGCTTTCGCTTCGATAGTCAACGTCTTCTCTGTCTGCGCATAAGCGGGGAACGAGCAGAAAACGGAGATTATCAGGGGAAGCAACAGTGTTCCAATTTTGGATAATACTGTCTTCGACATAAATACTACGTGGTTTATTATTATCGTTTTATAATTAAGTCTCTCAACGTCTTACAAGGGATGAGCGCATCCCGTTCAGGTTTGGAGAAAATAATCTAGCGTATTGTTATCGTGTTGGTTTCGTAATCTTCAGTATAAGTGAAGTCACACTCGTTCTGAAGCAGTTTCAGTGCGAAATTTACACCTTCTGAAACGCGGATTTTTCCGCTCTTGTAGCCTATCTCAGGCATTGTATCTCTCTTGATTATAATTTTTACACCGTAAACATTCTCAAACCTGTGCATCAGAGAAGCGAAATCATAATCTGCGAGATTGATGTAACCTTCTGTCCAAGAAATCAAATTCTCAGCATCGACACTTGTCACGACGAGATGGTTATCCATAAGTTTCACCATCTCGTTTGGTGCAAGGACCACTTGTTCTGCCGTTTCATCGTTCGTTGTCACTCTAACCTTTCCGGTCAGCAGAGTCGTTGCAAAATGCGCTGAAGCCTCGTCTGCATAGACATTGAACTTAGTTCCGAGCACTTCCACTTTGGAAGCGAATGTCTCTACAATGAAAGGATGCTTCTCATCATGGGCAACCTCAAAAAAGGCTTCTCCTGAAAGCTTGACTTTTCTCTCGTCGCGAGAGAAAATGACAGGATATTCAATCCTCGAGTTTCCGTTCAACTGGACCTGTGAACCATCATTGAGAGTAATTGTCATTCTCTGGCCGGCAGGTACTTCAAGTACATTTGTCTGAGCGGTAATCTTACGATAGTTGCTCTCTCTTTCTACGAATATGCCTGAAAGACCGGCTATCACGACAGCGGCGGCAGCGGCAGCATAACGGAAGATAAGTCTGCGAATCTTGGATTTCTTTGAAGTCTTTTCAAGTGCGCCTGGAACCGTCATCTTGGACATCTCGTCAGAGTGAAGAACCATAGCATTGAAAAGATAATGTGCAGAATCGAACTCGCTCTGCCTAGCCGGATCTTCATCCAGCCATCTCTCGATCTGAGCTACCTCCTCAGCGGAGGCCTCATTACTGAAGTATTTGAAAAGCAGTTCGTCTGTCATTTTCTTAAAGTTTAATCGTTTGTTTTTCGCACACATTATTATAGACGAGCAACGATTACACGTTTACAAAGATTTTTTGTAAATATTTATAAAATCGTCACAGTTTCGTCAGTTTTGTTTATGATTTATGGTTTTAAACACTATATTTGCGTACTAATCTAATTGAAGGCTGACATCTTTGAAGCAGTAAGTTGAATTACTTTCGGACTACAGGTATGACAGAAGAAGAAAAAAGTTCCAGAAAGCTGACAGAAGAAGAATTCGGAAGAATTTTCTCCCGATGCAGACAGATGTTTGTAAAAATTGCCAATTCCTATGTCCATGACGATAGTGCTGCGGAAGACATTGTCAATGAATGTTTTATCAGGATGTGGGAAAAGCGTGGAGAGCTTAAGACCGAGAATTACGAGTCATATGCGTTCAAGTCGATAGTCAACCGCTGCCTGGACCATCTTAAGGTCGAGAGCAATCGTACAAGAATCCAGAAAAACATATATGAGGCCAGCAACAGGATGCAGGCTTATGAGATCAACTCATTGGAAAGTCTGAATCCGGAGCGTCTTTTCGCGGATGAAATCAATACTCTCGTGGAACACTGCCTAAAGCGCATGCCTGAAGTCACAAGAAAAGTATTTCTTGCCAGCCGCATTGACGAAAAGACATACGGGGAGATCTCTGAAATCTATGGGATACCAGTCCGTCAGGTTACCTCTCATATACAATTCGCTCTGAAGGCTCTACGCAATTCTTTAAAGGATTATCTCCCGATAATTCTTGCTTTTGTCATGCTGCATGCGACAAGTCTTGACAGCAAATATGACAACATTGATAAAATTGTCAATGATGTCGTTTCGCATTCCATGAAATAGGACATTAAAATTTCACCTGATTCGGGGGTTCTAAACCTGTCTGAATGTGTCTTACATATATAACACAAAAGCCAAAATGATTGGTAAAAGCCCCAAGTCAATGACAGTCAGTACGATACTCCTTCTAAAGTACCTCCGGTGCGCAACTACTCCGGAAGAGGAGATGTGCATCGCCGAGTGGCTTGCCAATGACACCGACGGCACTCATGCAAAGCAATACCGGGAGGCCCACCTCATTTTCGAAGCCATCTCACTCTGGTCCGACACAATCAAATAAATACTTCAGCCCCCGACCAGCCGACAATACGACTGTCCGGGGGCTGAAAACTGTCATTGATGTTCCTTTAGTGAAACTACAAGTCTATCTCCACACCGAAATTGATATTCGCTATCGTGTCGAAATAATTCTTGAACTCCTGACCATCCTCGCCGTAGAAACGGGTGTAGGTGTAAGGCACTACCGAGAAACGCGGCTCAAGGTAGAAGGAGAGATGGCTGGCTGCACGAAGTTTGACTTGCATGCCGCCGGTCAGACCGCAGTACCACTTGTTCAGTGTGATGTCAGAACCGGACTTCTTGAAACGGCCGGCCTCAAGACCGAAGAGAATCGGCATTGAAAATCTGTGGTCACGGGTCTTGCCCACATAATAGATAGGGTCAAACATCACCTCGCCACGGCCTCCGAAAAGATTCGACTTCTGCTCGACCTCCCTCTCATTATTCCACGAATTTCCTGATATGAAGCCTGATACACGGACACCGAGAGGGCCTGACAGCCACTTGCCGTAACCCAGAGCAAGATGCTCACGCAAAGTCTCCGACATTACCGCCGGGGAAGCAGACTTGCCGCCTCCGTAGAACTGCGCACCACCCTCGACATCGATGAAAGAATTGTTCACGAACCACTTGCCGAAGCCGCCGAACGTGTCACCATAGCGCACGGACTTGCGGTAGTCGAAACTGTGGGAAAGACCCGCAGTCACACCATAGCCGCCGTCAAACCTGCGCCAATTGAACCTTGAGCCCGGGTCAATGCCATCAGTATAGACATTTGCGTATGGTTCAATGTTGATATTCCAGTTGCCTCCGATGTTAAGGGAAAGGACAATGCCGCCACGTGCACTGAACGCACGGCTGTTCAGTCCGCTGCATCTGGACCTGTAATAACCGAGAGCCTCCACGGTATAGAGGGACAAAGCCCTGTCCTCCCTGTAGCCGCCGATGAAGGAAGTCAAGTCGAAATAATGCATAATCTCGGCACCTCCACGATAAGCCCTCCTCGCATCATAATTCCTGCGGAGAGTACCGGCAGATATACCCACAGCCACACTGCTGTACTTGCTTACCCTCATACCGATCTGCTCTCTGGCCACGGGACCCCATCCGAAAGAAGAATGGGACCTGCGGATATACTGCTCCGTACCGGCCTGCAAATAGAAAAATGCATGTCTCGCAAACGGCTCATCCTGAGGACGATAACGCTTCTGCATACTATAGTCCAGAGCATTGAACTCCGTCGTGTCGGACTGACCGGCAAAAGCCACGCCGGAAGCAAGCAGAAGTCCGGCAGCGGCAATAATATATTTAGTAATCATTTTCATAACTGTTTCCCGTTGATTTCCTCGTCATAACGAGCTTTAGCATTCTTATAGGTATCCTCCACGATATCACCGTCACCGGCGGCAATGTCAATGAAAGACTTGTTTTTCCTGAAGCAGGACACCAGATAGTCCTCGCTTGCGATATCATCCATGACATCAGCCGAACGTCCGGCCTTCCTGCCATAAATCACAGCCCAAAGATAATCCGTAAGGGCATCATCTGCAGGAAGTTCCGCCATAGCGCTCTCCGCGATGGCATCATTGTGCTTGGTATCCAGGGCGAGATTTGCAATCACCCTGTTCAGCGATGTCGTCTGCATGATGGTCTCCAGATTGTTCTTCGCCCATGTACGCTGCTCAGGAGTATCACCACCTTTATAATATCCTCCAAGGCACATCACATAAGCCTTGATGGACGAATACTCCTCACCCGCGCCATTGTTGAGCAGCCTGCAGAGCTGCGAAGCACGCCTGAAATCATAAGACTTCGCCCTCATCATCATCTGGTTCGCAACGACAGGAGCCGGATTCACGATGGTATAACCGTCGCCAAAAGTATTCCGCAACTTGACATTGACACCATGAGTAGAAAGGTCAATGAAAGGATTGAGAAGAGTCGTGTCAATGATACCTCGCTCGATGTCTGCGGCGGCAAGATTGCAGGCTGCAAGCACCCACGGACGGCCATTCTCCCTGACTGACTCGTCATAAGCACGTTTGTAGAGCGCATACAGTTCATCCTTGTCCTTTACCATATTGAACAGGTTCCAGAACTCATACAGCGCGAACTCCTTCCTGCCGCTCCTGTAATCCTCATCATTCATATAGCGGTCCATGATTTCATCCGGAGTCAGCTCACGGTAAACCTCCTGAATCTGGAGATACTGGACATTTCTCAATCTCGGCAGGCGCTCAGTAATGACAGTCCTGTAATAAGGCAGTTTGCGGATAAGCACCCACTGGCGGTCCTGACGGCCAGGATTATCATTGACAATCCTCCTCACCTCTTCCGCCTCTGCGGTCAGCGAGTCCTGCTCCAGGATATCCGCAACCTCGGACCACGAAGCGACATTGGCCTTGGTGGTCATGTAAACACGCTCGCGGATCGCCTCCGGAAGCACCGAAGCGATATGGTCCATAGCATATTGCAGACGTTTCTGCGCCAGCTTCTGGTTTGTCGTGTAAGGACCGTCAGGCGAAGCGGTTCCGGTGATATGGAACTCCTTCAGCACCGACCCTTCGTCATTGACAATATCCGTCAATGTCTTTTTCAATGTTTCTATCTGTCGCCAGCCTGCGGTGTCGGCAGCGGCAATTTCCGCCTTTCCGATAGTGAACTGCAGGGACATCTTGCCGACAGTGTTGTGACGTTCCCTCTTCGGATGCTCCTTGTACTGGTTCGGGTCCAGCCAGAACGGACCGGCAGGGCACTCCAGGAAACGCATAGGCCTGCGGATCCGGGAGGAAGTCAGATAATAGTCATTGTTCTTGTAAACCCCGAGGTAGTCCTCGAAATGGATGATTCCCTTGACCTGATAGCTTCGATCAGGATGCTCCAGGAAAATCGTGTCAGCCCACGGAATCATGGTCTCGCGGGCCGAAAGGTTCTCATCCTTAAGCCTGTACGTGTTCAGCGTATCAAGAGCAGGGTCGTAATTCTTTCTTCTGAGCTGGGTCAGGACATACTCTTTTCCGTCCATGACGATCGGCCTGAGATAGCGCAGCGTATCCTTGGACTCGCAGTCCACGAGAAACGGCTGGATGATCAGTCTGGCATTGGCCTTTCCCGCAAACTCCGGAAGGGAGATGGTGCTCCGCGCCTTCAGCCAGTTTCCGTCAATGTCAGATTCCGGTTCCATCACGCCGATATTCTCGCGCTTTGCAGAAATCAGCGAATTGCGGATCCTGTTGCCGAGGGAAATTTTTACGTCTATTTCAAGTCTGTTGTCAACATGTTCAACTACAGCTTCCTGCATATCTGCCTTAAATACAAGAGCGCCTGTAGAAGCAACATATATCTGGTAGTAGCCGTTCTGGTCAGGATAGGTGACGGCTTCCGGAAGGATGACTGCATTCGCATCTTCATCCATCTGTTTCTTCACGTCTTCCGCCTCCGCAACCGTATTGAAACTATAGACCAGGACTTCGACCTGCGACAAATCAATCGGCAAGTCCGTCGCCATGTCGAGGATTCGTCCGGTCACCAGTTTCCTGTCCTGTGCTGTCAATGCTGCAGAACCGAGAAGCAGTAACGTGAGGATTGTCAATATCCTTCTCATCGTATTATGTAAATGAATTTTATACCGAGATTGACAGGTACGATGCGCCACCCTATAGGGCCGCATCCGAGGGTTTCAAGTCTGCTTGGGGAGATGGTCTCCTTGTCATAGGACCTGTGATGGTGAGCAAGAACTCCGACACCGCCAGAGAACTCCACATCCCAACGCTTGCCCAGAGGCAGCACGTATCCGGCTGTGATACCGGCAGCGACCGCATTGCCCTCATAGGTGACATTCTTCCAAGTAGAATCATAAGCCAGGGCAAGTGCCATGACTCCGATATATTCTCTGACCAGAGGACGTCCCGCAAACCAGTACTTGAACTGTGGCTGGAGACCGATCATCCTCGAGTCTTTTCCGTATGGCTTCGCATGTCCGAAGATAGAGAAATCCACACTGGTACGTTCACCGGTAACCATTTCGAATGAAAGGTTAGGTGTCATAACGGCATACATTGCAGCATTGGCCTTGACAGCCAGAAGCTGGGCTGAAGCGTTTTCTGCACGCAGCAGAGCTATTGCCGCAATTATTGCCGACAATAAAAGGGTTTTCGAATACTTACGTTTCATATTGGCAGAAAATTAGTCTTTCATGCGTCTTTCCTGACGACGGATGAGTTTTCTTTCACTGACTTTGCGATATTTGTCATTCACTGACATTGACCTGAGCACGAATGCTACCCTGAGCTGGGATGCAACAGGATACGGGAGCACATGCCAGTCTTCAGATTTGTCCTGGATCACGTGGTAACTGCCCTCCTCAAAATCGTATGCGTCATACTTCGTAGAGAGGAATCCTGCCGAGAGGCCGACTTCCAGGTCCAATGCTGCCCTACGGTACTGGTAAAGAGGGCGGGCAAATCCCGCAGAGATTCCGGCACCGTACATATAGCCGTTCCTTCCGTCCCTGGTTCTTCCCGTCTTGTATTTGTATTTTCCTCCTTCCGCATACAGTCCGCCATACCATGCGATTCTGGATGTGGAATTGCCGCGCCACCAATATTTGAGTTCGGGCTTGACCGCCATGACATTCAGCAGATAACTGGTCGGGGTACGTCTGCGGTTCCATCTGCATCTGGCATCCACGCCAAATGACACTCTGTTATATGGTGATCTTGAAAGGTCAACTTCGGCGCCGATATTGGGGATAGTCGCAAGAAAGTCAACAGCATTGACTCTCACTGACCACAAATCGACGAATCTGCATCGCGCGTTTCCTGCAGACTGCAGGACGTTGACCGGCGCTTGATAAATACTGACAGGCTTCACTCCATCCTGTGCAGTAACTGTGACGGCAGCCATCATTCCGACGGCCACAGCCAGCAATGCGGTAAACTTCTTCATACTACTTACTTGTTCAAGTCCCTCAAGTTATCTTTACATGGTGAGTTTTCGTGCAAATATGAGGTTTGTCTCCCGTGCGAAGCCTGTAAGGCCCACGCACTTCGTTTGTGCACGTTACCCTCACCCTAAATCCCTCCCCCTCGGGGAAAGGACTTGCCCTCGCCCTGACGGGCTCCAAAAGCGGGGTTTCGCTCTTGCGAAACTTGAGTTACTTAGTCTCTCCTTGCTTTGAAAGATGCAAATATAACTGATATCGCGGCGATTACAAGAAAAAAGTAGAAATATTTGTCCTATAGGATACTGGAATCACTAAAACTTAAGTAGTATAGTAGCGAACGGGGTACAAATCGGCCTGATTTTACACCGTTTGTTCAAATTTTCTGAAACGGGGTAAATAATGGCGTTTTCTTACACCGTTTTCCAAGGTTGAAGGCCTTAATCGACATGTCGTCTGACAGGTGGTGCGGTACGGCGGACGTGGCCAACCCACGGCCTCGGGAAGTGGGAGGTGCCTGCCGGAGACAAGTTCTCGCGGGAGCGAGGACGCAGGAAACGGTAGGAGGGCCGAACGGAGCGCAGCGGAGTGAGTTCCGCCGTACTGCACCACCTGACAACAAAAGATGTCGTGTCAAGCCAATGTTTTCCTGCCATGCCATATATTTCCGTGGTGGCCACGCCTATATGGCATTGACAATGCTCTGGGGCCATTTGACGTGGCAGAGGATGTCCTTCATATGGTGGTTCTGCCATACTAATATGCCACAGGCACACTTGCGTGGCCATGTCGCGTGATCACTCGCGGAATTTTAGAATCATCCGGCCGGGACGAATTCCTGCGGGCGGGACGACGCCACGGCCCCCTCTGTAACACATTGAAAATCAAGCACCGTTTATTTTAAGCGTGGATTTCCGATGATTTTTTTACCACTAATCCACACCTAATTTTGCAACTCATTACAAATCAAACTATTGCAAAAACTGATGTGGCGCCGTCCCGACGGAGACGCTTACCAGGTTCCTTCGTCCCAAAATCGGTATCCCCCCATGACCCCAAAAACTCTCCGCGCCGATAATGATCCTCACGTCGCCACAACATGTTCCAAAGGCGGCGCGTCGCGCTCGCTGCACCAGGGACAAAACAAAAAAAGAAGCTCATTTCTGAACTTCTCTATTGCAAGTCGGGATGATGCGACTCGAACGCACGACCCCTACGTCCCGAACGTAGTGCGCTAGCCAACTGCGCTACATCCCGCTGACCTTATGTGCGCTTTACTTAAGCAAGTTTGTTAATGTAAAGTGCGAGACCGCTCTTAAGATTGGCCGCCTTGTTCTTATGGATAATTCCTACCTTAGCAAGCTTGTCAATCATTGCATAGACTTTAGGAGCATTTGCTTCAGCAGCTGCCTTGTCTTTCGTGTTTCTGATCGCACGGATAGCATTCCTTGTGGTCTTTGCATAATACCTATTATGCAATCTGTGCCTTTCGCTCTGGCGAATGCACTTTTCTGCAGATGCGTTATTTGCCATTGTTTTTATTTTTTAATATTTAGTAGTGGGTAGGAGAATCGAACTCCTATTGCGAGAATGAAAATCTCGAGTACTAACCGTTATACGAACCCACCGAACTAACCTCTCAATCTCGATATGAAATTTTAAGGGACTGCAAAGGTATGTAATATTTTCTTGACCTCAAAATATTTTTATCCTTTTTCCGGATTTTTTTCACTTAAACATTTCAAAAACTACGTACCATCAACACAAAACAAACGTCCTCAATCCTTCTAAAACACATAGTAAACATGTTTAACATCCTGATACCATACACTTTAACGCTTCGAAACCGGAAATCCGGACCGTCCGCTGCGAAAAAACGGAAAAATCTATGAACCAGCGACTATTTTTCCTTCGC
>OQVS01001279.1_pt1 | contig 17282 bp, 18 predicted proteins | sample 1691601 | NCBI WGS metagenome assembly OQVS01 (sample SAMN03418268, study PRJEB22391) | human gut metagenome | biome: human-gut; feature: organic feature; material: feces | host: Homo sapiens | place: Tanzania | collected 2013-01
AGAAATCCAATAACCTATGATGCCTAATAGACAGGTAATGAATAAGAAAAGTGGTAAGTGCTCGATGGTGAGATAAGTGCCGATTCCTAAAGCGAGCCAATAATCGCCACGACCTAACGCTTCCTTCTTATAAAACCATTTAGACAAATAATAGATGATATAAAAAACACCGAAAAAACTAACCGCACTTTCTAAACTTTGAGAAAGCGTCAGAATTGAAAATTCTTGATGTGCGCCGAATAAACCCAGGAAAAATAAAAACAGGCAAGGTTATGCAGGAAGAAACTCCTTACGCGTACGTTGTTTCGCAACTCGGCGCCGACGTTATGCCCGTAATGAGCTATATCGCGCCTATGGGCGAAATTACCATTGACGGGCAGTCTTATCCGTCGTCCGTAACAGACGAAGTGTATTCAAAAATTAAAGAACTCGGCATAAATCTGATGGACGGAGTAGGCGGCTACTACGGGCGGGATGACTGGACGAAGGCAAATCTTGAATTGTGCGATAAATACGGTATCGCCGCGCTTATCGGCTCGGGAACATGGTATAGTTCGTTTTTAAGCAGGTTTTATGCAGACGGCAAACTTACGCCTTTTGCGAAAATGACAACCGAACAACAGCAATCGATAAAAAATGCGATGTTTGCGGGTTTTGAAAAATGGGCGGATTACGCTTGTTTTGCGGGTATAAGTCTGCCCCAGCCTGCGTCGCCTCAGCCCAACCTGTCGACACGCTCTACCGCCAGCTTATGGCAGAGACGGTAGTCGCCACCGCCAATCTGATGGACGATATGGCGCAGCAGAACGCCAACGCCCAGTTGCAGACCATCACCGCCCTTATCGTCGCCGGCGAGCTCAACTCGCTCGACATTTGCGCCGCCCTGGAAGAAGGGGCCGAGACGGTCGACGACCTACTTGCCGAGAATGTCTAACCCATTAATATCTTAACAGTTATGAAACCTATTCATGCCCTTGTGATGAGCCTCGCGCTCTTCTTCGTTGCGCCAGCCCATGCGCAGCAGCCCATCGAGAAGTCATTTGCCCACCTGCGCAAGGTGGTCAAGATGGAAGTCTATCCCAACATCGTGCGCGACCCTGTCACCATGCAGGTCGAGGGTTCTGCCGAGGTCTACGAGTTTGTGGTCAGCGAGCGCCACCGCGCGTTTATCGACACCTTGAGAGAGGCTTTCCTCGCATCCTCCGAGACGGCTTACAAAGTCTTTTCTGCCAACGACACCAAGCACCAGCGCCGTCTCACCTACACCCCCGGCAACGCAGTCACCATAGGCCGCAATTATATCAACCATATCGCCGCGCTCTTTGCCGACGCCACGCGCCCGGGCTATCGCACAGCCTACTGCCTGGAGTGGTCGTTCCCCTATCAGGGCGAGATACGTGCCCGCTTCTCGCGCGTCTATGGCCCCGACCCCAAGTCGCGTCCCGTCGCGTCTCCGGCAGCCACCCCCTCACAGCCCGTCACCATCGACGATTGGCAGACGTTTGTCTCCGGACTTCAGTCGGTGCTCGACAGCATCGCTTCGTCCAGCCCCGTCCACGACGCTACCGCCTACCAGCAGGTTATAGCCGGTGTCGAGAGCCTTGCCCAGCGCTTCATGCGCCAGCATCCCATGCCGCCATGCCCGTCCTCGCCCGACTCCAGTGAGAAGCTCCATGCCGCTGTGCTCACCCATAGCCGCGACAGTGTCGAGGCAGCCCTCGTCAGCCTCGACTTCACCCCCGCCTGTCGCGCGCTGCTCGTCGATGTGCTGCTCGATGCCGACAAGCAGATAGATATCCATCGCGTGGTCGCCGACGCCAATCTGCGCGACCCCGAAAAGATGATGCTCATTATGACCCATGTCACCCGCCAGGCTATACGCCGATTAAGATGATGTCATAGTGCCGCCAGTGCCGCCCGATAGCGATTGGGCAGCATGGTCAGGGGGGCTTGCCTTCGGGGCAGGCACCCTTTTGAGGTAGACATCCACAAGGGCAGAAAGGCAAAAGCAGCTCCCCCGTGTCGCTGCTTTTGCCTTTCGGTTTTCTGCCGCCACCGTCGCGGGCACCGTGGACTTTTCTGCGATTTTAACAATGTTAAATTCGCCAATCCTTTACGCTTTTTCTATGAATATAATTACCTTTGCACCTCGTTAAGATACAATCAGTTTCACCCCGATCGTTTCTTCCCGTGCTTCTTGCGCGGCCTGTAGGCATTGGGTGCGTGCTGAATGTCCCCATTGCTTGTATCTGACGCACCCCGACTATAGACACCTCGATTATTACAGACTACATCATGACCAATCTGCTTTGTGCGTTTCCCCCTGGAGTGCATGCGGCAGCAGTAGTCTCTTGTTTGCCTGTGCCTGCAACCGACCTGTTGTGGTTAGGCCTCTTGCTCGTATTCAAATTTTACATCATACATAACTCAACTTTTACCACAGATGAGAAGATTGTTATTTATCTTTTCCTTGCTGTCCTTATTGGGCGGCAGGGCACATGCCCAACACCTCTATGCCAGCGTCCGGCAGAATGGCGCTGAGCTTGAGTCGCTGGGCACAGCAGCCTTCAGCCTCGATGCCGACTCCGAACCCACGGTCGAGTTTGTCGACGGCAAGGCAGTCATGACCATTGGCGGCCATCGCGTCGCTGCACTTCCCATGAGCGATGGGGGAGAGCTGGTGTTGGCCTTCGAGACTACCCTTGTCAACAATGCGCTCAACCGCGTCGTCAAGTCGCCGACCGAGCGTCTTCCCTACGCCACAGTCTATTCACCCTTCCAGCTCGTCGTTCCCTCGGGATGCGAGGTCTATTCGCCCACGTTCGACAGTGGCACCATGACGCTTCACGCCGGCGGCGCTCAGCGGCTCGAGGCTGGCGCCATCGTTCCGCCCGAGACCCCGCTCCTTGTCCACGGCACAGGTGAGCTCTCCTTCGGCTTCTCTGCTGCTGCCCACAATGTCGAGCCCGCCAGCGCGCTCAGTGGCTCGTCGCTCAAGATTAACCGCCCCACCGATGCCACCATCTTCACCTTCGGTATCGGCAAGAGCGGCACCCACAAGGGCGAGTTCGGCCTCTTCCACTACACGGGCAGCACTCTCGGTGCCGGCCTCTGCTACCTCAGTGTGCCCTCTGCCACAGCCGCCAGCTTCGTCGGCATCTCGTTCGACTCCACCACCGACGGCATCGGCTCTATCGAGACTCCCGCCACCCGCCTCGGTGTGACCAAATACATAGACCACGGCCGCATAGTCATCAGCAAGAACGGCCGCAAGTACAATCTCAACGGACAAACCCTCAAATGATAACAATGAAGAAAGCATACATCCGCCCAGAGGCAACCCTCATCAGGATAGCCACCACCCAGATTCTCGCCTCGTCAACCTTCCAGGCAGACGAAGAAACCACCACCGACATGCAGTGCTCGATGCGCTATCCCGAAGAAGACTGGGACGAATAACCCATCGTCCATAGCTTAGCAGCAATAGTAATAAACCAACCAACAACGAAACAACAATGAAAAAGATATTCTTTCTCCTCCTCGGCTTCATAGCCGCAGTGAGCGCCAATGCACAGGTAATGGAAGTATACGAGAATGGCACGCTCATCCACCGCTACAACAATACTCCAGCCACCAGATACACAGTCAAATTCAAGGCTCCTGCCAACTCCGAGACCACCATCGGCAAACACGATTATGTCGAGATTGGTGGCAAGAAGTGGGCCACGATGAATGTTGGTGCCACCACGGTATCCGACAGCCCCGAGACAGCCTATGGCGACTATTATACCTGGGGCGAGACGGTAACCTACTATACTAAGGTCGATTTTACCAAAACTTCAGGAACCTCCATCAGTTGGAAGGGCACGAATATCACCGGCGCGCATATCAATAATAATAAATATAGCCATAACTGGCCTTGTTATAGTGGTACGGGACAAAATGAAGGTTTCAAGGAGTGGTCTACTGTTCCCTATGGCACCGATGGTGTATTGAATACAAACTGTGATGTAGTCCGTTCCTCTTGGGGCAGTTCATGGCGTATGCCTACCAAGGCAGACTTTGACGATCTCGTTAAGGCTTGCTGTGGTTCTACATCAGGCTATTCCGAACAGGCACCGAGTACTATCTATACAGGTGGCGTCTATTATATAAAGGAAGCAGGTACCACAGTCGATGGCGTGACCTACAATGTGCCCGGTATCCTGTTTGTCGCACGGATAGATACCTCCAAGCGCCTGTTTTTCCCTGCTGCCGGCAACCTGCAAACTACCACAGGTAATGGTCAGGGTACTCTCTGCACTTATTGGTCTTCAAGTTTGTTTAGCGTTCCAAGTAACGCTTATTGTGCGTACTATTCATTGGTCAATAACAATATGGGTATGAAGGATGATAGCCGTTGCAAAGCGTTCAGCATCCGCCCCGTGTCCGACTGATAAGCCGCACATCACCCCTCGTCACCCCCATCCCCATATATTATATAATAAGGTGTACCACCGTCAGCCCCATCCCTCTGCTGTCGGTGATACACCTTTTTCCATTTATGCCCGTCATGGTGCTAACCACAAAAAAATGAGGGGAGGATGTAAAAAAAAGTTGACTTTTTCATAGCGGCTTGATTTACTTTTATTACCTTTGTAGAAGATAGGCTGCACCTCAGCCATTAAGCGAGCTTATGGCCTTCTGTTTGCGCTATTTTTGTAAAAGATAGGCTGCACCTCAGCCATTAAGCGAGCTTATGGCTTTCGGTTTGCGCTATCTTTGTAATAGATAATCGATTATCTTTACCTAATAACAACCAATAGTATGAGAAATCAAGTATTCGTCTTGTGTAGTGCCCTCTTCCTGTTTGCCGGGCATCACGACGCCCACGCCCAGGGCTTCCTGAAGAAGCTGGGCAAGCGCCTCGAGCAGAAAATAGAAAACACTGTCGAGGGCAAGGTCAGCCGCACCGTAAAGGGTACGGTCAATGGCGCTGCCGATAAGACCGTGCGCACAGTCACTGGGGGCAAAGTGAAGTCTTCACCCGTACGTGCCGGTGGCCAGTCGTCGAGCCGGCAGAGCGCGCGTAACCGTAGACTCGAGCAGCAGGCCGATGCCATGCTGGGCCCCGACCACAACCGCAATGCCGAGGATGCGGCGCCTACCGTGCGCCTCCCCAAAGAGCACACCGCGCTCTTCGCCCCGCTGGGTTATGAAGCCGACCCGTCTCTGGGCATCAAGACCTTCAAGCCTGTCAATCCGCCCGTCCAGGCAGCAGACCAGGTGGCATGGAGCGGCAAGATGCCCGCACCCCAAAGTCTTACCAATCAGTCGCTCGTCGATATGTACAACATGCTGTCGACCGCCAGCGACTATGCCGATATGAGTCTCTCGCCCGCCCGTCATTACCTGTCGAATGTCACCAGTGTGCTCTTTGGCCGCATCGATGCGCTCGACGAGCTGTATGAAAACATCCAGGAAGCCCGCGAGAAGTATAGCATGACCGACTGCTACGAATGGAGCATCAACATTAGCCACCGAAATATCGTCAGAGTAATCAGTTCCGACGAGTACAAGGCGATGATACGCTCGTCGCTCGAGCCGCTCTTCACGTTGCCACAGACAATGTTTAACAACTACCCCGAGTTGAAGGTGTACTTCGCCAAGCACGGCGGACTCAGAGATGCCCACAAGCTACAGCTCACCAAGTGGGACCCCGAGCCCAACAAGCAGTCGGTGCGCACCTCTTCGGGTGGCAAGGGCACGGTTGGCTCCAGCATCGCGGGCCATTCGGGAGAGATAGACCTCGACGGCGTATACTATATCGTCAACGACAAGTCCAGAAGTGTCGGCGTGAGGCGTACCGCCACAGCCCACCTCTCGGGCAAGGATGTCGTCATCCCCGAGCATATCGAGATTTCCGGCGTCAAATATCCCGTCACCATAGTCCATGCCAGCGCCTTTGAGAATGCCGCCATCCGCAGCATCAAGCTGCCTTCCACCCTGAAGGAGATAGGACACAAGGCGTTCCGCGCCACCGCCATCTCCGAGGTCACCATCCCCGCTTCGGTCCAGAAAATCGAGGGTTCGGCTTTCAGCTGCATCAACAATCTTACCAAGGTGGTCTTCGAGGGCCAGAGCATGCAGCTGATAGAGGGATGCTTCTACCGCTGTCCCAAGTTGCAGAGCGTAGTCTTCCCCGCCCAGCTCACCAAGGATATGACCTACGACATGTTCCGCGACTGCAAGTCGCTCACCCGCGTAGTCCTGCCCAAGAACCTGCGCGTCATTCCCGAAGGCACGTTTGCCGGCTGCACCAATCTCAAGCAGTTAGACATCCCCGCCACGGTCACCACCATCTGCGGTCAGGCGTTCTCCGACTGTGGCATCACCTCGCTCTACATGCCCAATGTCACCGAGCTCAAGGACGGAGCCTTCCTCGACTGCAAGATGCTCAAGACCATCACCATCGGCAAGACGCTGAGAGACAAGCTGGTCAGCGACAACTGCTGGGGCTATACCACCAATTTCGGAGAGAACCCCCATCTCAAGCTGGTGCTCAAGAATGGCGAAGTCTCCTTGCCTCCTTCGGTCAAGGTGATGTAGTCCACCTCCCCCGCAGTCACCCATTCATCCACGGCAGCAGCCTCCGATGAATGGGTGATTGCTTTTCCCCGCCTTTCCACCAACTTCCGTCGCCCCGCCATGCCCCTGGCGGGTTCGTACCTTATGTCACGAGCTTACGTACCTTATGTCACGAGGGCTCGTATCAATAGTCACGTGCCCACGTATCAACCGTCACGAGCCCACCATGACCATCGCCACAGCAGCCAATGCGGTCGCGCCAACCCTAAGGACGGTCGCGCCGTATCCCGAAGTCATCATAATCATTACTATGCCAGTCATTATTATTGCAGAGTTGGATATAAGGATTTCAGCGTTGGCCATAAATAATGCAGAGCAGCCAATAAGTGTTTCAAGGTTTGATACACATTTTCCCACGGTGTTCAAATGTAAATGCAAATCGGTCGATTGTGCGCCAGTTGGCTGGTACGCACCCCCGGCAACTCTGACGGAGTTGCGATTACATAGCCCAGGGTTGCGGGCATGGCCCGCTACCCTGGGTAATGCCCCCACTAATATTGCTACTCTGTAAGAGTTGCGCTTAGCCGTAGGCGTTACTTGCAGCAGGATAATTGCCAGAAATGGGTTGGTGGAAATTATAAGATTGAGTATAACGCCTACGGCCATTCGCAACACTCCCCACGCTGCCCTACCTTGTTAATAATTGTGTGCCGGTATGGTTTTTTATCGGAAAACATTTGTTGGCATTGGGTTTTTTACGTAATTTTGAGGCGCAAATGCAAATGTAACTTACGCCAACCACTAAAACATGACAATGACTGACACTAACAGCTTTGAGGGACTCATCTCACGCCTGCGCTCACTGGGCCATAAGGTTCGTGTGGCAGCAGTGTGTCCCAACGACCACTCTTCGGCAGAGGCGCTGAAGCGTGCCGCCGGTGAGGGATGGATAGAACCCATAGTAGTAGACAATGCCGACCCTGCCCAGGCTGCCGCCGAGGCGGTGGCGATGGCCCATAGAGGCGAGGCTGATGTGCTGATGAAAGGTCTCATCAGTTCGGACATCCTGCTGCGTGCCATCCTCAACCGCGAGACCGGTCTGCTGCGCCGTGGCGAGGTGCTCACCCATACCGCTGTGGCAGAGATGCCCGGCTATCACAAACTGGTGGCATACAGCGATGCCGCCGTCATACCTTATCCCACCCAGGAACAGCGCATCAGCCAGACCCGCTATCTCGCCACCCTCTGCCACGGCATGGGCATCGACTGTCCGCGCATCTCGCTCATCCACTGTTCCGAGCATATCGACGAGCGCCACTTCCCCCATACCGGCGGCTATGCCGACATCATCGAGCGCGGCCGTCAGGGCGAGTTTGGCCCCTGTATCATCGACGGCCCGCTGGACCTCAAGACCTCGATGTGTCCTGAGAGCCTCGCCGTCAAGGGTATCGACTCTCCAGTGGGTGGCGATGCCGACGCCCTGGTGTTCCCCGACATCGAGGCGGCCAACGTGTTCCACAAGACCATCACCCTGCTCGCCTCTGCCCGCATAGCTGCTGTGCTGCAGGGCCCCGATGTGCCCGTGGTGATGCCTTCGCGCGGCGACGATGCCGACAGCAAGTACTACAGCCTGGCCCTGGCTGCCCTCCAATCACTCAAAAACGCCTGACCCCATGCATATATTAGTCATCAATCCCGGCTCGACCTCTACCAAGATAGCCGTGTATCAGGACGCCACCCCCATCATGCTGCGCACCATTCGCCACACGGTGGAGGAACTGGCGCAGTTTGACGAAGTCACCGACCAGTACGATTTCCGCCGCAAACTTGTCATCGACGAACTCAAGCGCATGGACATCGACTATCTCTTCGAGGCTGTGATAGGCCGTGGCGGTCTCGCCAAGCCCGTCTCGGGTGGTGTGTACGAAATCAATGAGAAGATGCTCGACGACACACGTCAGGCCATCCACAAGCACGCCTGTGACCTGGGCTGCATCATGGCTTACGAGATAGCCCGCATGATACCCGGTTGCCGTGCCTTCATCGCCGACCCCGGCGTGGTAGACGAGCTGTCGCCACTTGCCCGCATCTGCGGTTCGCCCCTGATGCACCGCATCTGCATCTGGCATGCCCTCAACCAGCGCGCCATCGGCCGCCGTTATGCCCAGGAGATAGGCCGCCGCTATGAAGACCTCAACCTCATCATCTGCCACATGGGAGGCGGCATCTCTATCGCCGCCCACGAGAAGGGGCGTGCCGTAGACGCCAATAATGCCCTCGACGGCGAGGGACCCTTCTCGCCCGAGCGTGCCGGTTCGCTGCCCGCAGCCGACCTGATACGCCTCTGCTTCAGCGGCCAGTTCACCGAGAAGGAACTGCTCAAGCGCATAGCCGGACAGGCTGGACTGATAGCCCACCTGGGCACCAACGACATGAAGGAAATCGAGAGCCGCATAGCCAATGGCGACAAGCACGCCGAACTGGTGGTCGACGCCATGATATATCAAGTGGCCAAGAATATCGCTGCCGAGGGCGCCGTGCTCTGTGGCAAGATAGACGCCATACTGCTCACCGGCGGACTCGTGCGCTCCGACTATCTCGTCAGCCGTCTGCGCGAGCGCATCAGCTTCCTCGCCCCCATCCACTGCTATCCCGGCGAAGACGAGATGCAGGCATTGGCGCTCAACGCCCTTGACGTGCTGCACCACCGCCGCGAAGCCAAGGTGTATGAATAGGCTGCCGCTGGAAGCATAGACTGACAACGGTCTGCCACTGGCGCCACCGCTGCCAGCCAGGCGGACCCGAAAGATTACACAGTCTGCCACCGTGGCGTCAATCACGGCGGCAGACCTGCCATAAAAGGCGAGGCCAAGCATACTGGCGCTCGCCTTGTCAGTATCACATATAACAGTAAGTATTATGGGAATCATCGAAACTCTTATCATCGTGTGTGCGACAGCCGTCGTGGTGTGGGTGCTGGCGCGCATAGGCAACAGCCGGCAGGCGGCACGTACCATGCTCCTGCAGACCGAGAACGACACCCTGAAGGCACAGGCAGAGCAGCTGCAGCGCCAGACCGAAGAACTCAGACAGCAGCACAGCGTGGCCATCACCGAGCGTGAACGCTATGCCACCCAAGCCGAGACCTACGGCAAGCAGGCCCAACAGCTGCAGGCTGCCATAGACCAGCAGAAAGAGGAACACCGACGTGAGCTCGAGACTCAGGCAGAGAAGATGGGTGAAGAGTTTGCCCGCCAGAGTGCCGAGCTCAAGGCCCTCTATGAGAAGCAGAAGACTGAGACCGACGAGCACTATCGCCGTCAGCTCGACGAGATGCGCCAGCAGCAGGCGAAGCAAATGGAACAGCAGGCCGAGCTCATCAAAGAGCAGATAAACACAGCCTCGGAGACCATACTCAAGAAGCGGAGCGAAGAGCTCACTTCCAAGAACAGTGAGCAGCTGTCGGCCATCCTCAACCCGCTGCACGAAAACCTCAAGCAGATGCGTGAGGCGGTGGAGCGTAACGACCGCGACCAGGCCGACCGTATGGTAAAGCTCGATGCCACCATCAAGGAGAACCTGCGTCAGGCCAAGGAGGTGGGCGAGCGCGCCGACAAGCTGGCACAGGCGCTCACGAGCGAAAACAAGGTGCAGGGCAATTTCGGCGAGCTCCAGCTGCGTACGCTCCTCGAGAATATGGGGCTGGAAGAGGGTGTGCAGTTTGAAGAGCAGTCGACCATGCGCGATGAGCAGGGCAAGAGTCTGCGTGGCGATGACAGCGGATGCCGCATGATACCCGATGTCATCCTCCACTTCCCCGGCAACCGCGACGTCATCATCGATGCCAAGATGTCGCTCAAGGCCTTTGAAGACTACCACAACGCCGAGACCGACGAAGAGCGAGCCCAAGCCTTGGAGCGCCACATCACGTCGGTACGCAACCACATCAAGGAACTCGCCGCCAAACGCTACTACGAATATACCGGCAAGGGGAAGGCCAAACTCGACTTTGTGATGATGTACATCTACAGCGAGAGTGCTCTGCAGCTCGCCCTCGCCAATGCGCCCGACATCTGGAAGAGCGCCTACGACCAGGGCGTAATCATCTCGGGCAGCCAGACGCTCTATATGATGCTCCGCGTGCTGGAGATGACTTGGCGACAGGTGCGCCAGGCCGAGAACCAGGAAGAAATCATGAAGACCGCCAATCAGCTGATAGACCGCGTGCAGCTCTTCTACGAGCGCTTTCAAGCCGTCGACGACCAGCTGAACAAGACGCGCGATGCCTTTAATAAGGTCAAGACTGTCACCGCTTCCGGCGGCATGAGCATCGCCACCTCTGCCCGCAACCTCATCAAGATGGGTGCCAAGGAGAACCCGAAGCGCATGGCAAGTCTGCCCCTCCCTGTCGAAGAGGCTGAAGAGGAAGACGCCGACGAAAGCGTAGAATGACAAGGGGGAGGGGAGCGCCTCCACCTTATTATATATATAGACAGAAAGGATAAAACGGATGAACAGAATTACCATACTCGGCACCGGACACGCCACCGTCACCCGGTGCTACAACACCTGCTTTGCCCTGCAGACCGACACGACCACCCTGCTGGTCGATGCCGGCGGCGGCAACGGCATACTGCAGCGCCTCGAGCAGGCGGGGATAGCCATCAAGGACCTGCATCACATGTATGTCACCCATGCCCACACCGACCACATCCTCGGCACCATCTGGGTGATACGCATGGTGCTCTCGGCGGCGGGCTATGAGGGCCAGTTTCATGTGTACAGCCATGCCAAGGTGCTGCGCGTCATCGGCATGATTTGCGGTGAAACGCTCTCGGCCAAGCACCGCCGTCTGATGGGCGAGCGTGTGGTCATGCACGAAGTGGGCGACGGCACCTGCTTCAATGTAGGCGACATAGGGATGCAGAGCTTCGACATCCACTCCAGGAAGGAACCCCAGTATGGTTTTCGTGCCACGCTGCCTGGTGGCACGGTGGTGGTGTGTCTCGGCGACGAGCCCTACAACCCGCTCTGCCGCAGCTACGCCGAAGGCGCCGACTGGCTCATGAGCGAAGCCTTCTGCCTCTACGCCGACCGCGACCGCTATCATCCCTACGAGAAGAGCCACAGCACGGCGCTCGATGCCGGACGCGTGGCCCACGAGCTCGGAGCCTCTCATCTGATACTCTACCACACCGAAGACGACCACCTCGACACCCGCCGCCAGCGCTATGCCGACGAGGCTGCCCAGGAGTATAAGGGTGGGATAGTGGTACCCGATGACGGTGATGTGATAGACTTGTAGCAAGAGTGCTTGTCGCAAGGCCGGCAAGCTGTCTGTGATAAACCGGGAAGCCTCGCCCGTCCCCCGTTATGGCTGGGACGAGCGAGGCTTCTCCTTTTCTTCTTCAAAACCGAAGGCAGCGTCGCTCTCGCCACGCATAGCCTCGCGCAGGTCTTTCCAGTTCTGAAAGCCGGCAAGCAGCGCAAGTCGGTCGAGTGTCTTGTCTGATGGGCGGCGGCCGTGAGTGACCAGCTGCCACAGCCGGCGGGCATCAACATGGCGCACGATGCCCGATTCCAATCCTTTGAGAAGTGTCTCTAACTCCCGTTTCATAACATCTGATAATTGCTCATAAACAATATGGGTGCAAAAATACGAAAAAATACTGTATGTCAGCCACGGGGTGTAATCTTTTTTTCGTAATTTTGCACCCGAAAGTATATAATACTCACAAGATGAAAGAACTTGCACTTAAGTACGGATGTAATCCGAACCAGAAGCCTTCCCGTATCTTTATGGAGGAAGGCGAATTGCCCCTCCAGGTTATCAACGGCCGTCCCGGCTACATCAATTTCCTTGACGCCCTCAACTCCTGGCAGCTGGTGCGCGAACTCAAAGCTGCCACAGGCCTGCCCGCCGCCGCGTCGTTCAAGCACGTGAGCCCTGCCGGTGCTGCCATCGGTCTGCCCCTGACCGACACGCTGCGCCACATCTACTTTGTCGATGACGTAGACTTCGAGCTGTCGCCCCTCGCGTGTGCCTATGCTCGTGCCCGCGGTGCCGACCGTATGTGTTCGTATGGCGACTTTGTGGCGCTGAGTGATGTGTGTGACGAGGCTACTGCCCTGCTCATCAAGCGCGAGGTAAGTGACGGTGTGATAGCTCCGGGTTATACCGACGAGGCTCTCGCCGTGCTCCGCGACAAGCGCAAGGGTACCTACAACGTGATACAGATAGACCCCGACTACCAGCCAGCGCCCATCGAGCGCAAGCAGGTGTTTGGCATCACCTTCGAGCAGGGACGCAATGAGATACGCCTCGACGACCCCGCTCTCTTTGAGAACATCCCTACCCAGAACAAGACCTTCACCGATGAGGCTCGCCGTGACCTGGTCATCGCCCTCATCACCCTGAAATATACCCAGAGCAACTCAGTATGCTACGTCAAGGACGGTCAGGCCATCGGTATCGGCGCCGGACAGCAGAGCCGTATCCACTGTACCCGTCTGGCTGGCAGCAAGGCCGACACATGGTGGATGAGGCAGTGCCCCAAGGTAATGGCGCTCCCCTTCAAGCCAGGCATACGTCGCGCCGACCGCGACAACACCATCGACGTGTATATCTCTGACGAGTGGGAAGACGTGCTGCGCGACGGCACTTGGGAGATGTTCTTCACCGAGAAGCCAGAGCCTCTCACCGCAGAAGAGCGCCGTGAGTGGCTTGCCCAGAACAAGGGCGTGGCACTGGGCAGCGATGCCTTCTTCCCCTTCGGCGACAACATCGAGCGTGCCCACAAGAGCGGCGTAGAGTATATCGCACAGGCTGGAGGCAGCATACGCGACGACAATGTTATCGACACCTGCGACAAGTATGGCATAGCCATGGCGTTTACAGGTGTACGCTTGTTCCATCATTAATCCATCACAGACTATGGCAGACATCGACGATATCATCGAGGGCGGCCTTGTGTTCAGAAGCGCGCCCAAAGGCAATGGCGGTCAAGACGGTAAAGTGAAGACCAAAGCCAAGAAGAAAAAGTATATCACCGGTGCCCACGGCTCGGGCTCGGCAAGGCAGAAAGCCAAATACCGCGAACAGAGAGCCAACCGAGGCAAAGGCAGAAAATAACGCCAATGCTGATACAGAAAATGGGGACTATACGCCAACCAAGCGGCGGATAGTCCCCATTGTTGTTAAGTACTATAGTGGATTAGAGGGCGAACTTGTAACCTACGGTAATCTGGAATACGCTGTTCTTGTAGTCGCTGTTCTCATATACCTTGGTGAGGCCCCAGTTGTAACGGCCGTCGATGACAACATTGTCAAACTGGTAAGAAACGCCGATTGGAATAGAGAGGTCTACAGTCTTGGCGTCTACGCTTGTGGTGAAAGCTGAACTGCCGCGGGCTGCCTTGTACTCACTGTTTACATTGAAACCGGGCTGAAGACCGAGTTTGACAGCAAAACCAGGAGCTACATATACGTTGGCAAGCAGAGGGATGTTGATGTAATCGGCCTTCAAGGTCTGGGTAACACCGTCGTCCTTGTACTTGGCACCCTGCATCGAGTAGAGAGCTCCGAAGCTCAAGCCTACCATGTCAGAAAGACCATATTCAAACTCACCACCGGCAACAAGACCGAAACGGGCATCAGAGCCTTCGCACTTCTGGTAGTCGGCGATGTTAAGACCTACCTTGGGGGTAAATGTGAACTGTCCAACGCTGTTCTGGGCGAATGTGGCTGCTGAGGCCAGTAACATTACTGCTACAAATAAAATCTTTTTCATGATTCAAGTGTTTTGAGTTAATACTATTGGCGCCGTCGGTAATGGCGGTGCCATTTATCTGCTGCAAATATAATGTGTTATTGCAAACTGTGCAAGAGTTGTAGCCGATTTTTTTTCACATGCTGTTCCAAAAGTTGCGCAACTTGTTCTGTTTTTCCACTCGTCAGGGCATCGGGCGGTGCAATGATGGTCATGCGGAGCGTGCTTTTCACTGTCTGTCATGTATTTTTATCGGAAATTGGGGTATGTTTCAGTATTTTTGTCGTAAATTTGCAAGAGATAGTGGTGGGGCGCAGCGCCAAGGGCGCCGTTACACCTTATTATATATATAATGTGATGCACGTGATGAAGAAATATATCCTTATTGTCCTGATGGCTGTCGTAGCCACGATGGCTGCCGATGCCCAGGAACGCAAGGTCGAGAACCGCCCTTATACCGACCTGCGCCCGTTCCATTTCGGTATACTCGTGGGAACCCACATGCAGGATATGGAGCTGGTCAACGTAGGCCCGCAGACCATCACTGCTGAGGACGGAACCCAGCAGCAGGTGCTCATCTCTGCCGACCAGGACCGCTGGGATGCTGGTCTCAACGTGGGTGTACTGGGCGAATTCCGTCTGAGTCAGAATTTCCAGTTTCGTGTAGCGCCAGCCCTCTACTTTGGCAACCGCCATCTCACCTTCCATCATCAGACCCAGACCGACGCTGGTGGCAACCGCATCGTGCGCTATCAGGATCTGAAGTCTATCTACGTGTCTTCGGCGCTCGACCTCATCTTCGCCGCGCCACGCTTCAACAATCACCGACCCTACATCATGGCGGGTATCAACCCCATGATTAATCTGAGCGGCAGAGATGACGACATCGTGCGACTGAAGCGTTATGACACCTTCGCCGAGGTGGGCTTGGGCTGCGACTTCTACCTGCCTTACTTCAAGCTGAGGCCCGAACTGAAGTTCATGTTCAGTCTCATCAACAGCCTCGACACCTCCCATCCAGACAAACTCAAGGACGCCGCGCTGCAACCTTACGCCCGCAGCATCAGCGAGACGCGCACCAAGATGATAGTGCTTACATTCTACTTTGAATAGACCCTGAAACGAAACTCATTAACTATTAAAAATAAACAACCAATGAAGATTAAACACATCTCGATGGTCGTGCTGCTCTGGATGATGACTGTCCAAGCCACGGCACAACAAGTGAAATGGATGAACCCCATGGACGGTGACGAGCCCTTCATCTGCGGCCGCGCCTGGAACAAGGAAATGGGAAAGAGTTATGACCGTCTGCCCGAGCGATTTGCTGCCACGCTGCCCAAGAACGTGTGGAGCCTGAAGGCCCAGACTGCCGGCGTCATCGTGCGCTTCGTCTCCAACTCCAAGACTATCCGCGTGCGCTACGGATGTACGTCAAACAACTACAACGGCTTCAATATGACCGGTATCAACAAGTCGGGCGTAGACCTCTACGGCAAGACTCCCGACGGTGATACCCACTGGATAGCCAACCACATGAGTTGGAAGATGAAGGCCGACACCGCCCGCATGGAATGGCAGAACCTGACCTTCAAGAACAAGAGCCGCGGCGTGGAGTATACCCTCTATCTGCCCAACTACAACGGTGTGAAGTGGCTCGAGGTAGGCGTCGACGCCAATGCCAGCTTCCAGTTTATCCACCAGTCGCCCGAGCGCCCCATCGTCATCTACGGCTCGTCCATCATCCAGGGTGCTTCTCCCTCGCGTCCCGGTATGGCGATTACCAATATCGTGGAGCGCGAGATGGAATATCCCGTCATCAATCTGGGCTTCTCCGGCTCTGCCCGCATGGAGCCTGCCGTCTTCGATATGCTCAGCGAAATCAATGCCCGTGCCTTCGTCGTTGACGCTATGCCCAACAGCTTCAACCTCAAGGAACCCGAAATCATCAAGCGTGCCAAGGAGGGTGTGATGAAGCTGCGCGCCAAGAGCGATGCGCCCATCCTGCTCTGCGAGTGCCACCCCACGCCCGACAGCGTGTTCCGCGCCAATGTCGCCGCCAAATACAACCGTGGCAACGCCGCCCTGCGCAAGGCATACGATGAGCTCAAGGCAGAAGGAGTCAAGAACCTCTTCTATATGAACAAGGCCGACATCGCCTTTGGCGAAGAGTATATGATTGAGGGTTCTCACCCCAACGACCTGGGTTGCCGCGCCTATGCCGACGCCTATATCAAGAAGCTGCGCGAGATGCTCGCCGAGGACGCACCCAACAAGGTGTTCCCTCCCGTCACACAGCGTCGCGACGGATGCTATGAATGGCGCGTGCGCCATAACCAGGTGGTCGAGCTCAACCACACCACCGACCCCGAGATACTGCTTATCGGCAACTCCATCACCCACTTCTGGGGCGGAAATCCCGTCAACGGAGTCAACAATGGCGGAGCCGCCTGGGGCAAGACCTTCGGCAAGCGCCGCGTTACCAATATGGGCTTCGGATGGGATCGTATAGAGAACGTATTCTGGCGTATCTACCACGGAGAACTCGAGGGCTGCAAGCCCAAGCACATCTGTCTGCTCATCGGTATCAACAACTACTATGTCAACACCGAGGAGGAGATAGCACAGGGTATCGTAGACCTCACAGCCCTCATCCGTGAGCGCCAGCCCCAGGCCAAGATTCACGTGCTCAAGGTCTATCCCGCCAAGAACCGTGAGGTCAAGGTGGCACGCATCAACGAGCTGCTCGAACAGAAGTTTGTGGCAGACGACAAGACCGAACTCGTTGACCTCACCGACTGCCTGACTCTCAAGGACGGTTCGGGCAAGATTGACCCCACCTGCTTCATGAAGGACGGACTGCACCCCAACGAGAAGGGTTACACCCTGCTGGGCAAGCAGCTCAAGAAGCACCTCAAGTAAACCATAGCCATCATCAATGACAAA
>OQVS01001280.1_pt1 | contig 17269 bp, 19 predicted proteins | sample 1691601 | NCBI WGS metagenome assembly OQVS01 (sample SAMN03418268, study PRJEB22391) | human gut metagenome | biome: human-gut; feature: organic feature; material: feces | host: Homo sapiens | place: Tanzania | collected 2013-01
AACAAAGACGGTATCAAACACGTGCTTTAATTGATATTTTGGTTGTTATCAGGGTGCGACTTGCTAGGCAGGTTGCACCTATTTTTTATCAAACAAATTGCTCCAAGCACCAAGCTTATACTTGACAAGGCGAGATAATATATCCACAGCGGAGTAAGCAGTGATAGCAACAGCAAAACAAACGAAACGAAGATATATCTTTTGGTATTTTTGCGGTCAAAAATGGTAGACAAGGCAAGCAAAAAAGTTTGTTTATAATAACCCTTGTATTTTTGATTTTTGGGCAAAAGGTTGGACTTTTCGGCATATTTGTATATGTTTTTTAGGTCATAGAACATCAAGTTGATTTGGCAAAGTTTTTTGGATAGAGTGAGGGCATTTTTGTCTTTGGACGATGCGATGACATAGGCTTTGGAAAAGTTGTATTTTTTGCAAGTGTTGCACATAGCAACAATGCTGTCAGCCGAGATATTGCCGAATTTCAACCAAACAAATACAGGGATGTTGTTCCACAGATACATATTATCTTTTTTGGTGATGGTGAGAGAGGGGGCGAGTTTTTGTACAATATCTAGGAGTTTTTCTTCGCCATTTGCGATGAGATATGTAACAAAATCCGCATAGCGCATACAGTGTTTTCTTCCGCTACGGCGAGAGAAAAGATAGAGAGCGACGACCAGCCCCACCAAACAAGACATACCAATACTTATACCCAAACCTATCCTTGCGAAAGAGCAACATATCAGGCATGCAAGCATACAACAAATTATTATCCAAGTTTTGTCAATGATTGTATTCATACGCATATTGTTCCCACTTGGGCGCCAATTATGCACCCAATAGGCAAAAATCACGGATTTTGTGGGGAATTTTGCACGAAATATAGACATTGAGTATTGATAATATAATATTTTTGATATATAATATAACTATGAAAATTGCTTTATTTGGTGGCACTTTCAATCCACCGCACAACGAACATATTTTGATGGGCAAAAAGCTACTTGCCAGTGGTTATGACCGAGTTATATTTGCGCCCAACGGCATACCACCGCACAAGGCTTGCGGAATGAGCTTTGACCACAGATTGGAGATGACCCGCCTAGCGATTGCGGGCGAGAGCAATATGCAAGTTTGCGACATTGAAAGGAATTTTCAAGGCAACAATTATAGTTACTTGATGATACCGCACTACCAAGAGCTATTTGGACAATTCGACTTCGTGATAGGTGGCGACAGCTTGATTGACTTGCACTTGTGGAAAAATCCCGACATTGTAGTTGGGCTTGTTCCGCTGGTAGTGTTCAATCGTGGCAATCGCCAAGCCGAGTTCGAGCAAGCCAAACGATATTGGGAAGATAGGGGAGCTAGGATAAGGGTCATTGACTATTTGCCTGCCGACATATCATCGACCGAGATTCGTTTCGAGGCAAGACTAGGACTTGTCCGCAACGTTGCCAAACCCGTCCAAGAGTATATCGAAAGTCATAGTTTGTATGCTGACCAAAGTCTGTTGCAAGGAGCAAAGTTAAGCGCTGAACTTGCCGACAAACTCACCACATACATTCACGGACATAGATATTTGCACACCCTAAGCACGACATATTATGCTTTGTATCTCAACAAAGTTTGTCATCTAGGACTGGACACACACAAGATTTTGCTGGCAGGTATGCTACACGATTGTGCCAAGGGCGGAGCGAATATTCAAGACCCGACTATTCCTACCGACAGCATCAACACGCCGGTATGGCATCAGTTTGCTGGATATGTGCGAGCAAAAAACGAGTTTTGTATTACTGACGACGAAGTGCTGGACGCTATTCGCTACCATACGACAGCCAAGCCCGATATGAGTACGCTATCTCGCCTAATTTGTATGGCGGATATGCTGGAAGAAACTCGTGATTATCCTCAGGTGGTCGAGCTTAGACGGATTGCAGAGAGCAATTTTGACCAAGGTTTTGTATCAAGCATACAATACCAACACCAATATTTGACAACCAAAAATACACCAATCTATCCATTGACACAACAAGCGGTAGATTACTATACAAAAAGGAGCTAGAATGGAACTCAATTTAACACAAGAAATTTGCAAAGTTTTGGACATGAGAAAGGGACAAAACATTGCTATTGTCAACATAGGTCATCGCACAATCATTGCTGACCAATTTATTATTTGCAGTGGTAGATCAACTACCCAAGTCAAAGCACTTGCCAACTATGTCGAAGACGAACTGGCAAAACTAGGCGTAGAGCCACTCCGTACCGAGGGCAAAAGCGAGGGAAGATGGGCAGTCATCGACTATGGCGATGTTATCGTGCATGTTTTCCACGAAGAAACTCGCAAGCTTTACACTTTGGAAGAGTTGTGGAGCGACGGAACAAACGTAGAATATTACAACGCCGACTAGTATAATTTGAGCATATTTGCACACAACCTTGTTATGAAAACAATGGTTATGTGTATGTATGTAGCAACTTTGCTTGCAAGTGGAGTGGAGAGTGACATCGAACAAATGGTCGCTACCAATCCACTTGTCGAGAATGTTTATTGTGTAGTGGCTGACGATCAGGCGCTTGTCGCCATTGCGACCAAACCTATATTTTCTCGTACAGAGCGGTATAGGTTGGTACAAAGCATCGAGCAGGCAGTCCAACAACAATTTGGTTTGATTGCCCACGTAAGTATGGATTATGACATTATTTACCAGACAATCAAACTCAAAAAGCAACAACAAATACCCCCAAATGTTGTCCAAGAACTGATAGAAAACAGTAAAAGGCGGAGAAATTATGAAGATATGCGACCTTATACAAGACAAGAAAATGGGCAAAGCCTTATCCAAAGCACAGATAGAATTTTGGATAAATGGTATTATGAATGGCAGTATAGCTGACTATCAAACGTCGGCTTTGCTGATGGCAATCGTACTCAAAGGTATGACGGACGAAGAGTCCACTTATCTTACACTTGCTATGGCGCACAGCGGTGATATGCTTGACCTGTCCCCATATGGCGACAAGAGCGTTGACAAACACAGCTCAGGCGGTGTGGGCGACAGCACAACGTTCGTAGTGCTCCCTATTGTTGTTGCGTGCGGTATGATTGGCGCAAAGATGAGTGGCAGAGGACTTGGACACACTGGCGGAACTCTCGACAAGTTGGAGGCTATCCACGGCGTGAGCGTAGACATTTCGCCCGACAGGTTTTATCAACAAGTCAATGATATTGGCATAGTTGTGGCGGGTCAGTCCAAGGACGTTTGTCCCGCTGACAAAAAGCTTTATGCGCTGAGAGACGTGACGGCTACGATAGATAGCATACCGCTCATAGCGTCGTCTATTATGTCCAAGAAGTTGTCCGCAGGTGCGCACAATATTGTGCTGGATGTCAAGTGTGGCAGAGGGGCATTTATGCCTACTTTGGACAAGGCAAGAACGCTGGCTAAACTGATGGTGAACATAGGCAAAAAAGCTGGCAAAAATATCCGAGCAGTCATCACCAATATGGACTATCCGCTCAGCGATTATGTGGGCAACAGCCTCGAAGTTTTCGGCGCTATCGAAGTGCTCCAAAACAAGTCCAAGGGCAATTTGTACCAAGTTTCTGTCGACCTTGCGACCAACTTGTTGCAGACGGCTGGCGAAGAAAATGCTCGCCAAAAGGTGATAGAAAGTTTGGAAAACGGCTCTGCATACGACAAGTTTGTCCAAATGGTCAAGTACCAAGGCGGAGAAGAAGAGTATCTAGACGAGCCAACCAAATTGCTTGCATGCAAATTTACTTATGACATAGTTGCCACTACCAGTGGATATGTGCAAGATATTGACGCTATGCAAGTTGCTCGCGTGGTATGCGACATGGGTGGCGGTAGAAAAATGGTAGGCGACAGCATCGACTATCAAGTAGGCGTAAAACTTGCCAAAAACGTAGGCGACAGGGTGAGCAAAGGCGAAGTTTTGGCAACAATGTATTGCACCAAAGACTTGCACGTAGCACTTGCCGCTGACCTACAACAAGCATTCAAAATAACCAAAGAAAAGGTGGACAAACCACACCTAATACTCGATATAGTGAGGTAATTATGAAAATCAACAAATACATAGATCATACAATTTTGAAACCACAAGCCACCAAGGCTGACATATACAAACTTTGCGCCGAGGCAAAACAATATGATTTTGCTTCCGTGTGCGTCAATGCGTGTTGGGTAGAGTATGCCAAAGAGCTACTCGCTGGCACGGACATAAATGTAGCTTGTGTTGTCGGTTTTCCGTTGGGGGCAACCACCACCGCAACCAAAGTTTTCGAGAGCGTGGAGGCTGTCAAAAAAGGAGCGACGGAGATTGATATGGTGCTCAACATAGGCAAAATGAAAGACGGCGATTATGATTTTGTATCGGGCGACATTCTCGAAGTAGTAAAGCAAAGCGGAGCAGTAGTCAAAGTTATACTCGAAACTTGCTTGCTGACCAAGGAAGAAATTGCCATGGCAACTCGCCTAGCCGTCCAAGCGGGCGCACATTTTGTCAAGACCTCGACGGGATTTAGCACGGGCGGTGCAACTGTCGAAGACGTGGAGATTATGAAAGCCAACTGTGGCAATGCACGTATCAAAGCAAGTGGCGGAATTCGTGATTATGCCACCGCAATGGCGATGATAAATGCAGGCGCTACAAGACTGGGCACTAGCAGTTCGATTGCTATCGTAGAGCACAAATAAGCTTTTTAGGTGCTATCCAAAATACGCAAAAGCAATCCAAGCTTTATGCTCATTGAAGTTGCAAAGCAACGCAATATTCTGAGCTTTTGTGCGAAAACAAACCACAATAGGCAGTAAACAAAAATAGTTGTAAAAAATCCCCACCATTTTTGGTGGGGATTTTGGATATATTCTTTATGAGTTTTATTTGTTAGTTTTTGTTGTTAGTTGTTTTTGTCAGCGTCGCTTGGTGCTGATTGTTCGCCATTTGACGAGTTGTTCAAAGTGCAGTTGTATTCGCCATTTTGGCTTGCAGTGCATTTGATTTTGCTTTTGCGGTTGTAGCCTTTGATGATAGGTGACAGACGCTTATAAAGCAAGAATGTGATGATAGAAGAAATCAAACCTTTGCACAGAGTGAGTGGCAAGTTGAATATTGCCAAAGCTTTCCACAAGCTGTCGCCCACACTAGGCAAAATAGCATTGTACATACCAAGAATTGCTTGTTTTGGAATGATATTGTAATACACTGGATAGGTGATGAAGTAGTTGGTCAACATACTAAGTCCAGCCATACACACGGTGCCCACCAACGAGCCAATGATTGCACCTTTGAGTGTGGTATCCTTGCGATAAATAAGTCCCGCTGACACTACGAGAATAGAGCCAAGCATAATGTTGCACAGCTCTCCAACGCCCGATGATACGGTGGTAGATAGAGCTACCGTTTCGGTGAAAGCGACCACCAAAAAACCAGATAGCGGACCTAGCGCATAAGCCGAAATCAATGCAGGTGTGAGTGAAAAGTCGAATTTTAGGAATGATGGCAAGAATGGCAAGCCAAATTCCAAAAAACGTAATACGGTTGCTACAGCTGCCATAACGGCAGTAACGGCAAGAAATCTTGCCTTCGAAATAGAATAATTTTTCATAATACCTTCCTTTCTCATCCAGACTATACTGTCGGTATAGGAATTGCACCTATTCGGCATTGCTAAGTTTTGCAATGTTTGTGGACTATACCACCGGTGGGGAATTGCGCCCGCCCTCAAAGAATATATTCTTTATAAATTATAAAACAATTGCAAAAGATAGTCAAGTATAATATAATAATGGATATGATAGAATATTCTCACAGCGTACAACAAACTTATGACATAGCCAGTCGCATAGCCAATTCGCTCCAAGGCGGTGAAATTATTTTGCTAAATGGCGATTTGGGAGCAGGCAAGACCACTTTTACCAAGGGGCTAGCTTTGGCACTTGGTATCCAAGAAAATATCACTTCACCTACATTTACTTTTATGAAAAGTTATGAAGGGGGCAGATTGCCATTGTACCACTTTGATATGTACAGGGTGAGTGACGAAGACGAGTTGTACGAGCTAGGGCTCAATGACTATCTTTATATGAATGGCGTATGCGTGATAGAGTGGAACAAGTTTAGCGAAATCCAATCACCCATCATCATCAATATCAAAACAATAGACGAAAACACAAGGGAAATAGAGATAAAATGAACATTTTGGCAATAGATAGTGTAAGTGACGAATTGGTAGTATGTGGTAGTTGTGGTGACAATATCCAAGTCCGCACAAGCGTTGGCAACAAAAAGCACAACAGTGCAATTTTGCCACTTGTGGACGAAGTTGTTGACGCACTTGGCATAACGCTCCAAGACATTGATTTTATAGGTTGTGTGATAGGCGCAGGCTCGTTTACGGGTATCAGAATTGGCATTGCTACTTGCAAGGCTTTGTCCACCGCGCTATCCAAGCCATGTGTAGCCATCACTTCATTTGAAGAAATGGCGTATGACAGCACTGGCAAGTTTATCACAGCCATAGATTGTCGCCATGACGAGTTTTATACCGCAACTTTTGACGGAAGTTGGCGAAATTTTGTCGGTTTTGGCATAATGACCAAAGATATGTTGAATGAAAGCAAAGATTTGGTCATATATAAGAATAAGCCATCTAGCGCAGAGCACTTGATCGGTATCGTGAGAGCCAAAGCGGAGAGCGGAAATCTTGGTACTCTCGAGCCTTTGTATCTCAAAAAATCTCAAGCAGAGCGTGAGAAAGATGGAGAATAAGATTGTGCCAATGCAACCTTGCCACGTGGGCGAAGTCGCAAGGATAGAGCAAGCGCTCATCTCGACGCCGTGGAGCTCCAAGCTCATTTTGGAGCTGACGGAGCAGTCCAACACGGTTGCCAAAGTGTTGCTAGTAGGTGACGCCGTTGTGGGGTATTATAGCTTTTACGTGATAGGCGAAGAGGCTGACGTCAACAACATTGCCATCGACGCTCCATACCAAGGCAAGGGGTTGTCCAAACTACTTATGCAAGACTTGTTTGCCGAGTGCAAGGAGCGTAACATATCAGAAATCACGCTGGAAGTAGGCGCAAACAACGCAGTTGCTCAGTCGCTCTACACCAAGTATGGTTTCAAAGAAGAAGGCAGACGAAAAAATTATTACAACAATACGGAAGATGCGATAATCATGTGGAAAAGATAGGGGGTCGCATATTCTCAATTATAGGATAGTAGGGCAAGGCTCGAAAGACATAGTATTTTTGCACGGCTGGGGTGGAAGTATCGAAAGTTTTTTGGGTATTGCTCATTTTTTTTGCAAAGATTTTCGGTGCATTTTGATTGATTTTTACGGCTTTGGCAGTTCGCCTATCGACAGAGTGCTCACTCTTCAAGACTATTGTTTGGGCGTTATGGAAGTGTTGGATTATCTAGGCATCAAACAAGCAATTTTTGTGGGGCATTCTTTTGGAGGCAGAGTGGGTATAGAGATTGCCAGCAAGACAAGTTATGTAAACGCGCTTATGCTTATTGACAGCGCAGGAGTCAAGCCAAGCTTTTCGCTCCGAAAATTTATCCAAATCAAATTGTACAAAATTCGCAAACGGCTAGGGCTTAGCGTAAAAGGTTGGGGTTCGAGCGATTATAGGCAGTTGTCGCCCATTATGCAGGCAACTTTTGTCAATATTGTCAATTATCACCAAGACGACTTGTTGCATACAATACATTGTCCTACGGCTATCGTATGGGGCAAAAAAGACAAGGAAACTCCTATGTATATGGCAAGGCGACTACTTAGGAATATCCCCAACGCACGGCTATATTTGTTGGACGGCGGGCATTGGAGCTATATCCAAAGTTTGGGTGACTTCCTACCTATATTTAGGGAGTGGGTAGAGAGCGTATGTGGTGGATAATTTTGTGCAGTGCTTTGACCAGTCTAGTGATGGTATGTTTTTCAGCAAGGATAGTTACACTTGTTCAGCTAGACGGCTACAAGCCAAAACGCACGGACAAAATCAAGCAAATCTTGTCCAAACAGCAGTTGGTAGCGCTGGCAACAGCGGTATATTTGTATATCATATATTTGCTTAGTATATTGCTCGAAATGCCCAATTTCCAGCACTTTATAGCGCTGTTGTCGCTCATCACCAGCCTATACCAAATAGTCACCATATCTACTATGGATACAAGACAACGCCTAGCATTTACTCCTAGACTTATCAGATGGCAAGTCATATATTTTGTGATTTTGTTTTTGTCATATTGGTTAGGATTTTGGTTGGGTAGTCTTATTGTGATAGAGCACGTAGGGCTTATGTATTTGTTTTTACCTTTCATTATTTTGCTAAATTGGCAAATACTTAGGCTTTCTTTGTGGTTGGATTTTCCTATCGAAAAGCTCATTCATAGGCATTTTATAAAGCAGGCACAAACTAGGCTGGCGACCTATCAAGACTTGATTGTAATAGGAGTGACGGGCAGTTGTGGCAAGACGTCAGTCAAGAATTTTTTGACTACCATATTGTCAGCAAACTTCAAGGTTTTTTGCACTCCGCACAACTACAACACGCCTATGGGGATATGCAAAGCAGTCCAAGAAATGCCAGCGCACACTCAAATTTTTGTGGTGGAAATGGGAGCTAGACAGGTGGGAGATATTGCCGAACTTTGCGAGATAGTCCAGCCCCAATACGGCATTTTGACAACTATATGTCCCCAACATTTGGATAGCTTTGGCAATATTCAAAATATCATATCGACCAAGTGCGAACTTGTCGATTATATCGCCGACAAATCGCATTGTATGATAGGCGACAACGAGTATTTGGAGCAAATGCAGTCCAAAATCAAAGATTGTATTTTGGTGGGGGCAAACGGTTTTTGCAGTGCACGCAACATATCGTGTTCGAGTCAAGGCAGTGACTTTGATATATTGATAGATGACAGTGCTGTCCACGCCCACACTTCGCTCATTGGCAAACACAACATACTCAACATATTGCTTGCCGTCACTTGCGCATACAAGCTTGGTATGAGTTTGGACACAATCGCCAGCCAAATATCCACAATTCAGCCAGTCGAACACCGCTTGCAAGTCACTCAAAACAACGGAGTGACCATCATTGACGACAGTTACAATTCCAATGTAGTAGGGGCAAAGTTGGCGATAGACAGCCTAAGTTTGTTCGATGGGGACAAGATTGTGATGACCCAAGGCGTCGTCGAGTTGGGCAAAAGTCAAGCAAGTCAAAACTTCGAGATAGGAGCATATATTGCTAGGGTGGCGACCAAAAGCATTGTGTTTGGAGTCAACTCGAATGACCTAAGGCAAGGTATGCTGGACGGTGGAATGAGCCACAAGGATATTTTCGTCGTGCAGAACTTGCAAGAGGCGCAATCAGTGCTGGCGGAGATTGTACAGCAAAACAGCGTTGTGCTGATACAAAACGACTTGACGGACAATTATTGATTTTCAGCTTGTCCAATAAACCAAGCGATAACAGTAAAAGGAAACAAGAAATAATCAACGCAAGGCTTTGGAAATCAACACAAGAGAGTCGAAAAACAAACTTCAAGCGAGCAAAGGTAGGTGTATATGAAAAATTTGGCAATAGTTTATGGTGGTGACAGTTGTGAGCGAGATATATCCATAATTACCGCAATTCAGCTTATGCACAATATCAACCCGTCCAAGTACAAGTTTTATGCGGTGATGCAGACAGGTGGCGAGTTCTATTGGATGAAGAGTTGGGAGGGGGTAGACAATTATATATCATACAAGCCCAACCCAAAGGACAGAGTGTTTTTCCAGCGTGACGGCTTGTACAAGCAGACAGGGCGTTGTCGAAAACTGGCAAGCATTGATTGTGTGGTGCTTTGCAATCACGGTGGCGATGGAGAAAACGGCACTTTGCAAGGCTATTTTTGCACGCTTGGTTTGCCAATCACCAGTCCCAACGTATGCGCCTCAGCCATAGGAATGAACAAATATCTATCCAAGCTGATTTTCCGTTCGTTGGGTTGCAATGTGGTGGACGGCGTGCTGTATGAGTCGGGACAAAATCTACAATATTCAATCCAAGATTTGACCTTTCCGCTCATTGTCAAACCCAACTGCCAAGGCTCGTCCATAGGTATAAGCACGGCGCACGATATGGGCGAACTTGCCGAGGCGGTAGAGATTGCCACCCAATACGACAGCAAGGTTGTCATCGAGCAAGCTTTGACGAATTTTGTCGAAATCAACGTAGCTCTTATGCGCAAAGGTGACCAAATATTGGTATCATCGCCCGAACAACCACTCAACTGGCAAGAGTTTTTATCTTTCGAAGACAAATACATATCCACTGGCAAAATGAACGGCGGAGGCAGAATTTATCCCGCCCAAGTCGAGCCAAAACTTTGGGCGGATATAGAATATATGGCGAAGAAGATTTACACCGCACTAGATATGAGCGGAGTAGTACGTATGGACTTTTTGACCACGCAAGATGGGGCATATATCAACGAAATCAACACCATTCCAGGCTCTATGGCGTACTATTTGTTTGCCGAGCAAGGGCTAGATTATGAAGATATTATCGACAGCATAGTCGAGCAGTCAGTCAAGGACAATGTCCATCGCCCAACCGCTCAATTTTTGTCCAACGTATTATCCAGTTATCACACTTACTCAAATGCTTGCAAAAAGGCTACCAAAATATTATAATAAATACAAATATAATTTTGGAGAAGAGTATGGCAAAGATAAAAATGACCACCCCAATCGTCGAATTGGACGGCGATGAAATGACAAGAATAGTTTGGAAATGGATCAAAGATATTCTCATTGAGCCATTTGTAGAGCTATCAACCGAGTATTATGACCTAGGTCTTGTCAACAGAGAAAAAACAAAAGACCAAGTAACAATCGACTCAGCCAATGCTATTGTCAAATATGGCGTGGGCGTAAAATGTGCTACTATTACACCCAATGCCCAAAGAGTAAAAGAATACAACCTAACCAATATGTGGAAGAGTCCGAACGGCACTGTTAGAGCTATCCTAGACGGCACAGTTTTCAGAGCGCCAATTATGGTCAAAGGCATCACGCCATACATTCCTACTTGGACAAGCCCAATCACCATTGCAAGACACGCTTATGGCGACATTTACAAGGACGTCGAAGGCTATGTGACCAAGGGTGGAAAGGCAAAACTTGTCATTGACGACGAGAGCGGACATAGAGAAATCGACATTTTCGATTATTCCAAGACAGCGGGCGTGTGTATGGGTATGCACAACACCGACAAGTCTATCTCCAGCTTTGCACGCAGTTGTTTTAGCTATGCTTTGGACACCAAGCAAGATCTATGGTTTGCCACCAAAGACACCATATCCAAGACATACGACCACAGATTCAAGGACATTTTCGCAGAGATTTTCGAGCAAGAATACAAGGCAAAATTTGAGGCGGCAGGTATCGAATACTTCTACACCTTGATTGACGACGCTGTTGCAAGAGTAGTGAGAAGTCACGGCGGAATGATTTGGGCGTGCAAGAACTATGACGGCGACGTTATGAGCGATATGGTTGCGACCGCATTCGGCTCACTTGCAATGATGACCAGCGTGCTCGTATCACCTGACGGAAAATACGAATTCGAGGCGGCACACGGCACAGTTACCCGTCACTACTACAAGTATTTGGAAGGACAACCAACTTCCACCAACCCAGTTGCGACAATCTTTGCTTGGACAGGAGCTCTTGCCAAGCGTGGCGAAATGGACAACAACGCAGAGCTCGTTGACTTTGCACGCAGACTAGAGCGAGCTACCATCGACACCATCGAGGCAGGCTATATGACAGGCGACCTTGCAAGTCTTTACAAGGGCGAGAGCCAAGTTCATTCTCTCCAAACCCAAGCATTCTTGCAAAAGATAGCCGAAAGACTATAATTTACCAAAATATAAATGATTTCAAAAAAGCTCCCGATTGGGAGCTTTTTGTCTAATACAATTTCAAGATTTCTTTTGCGGTTTCTTTGACCTTGTCACGCAGTGTGATAGGGGAGAGCACCTCAATGTTTTGGTGGAATGACAAGATTTTGTCGATGAGCAAATCGTTGTCTGTCACATAGCCTTGCGCTATCCAATATTCGCCTTGTTCGGCTTTGGACACAGCCTCGATACCCAGCCATTCTTCCACGTCATAGCGTGCTTTTTCGTTGACTTTGAGCACTATACTGATTTCTTTACAATTTTCGTATTTGCTGTATGCCAAATTCCAGTTGTTGCCGAATTTTCTGTCCTTAAAGTCACTGTCAGTTTGCAAAATATTGGTGATACGGCTGAGCTTGAAAGTACGCATTTGGTTGCGCATGCGACACCAAGCGTAGATATACCAAATGCCAGCTCCATACACGACGATATAAGGCTCAATAACTCTCTCAGAAGTCTTACCGCCACGGTCGTGATAGGTGATTTTGACAGCCTTTTTGTTTTGTCTAGCTTTGAGCAAAACGTCCATTTTTTGTTGGATATTGTTGTTGTTGCCCCAAGCCGATTTGTCTACTACGAAGTAGTCTGCATGGTGGACGTCATTGCGGTTGTGCCGTTGCAAGCGTAGGCTTTGTAGTATCTGCAAGCGCAGAAACCATGCATGGCAATCTGGCTGAGGTTGTTGTTGAGGGCAGCAAGGATGAACTGCCCGGCGGTCTGGCAAAAGAAGCTGTAACTATTGGTATGGTTGGTAAGCAGGATATTATGTCTGCTCCGATGACTGTCAGCGAAATCAGCAATAAAGCTATCGAGAAATTCGTTTCTCCTAACAGTGGTATTAACGGTGCTCTGACTCTTGATCCTTCTGTAAGAGAAAGCATTGGCAGTACTTATAATGATATTACTATCCGTGGCCTTCGTGTAAGTCCTCACAGCTATTATGTAAATGGTATTCCCGGTCTGCTGTGCCAGGAAAACATTCCTTATTTCTGGGCTGACAGCATTAGCGTTATTTCCGGTCCTAGCCTGGGCCTGAACGCTACTCCTCTGTCTGAAGCTGCAGCAGGTACTGTTAACATTCAATCTAAGGCTGCTACTTCTGACGGCAATGCTAATCTGAAGGTTGCTTACCGTGGTGGCTCCTCCATGCAGGAAGCTATCGATGTGGGCCGTCGTTTTGGTGAAAATGACCGCTATGGTGTACGTATCACTGCAAGCAATATTAATGGCGATACTGCTATCGATGGTGAAAACCTGGAGCAACAGGCATTTTCTTTGAACTTGGACCAAAAGACCGATAAATCCAATAGCAACTTATTGGTTATGTATGACCATACCGATCATAGAGGCGGTACCGGTGCTATCAGCTTTGGTTCTGGCGTAACCTCTCTGCCGACTGCTCCTGACAGCAGCAAAATTTATAAACCTGACTGGTCTTATAATGAATATGATAACTGGATTGTAGCCTTGAACCATGAGCAAAAGCTGAATGATAATTTAAATGTATATTTCAATGCAGGCTATCATCGTGAAGACTGGTATGGCTATGTTGATGGTAATCCTACCGTTACTGACAACAAAGGTAACTTTACCATTAATTTGTCCAACTATCCCTTGAATTTAACTAAGAAAATTGTTGGAACCGGTTTGAAAGGTAAATTCAACATTGGTTCTGTAGAAAACGAATATTTAGTTGGCGTTGATAAAACCTGGTATACCTATGCATTGAGCAATAATAATGCATGGAATGGCGGTGCCGGCAAATGGACCGGAACCGGTAACCTGCATCAACCTAACCACTGGCCTTCTCTGCCGAGACCTTCTTTTGATCCTGCACATAACCAAAGAGCACAACTGACCGGCTGGCATTTGGTAGATACCATGAAAGCACTGGATGACAAGCTGCAGCTGACCTTAGGCCTGCATGGACATAAGGTTAAAAAGGTTATGAAAGATAATTCTCATCAAGATTCTGACGCTATCTGCCCGACCTTTGCAGTAAGCTATAAGGTATCTGACAATGTAACTGTTTATGCTGACCATACTGAAAGCTTCGGTAGCGGTAGCATGGTATCTCTTGGCAGAGGTTATGCGAACGAAGGCGAAATGCTTGATCCTGCAAAGACCAAACAAAATGAGATTGGCGTTAAAGTAAAAACTGGCGATTTCCTGAATACCTTTACTGCCTTCAAGATTACTCAGGCCAATAACATTGATAAGGTAATTGGTGGTCTTAAATATATGGTACAGGACGGCGAACAGGAAAATAAAGGCTTTGAATGGGCATTCACCGGCCAACTGGCTAAAAAATGGGATTTAATTGGCGGCGCAATGTATCTGAAGGCTGAGGATTACAAGGGCAATAAAATCAACGGTGCTTCCAAATGGTCCGGCACTGTAGGTGCTATTTATCATCCTACTGAGGAGCTGTCCTTTATCGGCAGAATGAGCTATCTTGGTTCTACTTCCGTATATAATGGCAAATTTGATGTTCCTTCCTATGCTAAATACGATTTGGGTGCTTCCTATAAGACCAAATTGAACAATACACCGGTAACCTTTGACTTGATGTGCTACAACATAGCTGGCAAAGATTACTGGAGCGCTCGTTCTGGCAGCAGCGGTTTATGCTTGGGCGCACCGCGTACTGTAGTATTCTCTGCTAACTTTGAACTTTAATTAAGGGTTTTAATCATAACAGATGGGGAGCTTCCCCATCTGTTTGATTATTTTTAGGTATAGATGATGAATTTTGCAATAACGGCACAAATAAAAAATATAAAAGTAAAGTATCTTCTGCTGTTACTGTTTCTGACGATGCTTTGCATGATTATTTTGGGATTGAAGTTAGGCTTTATTTCCTTGGCTTGGACAGAGATAGTAAAAATTTTATTGATAAAAGCAGGGATTTTACAGGCAACCGATATAAGCAGTGACCTTGTTGACGTTGTCTGGATGTTGCGTATGCCGCGTATTATTCTTGCAGCCTGTGTTGGCATGGGCCTGACGCTTTCCGGCATCATCATGCAGGCTGTCGTCAAAAATCCTTTGGCGGATCCTTATATTTTGGGCGTTTCGTCAGGAGCATCACTGGGAGCAACCTGTGCTATTTTCTTGGGTTTGGGAGCTTTTCTAGGCGCGCAGGCTATCGGAATTTGTGCATTTATTGGAGCATTCGCCATTTCCTTGCTCGTAACCTATATCGCTGATAATTCGCGAAGCAAATCTGCCTCTAATCTGTTGCTTGCCGGTATGGCAGTAAGTGCAATCTGCGCCAGCTTGTCTAGTCTGATTGCGTTTGTCGGACGTAATAAGGAAGGCATGGAAGCAATAACCTACTGGCTGATGGGTAATGTTGCCAATGCCAAGCTGGGCAATGTGATGATTTTAGCAGTTGTAGTTGTTTGTCTGGCGGGCTACTTTATGACGCAGACGCGCATTTTAAATCTTATGCTTACGGGATATGATTCGGCGATGACTTTGGGCGTTGATTTAAAAAGATACATTAAGCGTTACCTGCTGTTAAACGGTCTTTTGGTCGGTTTTATCGTCTTTAATTCCGGTACGATTGGCTTTATAGGCCTTTTGATTCCGCATTTTGTACGACTGATTTTTGGTTCTAATCATAAAAAGCTGCTACCGGTAGCAGTAGCCTTTGGCGGTCTGGTGACCGTAGTGATGGATATTTTGTCGAGAACTTTAATCAACGGCATTGATATTCCCTTGGGTGTTGTCTTTTCTCTGATTGGAGCACCTTGCTTTATTTACATGATGCTTAAACAAAATTACAGATTTGGAGCTAAATAAAATGGATATAAAAGTAGAACGCTTAAAGGTGCAGTTTGGCGACAGAGAAATTCTCAAAAATATTTCGCTGGATTTTCCCAAGCAGAAATTTACAGGTATTATCGGTCCTAACGGCAGCGGTAAAAGCACCATGCTTAAGTGTATATATCGCGTTTTAGAGCCTGACAGCGGTGTTATTTATCTAAACGGCAAGCCGCTCGAGCAGTACACGGTCAAGCAAAGTGCGCAGCTGCAGTCGGTTTTAGCACAACATAATTATTATAATTTCGATTTTGAAGTGCTTGATGTTGTACTCATGGGACGCAGTCCTTACAAAAACTCGATGGAAGACGATAACGCGGAAGACTACGCTATAGCTAATGAAGCCTTGCAGGTAGTTGGCATGGAAAAATTTGCGCATAGCAGCTTTTCTCTTTTAAGCGGTGGTGAGCAGCAAAGGGTTATGCTGGCGCGTGCGCTTACGCAGCAGACAGAATGTTTGATTTTGGATGAGCCGACGAATCATTTGGATATCAAATATCAGCTGCAGCTACTAAATATCATTCGCAGCCAAGGCTTCACAGTTGTCGCTGCCTTGCATGACCTGAATATTGCCGCCATGTATTGCGATGAAATAATCGCTATGAAAAATGGTCAGGTAATGGGACAGGGTGCACCTGAGGAGCTTTTAACCAGTGCTTTCATTAGTGAGCTATACGAAGTACAAGCCGATGTTATGCATAAGGCAGACGGAAAGCTTTTAATTACTTATAAAAATTGAGGTCATTATGGAGCGAATTAAAATTTTAGGAACAATAGTAGGAACAGCGCTTCTTGCCTGCGTTGTTTTGAATTTTACTATCGGCATGGGCACTATTTCTATAGGCTTTCAGCAGACAGCACAACTACTTTGGCAAATTGTTCAGGGCACAGCTGAGGGCAGTATTTTGGCCGATGTTGTCTATTATCTGCGTCTGCCGAGATTGGTCTTAGCGGCGGTTGTTGGCTATGGACTCAGTATAACCGGCTGCGTGATGCAGGCTGTTATGCGCAATTCTTTAGCGGATCCTTATTTGCTGGGAATTTCCTCTGGTGCTGGCTTGGGTGCTGTAGTAGCGATTATTTTAGGCTTTACTAGTGTAGCCGGTTTTGATGCTATTGGCTGCTTTGCATTTTTAGGAGCTTTAGCAGTGACGGTATTTATCGTTCTGCTATCCTTAAGGTTTGGCAAATCGGGCACGACAGCAATACTTTTGTCAGGAATGGCGTTGAATGCAGTTTGTGCAGCTGGTATAAGTCTGCTGATTTCTATCTATGCTGATGCAGAGCGTATTCAAAGTGTAACCTTTTGGCTGATGGGCAGCCTGCAGACTGCCGATTGGCGAAATACAGGCCTGCTGTTAGCTGTTGTATTTTTTATCTCGCTGATTACGTCGATGCCGTCATTTGTCATCGCTACATTATTACTTTATTTCTT
>OQVS01001283.1_pt1 | contig 17265 bp, 10 predicted proteins | sample 1691601 | NCBI WGS metagenome assembly OQVS01 (sample SAMN03418268, study PRJEB22391) | human gut metagenome | biome: human-gut; feature: organic feature; material: feces | host: Homo sapiens | place: Tanzania | collected 2013-01
TCCTGGATGAGGTCGAGATCCTTCTTAACCAACTCTGTCAAGCCAGGAACAGTCTTGTTGAGGTCTTCCTTCCAGATGTAGTCGAAAGCAAGAACACCCTCAGCCACCTTCTGAGTATCGCCAGTAGCCCAGAGCTCTGTCAACTTGTCGATAATCTTCTGGTCGTCCTGTGGCTTGATCTCTGCACCGTCAGCACGCTTGCCACCCTTGTAATAAGTGATGATAGCAGCCAAACCGAATACCAAACCCTGTGGCAACACACCCTTACGCTCCAAGTAGATCTTTACACCTGGGAGGTCGCGAGTCTCATACTTAGGGAATGAGTTGAGCATGATACTTGTTACCTGGTGATCAACAAATGGGTTCTCAAAGCGCTCCAATACGTCAGAAGCAAACTTCTGCAACTCGTCCATTGGCAAGTTAAGAGTCTGCATCAACTCATCGAACTGTACTTTGTGGATGTACTTGCCCAATACTGGGTGCTCGCAAGCATCGCGTACGATGTTCACACCGCTCAAGTAAGTAACTGGGCTCAATACAGTGTGAGGACCGTTGAGCAGGGTTACCTTACGCTCGTGGTATGGCTTCTCGTTGTCGGTGATGAGAACGTGCAGACCAGCCTTGTGAGCAGGGAATTCTTCCTGCATCTGCTCTACAGTCATATTCTCTGCCTTCTCGATTACCCAGAGGTGGAAGCTCTCAGCCTTTACTACGAGGTTGTCCTTGTAGCAAACCTTCTGCTGAATTTCCTTGATGGTATCACGTGGGAAACCTGGAACGATACGGTCTACGAGAGTAGCACATACGTAGCAGTGGTTGGTGAACCACTCCTTGAAGCCTTCGTAGTCAGCGCCCATGTCGCCCTTCCAGAGCTCAATGTACTGATAGATGCACTCCTTCAGGTGGTGGCCGTTGAGGAAGATCAACTCACAAGGCATCAGAATCATACCCTTAGTTGGGTCGCCCTCGAAGAACTTGTAGCGATGGAACAGCAACTGTACCAACTTACCTGGATAAGAAGCAGCAGGAGCATCAGTAAACTTGCAAGAATCGTCGAATGCGATACCAGCCTCAGTTGTGTTAGAGATGATGAAACGCATCTCTGGCTGCTCTGCCAAAGCCATGAAGGCCTGGTTCTGAGAATATGGATTGAGTGCACGGCTGATTACGTCGATACGCTCGAGGGTATTGATAGCCTGACCGTTCTCCTTGCCCTGAAGGTTTACGTGGTAGAGGCAGTCCTGACCATTCAGCCAGTCAACCATACCGCCAGCCAAAGGCTGAACGACAACAACCGAACCGTTGAAGTCGGTCTTCTTGTTCATATTCCATACAATCCAGTCAACAAATGCGCGAAGGAAGTTGCCCTCACCAAACTGGATAATTCTCTCTGGCATAACGCTCTTTGGAGCTGTACGCTTGTTCAAAGATTTAAGCTCTTTCATGATTTGTTTTGTTGTTTATATTGTTTTTAATTATTTCCGCTGCAAAGGTATAAAAATATCCTTTACGTTATACATTTATGTTGCAAAAATGTTGCGTAAAGGTTTGCGTTGTTACATGGCGAAAATATTAAAGCCACCATCCACTACAGCCACAGTACCTGTTACGAATGATGCAGCATCGCTCATCAGATACTGGATAGTGCCGCAGAGTTCTTTTGGTTTACCCATACGTCCGAACGGAGTCTGGCGGATAACATCCTGTCCGCGCTCTGTGTAGGTTCCGTCGGGATTGGTAAGGAGTGCACGGTTCTGCTCGGTGATGAAGAAGCCTGGAGCAATGGCATTTACACGGATACCCTCACCAAACTTCTTGGCTGTCTCGTGAGCCATATATGCTGTGAAATTAGAGATGCCTGCCTTGGCTGCTGCATAACCGCAGACACGGGTCATTGGGCGGAAGGCTGCCATAGAAGAGAAGTTGATGATGCTTCCCTTTCCTGCCTCTACCATTGGCTTCAGGAATACTTGTGTAGGTATAACAGTACCTGTGAGGTTCAGATTCAGCACCGTCTGAAACTGCTCTGTCTCCAAGTCAAAGAAAGTCTGGTCGGGGCCAATCGTTGCGCCCTTCATGTTTCCACCGGCAGCATTGAGCAGGGTGTCCACCTTACCATATTTAGCGAGGATTTCCTTGCAGTTCTGCTCTACGATCTCCTTGTTCATCACATCGGTCTTGAAGAAAGAAGCCTCACCGCCTGCTTGTTTGATGTCTTCCACAATAGCGTTGCCTACTTCTTCTTTACGTCCCAGGATGGCAACTTTGGCTCCCTCGAGTGCCAAATACTTGGCGATAGTTTTTCCCAATACGCCTGTTCCACCTGTGATGACCACAACATAATCTTTAATGTCGAAAAGATTGCTCATGATTTTTTTGAATTGTTTGAATAATAAATAGTTAATAAAGGTGATGCTTCAATCATACTCATTGTCATCTTCGCATCATTTGCAAAATTAGCGCATTTTTATTGAATAAGCAAATATTTAGCTGTGTTTTTTCTCACCACATTCTCTTTTCGTACTTTCTACAACCATTTCGCGTGAGAAACTGGCTTATTTCGTCTTTTTTCTTATTCCTTCCTTCATTTCGTTCTATGTCTACAAAAAAATAACTCAACTTTCACATTTGTGAAAGTTGAGTAGTCTTTAATTGATCAGAGCAAAAGTTGAGTAAAAATACTCAACTTTATAATCCACGCGCCTTGAAGATACGTTCCTTGGCATCATTGATCTCTTGGAACTTTTTCTCGGCAGCCCTGCGGACATCCTCGCCAAGGGCAGCCACCTTGTCGGGGTGATGCTTGAGAGCCATCTTGCGATAGGCACTCTTCACCTCATCATTGGTAGCCGATGGCGATATGCCGAGTACACGATAAGCATCGTCGAGACTTGAAGCCGAAGAAGCTCCACTGCGGAGGTTGAGCATCTGGTCAAGTTCGTCAGCACTAAGTCCTAAGTGATAGGTAACCTCTTTCAGCGCTGTGAGTTCCTCAGCTGGCACCTGACCGTCGGCCTGGGCTATCATGACCAGGAAATTGAGCAACTGAAGGCGCTGTTCGTACACCATACTGTTGCGAATCTGCTGACAGCTGTCCTGAATCACGCTGCGATATTGCAACACACCTACACGCTTCTGCTCCTCAAAAAGTTTCAGAAGAATCTGCTCGCCCTGTGTCATGGCTCCCAAACCGAAGTTCTGGCGTAAGAAGCGACGCACGAGCTCCATCTCGGAATGCATCACCTTGCCGTCGGCCTTGATGATGTAAGAGGCAAGAACAAGTAACGAGAACATGAACGAGTTGCGTTGTCCCTCGCTGCCGTTTCTTTCCTGCTGTCCTGTATCCTGGCGGTTTACCTCGTTAAGTCCATGTTCGAAGAGAGAGCCTAAGGCATAGCCTGCCAAGGCTCCCAACGGACCACCTGTGATGAATCCAAGTACACCGCCAATCCATTTTCCTGCTCCCATTGTCGTTTCTGTTTTTTGGAAGTGATGCTTAGCAACTTTATTAGTTGAAGTAATACAAGAAGGTGGCAATACCGGAAAGGGCAGGCTTGCGCTGACCTTCTATCTCGATATCGAACTTGATGCTTGCCTTGCAGATACCACGAAGGTTCTGAATGTCATGAAGGGTTGTCACAAGGCGAACACGTGAGCCGGTGATGACAGGCTGACCGAAACGCATCTCGTCCATGCCATAGTTGACCAACATCTTGATGTTGTGTACTTCTACAATCTGCTGCCACATGTAGGGTAACAAAGAAAGGGTGAGGTAGCCATGAGCGATAGTGCTGTGGTAAGGACTCTCTACTTTTGCATGCTCCACGTCTACATGTATCCACTGTGGGTCGAGTGTTGCATCAGCAAACTTGTTGATACGTTCCTGGTCTACCTGCAACCACTCTGATTCACCTAATCTCTCACCTAAGTGAGATGCAAATTCCTCGTAAGAATTGATAATTAATTTTGCCATACTTTTGAATATATTATTTTTATAGTTTTTTCTTTATTATGAAGTGAAAATATTGAATATTCTCCAGGAAATTCTCCTTCTTTCCTCATTAGTCTCTTCTGAAAATGTCGCGTGTATAGACTTTCTCATTCACATCATTCAAGACAGGGTCGTAACGGTTGGCGATGATGGCCTGACTCTGTTTCTTGAACTCCTGCAAGTCGTTGACAACACGGCTGCCGAAGAAGGTACTGCCATCCTCGAGGGTTGGCTCATAGACTATCACCTGTGCACCTTTAGCCTTGATGCGCTTCATGACTCCCTGGATACTGCTCTGGCGGAAATTGTCACTGTTGCTCTTCATCGTGAGTCGATACACTCCGATAGTGCAAGGGTGTTCTTTCTGAGGATCATAGCTGCTGTTATCCTTATAGAAATAATATCCAGCCATACTGAGCACTCGGTCGGCGATAAAGTCCTTACGGGTGCGGTTGCTCTCAACAATGGCTTGAATAAGGTTCTCTGGAACATCGGCATAGTTGGCCAGCAACTGTTTGGTGTCTTTAGGCAGACAGTAACCTCCGTAGCCAAACGACGGGTTGTTGTAGAAAGAACCGATGCGAGGGTCGAGTCCCACACCATCGATGATCGACTTCGTGTCAAGCCCCTTCATCTCGGCATAAGTGTCCAATTCGTTGAAGAAACTCACACGCAGTGCCAGATATGTGTTGGCAAAGAGCTTGACTGCCTCGGCCTCGGTAAGTCCCATAAACAGGGTGTCAATATCCTGTTTGATAGCTCCTTCCTGCAGGAGTGAGGCAAAAGTATGTGCTGCTTGGTCGAGTCGCTCGTCGCCCTCAGGACGGCCTACGATGATACGGCTGGGGTAAAGGTTGTCGTACAGCGCCTTGCTCTCACGTAGAAACTCGGGAGCGAAGATAATGTTGTCGCAATGATACTTCTTTCGTACATTCTCCGTGTAACCTACGGGAATGGTGCTCTTGATGACCATGATGGCATCAGGATTGACACGCATCACCAACTCGATAACTTCCTCAACGTGAGTCGTGTCGAAGTAGTTTTTTACAGGATCATAGTTGGTAGGGGTGGCTATAACGATGAAATCGGCATTCTTGTATGCTTCTTCTCCATTGGTTGTCGCCTTGAGATGCAAATCCTTCTCTGCCAAATACTTCTCAATGTAATCGTCTTGTATGGGTGACTGACGATTGTTGATAAGGTCCACCTTTTCTGGCACTACGTCAACAGCCGTCACCTGATGGTGCTGGCTCAGCAGCGTGGCTATGCTCAGACCAACGTAGCCTGTACCAGCTACCGCAATACGAATATTTTTGTTTACTGTTTCCATTGTTATAACTTTTAAAAGTTTTGTCTAAATGTAGCTTACCTTAATTATAATGTTATGCAAAGGTACATTCTTTTTTAGACTTGACCAAATATAGATAGTAAGAGTTTTCTAAAATCAATAAAAATGACCTACTTCTCTCTTTACACCTTATTAATTATGGCTGAGCTCAACAGGCTTTACTTACACAAGGCTGTAAAGGGACAATGCTCACAACGCTGCTTGTCTTCTGTTGCCACAAGTGGAAGAGAGGGATCGCATATCTCGCTGATGAGAGCTTCTATGTGCTGCATGAACTCGTCCTGATATTCGGCCACGTCAAAGATAGGATTACGGCCAAACTTTAGCGTCGGGTCATAATCCTTGCTTCCCGCTTGCTGAATGAAAAGCAATCCCGGACTAACAGGGTCTTTTGTCTTGTTATATCGGCCGTCATTGCCTACAATGATAGAATAAAGCAATGCCTGCAGATAATAATCAGTGTGCAGCGAGAGCTTGGAAGGATCGAATATGGTAGCCACATCAGCAGGGAACCGTGATGGCATACGTCCTGTCTTATAGTCGATTACGCGAATGCGCTCGGCTATATTGTCAAGACCAGGATTACCATTGGCAGCCACAGCATCAAGACGGTCGATGAAACCGCCTAATGTGATGGCCTTATTACCTAAAGGAGTATTGAACTCAAAGGTTTTATTCACTTGTTTCTCAAGTCCTAATAGTGTATAGGGGGCCAGCTTTTGGTCTATGCGGAGGAGTTGTTTTAGATAGCTTGTGATAACCTCGCGGTTGATGAGCTGAAGACCGTTGTATTCGGGCATTTTAGATCCGGGCTTCAAGCGGAACAACTGTTCTGCAAAAGCCTGATCTACTAAACTATACAGGCTGTTTTCGTGTTTGAGCGCATAGTCTATCTTCTCCTTGCTGATGATGAGGGGATGAATGAGCTGCTTCTCACCCTTAGCATTGGTTTGCAAATCTTCGGGACGGGCAAACTGAAGATAGAACAGTTCGGCAGCACGATGGAAAATCAAACCAAAGTAACGGTTGTCTATCTCATCATCCAACTCTTCTGGTTCTTTCAGTCCAGCCACATACCGGTAGTAGAAACGTTTCTGACATCTCAAGTAAGTGTTCAGGCATGTTGGAGAAATAATCTTTCCATCAATGAGTTGACTAATCATTTCCTCCGTTTTTTCTATTTTCTTTTGGTCGGGAGGAAGTGGTACTTGACCTGATGACAGAGCAGCGGTTTTCACCTGGTGATTGCTTTCTACCAACAGCTGTAGCATGAAGCGGCTCATTTCGCCAGTATGTCCATCCTCAGTAGAGTTGTTGTATGTAAGGGTGATGTCAGCAGAACGTTGCAGCATGCGATGGAAATAGTAGGAGAAGATAGCCACTTTGTTGTCTACCGTGGTAAGTCCGTAAGCCTTGCGCAACGAATAAGGAATGAACGAAGAGTCGTTGACGCCCTTGGGAAGATTTCCTTCGCTGGCAGAAAGAACGATGATATGATCGAAATCAAGATTGCGTGTTTCGAGGACTCCCATAATCTGAATACCTTCGGCGGGCTCACCATGAAAAGGAATAGTGGTGGTCTGCATGAGTTGCAGCAGGAGGTGCTGTAAGGTAATGATATCTACGATTAGGTCACCCGACTGGATGAGTTCGTGGAGACGGTTGACAAGCGTATAGGTGCGAAAGAGTGATTCCTGAAAGAGTGGGTCGTCAAGCGTACGTGCTTGTGTACCTATGTTCTTCAGCACGTCCAAGAGATACTGTACGAGCGAAAGGTTGAAGTTCTCGCCCGATGACATTTCCTGAAACAGGATTTCAAGTCCCTCGTCCTCTTTTTGGCAAAGCCATTTGCGGGAAGGGAAGAATATCTTCTTGTCATGAAGTTCGCCCATGAGTTCGGCATAAGCAGACGAGATGTACTGGGCGTAAGGATGGCGAAGCACATAGTTGACATAACGGAGACGATAGCAATCTCTATCCTTGTCATAGCCCAAGGTCTGCAGATCGGTTAGCGTTTGTATCAGACTGTAGAATGGAGTCTGCTGCAAGGGATAGCCTAATGTAATGTTGACACTCTCCACCTCCTCAGGTAAGGAGTGGATGACAGTAGGCAACAGACTCTCGTCTGCAAGCACGATGGCAGTGCTGCGCCCTTGCTTATATCGCTCGTTCTGCATCAGCCAGCTATGTATGTAGCGAGCCTGTATGTTATCGGTAGGAGCGCTAATATAGGTAATATCTTTGGTCGAATCAAATGAGTCATACAGCTCTGTATCAGATAAATAATCCAACTCGTTACCAAAAGCACTCATCAACTGCCGGATGTAATATCCGGCCTCGTTGCCATCCTTCATATAGTATTTGTCGAAGTCCCAATAGAAGGCAGCCTTGCCCTCTTTCTGCAATCGTGAGCACAGCTTCTGCTCAACACACTGCATCATATTGAAGCCCACAAAGAGATATTTCTTGTGCCGGAACTCAAGCGACTCGTCTTCCACCACACGCCGATACAAGGCACCCTCGTAGGCAAGGTTCTGTGCCTCAAGGCGCTGATTAAAATTGGTATAGATGTCGTAGAAATGACTCCACAACTGTAGGAAGCGCTTTTTGAGTTCGGTGTTGTGGTCATCAGAGAAATTGCTGAAGAATTTCTTGATGATTTCCTTCTGCTCTTCGGTGAGGTAAGACACGTCATCGAGTTCATGGATGTCACTGAGGTTGGCAAAGAGCTGCCTGGCAGAAGCCATGTTCTTGTCCACATCATCGAAGTCTGCTATTAGCAGCTGCCCCCAGCCGTAAAAGTGGTCGAGTGTCTCTTCGATGCCAGTACACTCGACGAAAGACTTATGAAGATCGCATACCAACTTGATGGGGTCACCCACCTTCAGCGTAGTGTGCTGACGAAAGAGGTCGCTGATGGTGATATAGGTGGGGCTCCACAAAGGATGGGAAACCAGACGTGCCAACTGCTCGTTGAGAAACAGCGAGGCACGCTTGTTGGGGAATACGATGGCTATATCGCTCAGATTGTTGCCATATTTCTGTATGATGTCTTGGGCTACGTATGTCAAGAATGATTTCATATTCGTCGTTTTTATAATCTTGATGAAATAGAGTCGTTATGTCTTAGCTTGGGGTGTCAGAATTCCACCTTGACTATCTTGTTGGGATAGACATACCACAGATAGCCTTCTATCATTGGATGACTGTCATTTCCGTTGTCGGGATTTGCACTTTGGTTGGCCTCCATGCCTTCCAGCAACTGCATGTACTGTCTTACCTGTACGTGATGCTCGTCCTTGGGTTTACCGAACTTGAAGTCCACCACAATGGTCTTTTCACTATCCTTCATCACTCGGTCAGGACGATGTTCCACCACCTTGCCATGTTCCACACTCAGGATAGAGCACTCGTTGAAGAGTGTCCAGTGGGGAGAGAACCAATGAGCTACCTGCTGAGACTGCAGACGCTTGCGGATCATTGACTCCAAGCGCTGACGTGAGAGATTCTCATCGTAGAGCATTCCGTCTAATTCGAGTTGGCGAAGTGCCTGTTCTATATCGTCAGTGGTGCGGATTGTAGAGAATAGACTGTGCAGGATAGTACCCAACTTGATATAGTGTTTCTGCTGTTCTTCGTCCTCGTCGCCCTGAATGAAGTCACGACTCTTGTTGCTTTGTCGGAAAAGAGGCATAGCGGGATTCACCTTGAGCTGAACGGCGATGTTGGTGGCTTGCTGGCAAAAGACATTCTCTGATTTCTCCTTTTTCTTGTCTGTAGCATCAGCCTCCTCAACCTTAAGGGTTCCATATTCAAAAAGAATATCCTCGTCTTGCGAATTGGAAAGCGTTACAGATACATTGCCGCTGCTGAGTGTCTTCTCTACATCTGATAGCACACTTTCTATCAGATAACTACGGAATGTTTCCTTGTCACGATGAGCAATAACGAAGAGTCCACGGCTGGCACGTGTGAAAGCCACATATAGCAGGTTCATGTTGTCTACCATGTTCTGCAGATGCTCGTGGTGGTAATCGTCCTCGTAGATGCTTCCCTTCATCTGTTTGGCGATGAAATCGACAGGAACCAATGGTATTTTGTTGAAAGGAGCCTCGGCTGGCGTACACCACAGGGTACCTTTGGATGTCTCCAACATCCAGTCGCAGAAAGGAATGATAACATAATCAAACTCCAGACCCTTACTCTTGTGTATCGTGACAAGGCGTATGCCATTGAGCGCATCGCTATGTATGCTTTTCTCGTGCAGCGTATTGTCCCATTCCTTGATAAAAGAGTCTATATCGCAACAGTTGTCCTGCAGGTAAGCAGCCATCTGATCGTAGAAGGCGCAGATATAAGCACTCTGACTCTTCATCTCCTCTATGGTATCTAACTGTAGTTCAACAAAGAGGTTTTCCACTAAATCGAAAATAGGTTTCTGTAACAGGATATCACGCTGCTCCTCAATCTTTTTCACGATTTCATCGCTACCAAGGAAGGTGAGTGCGAACTTCTGAAGGGTAGCCCTGGAAATAGGATCATCGGGATGAATAAGCACACGTAACGCCGTAACAAGCGCATTGACCGCCTGGGATGCATCCAGACGGAAAGCCTCGTCGGAAACAAGAGGGTAAGGGCAACCGTTGTTCATCAGAAATTCTGCCAAATCCTTAATGGTGCGGTTGGTTCTTACGAGGATGGCAATCTGACTGGGCTTTACACCCTGCTCTGTCAGTTGCATGATAGTTGCCATAGTTTCCTTCAGTGTGCGTTCTTTCCATTCTTCCTTGTTCAGGAGTTTAATCTGCACAAAGCCATTGGCAGGTTTGCCCGAAGGCACCCTCTGGGCTACGTCAGAGTATGCAATCTTCAGTTGTTCTGCCTCCTCGGGGGTATTCTCCTTGAGAGACTGATATTCAGTTTCGGCAGCAGCTTTGAAGAATGCATTATTGAAATCGATGATGTTTTTTGCCGAACGATAGTTTGTATCCAAGGTCTTGATATCAAGTCGCTTGTCTCCAAACTGCTCTTGTATATTGTTAAGCAGTCGCCAGTCACCAGAGCGCCAGCGGTAAATGCTCTGCTTTACATCACCCACAATGAGGTTGCCTGCATCCTGATGACTCATGGTTTCATCGAGCAATACTTTGAAGTTCTGCCATTGTATGGTGCTGGTGTCCTGAAACTCGTCTATCATGACATGCTCCAATTGCGTACCTATCTTCTCAAAGATAAAAGGTGAGTCACTGTCCTGCATAAGCGAATGGAGCAGCGTCTGCGTGTCACTGAGCAAAAAACGGTTTGCTTCTTCGTTGAGTGCACGGACTTTCTTCTCTATACTTCCTAAAAGGCGCAACTGGTTGAGGTTGCGCAGGGTGAGGTCTGCACTCTTGTAAAGACGCAACAACTTTGGGCGCTTCTCTTCAGAATAGCGCAATAATGGTGCAAGGGTATTGCATACCAGATCATACTTAGGTGAACCTGGCTGTGCATCTGACGCACTCATCCAGTTATGTTCGTCCTCCATGGCTGACACAACACGTTTGCCAACGAGTTTTTCATCGCCGAAAAGTCCGTCTCTCAATTTGATGAAATAGCTGCAGACACCTGTTTTGCCATACGAGAAATCCGAAACCGTAAGTCCATTCTCGTCGAGTGTGTCAAAGAAGGTGGCTGCTATCTGCGCAAAGTGTTCCTTGGCATCTTGTTTCATTTTCCTGAGCTCGGCAGTGAAGTTCTTGAAAAAGTCTTCCTTTTCCATCAATTCATTGAGCGACTTGGCGGCACTCTTGTAATAATCGCGGAAGATATTTTCACCAAAACTCTTGATTTCACCGATCACGTTCCAACTTTTGTCATCAGCCATATTCGACTTGATATAGTCCATGATCCAGTGCAGAAGCCTGTCGGTCTGCCCCAGATCCTCAATCAGTTGGTCTACAGCCTGTTGCTCCACCTGGTAGTCGTTGAGTCCTATGCGAAGGTTGGCGGTAAGGTCGAGCTCACGTGCCAGGTTACGAAGCACACTCTGGAAGAAAGTATCTATTGTTTCAACGCGAAAGTAGTTGTAGTTGTGAATGAGCAGACTGAGTGCAGTACTGGCATTCTTCTCTATCTGCTTCTGCGTGAGATGGGGCAAAGCTTTCTTTATCTGTTCCAGATAACCATGCGATTCCTCGAGTCCATGGGCAATACCATATAGCTGGCTGAGGATTCGTGTTTTCATTTCCTCAGTGGCTTTATTGGTGAAAGTCACAGCCAGGATGGTGCGATACGAATGTGGGTTGGCAATGACTAAGGTCATGTATTCCCTGGCCAGCGTGAAGGTTTTGCCAGAGCCGGCACTTGCCTTGTAAACGGTGAGTTGTGAATTCATATATTATAATGTAAGAATGTTTGTTTTAAAGAATGTCTATCTGTAAGTATTCGATTCTTCTACCAGTTGCGGAAAAGCTCAAAGTCGAACTTGCAGCCTACGCCATAGAACTGGGCATTTTTGAAACCGGCAAAGACTCCGATAGAAAAGAGGCGGGTGCTGAATCCATAGCCCCATTCGGTATAGGGATGCAGCTTTTCTACCAATAAGGCATTGACATAGAAGCGCTCAGCCTCTACAAATCTGCCCACCAAGGGCACCCAGGCGGCAAAGATCATCGGATTTTCGTAGGTGAAGTTGCTGCGTACGTAGTATTCAGAAGAGTTGTACCACTCTGAGGGCAACAGTTCGAACGAACCGCTCCAGTCGTCATTCCATCCTCCGGGAATGTAGTTGTCATTGAAATTGGAGTAGTCGATAAAGTACCAGTGAGAACCTCGCATGGTATAGAATCCTGCTCCAAGTCGCGCAGAGTACAACTTTCGACGGCTGGCGTAGAAGATGCCCTTGGCATCGGCCTCAATACGCTCATAAGGTATGTTTGAGCCCATGAACCCCTTGATGCTACGTTCATAATCGGCCGTGACAGACACTCCTTTAGGCCCCCATGGTCGCCATATCAATCCAAAAGTAGGGGCCACGGAGCGATATTTGGAAGGATAACCATACGATTCGTAGAATTCTGGATGAATCGCCCTGCGATGGTGAGCCGCTATTCCTGCTTCAAATCCCCACTTGGGACTAAACATCCAGTGGTTTGTGAGACGGAAATAGCTGTCGGTAAACTCGGTGTAATTGTCCTTATTTACAGTTATCTCCTCATCGTCATCCCTCTTGATGTCCAGTATGTTGCGGGCTATCACGTTGGTATTGATGCGATTGCCCTGTCCGTATACCATCTCGAGATAGCCGTCGTGCTTGGCATTATAGTTGAAGGTAGCCGGAATATTGAAGTACAGTTGATGCAGCTTAAAACTATAACCAGCCCTGAACCGCACACCAAGCTGTATGTTGTCGTTGAAGGAATAAGAACTTCTGATGTCAAACTTGTAGATGAGTCCCTTGCGCTTGGTATAGCCCATGTATAGAGGGTTGAGGATAGGACTCAGACGTACATATCCTTGGCTTTCCTTGCCAAAATCCTGCTGTATTCTGTTCACCATGTTGTCGCCTACGATGTCCCATAGCACATCCTTGGCAAAGTTGCGCTTTTTCTTGGTACTGTCGGCCAGGCTGAGCGAGTCGCGACGGCTCTTCTCCTTGAAATATTGCTCATAGATGAGTTGCTCCTGCTCGTTGAGGAGAACAGGGCGCACTTGCGACATAAGGGTGGTGTCAGCAGCGTTGTTGAGTGTGTCAGAAAGCACCTTGGGCAGATTATAGTAAGAACTGAGCATACCGGTGATGTTGTTGCCCATAAACCTGAAATTGGCTTTCAGGTTGCATCTGTCGGGCAGAAGAGAGCGGTAGCCTTCGTTGCCCATGACGATGGATATAAAGAAGCGGGTCATATCGTACTCGCCCTCAAAGTCGACCAGATATATTTTTCCTGTCTTGCTGTTTACCACAGCTTTGGTTTCCACCATCTGCGTGTTCTTAATTTTGGGGTAGGCGTATACCTGGGCCTTGTCGAACGGCAAAGCGGTGACCCGATAGGTGTAGAACCTGCGGTTGGCTCGATGGAAAGGGGAGAGGATATTGTTGTGAAAAAGGTTCTCGCCAAAGACATTAGGAGTTACATAAGGAAGAATATATGACATGATGTTACGGCGATGTGGAACAGTGCTGACATGGAGCAGACGCTGGTCGGTGAACTTGTCGTTCTGCATCGTTATCTTGGTATAGTATTCGCTGATAAAGTGGCGTCCTGTGCCATGGGCGATGGCATACATCGAAGGTACGAGCATCAAGGTGGCGTTGCGTTTGTTAGTGTGCATCTGCATCTTGGTGTAAGAATACGATTGTGAACCATGCAATCCTGTGGTGTCGGTACGTTTGGCATAGGTAAACACCAAGTTAAGTACCGAATCACGAAACGCAACATTCGGTACTTTCACTTTAGCCTTACACCCCAAAGACGATGCCAAAAGGAAGGCTATGAGCAAATATTTATAAAACGACACCCTGTTAGCCAAGGTATTTCATCAAGATTTTAACATATCCAGACTCTCTGAGTTTCGAGATACTCTTTTCGCGAATCTGGCGCACACGCTCACGGGTAAGCCCCATCTTGTCGCCGATTTCCTCCAGACCTTTCTCTGGCTCTCCAATACCGAAACAAGCACATACTATCTGTCGCTCACGCTCCTTGAGTACCTGACCGAGAACCTGTTTCAGTTCCATTGCCATACTCTCGTGATCTACTTGCTTGTCTGTACGACTGTCATCGCCACTCGACATCACATCGACCATGGCATTATCATCGTCGTCTCCAAATGGAGCATCGATACTCACGTGATGTCCACTTGCAGCCATACTCTGTGATATTTTCTCCTCATCCACACCTGTGCGGTCAGCTATTTCCTCCACACTGGGACGACGGAGATTCTCCTGCTCAAACTTGTTGATTTCGTGGTTCACCTTATTGAGTGAACCTACCTGGTTGAGGGGGAGTCTGACGATACGGCTCTGCTCAGCAATGGCCTGAAGGATACTCTGTCGAATCCACCATACGGCATAAGAGATAAACTTAAAGCCACGAGTCTCATCAAAACGCTCTGCAGCCTTAATAAGACCGATGTTGCCCTCGTCGATGAGGTCGGTAAGCGTGAGTCCTTGATGCTGATACTGCTTGGCGACAGATACCACAAAGCGCAAGTTGGCTTCTACCAACTTATTCTTGGCACGCTCACCGGCACGACCACCTTTCTTGATGGCCTGAGCAAGTTCTATCTCTTCCTCAATGGAAACCATAGGTGCACGACCAATCTCAACGAGGTATTTGTCGAGAGCCTCGCTGTTGCGGTTGGTGATGCTTTTCTGTATCTTAAGTTGTCTCATTCTCTATACTTTCGCCTAATTTGCGCAAATATAGTAAAAAAATGCATTCGTTGTTATTTTTAATAACTAACTTTAACACAATTATTTAACAACCTCATTCTGAAGAAATTTCTGATAAGCGTCACGATAGCCATTAAAAACATTGATATCTACATGTCCACGGATACCACTTACTCTTCCGTCTGGACATAACTGCCACAAAACCAGCCTGATATCTGGCTTATACTCGCCATATCGGGCTATCCATACGCGATAGTTCCGCTTCAGATCGGGCGCATATTTCAAGTAACGGTTCACAAACATCTGACTGATATAGAGTATCGGCCTTGTGCCTGTTTGGCGTTCCACATATCTCAGCCATGCCCTTACTTGTGCAAACATAGCGTCTGGTCCGCCCATCTGCTTAATCTGCCGTGGTGTCGGTTCCAGGTCGAGTACGGGTGGAAAATCACCCCTTCTTACCAGAGCATGCTTCATAAACTTGCGGGCCTGTGCCAGTCCGAGCTTACGAGGCGAGAAGAAATGATAGCTTCCCACTCTGAAACCATGCGCCTTTGCTGCCCGATAGTCTTTACGATAATAGGGATTGAGCAGGGAGGCTCCTTCCGTACACTTGATATAGATGAAACTGATGGGATAGCTTATGCTTCCACTGACCGTTTTGCGACTGATATTGCCTAAGTGGCTTATACGCAACTTGTTCCACTGAATGGAGTATTTCTTCTTGCCTATAATGTGCTGATATTTAGATATATCTATGCCGTATATTCTATCAGAGGTATAGACAAGACGCTCGCCACGATAACGGTCGTTTTTCCATTCTCCCACACAGAGCTGTCTGCCAGACTCAATGCCAAATCCGAATCCGTCGCGTTGTCCATGTTTCCATTGTCCTTCATAATGCGACCCGTCATTCCCCATCCACGTGCCATGACCATGAGGATGGAACAGAGAGTCTCGCTCGCCCGTATAGATACCTGCTGAGTCAGCCTGCATTACCTCCACAAAGGACTGACATAAAGGCAAGATGTCCATCTTTATTCCATACGAGGCGCTTTGCTGATTAATGGCACAGGCAGAGTCGGGTAGGGCTTGCGATGATAGGCGAAAGTAGTTCATGCCTCTCTGTTTATCGTTCTTCTCCAGTTGGCATGACTGACTTGACAACTTGCGAGTTGATAACTGATCGGTGTATAAAGCTTTGTAAGATAACTGTCTGACGATTCGAAGCGAGGTGGTGTCGACTGTATGATGCAGAGAATCCAGTAGTTTTTTAGCCTTTTCGAACCGAACTTTCTGCTGTTCTGCATAATCTGCAATCATGCCATAGCCTTCGTCGCGTACATTGTGCGAATGTGTGTAATAATCTATTTCATGAAGTGTCCATTTGGCATTCTTGTAGATGGTTTGCAACGAGTCTATTTGTGCATGATATACCTGCTGAGGTGTCATTCCCTGATAACGTTTATATCTTATAGCCGCATTGTCCTCGGCAAGTAAAAGTCCCTTGCAGGAAGGTAGCAAGTCGTATTGATTGACGAAGAAGGCATCCAGTTTGGTGGTGTCATTACCTAAGTCGAGCAGTATCTTATTGCCTGCTCTAAGCTCATAATGACAGCAAACATCAACAGTAGCCTTGGCACGCATCCATCTTTCCTGAGTCATGTGGTAGCAAGACCATACATACCAACCGCAGCTCATGACAACCAACAGAAGCGACAGGATTGCGATGACAGCCTTGTTTTTCTTACTTAAATGAAACATTACTTTCTCTCCTCATATTTAATTGTACACCTCTTATATAAATAAGGTGTAGCTTCTCATATCATAAAGGTAAATACAAAATTATAAAAAAAATAACATCTTTGCAAGTTTTTCCTCAAAAAGTTTATCTATGACTTTAATACCCGATGAGAATATTAACAGATGACGTGGACTGACCATAAAAAATAGTATAAAAAAACAGAACCCAATCATCTCGATTGAGTTCTGCATACCTTGAAAACATACTTATACTATTATCTGTCACCTAAAGAATCACATAATACTTACTTAACTAAAAAACCTTGTAAACTTTATGACATCCATCGTATGAGTCAAGTCCTTATTAGAGCACTTTTAATGTAATGCAAAGATAATCAACATTAACAAAAAAGGCTTGTAATATGAAAGAAACAATTCTTTGTGATTTGTAAAATCTTAAAAAAACACCTTTTTATCCATGCCATCACGTCAAAAAATGATAGTTAAAAAAACCGCAAACAAAAACACCGGCACCGCCGAACCGAAAATAACTGCAAACGAGGTAACCGTATCAAAACGGCTGCTGTCGCAAACCGCCTTTTTAATCCCCAACGGTATTGAAATCAAATAAATAATCAGCGTTGACCACAGTCCAAGCGAAACCGATACCGGCATACGTTCAACAATCAGCCTCCCGACGCTTTTATCCTGATAATAACTGCGCCCGAAATCAAACATTGCATATTCTTTAACCATTTTGGCATAGTTTTTCTACTTGTTCGGCAAGTTCTTTGACATTGATATTGG
>OQVS01001287.1_pt1 | contig 17208 bp, 17 predicted proteins | sample 1691601 | NCBI WGS metagenome assembly OQVS01 (sample SAMN03418268, study PRJEB22391) | human gut metagenome | biome: human-gut; feature: organic feature; material: feces | host: Homo sapiens | place: Tanzania | collected 2013-01
ATACTAAGTTCCAGTTTTTGGGTGAATGGACTGGAATTTAATTTTCCAATTCACCTGTGAAGTATATGGAAAGGAGAACTTATGGAGAAAAGACCTTTAGATTACGCAAAAGCATCCATGGATACCATGATGCGCAAATGGGAAGCCCCCAAGCTTCCGCCCGAAGGAAGATTCCACTATCATCAGGGCGTATTCCTGTCAGGAATGTACAAAAGCTATGAACTTTGCAAAGAGGAAAAATATTTCGATTACATCAAGTCCTGGGTCGATGCTGTGATCACCGGAGATGGAGTGATCAAGCAGGCTGATATGGGTCAGTTTGATGATATGCAGCCGGGTATTCTGTTATACCCTCTCTATCATCGTACCGGTGACGCCGGATATAAGAAAGCTTTAGACTCTCTGATGGCTGCCATTGATCGTTATCCCACCACTCCCGAGGGCGGCTATTTCCACAAGGCTGATCTGCCGGAAGAAATGTGGCTGGATGGATTGTATATGGAAGGTCCCCTGCGGGCTCAGTATGGCGCAGAATTTGATCACCCCGAATATTTTGATGAGGTTATCTTCCAGGCTCTGACCATGCAGAAACATACCCGTGACCCCAAAACCGGTCTGCTGTATCATGCCTGGTCCTATGACAAGAAAGTAGAATGGGCTGATAAGGAGACCGGCTGCTCCCCCGAGTTCTGGGGCAGAGCCATGGGATGGGTGCCTGTAGCCCTCCTGGACGAACTGGATTTCATTCCCGCCGATCATCCGGACAGAGCAAAACTGGAAAAAATGGCAGTGGATCTGTTAAAGTCTCTGCTCGCATTCCAGTCTGAAGACGGCAGATGGTATCAGGTGGTCAACCGTGGCGATGATCCCGCCAACTGGTTGGAAAATTCCTGCAGCTGCCTGTATGTAGCGGCTCTGTGCAAAGCGATCCGTAAAGGTCTGCTGGATACCTCTTATCTGGAATATGCCCGCAAGGGTTATGAGGGTGTGATCCGCTCCCTGACCTGGGAAGGTGATAATCTCATTATCGGTAATGTCTGCATCGGAACCGGTGTCGGTGATTATGACCACTATATCCACCGTCCCGTATCCGCCAACGACCTGCACGGGGTCGGCGCCTTCCTGCTGATGTGTGAAGAGTGCGAACAGGTATTTTAATGATGCCAGGGTCAAAAGGTCTAAGCCCACATGAGCTTGCTCATACGTGGGTGAAAGACCTTAGGACCCGCCCCGATATGAGCATAAAAGTGGGATGATAATCCCACGATATGCGAATAGAGGGTAGGATTGTGGGAGTGCATAGCACGGGGCAATCCGTAGGCATCAAAGTCGGGGGCTTTTGACCCCGACATCATTTTAATAGCTTTATACCTCTTTGCTCTGAAATGCAAAACCCAGTTTACAGATCTGCCCGCTGCCGGTATCCCGGCGGCGGGCAGATCTGCTTATATTATTACTTTTTACAGCTTTACTTTTACAAAATCATGTTCCATGGCAGGAATCACCTTTTCGATCAGATCCGCCGTCCGCATGCGGAGGCTGGAGGTATTGATGCAGGGGTGGCATCCGAAATATTCGCTGTCCAGCACCTCTTCATCGATCAACAGCTTCACCTGATGTTCCTTATCGTTCATCAGACCGAGCACACTGACAGAGCCGGGAGTAATATCCAGGAATTTCTCCATGTATTCCGGCTTGGCAAAAGAAAGCCTCGCCGAGCCGATCTGCGCCGACAGATCCTTGGTATGGAACACCTTGGTATCCGGGATCATCAGCAGATAAAAGGCCGTCTCCTGGCGGTTGCACAGGAACAGATTCTTACAGACCATGGACTCCAGGATCTCATCCACTTCCTTACAATCCTCCATGGTCATCGCCGGAGCGTGATCCACACGGTCATATTCCACACCTAAGCCATCCAGCAGGTCATAAGTGCGTATCTCTTTGTCCAGTCTGCCGGTGGTATCGGCAGGTCTTCCTTTTTGCAATACTAATGTCATTGTCTTTTCCCCTTTGTTGCCTAATAACCAATGGTGTCGTTTACGAGGATCACATGGATCCGGTCCGTATGTCTGGAATATCTCGTGATCAGGAACTGACAGCAGATGGTATCCGGAGACTTGCAGTCGAAGCATTTTCCGGTTTCTTTGCAGGGAGTCTTGATGTCGAATCTCTGGGCGTTGATAGGTGCAGCCACGTTTCTCGCACGCTTCATGGCACTGTCTAAGTCTGCGCAGACCTTGTTCATGCCGACGATGAAGATTACTTTCCTCGGTCCCTGGGCTATGCAGGAGACACGGTTGGAATTGCCGTCGATATTGACCATGACACCGTCACTGGTGATGGCATTGGCGCTGGAGAGGAAGATATCCGCATCGTATGCTGCCATAAGTCCTGCTCTGGCATCCATCTTAGAGCGGTCGATATAGTGGTAATTGCCTGCTTCCAGAGCGGAGATCAGTCCGATCTCTCCGGCACTCATGCATCCGCCCATGGCGATGGTGCTTCCCTCCGGGATCAGCTCCAGTGCCTGTTTTAATGCAGCTTCTTTATCCTCTGCATAATAACCTGACATGTTGTGGGACTGTAATCCCTTGATCACTGTTTTGGCCAGCTGTTCATTTCTTTTTCTGATCATTTCATTCATCTCTTAACCTTCCTGCCTTTCCGTAATCTGCAAATTTTATTCCTGTGGAACGATTTCTTATTGATCCTATTTTATCAAAAAAATGATTCTGTGTATAGCAACCATTTTATATTTGACAATACTTTTCGCATATGCTAGGATATTTCCAATATTAGGGAGTAGTTCACATCGGATAACCGATGTTGTGTTGGTCGTCATCACGTTAGTGAAGCCACAGGCAGTCGCTAACCGGGCAGTACACTTCTACAGAAATGGAACGAGACTTTTATTGTATGTTTATCATGCAGTAAAAGTCTTTTTTTGTGTGATAAACAAAGGATCCGGGTACATTATTTAAGAAGGAGGATTTGTATATGACACAAAAAAATATCTGGAATATTTCTGTAAAAGAACTCATGGAAAAATATCAGGTGACAGAACAGGGGCTTACTACTGCCCGCTCGGAGGAGCTTCGCCTGGAAAAGGGTGAAAATATCCTGCAGGAGAGCAGGCGCAAAAGTATACCGGAAGTATTTATCAGTCAGTTTGCTGATCTGCTGGTAGTAATCCTGATCATTGCAGCTGTGATCTCCATGTTTTCCGGTAATACGGAAAGTACCGTTGTAATCCTGCTGGTACTGGTGATCAATGCCATCCTAGGCACCCTGCAGCATGTAAAGGCCCAGCGTTCTCTGGATAGTCTCAGGCAGTTATCTTCGCCCTGTGCAAAAGTTATTCGAGACGGTGTGAAAAGGGAACTTCCTTCGAAGGATATTGTGCCGGGAGACATTGTCATATTGGAAGCGGGCGACATGATCGTGGCTGATGGACGTATCCTGCACAGCTATTCGCTGCAGGTCAACGAAAGCTCTCTGACAGGCGAATCTGCCAATGTAGAAAAATCAGATGCCGTTATAGAGGGTGATGTGGCACTTGCCGACCGGGCAAATATGGTGTATTCCGGAAGTCTGGTCACCTACGGACGCGCCAAGATGTTGGTGACAGCTACCGGCATGGAGACGGAGCTGGGTAAGATTGCTGGACTGATGAATGCAGCCAAAGAGCGCAAGACACCGCTGCAGGAGAGCCTGGACAAGTTCAGCAGCAGACTTGCCATACTGATCATGATCATATGTGCTGTCGTATTCTGCCTGTGTATCTATCGCCGGATGACGCTGTTGGACTCCATGATGTTTGCAGTGGCACTGGCTGTTGCTGCGATCCCTGAGGCACTGAGCTCCATTGTGACCATAGTGCAAGCCTTTGGTACACAGAAAATGGCAAAGGAAAATGCAATTATCAAGAATCTGAAAGCTGTGGAAAGTCTGGGCTGTGTCTCTGTCATCTGCTCTGATAAGACCGGAACACTGACTCAGAATAAAATGACGGTGCAGCAGATTTATATAGAAGACCGGTTATACGAGCCGGACCAGCTTGACCTTTTGAATCAGACACATCGCTATCTGCTCTACAACGCTGTCCTCAACAATGATTCCAGTATCGTCGATGACAAGGGCATCGGTGACCCTACAGAATATGCCCTTTTAGAGATGTTCCGAAGGATTGAAGCGGATACATCTTCTATTTTGAAAGATGCAAATATGCATGAAGATATTCTCAGGCAGAACATGCAGCGTCTTGAGGAAGTGCCTTTTGATTCCGACAGAAAGCTGATGAGTACGAAATATATGCTGCATGGTGTACCTACAATCCTTACCAAAGGTGCTGTGGATGTTCTCTTAGACCGCTGTGACTATGTGCGCTGCAGCGATGGTATCCGTCCTATGACGGAAGCTGAAAAAGACAAGATCCGTATGCAGAATCAGCTTTTTTCAGAAAATGGCCTGCGTGTATTGTCTTTTGCTTACAAGGAATCGGATGAAAATCTTGACATCCATGCGGAATATGGCTATACCTTCCTGGGTCTGATCTCTATGGTAGATCCTCCCAGAGAGGAATCTGCGGCTGCCGTTGCAGCTTCCAAGAGAGCCGGCATCCGTCCGGTCATGATCACCGGTGATCACAAGGTAACAGCAGTGGCGATCGCCCGCCGGATCGGAATATTCGAAGAAGGAGACCTTGCACTGACAGGTGCGGAGCTGGATGCCATGAGCGACAGCGAACTGGATGAACAGATAGCACAAATCTCCGTCTATGCCAGAGTATCTCCCGAGAACAAAATCCGGATTGTAGAGGCATGGCAGCGCAGAGGTAATATTGTCTCCATGACGGGAGACGGTGTGAATGATGCTCCTGCGTTGAAAAAGGCGGACATCGGTGTCGCTATGGGAATTACCGGGACAGAGGTGTCCAAGGATGCCGCAGACATGATTCTGTCGGATGATAATTTCGCAACGATCATCAAGGCAGTGGCAAACGGACGTAATGTATACAGAAATATCAAAAATGCCATTTTGTTTCTGCTGTCCGGTAATACCGCCGGTATCTTAGCAGTATTATACACATCCTTGATGGGACTTCCTGTGCCTTTTACATCGGTACATCTGCTGTTCATCAACCTGTTGACCGATTCTCTTCCGGCCCTGGCAATCGGCATGGAACCGGCAGATGACGACCTTCTGAAGAAAAAGCCCAGGAATCCACGGGAAGGAATCCTCACCAGAGGCTTTATGATTACGATGATAACACAAGGTCTGCTGATCGCAGCAGCCTCCATGACAGCTTATCACATCGGTCTGACCGTCAGTTCGGCTATGGCCTCCACTATGGCTTTTGCCACACTGACACTGGCCAGACTGTTCCATGGTTTTAACTGCCGTGGCAGCGAATCCATCTTCCGGCTGGGACTGACATCGAACCGATACAGCCTCTATGCTTTCGCTGCGGGAGTCTCTTTATTGGCACTGGTTATCTTCATCCCGGGACTGCACAGTGTATTCAGCGTAGCCGATCTGACTATGATAGCACTCGGTCAGATCGTAGGTCTCGCCCTCATGCCGACAGTGCTGATACAGATAATGAAAATTATCAGGCATAGATAATTGATTTAATCAATAGCTTCCACAGACTGCAATCTTTCCTTTTTTACCTTCAGATATTCTTCCGCATAATGTGTCTCTTCGTCTGTTGTCAGAATGACCTCCTGCTCCTGCGGCATATCAATATCCGTTGCCACAAGCAGGAGGGAATCCTCCTTCAGCCAGCTTTCCAGCCCTATGAAAAACTGCGGGTCGTAGTGATCTGCCCCTTTCAGCTCATTATGATATCTGTCAAAGGAATAGTCCACGGGAGACAGTACATTATAGTCATAATAGCAGATGCCCTGCCCTGTCCAGAAGCTTGTCACCACCAGATAATCGTAGCCATCCTTTTGTGTGAGGAATATCTGTATGTTCCCCGTATGGGCAATAGCAAATTCCTGCGACCACAGAGGAATGATTCCATATTGTCCGTCTCCCAGATATTCGTAGACCTCTACCGTTCCCCAGTTTCCTGCCTTATGTAGCGCTTCCGTGAGATCTCCGTTTTCCTCCTCCAGACAGACCTTCGTTACGACCTTTTCCTTGTAGCCGTTATGGGTCAGATCATAATATCCGGTATAGACCTCTGTCATATCCGGTTCTTCTTTGTCGATATTCTCCTCTTCCAGATAACGAGAATATGTTTTTTGTACCGAAAAATCTCCCAGAGAAAAGTTACCATCTTTTTGCATGGATACCGGTGCCGTTATATTAAAGCCGGTCTCATAAGCCAGGTCCGCCATCTCGTTCATATTTATGCCAACCCCTACATTTGCAAAGGGCTGTCCTCCACGAAAGTCATACCGAATCTGCGCCCCCACACCGATACTTTTATAAGTATATCCTTCCAGTTTCTGCAGCAGACGGGTCTGATCCAGATCCATACTCTTCTGAGCATCTATCTCTCCGTTTTTATCCAGGAAATCCACATGAAGTGTATGGAACTGTTCATCCAGCTTATCCGCCGCAAGGATTCGTCTGTCAAAATCTTCGACCACCTGTGTATATTCCGATACCTTCGGAGTTCCCTTCAGTACATCTACATAATACAGCCCTTCCACATAGACACCGGTTCCGGTTCCCTGCAAGGTAGAAATAAAGTACTCCTTCTCACCATCCCCATCATAATCTGCGGCTTCTACCGCAGGAGGGGCCGAATACATGTTTTGCCATGGGATCTCCACCCTGTATTCCCGGTCGCCGTCATGAATCACCAGACAGTCTTCTGCACCGTTGCCCCAGACACTGACTGTCTCATCATAGGAGTATGACAGCACACCATACTCTCCTTCCGGCAGCTCCCGGGCAGCATCCACCGAGACTTGATCTGCCAGGGTTTTCTCCTGATATAGTCCGGTCTGGTAGGTAAGTTTCTCCGGCTCAGGTTCCGTTGTCGTCTCCGTGATTGTCTGTGAGGTGGCTGGAGTGGCTGCAGCGGTTTCCTGACCGACTTCCTCTGCCTGAGCAGATTCGGTATCAGAGATTTCCAAAGCGTCCCTACTGCTGCCGCAGCCTGTCAGAGAAAATGCCACGATCAATACCAATAATCCGTTGCTTATTTCTTTGTGAAGCTTTCTTTTGTACATACGCCCTCCCCCTGTAGCCGGTAAATACATTTTCTATCTTTATCATATCTAACGAATCTGGCAAAGTAAATCCCAAAAATTATTGTTTTACATATCTCTGATTTTTACTATTTGGCTTTTCCGGCAATGTCATTTCTATTAGTCCCAACTCTATGGCAGGCTTGATATAATTTTTTCGAAATGTTTCCTTGGATTTCAGATGCAGTGCCTCCATGATTGCATTAGCGGTATAGGGGACATCATACTCCATTACTTCCAACATCCGTTTTACATATTCTGACATGCTTTCATTTGTCTTATTTACCTGTAGGATAACTTCATCTAATACCTGATCTATCATACTCAACATAAATTCTATAAAAACATCTGAATTTCCATTCACATGACATTTTGCTATTGCATCATAATATTCTGCCTGAAATCTTTCAATCTGGCTTTCCAACGGAATATATTCAAACACATTTCTCCACCGGTATAACATTACCGTATGCCATAATCTGGCCATTCTTCCATTTCCATCTGCAAAAGGATGTATAAACACAAATTCATAATGAAAAACAGCTGACACAATTAGCGGATGTATTGTCCCTTCACTGTTTTTAACCCATGAAAATAAGTCCTTCATCAGTTCATTTACCATATTCGGCGGCGGTGCCACAAAAATACACTGATCTCCGGAAAAGACACCCTCTTCCCCTTTTCTGAATACACCGGATTCCTCTACTGTTCTATAGGTCATTATTCCATGGATTTTTTTCAGATCTGACATGCTTTGAGGATTTATTTCCGAGATTTTTTCATATGCAGCATATGCATTTTTCACCTCTTGTATTTCCTTTTGATCTCCCAATACAAGATGACCATTGATGACATCTCTCACTTCAGCCAGAGACAAGGAATTTGCTTCTATTTTTAAGGAAGAATGAATGGATCGGATCCGGTTGTTTTTCCTTAAATGCGGTCTTGCCTCCAATTCCCTGTGATTGCTTATTTTACCTACTTTTTCAGATATAGAAGAAACAAGCTCCAACATTTTATTTGAGATTGTATATGGCGGTTCATATTTTCCCATTTATGTCACTCCATCTTGCTTATTATCTTGCTTACTATCTTACTCGTTTTGGATATCTTTAGCAATCTTTTTATTTCAGGAATTGCATAAATAAAGTACTTCCGCAATATCCGCATCGATACCGACTGCCTTATTCTCGATCTCCTTCGGCACGTAGGCATCGCCCTTGTTGATGCAGACGTAAAACGCATTCCGCCAGTTGTAGGCATACTGCCAGAAATTGTATTTGATAATGCCGGGTGTGTTGTAACCGACACCCAGCTCCAGAAATACGACGTTTTGTCCTCTATGATCTTCCATGAACTTCTCATACCGTTTCGCTGCTGCTTCCCATCCGGCATCCTGCACGAAGGTGCTGTCTGAACGAAGGTTCATGCTCATGGGTCTGCCACACCTCGGGCATCGGGGCACCAGTTCCGTAGGAACAGTAGACCGAGTCTGTGTGCCTTCCGGTACTGTCAGATTTCCATTCTCAATGCGGTAACCCTGACTTATTACCATCTTTTTCACGCTTTCTTCGTTATCGTAAGTCTCATGATGGCAGGGCTTGCTGCACTGGAACAATCCATAATCTCCCTGGGTGTAAAACATTCTGTTTTTATCGAATCCTGCCTTTTGAAAACAATGATCTACATTTGTGGTCAGAACGAAATAGTCTTTGTTTTCCACCAGCTGAAATAGCTGCTTATATAAATCTGTAGGCGGATCCATGTAGCGGTTCACGTAAATATATCTGCTCCAGTAAGCCCAGTATTCTTCCAACGTGTCATAATTGTAAAAGCCGCCGGAATACATATCGGAAAAACCGTATTTCTCTCCAAAATCAGCAAAGTACTTTTCAAAACGTTCGCCACTGTAAGTAAATCCCGCTGCTGTGGAAAGTCCTGCTCCCGCCCCGATCACAACGGCATCCGCCTGCTGTATTTTCTCTCTGATCAGAGCTGTTTTATCCAAGGAATCGCCTGTAAATTCGTTCATCTTCTTCTTTAAAAACATTAAATATCACCTTTATCTTCGACTTTGTTCTATCTTTATACTGTTTCACGGTCTGTATGGCCAGCTCTGCTGCTCTCTCATTAGGGAACATAAATACTCCTGTGGAAATACAGCAGAAAGCAATACTTTCTATATTGTTTTCTTCCGCAATACGCAGGCAGGCTTCATAACAGGACACCAGCAGCCGTTCATGCTCTGCTGTAAGCTTTCCCCGTACAATGGGCCCCACGGTGTGTATCACATAATCGCAGGGCAGGTTGAATGCCGGGGTGATCTTCGCCTGTCCCGTGGGCTCCTCGTGGCCCTGGCGCAGCATCAGTTCATTACAATAGTTCCGCAGCTCTATTCCGGCGTAGGTATGAATGCAATTATCGATGCAGTTATGACAAGGTTGATAGCATCCCGTCATGCCGCTGTTGGCAGCATTTACGATGGCTCCCACCTGTAATCTGGTGATATCTCCCTTCCACAGATAAATCTCCGGGGACAGTTCCTCCATATCTGCCGGTGTTACCACGCCTTTGGCCGCATTTTCCTCTGAAAGATAGGCATCCTGGATCTGCTGGAATTCTTTGCTTATTTTCCCGGGCATACGGATGTTCATAAGAGATCTCAGAAGTGTCTTCTGCTCCTCACATCTCCCCGGAATCTGCATTTTGGCATACTGCGGCTGCTCTTCCAACAGCTTTTGGATTAAATAGTTTCTTCTTTCACTCTGGTTCATTCTCTTACGATCGCTTTCACCGGACAGTTTTCATAACAGTTGCCGCAATGCAGGCAATGGTTCTGCTGTATCCGGTACGGTTTTCCTTCCTCGATACACCGTTGGGGACATTTTGTACGACATTTTCCACAGCCAATGCATTTTTCGGTAATGTTATAACCCTTTTTTGTTATTGTACCACCACCCAGTGTATAAGTGTCCCGGAAAATAGGATTCACACCGAGATTAAAATATTCCACCTCCGCCCGGTCAATGCAGAAAATGATACCGATACTTCTTGTATCACCGGGATAGACATTGGCCAGATACGGCTGTTCCTCGAAAATAATATCCCGCCATTTCGCCTGTTCCTCCTCCGGTACAGCATACGCCCTCCCGGACATACGGATCATTTCTTTGTATTTTGTATAACAGAGAATCTGCACTCTGCCGTCTTCTAACAGTTCCCTACAAAAGTTCTTGCCCCTTGCTGTGAAAAAATAAATGGCATCCGGCTCATAATGAATTGCGCTGATATTTCGGATCTGCGGTGCACCGTCACTGTCCACCGTGGCAAACGCCAACACTCCCACCAGTTTCATTTTTTTCAAACATGTTGCTAAGTCCATCTTACTGACCATACCTTTCTTGCTGTCACAATTCCAGCGAACGTAAATTCCGAATTGCTGCTAGTTGTCCTTCTTACTGTCTTACTCTACGATCTTCACTCTTCCCGGTCTTCTCGGCTTGCTGTGGGGCTGTTCTCCATTGATATAGCCCAGGATCACGAATCCCTGACAGGCATACCCTTCGGGCACTTCCCAGTCATGCATAAGCTGTTTGCCTTCTTCCGAAGCAAAGGTCTCAGAGCCTCTGGATATGATACAGGAAGCAATCCCCAGCTCCGTTGCCTGCAGGATCATATTTTCCATCATGCAGAAAGCATCCGCCGTCTTAAACAGAAAGTTATCCTGACAGAAGACACATACCACTGTAGGCGCATCGTAGAATCCGTTCCGGATCGTAGGATCATCTATAGTGCTTGGCTGCTCTTTGGAGACATAATTTCCTGCCAGATGCGTGCGGTCAAAATGCGCCAGGTTCATTTTTCCCACCCGTGTTGTCAGTTCCTTATTATGAATTGCCACCAGCATACTACGCTGTCCACCACCCGCATTGGGAGCATAATTTCCTGCTTCCAGGATCTGTTCCAAAGCCTCCCTGGGAATCTGCTCTTCGGTGTATTTCCGGATGGAATGTCTTGCCTTGATAATGTCCATAAGTGCCATATGTCACAACTCCTCTCCCGTAATATCATTCCTCGTCTTCCAGCACTGGGGATCCGCACCATAAAAGTCTCCGGTGGTGCCGTTTGCCACGGCGGGACATCCCCTGCACCATGCTTTCAGTTCACATTTGCTGCATTTCTTGAATTTATCGTAATCTCTGTATTTCTCCATCTGGCAGACCCAGACGTCTGCCAGCCGGTCTTCCCAGATATTCGCCACTCTGCTGTCGGTGACTCTGCGGCATGCCATGATATCTCCGTTGGAGGAAATGGTAATATGACAGTTTCCGCAGTTACAGCCTCCATAGATCATGCCGTCGCATGCGTTCGCCGGCAGCTTAAACTGGCCTGTCTCGTATTCGTACAACGTCCACAGGTGGTCTTTTCTATTAAAATAGGTCTCGCATCCCGCTGCCTCATAAGCTTTGAACTTCGCATCACAGATCTCTAAAAGTCTGCGATATTCCTGCGGCGTCATACCGGTATCCACCTCACCGCCGGTGGGCACATACCGCGAAAATGCAAACACCTTAACTTTCGCTTTGACTACTTCATCAATAATATCCGGTATCTCATTCATATTTGTCTTTGACACCGTACTCATGATAATACTTTTGATTCCCGCCCGGTTGAGACAGCCGACCTTTTCCAGTGTCAGGTCGAAGCTGCCGGGCTTGCGGAACCAGTTATGGGTTTCACGCATACCGTCCAGAGACATCTGGTATTTCTCACAGCCGCACGCTTTCAGCATACGACAGATCTGATCATCCAGATGAAACGGATTGCCCATCAGGGTAAACGGAATGTCCTTGCTTTTCAGCAGAACCATCAGTTTCCAGAAATCGGGATGAAGGATAGGATCGCCGCCGGTGATATAGAAATACGGAACTCTGTTGTATACCTTGCAGAAGTCCTCACAGTTCGCCACGACCTCCTGCATCTGCTTCCAGGTCATGGTCTTCAATTCCTTACAGCCTTCCCCGGAAAAAATATAGCAGTGCTTACAGCGCTGGTCACATTCATCTGTAATATGCCATTGAAAAGAAAAATAACTTCTCATCCTGTCCCTCTCCTTCTTTCTCTTTTGGATTTACTTACTTATCGGAAGCGCCACATGCCGTTCCGCAGGCTGCACTTGTCTGTGCCTTGTCCTGTCTGTTCCATCCAAAAATGTTTGCTAATGCCATTTTACTTACCTCCCGTAATATGTGTATTTTCAGGCTTTCGCCCTGTTGCATTTACAGAATAGCAAGCCCGGAACGGCAAAAAAAGTACGCACTTTTTTATTACATAGGCACCTTTAAGTAACCTATGGACGGATGCGGCCTATCATGTTACATTGTAATTGATACCTACGGATTGTTCCGTGCTACGCACTCCCACAATCCGCCACTTATGAGCAAGCTCATGTGGGCTTAGACCTTTTGACCCTGGCATCATTATATTTTATACTTTTGGGAGGTTATCTATCTTATGTTGACGAAGGACGAATTACCGGAATGCCCGGTAGCCACCACAGTACAGTTGATCGGAAGTAAATGGAAATTGTTGATAATGAGAAATTTATTGATGCGCCCCTGGAGATTCAATGAGTTGAAGAAAAGTCTGGAAGGCATCAGCCAGAAGGTTCTGACCGACTCCCTGCGCTCCATGGAAGAGGACGGACTGATCACCCGGACCATCTACCCGGAAGTGCCGCCCCGCGTGGAATACGCGCTGAGCGACCTCGGGGAAACCATGCGTCCTATTCTCGATGCCATGCAGGAATGGGGAACGAATTATAAAAACGGAACCATATAAACAGGTATGTAGAAAATATCCTGTTCCTTGCTGATATCCTTTGTATAAACCAAATATCTGCACAAAATTCTGTCGGAAAATTTTTCCGTAAATACATCGAGTGATTTGTGAGTCTTATAACCGGAAGATTTTACTTCTATGGGAATGATCTTATTCTTTTTTGCTAACAAAACATCAATTTCATAATTATGCTTTGATGTTTCATTCATTATAGTATGATAAAAAAGTTCATTCCCATTTACGGCAAGGCAACAAGCTACCGCATTTTCATATAAATATCCCAGGTTGACACTAAGCTTATCACTAAGCAGTTTTTCATATATTTCATTTTCTGTAAAATCTCTGTCTTTAAACATTAATGTTACAAATAATCCGGTATCACACAAAAACAGTTTAAATCTGGATAAGTCCTTAGTATTCGACATTCCGGCATTTGGATCATTAACATTGTACGACACCAATACTGTCTTAGAATCTTTTAATTCAGCAATCAGCTCAAGTACTTTCTCAATCTTCTCCCCTCCCAGGACAGAATTAACCTGATACCTTGCTGCATTTTTATTTAGTTCTGCCGGAATTGCATCAAAAAGCATTGCCAGTCTTCCGGTTGCATCAATTTTGGCAAAATCTGACTCATAACATTTTGCCAAGAGCGAAAAAGTAGTCTGATCCCCCACTGCCCAAAGAAATTCCTCATAATCCATGGGATACATATTAAGTCTTCTTTCCTCGCTGGGTATCAAAATATCTTTGACATTTTTCTTGATAGATATCAAAGAGCCTGTCTCAATATAATCATATCTACGATCTTCTACTAATGCTTTTATTGCCTGCCGCGCTTTAGGACATAATTGCACTTCATATCAGTAAATTAAACAATATTCAAACAGATCATTGCTTCAGATTTGTTCCAGCACCGCCCTCAGGCAAGTTTGACCACATATACACCAATGAAGAACTTTACAAGACATTTAACTTACCGCAGAAATATATAGATGTTCATCGAATCAGTCATCAAAGAAAGAAAATAACCTACTAATCCTCTTTGTTATGTGGTAAAATAAAGAAAAAATTTATTATGAAATCTAAGGGAGGGTTGGACATGAAAATTTTGAAAAGTATTCTTAATTATATTCCATTAGCCACGTTTATCATATTTGTGGTTACTGATGGAATTATTTCTTTAACATCGGCATTAATTTTTGTTATTTCCACGATTGGTCTACTGATTAATTGGAAAAAGAAAAAACCAGAGATGCAGAATTAAGAAACTTCCAGTTTGTCAATTACAGGTGACATTGAAAGAGCCAGCCCATTCAAGGTGCTGGCTCTTTCAAAAATTCCATTCTAATAAATTGCACGACAACATATCAAAAAATAAGCTCCCCATTAGTGAAAAATGAATAGAAAATGTATAAAAGTGATAGAAACGAATAATTATAAGGGTTTATGCATTAGACACACATTCGTAAAAAGGGAGTTAAAATATAAGATTCATATTCTTTTTTTGCAAACTCTTCTACAACCGTTGATTTTCCTATACGACGAGCACCTTCTATTAACAATGCTGTTTTTCCATCCGACTCTTGTTTCCAGTTTAACATTTTACTATATATTTTTCGCTTAAACACTTTCTTTCTCCTTTCCGCATTTTTTCAACATATCTTGTAGCAATCGAGAAAAGCAGCTATCAAATAAAAATAAGTATTCATGTATAATTTATGATATACTATTTAAAATTATCATTCTGAGAGAAAGGAATTTCGACTATGGGAATCAGATTAGTCTGCAGTGACCTCGATGGTACACTTTTACAATATGGAAAAAAAGAATTAGAGGGAGAAATCTTTGACCAAATCCGTGCGCTGCATGACAAGGGAATCTTGTTCTGCCCGGCATCCGGAAGACAGTATACCAGCCTGCGAAAACTGTTCGCTCCGGTGGCAGATTGTTGTATTTTTTTATGTGAAAACGGTGGCGTGATCTACAAGGACGAGCAGTGTATTGCGAAAAATCCCATGCCTAGAGAGCTGGCAGAGGAGATTGCGGAAGATCTGTGGAACCGGAGTGACGGTCAGGGCGAAATCATGCTCTCCGGACAGAATACAGCGTATCTGATGGAACGTGGGCTGGGAATGCTGGACAGAATCAAATTTATCGGCAACAACTATCAGGTCATTCAGGATCCTTCCGAAATTCCGGAGGCTATCGTAAAGGTCTCTGTATATCTCCATGAAGGTGTAGCGGCTTATGCTGACCGCTTCGTCCCCCGCTGGGAGCAGGCGAACTGTGCGGTGGCGGGACCTTACTGGATCGATACCACCCTTGCCAACAAAGGCATCGGTGTCACCTCTATCTGCAGGATCCTTGGTATTGACCTTGCAGATGTCATGGCATTCGGTGACAATTATAACGACGTATCCATGCTGGATATTGTGGGACATCCCTATATTATGGACGGAGCTGCGACGCCCCTTCGGGAAAAATACCCGAATCACACCCCGCGCCCGGAAGACGTTCTGCGGAAAATTTTACAGTAATCCTATTTTGCACAGGTTGCCTTCTCTGTTCCGCTGTAATCAAACTTTCCATCGTTTTTCTCTTCCAGGGCTTTGATCATATGGTAGGTGTATTCATTATAGGGAACCGGAATCCCCAGTTCTTTGCCCATGCGCATCAGAGCCCCGGAGAACATGTCGATCTCCGTATGCCGCCCCGCATCCAGATCCTGCAGGGTGGAATATCTTGCAGTGGGAGGAACCGCACTTCCGCGGGTGGATGAGGCATCTGCCTTGTTAATATCAATTCCTTTCGCCCTTGCAATCGCTTCCAGTTCTTCTTTCAGACCGTTACTGATGGCTTTCATGTGAATACTGTCCCGATAACAGCCCACACCGGCACCCAGAATTGCCTGCGGCAGATTGTTACACACATTCAGTCGGAATTTGCTCCACATTTCTTCCCGGATGTACTCCGTTGCACGGTAATGAATGCCGGTATTTTCAAATAGCTTTTCGATCGCCTGTATCCGTTCGCTTCGGTACGGTGCTGCAGACTCTCCGAAGACAATTCCTATGGTAGTCTCCGGGTCAAAATAATAGCCGGTATCCTCCTGATGAGAAGCTACCTTGATCAAAGAATAGATCATGTGGGAAGCGCCGATGGCTTCAGCAATGAGTTCTTCGCTGTCTACCCCGTTCATCAGGCTCATCACGGTTGTATTTTCTCCGGTAATCGTACGAATACTCTCCATGGCTCCGGGTAATGCTCCGTATTTCAACGCCACGATCAACAGATCGGCTCCCCGGGCATCCTGCGGAGTCCATACCTCCGGATAATAGGTAACATCATTGATCCGGCAGCCCCGTTTCAGACGCCCGGCTCTCTCACCATCTGCCACAACACCCAGCCGGATGTCCTCACGTCTGGAAAGTCCCCAGATTACATAAGAGCCGACGGCTCCTGCTCCTAAAATTGCTACTTTTTCTATTGTCATCTTTGTATGCTCCATGTTTTCTAATTATGCAATAACTATATTTCAAAATATATCATTATAAGGGGATCTTTTTCGATCCCCTCGTTCTACATTGAGTGCAGAGCGAACAAAATCGTTACCTTCCTTCGTTTATTTCCTCCCAATGCGCTTTTGTCATTACATTTGTATGACCAGTTCTTACTTCCTTCAGTAACGGCACGGGAACTTCTTCGCAGGTATGATGGTACACGAAACCGACCTTTTCCTGCACTCTTTTGGATTTTTGATTTCCCTCATAATATCCACACCATATAGTGTTCATCCCAAGTTCTTCGAATCCATGGCGCAGAATTTCCTTTGCGGCCTCCGGCATGTAGCCTTTTCCCCAAAAAGGCTGTCCCAGCCAATAGCCCAGTTCACACTCATCCTCACGGTCTGTCATTTCCGTGTGGCCCTTTAGTTTCAGTTCGATGGCACCGATCGCTTTCCCATTCTCTTTTTCACAGATGGCATAGCACTCCGGACCATTGAATACATTTCTGATCACATCGAGGCTTTCTTCTACGGACTTATGGGGCGGCCATCCTGCGATGGGGCCGACTTCCGGATCTTTTGCATACTCATATAAACTCTCTGCGTCTGCTTCCGTCCATTTTCTTAATACTAATCTTTCTGTTTCCA
>OQVS01001293.1_pt1 | contig 17164 bp, 19 predicted proteins | sample 1691601 | NCBI WGS metagenome assembly OQVS01 (sample SAMN03418268, study PRJEB22391) | human gut metagenome | biome: human-gut; feature: organic feature; material: feces | host: Homo sapiens | place: Tanzania | collected 2013-01
TTTCAGGGTATACACCCCGATGCCGATACCGTTTCCGCCGATCAGACCCTGTTTTTGGTCGAAGCGATGAAAACGTTTAACCCCGTCAAAGCGCCGCGCGCGGGCAAAGTCGTTCAGATCATGGTCGCCGACCACGATCCCGTCGAATACGATCAGCCTTTGTTGATTTTGGAATAACAGATGTTTGAAAAAGTTTTAATCGCAAACCGCGGGGAAATCGCTTTGCGTATTCACCGCGCCTGCCGCGAAATGGGAATCAAAACGGTCGCCGTCCATTCGACCGCCGACGCCGACGCCATGCACGTCCGTCTGGCTGACGAGGCTATCTGCATCGGTCCCGCCGCGGGCAAGGATTCTTATTTGAACAAAGCCGCGATCATCACGGCGGCTTTGATTTCCGGCGCCGACGCCATTCACCCGGGCTACGGCTTTTTGTCCGAAAACGCCGATTTCGCCGAAATGGTCGAAGAACACGGCTTGACATGGATCGGTCCCACCCCCGAAATGATCCGTAAAATGGGCGATAAAATCACCGCCAAACGCGCGGCGATCGAATCCGGTCTGCCCGTCGTCCCCGGTTCCGACGGCGCGGTCGATACCGTTGAGGAGGCTTTGACCGTATCCGCGGAAATGGGCTATCCCGTTTTGATCAAGGCGACCGCCGGCGGCGGCGGAAAAGGCATGCGCATCGCGCGCGGCGCCGACGAACTGCCCGAAGCGTACGCGCAGGCGCGCGCCGAAGCCAAAGCGTCTTTTACCAGCGACGAAGTCTACATTGAAAAGTATTTGGAAAATCCCCGCCACGTCGAAATGCAGGTGTTGGCGGACAAATACGGCAACGTCGTTCATCTGGGCGAACGCGATTGTTCCATGCAGCGTAAAAACCAGAAAGTGCTGGAGGAAACGCCTTGCCCCGCTTTGAACGACGAACAGCGCAAAAAGATCGGCAAAATCGTTACGGACGCGATGAAAAAGCTGGGATACAGCAACGTCGGCACGATTGAATTTTTGTATGAAAACGGTCAGTTCTATTTTATCGAAATGAACACCCGTTTGCAGGTTGAACACCCGATTACGGAAATGGTGACGGGGATCGATCTGGTGCGCGAACAGATCCGCGTCGCCGCGGGGGCGCATTTGAACTACACGCAGGACGACATTCATTTCGACGGTCACGCGATGGAATGCCGCATCAACGCCGAAGACCCGTTCACGTTCGTTCCGTGGCCCGGAAAAATCACACAGTGGCACGCCCCCGGCGGGTTGTGGACGCGTGTCGATTCCGGCATGTACACGGGATACACCGTGCCGCCGTATTACGACAGCATGATCGCCAAATTGATCGTGTTCGGCAAAACGCGCAACGGTTGCCTGATGCGTCTGCACCGTGCGATAGACGAATTTGTGATAGACGGCGTCAGAACGACTTTGCCTTTGCACGATGAAATCATTTCGACGCCCGACTTTATTGACGGGAACTACAACATTCACTGGTTGGAAAAGTTTCTGAAAAACCGCGCCGAAAAAGAAAAGAACGGCGAAAACAAATAATCCGTTTAAAATCCGGAACGCCCCCGATGGTTTCATCGGGGGCGTTTTTGTCCTATCCCTTCTGCCGTCTTTCCCTTTCAAACAGCGCGTTTTAAACTTTTCTTGAAAAAGGAGAACGGCGATGAAAAATATTTCGGAAAAGATGATTGACGGATTGAACGGGCAGATTACGGCTGAATTTGAATCGGCGTATTTGTATTTGTCCATGGCGGACTATTTGCAGGCGAGGGGATTTTCCGGCATGGCGCGGTGGTTTCGCGCGCAGGCGAACGAAGAAAAAGCTCACGCGCTGAAAATCAACGACTTTATGATTTCACGCCATGTCACGCCCGATTTGGGGGAAATCAAGGCGCCGCCTAAAAGCTGGCGGAACGTGATCGCGTTGTTTGACGGGGCGTATCGTCACGAATGCCAAATCAGCGACAGGATTTATGATTTGGTCGCGCAAGGTATGGACGACCGCGATTTCGCCGGATTGTCGTTTTTGCAACAATACGTTGACGAACAGGTGGAGGAGGAGGCGCAAGCTTTGGGGTGGCTGGAAAAGGCGCGGCGTTCGGACTCTTCGCCGACGGGATTGGCGATGTTGGACGAACAAATGGGATCGCGGCGGGGACGGGGTTGATTTTTTGCGATTCCGATCAGGCTTTTTTACGTTTTTTTGAAAATTAATATTATCCGCCCGCGTTTTTTTGAAACATGCGGCGGCGATGATGAATAATCGGACAAATGACGACAAGGAAAACTTGCGCGCTTTGCCGGAAAAGCATTATAAAGGCACGGGGCGGAAAGGCGTCGGAAAAATCAAGGATAACCGCGACAGCCGCCTTTCGCCGTCGAAAAAAGTATGCTTGAAATACGGGAGGAAATGAAATGGATTTTTTTGAAGCCGGCATGTTGATTTGTTTCGGAGCCAGCTGGCCCGCCGCCGTGATGAAAACGTACCGCACGAAAAACGTCGGCGGCAAAAGCCTGTTGTTTTTGTCGTTGATTCTGATCGGCTATATTTGCGGCATGATCAACAAGATTTTAAATTTCGGCTACAACTATGTGTTTTGGCTGTATGTTTTGAATTTCGCGCTGGTGTTCTGCGATTTCGTTCTGTATTTCCGTTATCGCGACGGCGAAGCGGCGCGCAGGCTGGCGGCTGAAAAGCTGGCATGACGTTCGGGAAAGCGATTTTTTCTTTGAACGGTGAAAATAAATGTGATTACATAGGGATAATACATCAACTTTTCCCCAAGGAGAACACCATGGAAAAACAACTGATTCGCGCCAAGGACTATCTGCCCGTGAAACCCGAATTGGCGGAAGGAACGACGGACGAGCTGGTTAATGAAACGGACGGCTTGACGACGCGCCTGTTTGGCGCCGCGCCGGATTACACGCAAAAGGAATACGAAGATTTGTGGCAGGCGGTTTTTAACGCCGATGAACAGGAAATGATCGACTATTGCCGTGAAAAGGGCATTGACGTTCTGGACGACGACGGTGTTCCCGTTTCGGGGTGGCGCGATGTCGCCGTTATGCTCAAAGCCGTTGACGCCGGAATCGTCAAAAAGGCGTAATTCGGGCAAGCGTAAATAAAACCCCGCCGTGTTTCGGCGGGGTTTTTCATATATTGAAGATATAAACGAAAGCGCGACCGCAAAGCCGGCTTCGCCCGCGGCAGTCGGAAAAGTCCCGACGGCGGGGGATATTTCGGAACGGGGCGTTCGGATTGATGCGGATTCGACGGGGGCGGCAATTTCAATTCTATCCGCGGCGGGGTTGGCGAAACGCCGCATACCATTGTTTTTGGTGATTTTTGTAAAGAATGAGGGGACGAAAAAAAACAGCGGGAAAAATTCCCGCTGTTTCTTTTGTATTTTTTCAGACGGATCTCAATGGCAAATGCTGCCTTGGCGGTAAAAGGAAGAATCCGTGCATTTATGATTGGAATCAGCCAGAATACTGGTGCCGGTGCAAACCCCGCTCTTGCATTCAGAAGGCTTTGTGCATTTTTTCCCGTAATCTCCGTAATCGCAAACATAGTAAGGGGTGCCGTCGTAATATCTGCCATCTCCGTATATGCTGTTGCAGAAATACATCTTTTTTCTTGTCGATCCTTCCGGACAACTGGGCTCGGAACTCGAACTCACCGGAGTGAAGCATGCCGAACTTTGATTCTCAATCAAATTGGATCCGAAGCATACTCCGGTCGCCGTGCAGTTGTTGCATCTGGAGTAGCAGGTCGTTCCGTTGTATTTGTTATAACTGTAATACTTTCCTACGTCTGTATTGCTACCTGTATAGATTGTACTACACGGCGAACAACTGGACGCGCCGCCATTGCTGTACGTTCCCGCCGGACACGGCGTGCATGACGTTACGATACCGCCCGCGCTGTACGTTCCTGCGGGGCAGGAAACGCAGGACTTTCCGCTCATGTATTTACCGGCGGGGCAGGAACTGCGTTCGCAACAGCACGAATCGCTATACGCGACGGGCTTGAAGCCTTCCGCCGTGTTGCAGGAAACGCCGGTGCAAATGGCGACGCAATCGCCGTTTCTTTCATAAGTTCCGTTGCCGCAGACTTTCTTTTCGCACTTGCCGTATTTCAGTTCGTAGCCCGATTCGCAGTCGTAGCAGATTCCCTTGCTACAATTCCTGCAATGCACATCGCACGTTTTTTCGACGCAGACGTTGTTTTGCAGGGTGTATCCGTCCTCGCACCCATTGCACTTTCCGGTCGATTTGTCGCAAGAGGAGCAATGCGCGCAACACATTTTGTCCTGCTGATTGTATCCGTCCGAACCGAATCCCTGTCCGCCGCTGATTTTATAGGCTTTGCCGCGTCCCAGCTTGACGGCTTTGGCTACGGCGAAAGATTCCGCGTCGTTAAAAACGGTCTGCGCCGCGTCGGCGCAATACGGCACAATTGCCGCAAACGCCGCGATTAACAATAATTTTTTCATGGTTCAACCCTCCTATTTCACACAGCAACAACCGTCCGCCGATTTTTTCAGCGGGCTGGGGCAACCGCCGGACATCGGAACCGAATTGTCCTCTTTGACGCACGATCCGTTCTCCCGTATGTAGCCCGACGGGCAAGAGGAAACGCAAGTGCCGTTGTATTTGTAATATCCGGACGAGCATTTCGTACATTCTATGCCGCCGTTGATTGAACACGCCGCGCAACCCGCAGGACATTGTTCATACGCCGTGTTGCAGTCGTTGGCGGACGTCGTGTCGTAAGCCGAATAATACGTGCCCGCCTTGTAGCATACGCCGGGGTGGTTCGATCCCACATAAGCCACGCAGTTCGCCCCGCTCAAGAAATAGCGGACGTTGTTTTTCGTGTCGCACGAACACACGACCGCACCCGCCGACGAATTGCCGGAACAGGTGGCGTATTTCGGCGCCCACGCCGATTGTATCTTCGAAGCCGCCTCGCTTAACGAAGAAGCCTCCACGGAGCCGTTCTGGCGCCCCGTCCAAGCGTCGCGGAAGTAGACGTCATAGCTCTTTATTGGTATTGTTGCTGTGACACAGCGTCCCGGTGAACCGGCTGAAGTATAGCCTTTGTTACAGGTAAAGCGGCGTCCGTCGCAGGTGGCGTTCGCGGGACACGGAAAACATTCGTACGAATTCATATAGTGGTTCGAATAGCAAAGCGTACAGTGATATTCATTCGTGCATTGCTCGCACCCCGACGAACAATTAACGGCGGCGGCGGGGCAAACGTTCAGGAACGTCCCCGCCAACAATCCCAACGCCCAAAACAGTATTTTCATAATCTCCTCCTCTTGAAAAGATATCCGTTCAAAAAATATTATATCAGCGAAGGGAAATATTGTCAGCAAAATATTTTGACAAAAAAAGTGATAACGGTCACTTTAAAAGGGGCGGATTTAAGACGCCGCAAATTTTTGCAGTCAAAAAATTCCGCAAGCGGGGCGGGCGAAACGCCGCGCCGCCGCTTGTCGCCGTTTTGATTCTATTCTATCCTATCCTATCTGTGGCGGGCGGTCAGCGCAATTTGCCGAAAGCAGACAATCCCGCGTAGGTCGCCGTGTCGCCCAGTTCTTCTTCAATGCGGATCAGCTGGTTGTATTTCGCCAGACGATCGGTGCGCGACATCGATCCCGTTTTGATCTGTCCGCAACCCGTCGCGACCGCCAGATCGGCGATCGTCGTGTCTTCGGTTTCGCCGGAACGGTGCGACAAAATCGCCGTGTAGCCCGCGCGGTGCGCCATGGCGACGGCGTCCAGCGTTTCCGTCAGAGTGCCGATCTGGTTGACTTTGACCAAAATGGAATTGGCGACGCCCTTTTCAATGCCTTGTTCCAGACGCGCGGTGTTCGTGACAAACAGGTCGTCGCCGACCAGCTGAACCCCGCCGCCCAGCGTTTTGGTCAGCAGATCCCAGCCCGCCCAGTCGTCTTCGGCGCAACCGTCCTCGATTGACTTGATCGGGTACGCTTCGACCAGTTTTTTGTAATAGTCCACAATCCCCGCCGCGTCCAACGTTTTGCCTTCGCCCGTTAAAACGTATTCGCCGTTGCGGTAAAATTCGCTGGACGCCGCGTCAATCGCCAGAACGATGTCGTCGCCGGCTTTGTATCCCGCCGTTTCAACGGCTTTGACGATATGGGACAGGGCTTCGTCCGCGCTTTTCAAATCGGGAGCGAAGCCGCCTTCGTCGCCGACGTTCGTATTCAATCCCGCCTGTTTCAAGTTCGATTTCAGCGCGTGAAACACTTCCGATCCCATGCGGACGGCTTCGGCGATCGACGGCGCGGAAACGGGCATGATCATAAATTCCTGAATGTCGATCGGATTGTCGGCATGCTTTCCGCCGTTCAAAATGTTCATCATCGGTACGGGCAGGACGCGCGCGCCGACGCCGCCGATGTAGCGGTAGAGCGGCAGTCCGACTTCGTCCGCCGCGGCTTTGGCGACTGCCAGCGAAACGCCCAAAATCGCGTTTGCGCCCAGTCCGCCCTTGTTCGGCGTGCCGTCCAAATCAATCATCATTCGATCGATTTCGACCTGTTCCAACGCGTCAAAACCGCAGAGTTCGTCGGCTATCGTTTCGTTGACGGATTCAACCGCCTTTAAAACGCCTTTGCCGTTATAACGTTCCTTGTCCCCGTCGCGCAATTCGACGGCTTCGTGAACGCCGGTGGACGCCCCCGACGGAACGGCGGCGCGACCGAACGCGCCCGAATCCAGAACGACGTCGACTTCGACCGTCGGCGTGCCGCGCGAATCCAGAATTTCCCGCGCGTGAATATCAATGATTTCCGACATGTTGCATGCTCCTTATCCGATGTGTTTGACCAGCCGGTCAATGGACAGCAAAGTTTCCAGAACGCCTTCCAGATCCGCCAAAGGAATCATGTTCGGTCCGTCGCTGGGGGATTTGTCGGGGTCTTGGTGCGTTTCGATGAACACGCCCGCCACGCCGACCGCGACCGCCGCGCGCGCCAATACCGGCGCGAATTCCCGCTGACCGCCCGTCGATGTCCCGTTGCCGCCCGGCTGTTGAACCGAGTGTGTCGCATCAATGACGACGGGGCAACCTGTCTGTTGCGCCATAATCGGAAGACCGCGCATGTCGACGACCAAAGTGTTGTAGCCGAAAGACACGCCGCGTTCCGTGACCAAAACGTTCGAATTGCCGGATTGATCCGCTTTGGCGACGACGTTTTTCATATCCCACGGGGCGAGGAACTGCCCCTTTTTGATATTCAGAGCTTTGCCCGTTTTCGCCGCGGCGACGACCAGATCGGTCTGGCGGCACAGAAAAGCCGGAATTTGCAACATGTCGACGACGGGGGCGACTTCGGCGCATTGATGCGGTTCGTGAACGTCCGTGATGACGGGGCAGCCGAAACGTTTTTTGACTTCGGCGAAGATTTCCATCGCCTTTTCCAAACCGACGCCGCGCGCGCCGTTGATCGACGTGCGGTTGGCTTTGTCGAACGAAGCCTTGAACACATAGGGAATATTCAGCTTTTTCGTGATTTCAACGATTTTTCCCGCCAGATCCATGGTGTGTTCCATGCTTTCCAGCTGGCACGGACCGCAAATCAGCCCGAAAGGCAGGTCGTTTGAAAAGGCGATGTTGCCGACTTGAACGCGACGGTTTTGCATAAGAAAAGCTCCTTGAACAGATATAAAAAAGACGGAAACCCGTTCGGATTTCCGCCTTTGAAGAAGTTATTTCGACGAAACGGGAACGACGGGAACCGCGGGATCGGCGGGCGCCGCCGCCACGGGCTGTTCCATAAAAGATTTTTGGGTTTTTGCGGCTTCGCTTTTGCTCATAATCGCCAGCGTCAGACTGGTAACCACAAAGCATGTCGCCAAGATCGCCGTCAAACGCGTCAGCGCGTTTCCGACGGAACGTCCCGTCATAAAGCCGTTCATGCCGCCGCCCAATCCGCCCAGCGCGCCGCCTTCGGAACGCTGCATCAGAATGACGCAAACCATGCAAATCGCCAGAATAACGTGAACAACCAGAATAAACGTGTGCATCGTGCTTCCTTTCGCGGGAAATTACAGGCAGGTTTCGATGATCGCCCAGAAATCGGCGACCTTTAAGCTCGCGCCGCCGACCAAAGCGCCGTCGACGTCTTCCAAAGCCATCAGTTCCTTGGCGTTGGACGGTTTGACGGAACCGCCGTACAGCAGACGCATGCCGTTTGCGACCCGTTCGCCCAGCTTCGCCTTGATTTCGGCGCGAATGGCGGCGTGAACGTCGGCGACGTCCTGCGTCGTCGGCGTGCGCCCCGTGCCGATCGCCCAAACGGGTTCGTAGGCGATGACGACGTTTTCAGCCGTCGCGTCGTCGGGGACGGATCCCTGAATCTGCGCGCGGCAAACGTCAATCGTTTTGCCGGCATCGCGTTCGGCTTCGGTTTCGCCGATGCAGACGACCGCCGTCAGACCGTGTTTGATGACGGCTTCGGCTTTGGCTTTGACTTCGGCGTTCGTTTCATGGTGGTCGGTGCGGCGTTCGGAATGTCCGACGATGACGAACGTCGCGCCGGCGTCCTTGATCATCGGGACGCTGATGTCGCCCGTGTGCGCGCCCGATTCGGCGGCGTGAGCGTCTTCGGAACCGACGGCGATGCGCCCCTTGACGGCTTCGACAACGGGAACGATCCAAATCGCGGGCGGGCAAACCAGAACGTCGCAGTTCGGTTTTTCGACAGCCGCGTACTTTTCGGCGATTCCCGCCGCCAAGGCAACGCCGTCCGCCCTCAGGCAGTTCATTTTCCAGTTCCCGGCGATCAAAGGACGTCTTTGCATTTTTATTCTCCTGACAAAATAAAGACCGTTTAAAAATACTCGGTCAGGTTTAGCACATCGCCGCGGCGAAAAAAACACTTATTTGATTTTTTCCGCTGTTTTTCCTGTTGCCAGAATCGCCCGCCGACTTTATTATTCACCCGTTTAACCATTTTTTAAGGATTCGGAAATGTTAAAATTTTTTCGCGACCAAAAAAACAGCTGGCTGATGAAAGGCATCTTGATTCTGACGGCGTTAAGCTTTGTGTCCCTGTTCGGCACGGGGCGGTTTTTGGAAGAAATCCCCGATGAAAGCAAGCCCGTCGCCGTCGTCGCGGGGCGGAAAATCACCGTCGCCCAGTTTGTTGACGAGGTCAACCGGCAGGTGCGGTCGATTGAAAAAATGACGCGTCAGCCCTTTTCCGTCAGGGACGCCGTCGATTCGGGACTGTTGATGTCCATGCTGAACCGCATGGTGTCGCGCGCCGTGACGGAAAAAGCGGTCGACACGTTGGGCTTGACCGTTTCCGACGAATCCGTGCGCGCCGCGATCGCCGCTTTGCCGATGTTCACCGATTACGACGGCAAATTCAGTCTGAGCGCGTACAAGCAATACCTGAGCGACGCGGGGATCCGCGAAAAAGACTTTGTCGCCGACACGTTTCTGGATATGCGCGCGCGTCAGCTGACGGGCGCGGCGGCGCTGTCCGGGGTCGGGGACAAAACCGTCGATGTCGCCTATCGTCTGGAAAATGAAATCCGATCCGCCGACGTGTTCACGATCGCGCCGGAAAAACTGCAAATTCGCGGAAAGCCGTCCGACGCCGACCGCGAACGCTTGTACAAAGAGCTGGGCGATGAATTGATCGCGCCGGAAAAACGTTCCTTTACCGTGTTTTTCCTGACGCTGGACGACGTGTCGAAAAAAATCAAAATCACCGACGAGGAATTGCGCGAAGTCTTTAATGAAAATAAGGACGCCTACGCGACGGAGGAAATCCGCGACGTCGACCAAATGCTGTTTGATACCAAAGAGGACGCCGACAAGGCTTTCGCCGCGTTGAAAAAAGGCGGCGATTTCATGGCGGTCGCCAAAAAATACGCCCATCAGACCGAAGATCAGACAAAATTGGGCGATCTGACGCCGTCAACCGCGACGGGCGATTGGGCTGACGCCGTCTTTTCCGCGAAAAAAGGCGAAATCGTCGCTCCCGTTCAGACGGCTTTCGGCTGGCAGATTTTGCGCGTGAACAAAATTACGCCGAAGGTTGAAAAACGCTTCGCCGACGTGCGCGACGAAATCGAACGCAAAATGGTCGCGTCTTTGGCGTTCGACGCGTTGAGCGAAACGGCGGTCGCTTTAGATGACCGTTTCGGCGCGGGCGAAACGATTGAAGAAGTCGCCCGTTCCACGGGATTCCCGATGAAAAAATATGAAATGGTCGATCCGGCGGGACTGAACGAAAACGGCAAATCCGCCGGCGTGTCCAAAGCCGTTTTGGAACAAGCGTTCGTCGCCGATCCCGGACGCGAAACGCCGATGACCGAAGACGGGTCGGATTTTTTCGTCCTGCGCGTCGACGATGTGCGCGACCCCGCTTTAAAACCGCTTGAAAAGGCGCAAAAGGAAATCGAAACCGCTTGGATTAAAGAACGCAGGCGCGATAAAGCGCGCCGGATCGCCGACGAAATCAAAGCGGCGTTGAACAAGGGCGCCGCGCCGGCGGTCGTCGCCAAAAAAACGGGCGCGGATTACAAGCGTGTCGCAAAAATCACGCGCAACGGCGGGCAACTGTCGCAGGCGGCGACGTACCGTTTGTTCGGTCGTCCCGTCGGCGAAGTCTTTTCGTTGCCCGAAGGCGAAAACATGCTGGTCGTCAAAGCGGTGAAATCAATCCCCGCCGATCCCGCCAAGAATAAAACCGCCGTCGCCGAACTGCGCGGTCGCATGCGCGCCGCCGCCGCGGCTGAAAAGGCAGATGTCCTGCTGTCCGATTTTTCGGCTTGGCTGAAATTGGAAATCAAAGAAGGAACGGTTCAAAAGGCGTTCGCCTATCTGACGAAATCGACGCAGGAAAGCGACGAAGACTACTGACTTTGATGGCATTGAAAAAAACGGCTCCGTTTCCGAAAGAAGCGGAGCCGTTTTGTTCGCGCCGCCGAAAATCAAGGGATAAAATCTCCGGCGCGCCGTTAACCGTCAAAACGGGTTGATGATATCCAGAACCTGTCTGCCGATGCGGGGCTGCTGGACGTCGCTGATGGTTCCCTTTCCGCCGTAGGCGACGCGCAGTTCGGCGATTTTTTCAGACTTGATCGTGTTCAGCGTCGAAATGTCTTCGCGTCTGATGATGCCCGTCATGTGCAGCTGGCGCATTTCATAGTTGACGCGGACTTCCTGTTTTCCGGAAATGACAAGATTTCCGTTCGGCAGGATTTGCGTGACGACCGCCGCCATCGTGACGTCGATTTTTTCGTTTCTGTCGATTGATCCGTCGCCCGTGATGCTGCGGCTGCTGGTGATGTTGAACAGGTTGGACACGTCGACGCCGTTGGGCAAAATTTTCCCTGCATATTTTTCCAGTCCCGCCAAAGCGCCGATGCTGGTGCTGTCTTTATCGTCGCCGCGTTTTTGTTCGGATTTGTTTTCCAGCAGGGCTTTGTCGGAGATGACGACCTGAACGGTCAAAATGTCGCCGACCTGGCTGGCGCGCTGGTCTTTGAAAAATCCTTTCGATCCCGGACGCCACAACGAATTGGCGTTGACGTAGGGCGTTTGCGGTTCGGGCATGGGCATGTCGACGGGGGCGTAGCCTTTTTCTTTTGTGGGGTTTTCGATTTTGGAAAATTCGGGGGCTTTGCCGACGTCTTTCAACCTGCTGAAATAGGCGCACCCCGACGCGTTCAGGACGACTGCCGCCAACATGACGGCGCGCAGAGCTGTTTTTACGGTTTTGTTCATTTCAAGCCTCCCTTGTCAGCTTTAAAATTTCACGTTATTCGGTTCGACAAAGACGGTTTCGGGTGCCGTAACCGTTCCTTCGACGATATTTTTGCTTTGCGCGTTCATCACGCGGACGGTGTCGCCCAAGCCGCCGTTTTCCAAAGCTTTTCCTTTGGTGCTGAGCATGATGCCGCCTTTGGAAAACGTCAGGGTGACGATTTTGCCTTTGGCAACCATGACCTGTGTCTGCACGTCGCCGGAATCGATCGCGTTTCCCGCGCGCACCCCGCGTTTGATTTCCTTGCCGATCAGGTCGTCGATTTGCGCGGGAGCGAAACGGCGGCGCGCCGAATCGGCGGAAACCGTTTTCAAGACGATGTCGTCGCGCGTCAGGATTTGTCCGGCTTTCAGGTCGCGCTTGGCGGTCGGAACTTCCAGCGTGTAGGCGGCTTTGCCCGCGAAATCAAAATCGCGCGGGGCGTCATCGCCGGCGAACAGGCGCAGAGTTGCCGAAAAAGTCTTGCGCCGTTCGTCGTATTGAGCCGAAACGGTTTCAAACCGCCATGTCGATTTCGCGGGAATCAAAACGGGCGGAACGTCCGAATGAATGCTTAATTCCGCGTTTGCGGGCAGTCCGCGCGTTTTTAATTCTTTTGCCAGCCAAGCGACGACGTCCGCTTTGGCTATTTCGTCGGCGGCGCGTTTGACGGACGCCGTCGTTTTATAATCCGCGGGCGTCCAGTCGACGCCGTTCTTTTTCGCGACCTGTTTCAGCCATTGGGCGGGCAGGATCGCCTCTTGTCCCAAAGCGGGGGCGGGCGCGACGGTTTGCGCGCTTTTTTTCGCGTCCAGTCCGGAAAACAGATCGCCCAGCCGGATTTTGTCGGCGGTAATCGTCGTTTCCCGTTTCAGCACGACGGGCAGCGCCTGCAAATCGTCGTCCGCCGCCGTTTCCGCGCTTGAAAGGGCAACGGGCGAAAGGACGAAAATCAAAACGGCAAGCAGGCTTTTCATGGCTTTAAACCCTTATGATTTCAGCTGATTGATCGTGGACAGCATCTGATCGGCGGTCGTGATGACTTTGGAATTCATTTCATAGGCGCGTTGAGCGGAAACCAGATCGGTGATTTCGGAAACCACGTTCACGTTCGAGTTTTCCAAATGTCCCTGCAAAATCTTGCCGAAGCCCAAAGCTCCCGGAACGTCCGTCGTCGGATTGCCGGACGCGGGCGTTTCGACGAACAGGTTGTCCCCGATCGCTTCCAGCCCCGATTCGTTCAAAAAGTTCGCGATTTCCAACTGACCGACGTTCGTCAGATCCGTTTGTCCGTCCTCTTTGACCCAGATTTCACCCGACGAGTTGATCGTGATGCCCGTCGCGTTTTCGGGAATGGTGATCCCCGGCTGAACCGTATAGCCGTCCGATGTGACCAGAACGCCGTCGGGACTGACCTGAAACGCGCCGTCGCGGGTGTAGCCCGTGCCGCGGTCGTTCGGCAGTTCGATCTGGAAATAGCCGTTGCCCTGAATCGCCAAATCCAGCGTGTTGTTCGTGTTCAAAACGGATCCGTGTTCCGAAACGCGGTAGACGGAAGACGTCTTGACGCCCAAACCCAGTTGAATGCCCGACGGAACAATCGTTCCCGAATCCGACGAATTGGCGCCGACGCGGCGCATGTCTTGGTACAAAAGGTCGTGAAATTCCGCCCGTCTGCGCGAATACGCGGTCGTGTTCATGTTCGCGATGTTGTTGGAAATGACTTCGACGTTTGTTTGTTGCGCCAGCATTCCCGTGGCGCCGATGTGAAGAGCTCTCATGACTTTGACTCCTTAACCTGAATAAACCTTAACCGCCCGATTTGGCGTAGACCTGCATCGCGTTTTGACGGCGCGTGTGTTCCGTGTCGATCATCATCTGAATGTTTTCGTACGCGCGCTGCAATTTGATCATTTCCGACATTTCAACGACGGCGTTGACGTTCGACGCTTCGATCATGCCTTGTTCGACATTCGGACGGACGGGGGTCGCCGTGTTGCCCGCGACGTTTCTGTACAGTCCGCCGTGCGTGGCGCGCAGTTTCTGCCGATCCGCGAATTCGACCGTCTGCAACGTTGCGACGACGCCGTTTTCCGTCACGATCGACCCGTCGCGGGTGACGTTGAATTCCGTTTCTTCGGGCGCGATGAAGATCGGATTGCCGCGGTCGTCCAAAACGGGGTCGTTTTCAGCCGTGACCAGCATGCCTTCGTCGTTCAGTTTGAATTGCCCGTCGCGGGTGTAGCGCACGCCTTCGGGCGTGTCGACGACAAAGTAGGCGGGACCGTGAATCGCCAGATCGAACGGATTGTCCGTCGCGGAAAACGCGCCTTCGGTAAAGTTGCGGACGATGCCGAAATCGTGGACGAACGACAGCTTGTCGTCCAGCAGGCTTTCGTCCGTTTTGCTTTTGGACAGATATTCCGTAAAGTAGGGTTGGACGCCTTTGTACCCCGTCGTGTTGACGTTCGCCAGATTGTTGGCGACCATGTCCAGCTGGTTCCACAATCCCATTTGGCGCGACAAAGCGATATATAGAGTGTTTTTCATGTCCTTTCCCCCTTTGTTGACGGAGCGGCAAAAAATTTCAAAAAATTATATGCACAAAACGTGCCAATTTTTGAAAATGGAGATTTTTCTTGAAAACGGACGGCGGGGAAATTATCTATCCCGTAGAAGGCTATAACCTGTTATTAACCAAAGCGGCGTATAACGGACACCATCACCGACAAGTTTTTAAAGGATTCAAAATGGCGGAAGAAATCGAAAATGAATCGGCGCGGGACGAAAACGACGAAGAAAAACGCCCCGCCGTCGCTCCGAAAAAGAAAGTGCTTCTCCTGTTGCTGCCGATTTTTTTGGTCGTCGGGTCGGTCGTCGGGCTGTATTTTTCGGGGATTGCCGATTCCATTTTGACCGTACCCGATCGGGAACAGGAAAAACAGGCGGAACCGGACGGCGGAAAAACGTCGGACACTTTATTCTACGATATTCCGGAAATTCTGGTGAACCTGTCCGCCAAAGCGGGGCAAAAGCCGATTTATTTTAAAATCAGGGTGGCGTTGGAAATGAATTCCGCCGAAGATATCGCTTTCGCCGAAAAAATGCTGCCGCGAATCGTCGACAGTCTGCAATTCTATCTGCGCGAAATGCGGTTGGAGGAATTGCAGGGATCGATCGGCACCTATCGTCTGAAAGAGGAAATAAACGGCAGGCTGAACCGTATTCTGGCTCCGGTCAAAGTCAATGACGTGTTGTTTAAGGAAATTTTGATTCAGTAAGGGGTGCTTATGGCGCAAGACGGGCAAAACAACCTGACGCGGGGGGCGCAAAACGATGTTTCGCAAAATGGCGAAAGCGTGTCCAATATCCTCAATCAGGACGAAATAGACAGCTTGCTGAACAACGGTTCGGAAAACGAGGAACACACAGGCGTGCAGGCGTTGCTGAACACGTCTACGGTTTCCTATGAACGTTTGCCGATGCTGGAAATCGTGTTCGACCGGCTGGTGCGGCTGATGTCGACGACGCTGCGCAACTTTACGCAGTTCAACATCGAAATCACGCTGGAAGGCATTGATACGATGCGTTTCGGCGATTATCTGGACACCGTCGCTCAGCCGTCCATGATGTCCGTGTTCAAAGCCGAAGAATGGGATAACTACGGCTTGATGACGATCGATTCGTCTTTGATTTACACGATGGTCGATGTTTTGCTGGGCGGTCGCCGCGGTACGGCGGCGATGCGGCTTGACGGGCGTCCGTTCACGGTCATTGAACGCAATTTGATCGAAAAAATGGTGCATCTGGTGCTGTCGGATTTGTCGGCGGCGTTTGATCCGTTGTCGCCCGTGACGTTCCGTTTCGACCGTTTGGAAACGAATCCGAAATTCGCCATGATTTCACGTCCGTCAAACGCGGCGGTCGTCGCAAAGTTTCGCATCGATATGGAAGACCGCGGCGGCAGAGTCGAATTGTTGTTGCCGTACGCGATGCTGGAACCCGTGCGCGAGTTGTTGCTGCAAGGGTTTATGGGCGAAAAATTCGGACGCGACAGCATTTGGGAAAACCATTTGGCGGAAGCGCTGTGGGTCAGCGAAATCGATTTGCTGGCGGTTTTGGATCGCCACATGACATCTTTGAAGCAGGTGCTGAATTGGAAAGTCGGCACGCGTTTGCTGTTGGACGCCACGCCCGATTCCGATGTCGAAATGGTTTGCGGCGACATTCCCATGTTTTACGGGCACATGGGGCGTAAAAACGATTTCATCGCCATTCAGATCGAAGACAAAATCAAACGGCAGAAGGATTAAACGCCATGTCCGTCGAACTTCTTATCAATATCGTCGTGATTTGTCTGCTGGTGCCGACAATCGTTTTCGCGATTATCTTGAACAAGCGGCTGGAGGTTCTGCGCAACAGCCGCGCCGATTTGGGACGGCTGATCGAAGCGTTCAACGACGCGACGACGCGCGCCGAATCGGGGATCCCCCGTTTAAAGCAGGCGGCTGACAGCGCGGGCGGTTTGTTGCGCGATCAAATTCAAAAAGCGCAGATCTTGCGCGACGATTTGGCTTTTATGGTTGAACGCGCGGACGCCGTCGCGCGCCGGCTGGAAAACGCGACGCGCGACGCGGCGGTATCCGTGCCCGACAAATCGCCGTTCAAATCCGCCGATGTCAAAATCGACGATTTGCCGTCTTTCGCGCCGCGCAAGCCGCAATCTAAGCGCGTTTTCGCCGATGAAGACCTGATTTCCTCCGCCGTTTCCGCGGCGCAAGACATTTTGCGCGATTCGGGTGAAACGAAAAAAACAAAAACATATCGGCGACCGTTGGCGGCGTCCGTCGACGATATCGGCGGCGATCGTTCCGAAGCCGAACGCGAAATGCTCAAAGCGTTGCAGTCGGGACGGTGAAAGGGTTGAAAATGGCGCAAACACACCTGAAATCCGCCGAATCGCGCAAAGCGAAAAACGGTAAAAAGAAATCTTCCGTTTTTCGGTTGTTGCCGCTGGTCATCTTTTTTTGCGCGCTGATGCTGTCGGTGCGCGTCGGGGTCGTTTGGCGCAATCTGGCGACTTTTGACGCCAAAACGCCCGCCGTCGCCGTCACGCCGGGTCAAGCCGCCGCCAAAACCGAACCGTCCGCGGCGCCGTCGGCGAAAGTCGCGTTTTTGATCGATGCCGCGTTCGCGCACGTCCAATTCCTCGCGCCGTTTTGCCAATTTTTGCAAAATTTCCAATTCGGATTGAGAAAAACCGCGCCCCGCGAGTCCCTTTTTATCGGACTTCCCTCTATTTCCGGACGCGGCGGCTTGCGAAGGGTTGAAAATGGCGCAAACACACCTGA
>OQVS01001294.1_pt1 | contig 17164 bp, 16 predicted proteins | sample 1691601 | NCBI WGS metagenome assembly OQVS01 (sample SAMN03418268, study PRJEB22391) | human gut metagenome | biome: human-gut; feature: organic feature; material: feces | host: Homo sapiens | place: Tanzania | collected 2013-01
AAGACTGACCGTCCAGATCGACGGCGATGCCGCCGCAAAGGTAATGGGCTGCCGGTGCCACTGGAATATAATCTTTGGTGATATCTATGCCGAGGCTCAAGCACTTCTGATAAATATTGGGGAAGTGATGGCGTGTCTCTTCGGGGTCTTTGTGCGTTACGTCAAGATATACATGGTCGTCGCCGTAGAGTTTCATTTCGCTGTCTATAGCGCGTGCAACAATGTCGCGCGGCGCCAGCGACAATCTCGGGTCATACTTCTGCATGAATTCGTCGCCACGTAGGTTGCGCAATACTGCACCATAGCCGCGCATGGCTTCGGTAATAAGGAACGATGGACGATCGCCCGGATGGAACAACGCCGTAGGATGGAACTGTATGAATTCCATATCTTTGACCGTTCCCTTGGCACGGTATACCATAGCTATACCATCGCCGGTGGCTACAAGCGGATTGGTTGTTGTCTGGTATACGGCGCCGACGCCGCCGGTAGCCATGACAGTTACGCGTGCAAGGAATTTTTCAACCTTGCCTGTCTCTTGGTCGAGTACATATGCTCCATAGCAAGTTATGTCAGGAGTTCGGCGTGTCACTATGCGTCCCAAATGGTGTTGGGTGATGATTTCTATGGCAAAATGATGCTCGTAGATGTCTATATTGGAGTTATGTCGCACTGCCTCTATAAGACCGCGTTGTATTTCGAATCCGGTGTTGTCGGCGTGATGCAGTATTCTGAATTCGCTATGTCCACCCTCGCGGTGCAAGTCAAAAGACCCGTCTTCGCGACGGTCAAAGTTCACACCCCAAGACAGCAGGTCTTTGATACCTTTGGGTGCTCCGGTGACCACGGCGCGTACTGCTGCCGGGTCGGAGAGCCAGTCTCCGGCTACCATAGTATCATGTATGTGTTTTTCGAAGTTGTCCACGGCAAGATTGGTCACCGAAGCGACCCCGCCTTGTGCCAATGCGGTGTTGGCCTCATCGAGAGTAGTCTTGCATATCAAAGCTACACGACCGTGCTCCGCCACTTTGAGGGCAAAACTCATGCCGGCTATACCGGAGCCTATGACCAAATAATCGTATTCCATATTATTATTTATTTTGCAAGAGGTGTGATTAGATAGTGTTTTATGTCTATTGTATGATTATTTTATTGGAATGTTTTTTATTTAACTACGACATTCACTATCTTGCCCGGCACTACTATAATTTTTACAATCTGCTTGCCTTCCAACCACTTGGTAGCAGCGGAATTGCTGAGTGCCAAACGCTCGACATCGGCGCGTTCGGTACCGGCAGCCACAGTAATAGTAAAGCGTGCCTTGCCGTTGAAGGATACGGCATACGTCTGTGTATCGGCTTTGAGATAGCGTTCCTCGGCTTGCGGCCATTGGGCATCGCAGATGGTGGTAGTGTTGCCAAGGGCATGCCACAATTCTTCGGCAATATGCGGCGCAAATGGTGTAAGCAGCACCAAAAGCGATTGCAATACCTGTCGGCTGCGGCAGCGATGCGAGGTAAGTTCGTTTACACATATCATAAAGGCGGCCACCGAGGTATTGAACGAGAAATTGTCAATGTCGGCCGTAACCTTGGCTATAAGACGATGGAGACTGCGCAGGTCTTCTTCGGAAGCGGCGCTGTCATCCGGCAAAAATTCTTCTCCTTTGTAGAAGAGAGCCCACAATTTTTTGAGAAATCTATTTACACCGTCTATACCGTTAGTATCCCACGGCTTGGACTGCTCCAAAGGACCGAGGAACATCTCGTAGAGACGCAGGGTGTCTGCACCGTAAGTGGCTACTATATCATCGGGATTGACAACGTTGAACATCGATTTGGACATCTTTTCTACTGCATATCCGCATATATAGCGGCCGTCATCCTCGAGGACGAATTGAGCATCGTTGTATTCGGGACGCCATTTACGGAAGGCTTCCGTGTCGAGTACATCGTTCTTTACTATATTGACGTCCACATGTATAGGCGTTACATCGTAGTCTTTCTTCTTGCCTGCACTCACAAAGGTATTAGTATCCTTGATGCGGTATACGAAGTTCGAACGCCCTTGTATCATGCCTTGGTTTATGAGTTTTTTGAAAGGTTCTTCCTCTACTACTATTCCGAGGTCATAAAGGAACTTATTCCAAAAGCGACTGTAAATCAAGTGTCCCGTGGCATGTTCGGTGCCTCCTATATATAGGTCGACATTGCGCCAGTACTCGTCAGCCTCTTTGGATACAAGTGCATCGTGATTGCGCGGATCCATGTATCGCAGATAGTAAGCCGAACTGCCGGCAAATCCCGGCATAGTGTTCAGTTCCAAGGGATAGCCATCGGCAGTTTTCCAGTTCTTGGCACGTCCCAATGGCGGCTCTCCTTTTTCTGTGGGCAAATATGCATCTATTTCAGGCAACAACAGCGGCAGGTCCTTGTCATCGAGCATACAAGGTATACCTTCCTTGTAGTATACGGGGAAAGGTTCGCCCCAATAGCGCTGACGCGAGAATATGGCATCACGCAGACGATAGTTAACCTTAACACGGCCTATGCCTTTTTCCTTTATAAATTTTTTTGTTGCGGCGATAGCTTCCTTGACGGTAAGTCCGTTGAGATTAAGTTCGGGGCCTTCGCTGTTCATCATGATGCCTTCTTTGGCATCGAAAGACTGCTCGGATACATCGGCACCTTCTATAAGCGGAATTATAGGAAGATCGAAATGCCGGGCAAAGGCGTAGTCACGACTGTCATGTGCAGGCACTGCCATGATGGCGCCTGTACCGTATCCGGCAAGTACATAGTCGCTTACCCAAATAGGTATCTTTTTACCGGTAAGAGGATTGACGGCATATGCGCCGGTGAATACACCGCTGACATGCTTGTCCATGAGTCGCTCGCGTTCGGTGCGACGCTTGGTAGCGGCTATGTAGGATGTCACGGCTTCGCGCTGTTCGGCGGTGGTGACTTTGTCCACATATTCGCTTTCGGGAGCAAGCACCATAAAAGTAACACCAAAAACCGTATCGGCACGAGTGGTGAATATTTCGAGATCTATATCTTCTCTTCCATCGATGGAAAAATGCATTTCTGCGCCTTCGCTACGACCTATCCAGTTGCGCTGTGTTTCTTTGAGAGAGTCGGTCCAATCGATGGTGTCAAGTCCCTTAAGCAGGCGTTCGGCATATGCACTCACACGCAAACACCATTGGTACATCACTTTTTGCTCTACCGGGTAACCGCCGCGGAGCGATACGCCTTCGGATACTTCGTCATTGGCCAGTACCGTTCCCAATTTGGGACACCAATTGACCATGGTGTTGCCGAGATATGCTATACGATAGTTCATCAACACGTCAGACTGCTGCTTGGCATCCATAGACTTCCATTCGTCGGCGGAGAAAGTAAGTACCTGCGAAGAGGCTGCCGGAGTGTCGGCATTGGCACCTTCCTTTTCGAAACGTGCCACAAGTTCGGTGATGGGCATGGCTTTGCAAGCCTGAGTGTCATAGTAGCTCAGGAACATGCGCTTAAAAGTCCATTGAGTCCATTTGTAATACTCGGGGTCACATGTACGTATTTCGCGCGACCAGTCGTAGCAAAATCCTATCTTGTCCAGTTGTTCGCGATAGCGTGCTATATTGGTTTGAGTAGTCACCTCAGGATGTTGTCCGGTCTGTATTGCATACTGCTCGGCAGGTAGTCCGTATGCATCATATCCCATGGGATGTAGTACATTAAAGCCTTTGAGCCTTTTGTAGCGGCTTACAATATCCGAGGCAATATATCCTAAGGGATGTCCAACGTGCAAACCTGCTCCCGAGGGGTAGGGGAACATGTCAAGTACATAGTATTTGGGTCGTTTGGTGTCTATGTCTACGCGGTATGTATTGTTGTCACGCCAATACTTTTGCCAGCGGGCTTCGATGTCGCGATGATTATATTCCATTATATATAGTGTGTATTTTTTTATTATGTATATTTCACGAAAGTTCGAGCATCCTCTTTATTGGAACGATGGCACGGCGAGCTGTCTCGGCATCCACCTTGACTACCGGAGCCATGTCGCGCAACGAGTTGCGTATTTTTTCAAGGTTTATATGTTTCATAAACGAACATTCGTTGCATCCACATCCAAGTTCGTCCGGAGGCGCCGGTATGAAAAATTTTTCCGGACAGCTTTTGTGCATCTGATGTAGTATGCCACTTTCGGTGGCTACGATGAAGGTATCAGCATCGCTTTGTTGTGCGTATTTGAGCAAAGCCGCCGTAGATCCTACATGGTCGGCAAGCACAAGCACCGCTTTGGGGCATTCGGGATGAGCCAGCACCGGGGCTCCGGGGTATTGTTTTTTGAGTTCTATGATACCTTGAACGCTGAAACGTGCATGCACATGGCAGGCGCCTTCCCATAGTACCATATCGCGTCCGGTGACGCTGTTGATATAACTTCCAAGATTGCGATCCGGACCGAAGATGATGGGAGTATCTTTGGGCAGGCTTTCTACAATCTTGCGTGCATTCGAACTGGTGACCAAAATATCACTGAGAGCCTTAACGGCTGCCGAGGTGTTGACATACGATATGACCGTATGTCCGGGATGATCCTTGATAAAAGCCTCAAAGCGATCGGCCGGACACGAATCGGCCAAAGAACATCCGGCCGTAGGGTCGGGAATAATCACAGTCTTCTCCGGACACAGGATGGCGGCAGTTTCGGCCATGAAATGGACACCGCACAGCACTATCACTTTTTGAGGCAGTTTGGTGGCCTGCTGAGCCAGTGCCAAAGAATCTCCTATGAAGTCGGCGATGTCCTGCACTTCGGGCTGCTGGTAATAGTGCGCCATGATGACAGCACCGCTTTCCTTCTTGAGGCGCTGTATATCTTCTTTGAGTGCTTCGACGGACTGTCGTCCGGAGTTTTCAACATCCATATTTTATTATAAGGTTTAATGAAAAAAATTTTTTAAAAATTTCTATAAGAACAATAATGGGTGTAGATAACGATTATAACTTTTTCACTGAAAATTTGGAAAATACGTTATCAACATCTTGTTGTATATTGTCCTTCGGGGTTATAAACACCCGGTTTTGCTTATCCACAACAAGATACAAACTTTATAAACATGGTGTGGATAACGTGCAAAGTTAATAACTTTTCGGCAGTATTAGGATCTCGTAAGTTGAAAAGATGGTAGAAAATGGTAGAAAGAGTATACGATAACTTATTATTTAATTTTTTTGGTGCTTTTATATTTTCTCCTTATATGTTCAAGTCTACGATATTTCCAAATATAGTTTTCAATAGTTTCTTATCAGTTATAGACATACTTATTGACACTATATGTAGAGTATAGGAGTTCTTATAAAAAAAGAAAAGGAGCATACCGACCGCTCCTTTTCTTTTTTTCTTACTTTATTTTTGTGCGTAGAAAGCCTTGAATGCGCGGATGATCATTTCGTGGTCGCGTAGCGAGGCGGTTTCTCTCGCCGAATGCATAGCCCAGACGGCGGCACCCATATCGACACCGCGTAGCGGTATCTGCGAGGTGAGGATGTTGCCCAGAGTCGAACCTCCGGCAACGTCACTGTGATTGACGAAATACTGTACCGGTACTCCGGCATCCTTGCATATAGATGCAAATACGGCGGCACTGTCTGCATCGGTCATGTATTTGCAATTGGCGTTGATTTTGATGACCGGGCCGCCACCGAGCAACGGATGGTTGGTGGGATCGTATTTGTCCATATAGTTAGGATGTGCGCCGTGGGCGTTGTCGGCGCTGACCATAAAGGAGTCGGCGACACTGCGCAGGTATTTTTCTTCGGAAGCTTCGGCTGCGGCATATATTCGTCGTAGTACGTAATCCAGTATAGGCGATCCGGCGCCTTGCTTGGTTCCGGAACCGGTTTCTTCGTTATCGAAGATGGCCATGACCTTGAGTGTGCCGTCGGACGAAGGCTGTGTATCGGCGATGGCGGCAGTGGCTGCATGTACCATGCTCAAGTCGTCTATGCGTCCCGAGGTGATATAGTCTTCATAAGCGCCTACGGTGCAGGCTTTGGTGGTGTCGTATAGCGATATATCGTAATCGAGAATATCTTCGGCTTTGACTTCGAGCTCGGCCGCAATCTGTCGGCACAACCATCCTTCGGGTTTTTCATCTTCGGGAAGCGTACCTACTACAGGGAGCATGTCGCGTTGGCGGGATAGGGGGTTGCCCTCGTTGACGGCGCGATTGAAGTGTATTGCCAGGTGTGGGATGGTGAGCATGGGGCGGTCGAAACGCACCAGACGTGTGACAGGGTGCATGGCATCATCGCCGCGCAGTATCACGCGTCCCGCCAAGGAAAGCGGGCGGTCAAACCAGGTGTACAATATAGGGCCGCCATAGACTTCGGTATTGAGGCGCAGCATACGACCTTCGCCAAGCATCTCGCATTTGGGTTTGACACGAAATCCGGGAGAGTCGCTGTGGGCGCTGATGATGTGGAAGCGGTCGGGGGCGTGGAGTTTTTTGTCGCCGCTGTCCGGTACAATGAATGCAATGACGGCGGTGCCGTTTTGCAGCGTATAGTATTTGCCTCCGGGAACGAGATCCCATTGCTTGCGTGCATCCAAAAATTGGAAGCCTTCGTAATATAATTGGTGGCATATAGTGTCAATGGCCCAGAAATTGACCACTGAGGCATCAAGAAATTCTTTGAGTGAAAGCATGGCGTTTTTTCTATGAGTTTTGGATGTATTGTATTATCGTATTGTCCATATCAATTGACGATGATGCTTATTTATGGTGTGTGTCAGCAGGCACGCAGGGCGTTGAGCGCACGCAGGACGTTGCATAATATTCCGCTCCAATACTGGATGAAGTCGGCACGCAGAGCCTCGGTGGCTGCATCGACCACCCGGTCGGTGGCATCGTCGCGTATGGTTTGCAAGTAGTTGTAGGTGCTTTGGAAGATGTCGCAGAGACCTTCGGCAATACTTGCGGCAATAGGCGTATCGGAGTATTTCATATCTTGATGGAATACTTCAAGATAGGTGTCATCGGCGCCCAGCAGTTGTTCGATGGCGCTGCGTAGTGCTTCATAAGAGTCTTCGTCGAGCACATCGGCAATATATGCGTCGGTGTCGTCTATGCTTTCGGGAATGTCATTGGCGGCAATGTATATGCGCGGTAGCAGTCGCAACATAGTGCTTACGAAGGTATCGCGTGCCGATGTATCATCATCGCCGGCGAGTTGGCCCGAAGCTACGGATTGTATGGCTTGGCAATATTCGTTACACAGCGCCATTACGGCTAATGTATTATTAGAAAGTGGCATTGTCAGTTTTTGTAGAGTTTGTTTAGGATGATATACTCGTAGACTTCTTTGGGTACAAAGGCACGCATGTCGCGTCCGTCGGCAATGCCTTGACGTATCATTGTGCTTGATATTTCGAATATGGGCGCATGAACCTGACGCATACGCTCGTGCATCTTATCCTCGGTGATTTCGTAGCCATAGCGCGGATATACCAAGACGCCGAATTCGGAGAGTATTTTGTCGTGGTCGCGCCACCGGTCAAAGATGAGCCAGTTGTCGCTGCCTATAATAAGTTTGAAATTCTTGTCCGGGTAAGTGACGGCCAGTTTGCGCAGTGTGTCTATGGTGTAGGAGGGGCGAGGCATTGACAACTCTATATCGCAAGGCTCTACTCCGTCGATGTCGTGTGCGGCTTTTTCGAGCATCTCCATGCGCAGTGCATCAGGCAGGATATCCGATCCTTGTTTCAGTGGGTTGAGTGGTGACAGCACCAACCATACTCGGTCCACATATTTCCATTGAACCATATATGAAGCCAGAGCAATATGCCCTATGTGCACGGGACTGAAAGTTCCGCCGAGTATGCCGATGGTTTCTTTCATATGCGTGTGTCGGAGAAGTTTCGTGTTCCTGTTGTTTATATATGGGCTTTCGGACGGGCTGAAGGACGGATTTATTTTTCCAGAAAAGAAATGATGGCTTGGCGTGTCTCGGCTATGGCTGTATCGAGGTTATCGTTGGTGATGCGCATGTCGCATTGTCCGGCAAAGGATATTTCGTATTCGGCCTTAGCCACGCGCTGATTAATGGCTTCTGGGTCGTCGGTGCCGCGTGTTTCGAGACGCCGGCGCAAGGTGTCTATGTCCGGCGGCAGAATGAATATGGTGAGAGCAAGGTTGCCGAAATGGCGCTTGACATTGAGAGCGCCTTTTATGTCTATGTCAAGTATGATGTTATCGCCGGCGTTTATGGCGTTTTCGACTTCCGAAGTCAAGGTGCCGTAGTATCGTCCGGGATATACTTCTTCCCATTCGATAAATCGGTTTTCGGCTATGGCGTTACGGAAATCGTCGGTGGACATAAAATGATAATGCACGCCGTCGACTTCGCCGTCACGAGGCGAGCGGTTGGTGGCGCTGACACTGAAGCGCATGTCTATGTCGCCCGCATCAAGTATGGCGTTGATAATTGTGGACTTGCCACAGCCGCTGGGAGCGCTGATGACAATAATCTTGCCTTGTTTCATAATTGGTGGTATGTAGGGTTACATTACATTGAGTACCTGCTCCTTGATTTGTTCGAGGAGGTCTTTCATCATCACGACTATGCGTTGCATTTCGGCATGATTGGACTTGGATCCGAGAGTGTTGATTTCGCGTCCCATTTCCTGGGCGATAAATCCGAGTTTTTTGCCTTGTCCGGGGTCTTGTTCCATGGTTTCCAAGAAGTAAGCCAGATGTTGTGTGAGACGTTGGCGCTCCTCGTTGACATCGAGTTTCTCTATGTAGAAAATCATTTCCTGTTCCAGTCGTCCCTTGTCGTATTCGATGACTGGGATGCTTTGGAGCGCCTCGGCCAAGCGTGTGCGTATGCGCTGTATGCGCTCGGCCTCGTATTGGGGAGTTTGCGCCAGCAATTCTGAAATGTGCTGTATGCGCACTGCAAAGAATTCTTCCAGCTTTCGACCTTCGGCGCGACGGTAGTCCAGCAGCGCATCGGCGGCCAGTGTGGTGACTTCGCGCAATGCGCAAGCGACAGCCTCATCGTCCACGCTTTCTTCCTCGTTGGCCTGCATCACGTCCGGGAAGCGTAGCAATACGCTGTACCAATCCTCCGGTTCGGGTATGCCCAAGGCCACGGCGGCCTCGGATACCTGTGTGCGATATGCAGCCAGATTGTCCACATTGAGGTGGCAAGATACCGCTGCCGCCGTATTCTCAACAGTGATGGCAAAGTCGGCCTTGCCGCGTTGCAGCTTGGAGGCCAGAATGTTGCGCATATCTATCTCGTGGGCGCGTAGGGATGAAGGAATGCGTGTACTGAGGTCGAATTGCTTCGAGTTGAGAGACTTTACTTCGGCGGTAATTGTCCGTCCCGGTATGACTACGGTGGCTTTTCCGAAGCCGGTCATGGATAATAGCATGTGTATTAGTTTTTTATGTTGTACGTACATGCGCGGCAGTGTGGTTGTCTGTATATCCCGAACTGCTGCGACATCGCAAATTTAGTCATATTTTCCCTAAATGGCAAAATCCCCTGCGGTTGCGTTCTTCGGGGTTGCGGTTTTATATTTTAGAAAAAAAAGAGTGAAAATGTGGTAGATAGAAAAATAATGCGTAATTTTACGGCCGAAAATGATCCGCAAGGATTCTTTTGAATACTATATCATACTACTTACTTTTTACTTACTTTTTACTTACTTGTTTTTATGAAACACAGCTACCGTATTTTCGCGATGGCAGCCGTTGTATCTGCTGCAGTCGCCACTGCCTCGGCACAAAGCTCGGTATATATTACCGGCAACGTGCCCGGACTGACCGCTACTTGGACTCCCGAGGAATCGGCAACGCTCACCTACGCCGACGGCGTATACACCTATGACATGACCGGCGCCAAGCAGGGTCAGATGTTCAAACTATCTACCGCCAAAGGCGACTGGTCCACCTTCAATGCCGCTGCCTTCGGCATGGCCGATGATAATGGTAACTACACTCTGCCACTGAACACCGCCGTGACTTGGACGGAAGGCAAGTGCGGAAACATGGTGGTGCCTGCTACAGGCGACTTCAAACTGGTTGTAAACATGGATGCCAAGACCCTTGAGTTGCAAGGAGAAGGCACGTACACCGATGTTTTTGAGATTTATATACTCGGCGAAGCCACGGGATGGGCGGCAAAAGACGCCTACAAATTTAACTTTGTCGAGAAAAACGCTTCCGGCGAAAACGTCTACGAGCTGACGCTGCCCGAAGGACTGCTCGGCGAATTTAAGGTTGCCAAACCTCTATAGCTCAGTACCCCACACTCAACTTCGATGAAGTCACTTTGTGCGACTTAGACACAATAGCGCCAGCCGCGGCGCTTCACCAGGGTGACTCCGGCGTTGAAACGGCGATTGGAGCTGAAGAATTGCAGCCCCACTTGATAAAGTCCGCAGTAATCGAGGATGTCGCGGTTGTTTTCGCCGTCAATGATTGGTATCCATGCTTTGCCGTGTACCATAAGCATGGGGTCTATCATCACGTTGGCGCCTAAGGATATTTTGTTCCACGAGCGCGAGGCGTCGCCATCGCGGCCGTTGCTTTCGTGTTCGAGCATCAGCGTCACTTTGCCTATGTAGCGGTTCTTGACAAACAGCGGCTTGGTAAGTCCGATACCGGGATTGAAGTTGAGGTCGGTCATGGGCAGCGACTTCTCCAGGACGTTCCAGAAAACTTTCTGCGTATAAAACAGGTACAGATAAGTGCCTAATGGTAATGTGGAACGTGTCAGTCGTTGCGAAATCGAAATTTGGAACTTGACATTGGTGTTTTCGTTGGTAGGGCGACTACCTATAGCCGGGCCGAAGATAAAATAATTGTCTTTGTACAGCCCGAAATACGGGCGGTTGTCAAAGGCGCGACGCATCGAGTCTGCATCGATGCGCTGCTCCGTTGTGGATACAATCTGCGCACGCGCATCTTCTGGTATGGCTACGCATAACGTCGCCATCATCAGACACATAAGGCAGCGTAATACTGCCGAAGAATATGTGGAGCGTTTGTCCTGCATGTTTAATTTATGTGATGCCTCCGTCTTAGGGTGTATTCACTCCGCAAAATTACGAATAAATCCGCGAGTGAAACAGATGTATCCGTTGCTTTTGTAGTCCAAAAGGCACAATTATTGGAAAATACGGCGCATAGGCGCGTGTCGGCGTAGCTTTGAGCCGTTTTTCGGACCAATAGCGGCGTCGGGCGATGTCAGCGTCTAATGTTCAGCGACATACAGTGCATAGGCAAACCGAAAGGCTGCCCGAATGTTTACTAAAGATGAAAAAAACACTAAGCAAACATAAATAATATATAAAATTCGCGTAAATTTGCAGTCGGAAAGTACGCGTCTCTTCCCGTGGCACTTAACCATTGCCGAGGTTGGCAACGACGACCACGGTCAATAGAACGAAAGTACGAACTTACTCCAATATCCACCTAACCAGCGACATGGACTACGGATTTTTTGATTTTTTGGGCCTACTCGGATCGGTATGCCTATTTCTGTATGGTATGAAGGTGATGAGCGAAGGCCTGCAAAAAGCCGCGGGCGACCGCTTGCGCCACATACTGTCGGCAATGACACGTAACCGCTTCAAAGGCGTGGTTACCGGTTTCACCATCACGGCATTGATTCAAAGCTCATCGGCATCGACAGTGATGGTTGTCAGCTTCGTCAACGCCGGACTGATGTCCTTGGCCCAATCTATGGCCGTAATCATGGGTGCCAACGTGGGTACCACCTTCACGGCATGGATTATCGCTCTCTTCGGCTTCAAGGTAGACATCTCGGCCGTGACCATGCCGATACTGGCCGTGGCTGTGCCGATGCTTTTTATGCGAGGCAGCCGCACCAAGAGCCTTGGTGAATTCCTTGTCGGTTTCTCGCTGCTGTTCCTTGGTCTGAATATTATCAACGACTACGTCCCCGACCTGCAGTCCAACCCCGAGGTGTTCGAGTCGCTCTCGTACTACACCAATATGGGCTTTTTGTCGCTGTTACTATTTGTACTGGTGGGCATGGTGCTGACCTGCGTCATACAGTCATCGGCGGCTACTTTTGCCATCACGTTGATTATGTGCAGCAAAGGATGGATTGAGTATCCGCTGGCCTGCGGACTTGTACTGGGTGCCGCCCTCGGTACGGCTATCACCCCGGTACTGGCATCGTTGAGCGGCAATATTGCCGCCAAACGCACGGCCGCCGGGCATGTGCTGTTTAATGTCCTGGGTATGACATGGCTTTTGGCTGTGTTTCATCCCTTTGTCAATATGTCTGCGCACCTGACCGAATGGCTCGGGCTGGGTGACCCTACCGAATTGTACAGATACACCACCGAGCTCAAGGCCACCGACCCGGCAATGTACAACCAAGTTATGGCTAATGCCGCGCCTTCTGCGCCCGATGCGGTCATTGCGCACCACCACAATATGATTACACAGCTGCAGGTGGCCATGTCATTCGGATTGTCCGTGTTCTATACGACATACAAGCTCATCAATGTTTCCATAATGATATGGTTCACGAAATTGTATGTGCGCATAGTCGAATGGCTGCTCCCGTCGCGACACAAGGAAGACGAAGAATTCTCCCTCAAGTTTATATCCGGCGGTTTGCTCAACGCCACCGAGCTTAATATCACTCAGGCCGAAAAAGAAATCGGAGTATATGCCGAGCGCGTCGGCCGCATGATAAAGATGGCACAAGACCTTGTGCACACCAAGAGCAACAGCGTAGATTTCAACAAGTTGCTGTCGCGTCTCGAAAAATATGAGGACATCTCCGACCGCATGGAAATCGAAATAGCCAAGTACCTAAACCATTGCGCCGAAGGACGCTTGTCCAACGACTCGAAGCTGCGCCTGACATCTATGCTCGGGGTCATCAGCGAAATCGAGTCTATAGCTGACTGCTGTTACGGACTGGGCAAAATCATGACGCGTAAAGCCCAAAGCAACGTCGAGTTCAACGAAAACATTTTGGCCAACATCGACATGATGTTTGGCTATGTTTCCGAGGCCATGACGATGATGAATGGTCTGATCGCTAACATCCAAAACCCCGAAGAACGCAAAATCATCGCCAGCTACAACAAGGAACGTGAAATCAACAATATGCGCAACCAGTTGCGTAGCGAGAACGTCACCAATGTCAACAGCGGCGTATATCAGTATCAAGAAGGCATATACTATATGGACATCATCGGAACGCTCGAAAAGACCGGCGACTATATCATCAATGTCGTCGATGCCGTCAAGGAGCAATACCGTCACCGCTACCGCAACTCCTAATCGCGCGGGAGGACGACTCCGAAGTCTCCTATAAGGACGTACACTGTCGCATAAGAAAAATAGGCGGGTCTGCACTTTTACGATGCAGACTCGCTTTCATCCATAACCGGGGAGAATTAAATCAGCTCGGTACCGGTTTTCCTAATTCTATTCGTCATCGTCGTCATCGCGACTGTTGTAGTTTTCTTTGGACACGAGTTCGAAGAAACCGCTGATTTCCTGCTGATCAAGCGCCTGACGGACGTTGAAACGTTTTACCTGGTCTTCATATCCTTTTTTGCAGACCTTGATTTCGATGGTGACATCACGCGAATTGGCGTAAGTCAAGCCGTTGATGTTGAAGCTGCGTGTTTCCTCGATAGGTGTGGTTGTCATATATGTCTCATTGGTGTTCTTGACTTCGGCGGGAACGCTCGAAATCACACGCCAGAAGACACGTGCGCCGCGCGGATCCGAGTCGAAGTACCAGCGAATGATGGTTTTCTCGATGTCGGTTTTGCCGGCGTTGTTGCGGTCGACACGTTGACGCTCCTGATTGGCCGTCAATGTCGTTTCCGAAGGTGCGGGTGCGGGCGCCGGTGCGGGCGCGGGTTGTGTTTTGGGTTTGGGTGTGGCCTCGGGTTTCTTGCGAAGTTCGCCATAGACTACGGCGTTGTTCTCGAGCTGCTTCTTTGAGAATACGACGACTACGGTCTTGGACTCATAGCCTTTTTTGACGAACTGGAACATCAGGGTCTTGTCCGCCATTTTCTTCTTGAGGGTGATAAATGCGGGAGTCGTAGGGCTGACGAGTTCGCCGTTGAGGTATACGGCAGCGCCGTCAGGATCGCAGGCCAGAGCCACTTGGTAGTCCTTGGCTGTGGCGGTCATAGTCGTTGCCGCGACAAGCATACATGCCGCGACAAGACGTTTTATTAGTCCTTTCATAACTGTTGGAAGTATTTGATTGATGTTAAAGTGGTTGGTTACTTTTTCTTAGAGGATTTGGAGGAAGATGAGGTGGCGTTTCGGGAATTTCGGTAGTTCTTTACGACTTTGGGCACGAGTTCGAAGAAGCTGCTGATTTCCTGCTGGTCGAGGGCCATGCGCACGTTATAGCGCTTGACTTGCGTTTCATAGCCACGTTTTTCGATTTTGACTTCGATGGTGACAACGTCACCATCGAAGTCAAAATCGAAAAACGTGGCGGAGGGCTGTGGCTGAGGTTGAGGTTCAACGGCGACGACCGGTTCGGGTTGTGCCGGAGCGTTTGCGTCTTTTTCCAGCGTGACGTCATATACATCTTTGTCATATACCATCATCTGGCCGGTAGCGGCATCAATGGCAATAGGGATTATACCCAAAAGTATGTTCCACCAAAAACGTCCTCGAATCTTGGTGTCAAGCATGAAATTTTGCGAGGTGTAACCTTCTCTGGATGCTTCTACGCGCTTTCCTTTGAGTTGTTTCTTTAGATTGACCGTTGCAAATCCGTTGTCTCCGACAAAGCCTAACGGTACATTTTTGTCGGCGTCTTTCAGCTGCGTACCCGGTACGCCTTTGAAGGAGATTTCCTGGGTGCTCTTCGTTGTGAGGGTCGCGCAGGATGAAGACAGCAGCAGTACGCCTGCAGCTGCGAATGATAAAATGATTTTGTTTCTCATGCAGAGTAATTTGTTGTGTGCCGTTGTTGCCCGGGACGGCATTTACACAAAAAAACGTGGGCAACTTTGCCACGTCTTTGGTTGAGGGTCCTGAGAAAACCTTGAGATGCAGATGGGGCAATAGTAACCCACGTATATAATACGTGAGAAACTATCTTGCTCATACTCGCATCTCTTGTGGAAAATTTCTCAGGTTTTCAACCAAGAGCGAAAAGCAAAACGTTTATGTTTTATATTCTAATAAGGTCTACCTCTGTAGATACCGCAAATTTACTGCATTTTATCCAAGCGTACAAATATTGCGCATCTTTTTTCGGCTTTTTGATTTTTTGGGGGTTGCTTTCAATCGCCTGACCCTTCGGGTTGTGCGTGTACCTTTTATGCATCGGCTCGGTCTTTGGTAGTGTTAAAAAACGCCAAAAAAGGATGTCGCGGCAAACTTTGTATCCGTGTTTGGTTGTTACAATAGTACAATATCGGATAACGGACTCCGATGCGACAAAATGACTAAGTAACATCATCAAATCATGGCACATACAGACACACAGCACGACAACAGGCTTATAATGGTGCAGCCCGAACTTCCTTATGCTCCGGACAGCCTTGCCCCGGCCATTTCGGCGCGTACCATTCAATATCATTGGGATATACATACTCGTACATACATAGACAACCTTAACCGCTTGGTTGCAGCTTCGGACATTGCTTGGACCTCCGTCGAGGACATTATTCGAACCGCTGACCCGGGGCCGCTGTACAACAATGCCGCTCAGACATGGAATCATATCTTCTATTTCTTCGGTCTGTCGCCAGCCGGTGGCGGAGAGCCTACGGGCGACCTTGCCAAGGCTATAGCTCGCGATTTCGGGAGTTTCGAAAGGTTTTATGACGCCTTTGTGGACGCCGGCACGGCTGTGTTCGGTTCGGGATGGGTATGGCTGACGACCGATAACTCGCGGCGTCTGGCTATCCATGCCGGATCCAACGCCTACAATCCTTTGCGTGAGGATTTGGTGCCGCTGCTGGTCGCCGATGTTTGGGAACACGCCTATTATCTTGATTATCAAAACCGCCGCGCCGAAGCACTACGACGACTGGCCGATATAATTGATTGGACTACAATCGAAAAGCGCTATGCGCGACTCGATGCCATACAATCTTAAAATTCTGACAATTACAACGCAATAAGTCTCATATAATCAACAGAATAGGTCTCTTAGGGTTAAGCATAATAGACAAGAAAGCACAATAAGCATAATGTGATGAATGAAGAGAGCGGCAGCCGTGAGGCCCCCGCTCTTTTTGGGGCTAATGACCTGTCGGCTCGCTTATGGTAAAAAACAAGACATGGGCGGCAGAGCTTGTATCATCCGTCGCTTGGCGTCCTCATCGGACGCTGCTGAGCTCTCGTGTGAGGTTGTCTACGAGGCGTCTATTCCTTGATGCCGTAGGCGAGGTCTCCGGCATCACCCAGTCCGGGCACTATATAGCTGTGTTCGTTGATGTTGTCGTCCACAGCACCCAGCCATACGGTGGTGCGGTCGTTGGGGAAATTGCTCTTGATGTATTCCACGGCCTGTACCGAGGCAATGACCGAAGCTACGTGTATTTTGGCGGGCATGCCTTTGGTTATCAAAGCACGATAACTCAGATCCATGGATGCTCCGGTGGCCAGCATCGGGTCGCATATTATAAGCGTCTTGCCTTCGAGGCGCGGCGAGGCAAGGTACTCGATGCACACATCGAAATTTTCTTTTTCTTTGTACTTGCGGTATGCTGATACAAAGGCGTTTTCGGCTCCGTCAAAGAAGTTTAGAAACCCTTGGTGGAACGGCACGCCGGCACGGAAGATGGTGGCCAGCACTACTTGCTCGTCCGGAACCATACATACCGATTTGCCTAACGGTGTGGTGACATCCAAAGCCTTGTAGCGCAACGTCTTGCTGATTTCGTAAGCCATGATTTCGCCCACGCGCTCGAGGTTGCGGCGAAAGCGCAGCGGGTCTTTTTGTATCTCTACGTCACGCATTTGCGACAGGTATACTCCTACCAGGGAGTTCTGTGCGCCGAAGTCTATAATTTCCATATCCAAATCTTTTGGGTTTGTTTGGAACACAAATTTACGCATATTCCCCGAAAAACAATGCTCTAATCAAAAATTATTTTGTCG
>OQVS01001295.1_pt1 | contig 17163 bp, 10 predicted proteins | sample 1691601 | NCBI WGS metagenome assembly OQVS01 (sample SAMN03418268, study PRJEB22391) | human gut metagenome | biome: human-gut; feature: organic feature; material: feces | host: Homo sapiens | place: Tanzania | collected 2013-01
TTGACCGCCGGGTGCCCGGGAAATGGAGAAGAACGGCACATTGGACTCACCGGCCACTGCCTTAGCCAGCATGGTCTTGCCGGTGCCCGGAGGGCCGACCAGCAGAATGCCCTTGGGCATAGACGCACCGATCTCTTCATACTGCTTGGGGTCGTGCAGATAGTTGACGATCTCCTGCAAATTCTCCTTGGCTTCGTCCTCACCGGCCACATCCGCGAACCGGATGCCGTGGGTGGACTGCACATACACCTTGGCGTTGGACTTGCCCGCACCGCCGAACATCATGGCACCGGGGCCGCCCCCTGCCTTTTCCATCAACTTCTTATTCATTTGGTTGCCGATGAACGAGAACAGCAGGATGGGCAAAACGAACCAGACCAGGAAACTCAGCACTGGCGAGCCCTGCTCCACAATTTCGCTGGAGAAGGTGGCTCCAGCCTCGTACAGGCGCTGGGTCAGGCCCGGGTCGTTCATCAGACCGGTCTTGTAGACCTGTTTTTCCTCTTTGTCGGTAAAGATGATCTGATTGGATTCAATGTCCACCCGGCCGATGTTCTGTTCTTCGGTCATGGTCATAAAGGTGCCGTAGTCCACTTCCTTGACCTGACGCTCTGTGAGCCAGGGCACAAAGACAAAGTTGAGGACCAACAGCACCACCAGCACGATGGCGTAGTAAATGGCCAAGGGCTTTTTGGAAGGCTTGACCTCTTTCATGGGGATTCCTCCTTATAAGAATGGGCCTGCTGATGCAGCAGAGCCCGGATGTCGGCATCAGTATAGCACACCCCGGCACAAGGGGACAGCGGTTTGAGGCCATGTTTCCAAAAACTTCGCAGTTTCTTAACAAAGAAAGCCCGGCATCTCCCTCAATCCTGCATGATTTTCCCGGTATTATTGTGAATTTTTTTCATCTTTGTTATGAAGATTTCTTCTTGACAGTTTCTGGCAGACATGATAAAATGGACCCACTTTCTACAAAGTGCAAATGCGTTGACGGGGAAAAAACGATCTTCTTCTGTGTGCAGAGAGCCGATACCACGAAACTCCGCAATATTACAGATAGGGTTCCGCTTGCTTACTCGCTTCTTGGCAATCTGTATTATGAGCCTGATGAGAATGGCAAGACTGACAAAAAGTTAGCTGTGGAATATTATATGAAGGCTGAGGAACATGCAATATTGGATCAACGTGGCGCATCGAGAGTGCTTGACTATTACAGGGACGGGGGAGATATCCAACTGACAGAAGACGATGTAAAGCGATTGGAACTGATAGTGCGGCCATAGAATAATTGGTAGTGTAACTTTGTATTTGCCAAATCAAAAGAGTAATTTGAAACATTAATAAAAACGCACTGAAATTGCAAAAAGTAAAGCCGTCAAAGTTCGTGCTTTTACTTTTGCACTTTCAGTGCGTAATATATAAGTGCGTGATACCTAGGGTGTTGTTCTATGTTGTGGGGTTTGTTGGGCTTTCAGTCCGCTATTATGACGCACCCTTTTCTTAGTCAATTTTAGCGGTACGAATCTCGCCGCTACCTATGCATAAGTGCGCTTCTTTATCGTAAACTACTCCGAATTGTCCGGGGGCTACACCTTGTACGTTAGTGTCGCTCTCTATGTGGCATTCGCCGTCTTTGTATATCAGCTTGCCCGACTGGAACACGTCGGTGTGTCTTACTTTAAAGCGAATTTCCTCTTCATGATCTTCTGTCCAAGGGTTGTCAGTGATGAAGTGGAAGTCTACCAATCTGAACTCGCGGCTGTATTGCTTTTGGGTGTCATAGCCATGCGATACGTACAGAATGTTACGCTTTACGTCTTTGTCGATGACGAACCATGGACCTCCGCCCAGTCCCAGTCCCTTACGCTGACCGATGGTGTGGAACCAGAATCCGTTGTGAGTTCCGATTTTCTTTCCTGTCTCCAGTTCGATGATGCTTCCGCGTTTTTCTCCCAAGAAACGTTTGATGAAATCATTATAGTTTATCTTGCCTAAGAAACAGATGCCTTGGCTATCCTTACGGCGTGCGCTGGGCAGTTTTGCCTGAAGAGCTATCTCTCTAACATCGTGTTTCATGATTCCGCCCAAGGGCAACAGCAACTTCGATACTTGGAAATAGTCTATCTGCGCCAAGAAGTCGGTTTGGTCTTTCACCGGGTCGATAGCTGTGGTGAGCCATGTGCGTCCGTTTATATCTTCGGTCGACGCATAGTGACCTGTGGCGATGCGGTCGTAAGCATATCCTGCCTGCTCTTCGAAACAGCCGAATTTAATCAGCTTGTTGCACATCACGTCCGGATTCGGAGTAAGTCCGCGGCGTACTTTATCGATAGCGTATGCCACTACACGGTCCCAGTATTCTTTTTGCAGGTCGATGATGTTAAACTGCAATCCGTATTTACGGGCTGTAGCGCTGGCCAGTTCGATGTCTTCTTCGGCGGTACATGTCAGTCCGTCGTCGGTGTCCATTCCTATCTTGATATAAAACAAATCGGGCTTGTAACCTTGTTCGCAAAGCAGATGTACGGCTACTGCGCTGTCTACTCCGCCCGAAATAAGTCCGGCTATATTCATGATCTATCTTGTTTTTAATCGTCCGTTAATTATCGTCCGTACAGTTTGTCTATCAGGTCTGTGCGTCCTATCTTTCGTAATTCGTTTATTATGGCCCTGCGTTCTTCGGGCTTGTACCAGAAGAAGAACATGCGTTGCGCCAGCTTCTCCTTTGGTGTCTTGGCCGAGAATATAGGCTCTAGAGTGTAAGGATGAAATCCTGTGTACCAAGCTTCGGTGGCTACCGTCATGGGGGTAGGGGTGAAGTCTTGCACCTGCTCCAGATGGAAGTCGAGCTTCTTGGTGATAACCGCCAGCTCTGCCATATCTTCTTCGGTGCATCCCGGATGGCTGCTTATGAAGTAGGGTATGATTTGCTGTCGCAGGTTCAGTTCTTTGTTCAGGCGGTCGAATATCCGCTTGAAGCGGTAGAACTGTTCGAACGGCGGTTTACGCATTATATATAGCACATCGTCGCTGGTATGTTCTGGGGCTACTTTGAGTCGTCCGCTTACATGCTTTGCTATAAGCTCGCGCGTGTATTCTGCCGTACTGCGGTTTACCTCTGGGTCTTTGCTTTCGTGCAGCAACAGGTCGTAGCGCACGCCGCTGCCTATGAAGCTCTTCTTTATGCCCGGCAGTGAGTCTACCGCATGATAGATGTCGAGCAATGGCCTATGGTCGGTGTTGAGGTTAGGGCATACCTTAGGATGTATGCACGACGGGCGTTTGCAGCGTCTGCATAGCTTTTGGTCTTTGCCGTGCATGGCGTACATGTTGGCAGACGGACCTCCCAAGTCGCTCAAGTATCCTTTAAAGTCGTCCATCTGGGTGATGGCTTTCACTTCTTTCAAGATGCTTTCCTTGCTGCGGCTTACGATGAACTTTCCTTGGTGTGCCGATATGGTACAGAAAGCGCATCCGCCAAAACATCCTCGGTGCAAGTTGACAGAGAACTTAATCATATCATAGGCAGGAATGCGTTTACCCTTATATTTAGGATGTGGAAGACGAGTGTATGGCAAATCGAACGACATGTCAAGCTCGCCTTGTGTCATAGGTGGATAAGGCGGATTTACCACTACCACCTGATTTCCTACCTCCTGATAGATGCGTTGTGCTGCATACTTGTTTGATTCTTCTTCTATATGTCTGAAGTTCTCGGCTTGCTTTTTCTTGTCTTTCAGGCACTCTTCGTGCGAGTGCAGACGTAAGTCGTTCTCTTCGGGCTTAAACTGATTTCGTTTGGTAAGATATGCCGTCTGGAGCAAATCGTGCGGCAATTCGGGGTTTTCTTTCAGTCGCTTGCATAAGTCGGTGATAGGCTTTTCGCCCATGCCGTAAATCAGCAAGTCGGCTTTAGCGTCTACCAGGATAGACGGGCGAACCGCTTCTTTCCAGTAGTCGTAATGCGTAAGTCGGCGTAGTGAAGCCTCGATGCCTCCCAGCACGATAGGTACATCGGGGAATAGTTCCTTTAAGATTTTGGTGTAGACAATGCTAGGATATTCAGGACGCATATCGTGACGTCCGTCGGGGGTGTACGCATCCTCACTGCGCAAGCGTTTGTTGGCAGTGTATTTATTAACCATGCTGTCCATACATCCGGGAGAGACCCCGAAAAACAAGCGTGGACGACCCAGTTTCTTAAAGTCGCGTAAGTCGTCTCTCCAGTTGGGCTGTGGCACAATGGCTACTTTCAAGCCTTGTGCCTCCAGCATTCTTCCTATTACGGCAGCGCCGAACGATGGGTGGTCTACATAAGCATCACCGCTGAACAATATTACGTCCAGCTCGTCCCATCCTCTCATTTCCACTTCCTTTTTGGTAGTGGGCAACCAGTCGGTCAGTCTGTGTTCTTTCAAATTATGCTTCCTCTTCTTCTGTGTCTTCAGATTGTTCGCGCTCCCACTTTATGTATAGCTGGATAAGCTGGAACAGTCCGAACGCTTTCATGTTGTTATGGTAAATTACATCAATGCACAAGTCGAGCAAATCTTTGCAATCGTTTTCGCTCGAAGCGATAAGTGAACGGATATTCAGTTTCAGTTTGTCTAAAACCGATTCGTCTACTATACCGTTGCTGTCTATAAGGTGCTGAAACAATGAATACTTTTCAATAGTTTTCAGGTTCTCTTCTGATATTTCCAGGGTACGTGTACCCGATTGGTTTGCTTGTATTGTATACATAACTGTTCGTTTTTTTATTCAACGAAACAAAGGTAATATAAAATATTATAAGCAGAAGTTTTAGAACCTCAATTTTGTTTCTGTTTTTCTACTGTGTTTATTGGTATCAGTCTTCTATCTGCATCATCTTTTGCAGCTTGCTCGATAAGAAGAACAAGATGATAGCTGCTGCTCCGCTCATGAATACGAATATCATGAAGAAGTCGAAAAGGTTTTCTATGGCGAATCCCATAAACGATTTCGCTACTCCGGCTTCGGGATAATATCCGCTAAGCAGTCCGGCGAATTTGTTGGCGCTGGCGGTGCTGAGGTACCATACGCCCATCAGCAGAGATGAGAAGCGGGCGGGCGATAGCTTGAATACCAACGACAGTCCGATAGGGGCAAGGCAAAGCTCTCCCATGGTATGAATGAAATAGAGTCCTGTAAGCCATATCATGCTGACTTTAACACCCGGTTCTACGTTCTTTACTCCGAAGGCGATGAACAGATAGCCCAATGAGAGCAGCAGCAAACCGATAGATTGTTTACGCGGTGAACTTGGCTCGATGCCTCGTTTCCCTAAGAACGACCAAAGTGTGGCGAATAAAGGAGCTAACGTTACAATCATGATGGCGTTAAACGACTGGAAGTAAGCTGCAGGCATTTCCCAGTTGCCTATCTGACGGTCGGTCTGCTCGTCGGCAAAGAATGTAAGCGATGCTCCAGCCTGCTCGTATGCAGCCCAGAAAAAAACCACAAAGAAGGCGATGATATAGATAACGCCGATACGCATTTTCTCTATTCGGCTAAGCGATTTATCGGTGATGATGACGATAGGCATAACGATGGTGGTGGCGTAGATGAACGACCCGAACCAGTCGGCTCCGGCGAAGATGTCGCCTTCACCGCTCCAATTGTACGAGAACAGCAAGGTTAGTGCTGCTATGCATCCTACCATCAAAGCTGTACGTGTGTTGTTTTTAGCGGTATCCGGTGTAGCGGTAGTCTCTTTAGGCTGAGGCTTTGGAGGCATGCCGATAGGGGTGCCGTCTGGGGCGATGATATATTTGCTCTTAAACAGCTGGAATACGGTAGCTGCAATCATCATACCTATAGACGATGCAAGGAATCCCCATTTAAAATCTTCGGGGTGTCCTGTATTTCCTACGAGACCGCATACCAGAGGGGCTATCATAGAACCTGTATTTACGCCCATATAGAATATGGTGTAGGCCGAGTCTTTACGCTTGTCATCGTGTGAGTAGAGTCGCCCTACCATAGTCGAAATGTTGGGCTTGAAGAATCCGTTACCTAAGATAAGCAATCCAAGTCCGCAGAACATAAGCCACTTGGCCAACTCTACATCGTGAAAGTATACGGCACTGAAGAACATCATCAATTGTCCGATAGCCATTGTTATGGCTCCGGTTACTATAGAGCGTCGGTTTCCCCAGTAGCGGTCGGCTATGTAGCCTCCTAATAGCGGGGTGAGATATACCAGCCCGGTGTAGCTGCCGTATACTTGCGACGCGGTTTCTTTGTTGAATAACAATGCCTGTACCATGTAAAGCATGAACAGGGCACGCATGCCGTAGTAGCTGAAACGTTCCCACATCTCAGTTACGAATAAAAGGTAAAGACCTTTAGGGTGACCTTTGGTTTTGTCCATTTTGACTTGTTGATAAATAAAAAGATTGTCGATTTGCTAATTAAAAGCGCAAAAATAATAAATTTAATCAAGCCGTGCAAATGGATTGCCTTTCGTGCGGTCGTTGATAAGCCTTTTGTTGCTTACTTGGTGATATAAGAGCCTTTGTTTTTTACGCTGAGGGCTAATAATCCCATGAATGTAAGTAACCCGTTAAGCATTAGCATTTCGTAGCCGAACTTATATCCGGTGGCGGTAAATGTTCCCCAGTCGATAAGGTAACACACCACGGGCGAGACGATGGCTACGTATGGCACGAATCGGTCGGTGGGTATTTTTTTTGTGAAGAGTCCGAAGACGAATAATCCCAACAACGGACCGTATGTGTACGAAGCCAACACGTATATGGTGTCTATAACGCTCTGACTGCCGATAGCTTCGAATGCGAGGATGCACGCCACGAATGCTGTGCAGATAAGCAAGTGTACCTTACGACGTGTAGCCGCAGCCTTTTGCTCTGTCTGTTTCTCAGTTCCTAATATATCGATGCAGAAGCTGGTGGTGAGGGCTGCAAGTGCAGAATCGGCGCTTGAGAAGGCGGCGGCTATGATTCCGATGGTGAACAGTACCAATACCGTCGGGCCAAGATAGCCTTCGGCAGCGAAGAGCGGCAGTATGTCGTCTCCTTTGGCTGGCAGTTCGATGCCCAACTGTGGAGCGGCAATAAGCAGCAGAATGCCCAACGATAAGAACAGTAAGTTGACGGGCACGAATGATATTCCGTAGCAGTACATGTTCTTTTGAGCCTCGTGTAGATTGCGGCACGAAAGATTCTTCTGCATCATGTCCTGATCGAGTCCCGTCATTACGATGGTAATGAATATTCCGCTGAAGAACTGTTTGAAGAAGTTCTGTTTGCTCTGCCAATAATCAAAAACGAATATGCGGCTATGCTCGCTATTGCGTATCGTATCTATTGTCTGAGAAAGGTTCAAGTCGAGTATATTCATCACATTATATATAATAAGAGCCAGAGCTGCCAGAAGGCAGAAGGTCTGCAGGCTGTCGGTCCAAACGATAGTTCGTATTCCGCTGCGTCGGGTGTAGAGCCAAATCAGTATCACCGTGCCGATGGCGGTAGCGGCGAAAGGAACTCCGTAGGCGGCAAATACGTAATGCTGCAATATCAGGCACACCAGATACAATCGTGCGGCGGCTCCCAGCATCTTAGAGAGAAGGAAGAACGAAGCCCCCGTCTTATAAGAGTGTCGTCCGAAGCGTTGTCCTAAATACGAATAGATAGACGTAAGATTCAGTCGGTAGTACAGCGGCAGCAGCACTAGGGCGATTACGATATATCCGAAGAAGAACCCTATGCAGGTCTGCATATACGTCATGTCGATATAGCGCACCATGCCGGGCACGGATACGAACGTTACTCCCGAAAGCGATGCTCCAATCATACCGAACGATACGATGTACCAAGGCGACTGGCGGTTTCCTCTGAAGAAAGCGTCGTTATCGGTATGCTTTCCGCTGGTTAGTTTCGATATAGTCAGCAGTACGCCGAAATATACTAAGATAGTGATGAGTATGAATAATCCATTCATGGTCTTTGTGTAAATGATGTTTTTATTAAAGACCGCAAAATTATAAATTCTTAAAATGATATGGGGTATGAAACCGAAAAAATCACTCTATCGGATAATAGGCGTATTTAGGTATGTTATTGACTTTTATCCGTCTGTTTGGCTTGGCTTCTGAAGATGCGTGAGGTGTTGTTTGGCATATTTTGGTTAGGAATGCTTAAAAAAGTATCTTTTTGTTATTGTTTATAGTCGATTTTATTGAAACTCTTGGCCGTTTCCTTTTGTAAAACAACTGATTTTGCATTATATTTGCCCATAAAATAATATTAATCATTAAATCAAAACTATTAATTATGTTTAGCAAACATCCTAAAGGACTGATCGCGGCAGCCATTTCTAACATGGGTGAACGATTTGGTTACTACATCATGAACGCTGTGCTGGTTTTGTTTTTGTGCTCTAAATTTGGTTTGAGCGACGAATCCAGTGCTATTATCTATTCTCTTTTTTACTGTGGAATTTATGTGTTGAGTTTGATTGGCGGTATCATTGCCGATAAGACTCAGAATTACAAAGGCACTATCATGGCGGGATTGATAGTGATGTCTTTAGGATATATCATACTTTCCGTTCCGGTATTGTCTACCGAGAATAATATCGGTTGGTTGTTGCCGCTTACTTGCGTGGCTTTGTTCCTTATCGCATTTGGTAACGGTTTGTTCAAGGGTAACTTGCAGGCTATCGTTGGTCAGATGTATGACAACCTTGAAGAAGATGCAGTAAAAGACGGCCCCGAAGCTGTGAAGTTGGCTAAGAGCCGTCGTGACTCTGGTTTCCAGATTTTCTACGTATTTATCAACGTTGGTGGTTTGATTGCTCCGTTCGTAGCTCCGTTGCTTCGCGAATGGTGGTTGAAGGCTCACCAGTTGGCTTACAATGCCGATCTTCCTGCATTGTGCCACCAGTATATTAAAGAAGGTGCGTCTATGGCTTCAGAAAACATGGCTAACCTTACTGAGTTGGTAACTAAGGTAGGCGGAACAGTAAGCGAAGACTTGACTCCGTTCTGTACTCAGTATCTCGACGTATTTAACACCGGTATTCACTACTCATTCATCGCTTCTGTAGTAGCTATGGGTATTTCTTTGATGATCTTCATGATTAACAAGAAGATATTCCCAACTCCGGGAAAGAAAGAAAAGGTAGAATCGGTTTCTTATACAGCAGAAGAAAAAGCTGCTATGGCTAAGGAAATCAAACAGCGTCTGTATGCATTGTTCGCAGTATTGGGCGTGGTTATTTTCTTCTGGTTCTCATTCCACCAGAACGGTCAGTCGCTTTCTTACTTCGCACGCGACTTCGTTGTAACAGATAGCATCGCTCCTGAAATCTGGCAGGCTGTTAACCCGTTCTTCGTAATCGTTCTTACTCCTATCATCATGTGGTTCTTCGGACGTCTTATTCGTCGTGGAAAAGAAATCTCTACTCCTAAGAAAATTGCTATCGGTATGGGTATCGCCGGAATGGCATTCTTGTTCCTTACTATCTATTCTTGGATTATGGGTTATCCTTCAGGAACAGAATTCAAGGCTATGGCCGATTCTGCAAAAGAAGGCTTGAAGGCTGGTCCTTGGGTATTGATCGTTATCTACTTCTTCTTGACAGTAGCCGAATTGTTCATCTCTCCGCTGGGTCTTTCTTTCGTTTCGAAAGTTGCTCCGAAACACATCCAGGGCTTGTGCCAAGGTTTGTGGTTGGGTGCTACAGCTATCGGTAACTTGTTCTTGTGGGTAGGTCCGTTGATGTACAACAAGATTCCTATCTGGCAGTGCTGGGGCGTATTCGTAGTAGTATGTCTTATCTCTATGTTCACCATGCTGTTTATGCTTAAATGGTTGGAACGTGTAGCTAAATAATATATCATACATTATTATATATAGCATTTGAATAACTTGTCCGTGAGTGCTTTCATACAGCATTCACGGACAAGTTTTTTTATGACGGTACCTCGTCTTCTTTCGTTATTCAATGATTTTTCCGTACTTTTGTGCATCTATAAGCAAAAACAATGGAAATAGCTGAACTTCAACATAATTATTGCTCTTATGGACGATGCTTCCGTTAAGACTATATTCCTTGAGGGAACTCACGCATCGTGCGCTTCGCTTTTCGCTTCTGCGATAATAAAGAATCATCCGGGTGTTAATCTGTTTATACTTAACGACCAAGAAGAGGCGGGGTATTTCTATCACGACATGGTTCAGGCCAATGGTGATGAAGATATTTTGTTTCTGCCGTCATCGTACCGCCGTGCCATTAAGTACGGACAGAAAGACAGTGCCAACGAGATATTGCGCACCGAGGTGCTGAGTCGTTTAGAGCGTAAGGTGCCGGTAACGGTGGTTTCATATCCAGAGGCGTTGGCAGAAAAGGTTGTATCGCCCAAAACACTGTCCGATAAAACGCTGTGCCTGAAAGTCGGGCAACAGATAGAAACCGATAAGATAGCGGAAGAACTGGTAGGCTACGGCTTTGAACATGTAGACTATGTGTACGAGCCGGGACAATTCGCTACACGTGGAAGCATTGTCGATGTGTATTCGTTTGCTTCTGAATATCCTTATCGAATAGATTTCTTTGGCGATGAGATAGACAGCATACGTACTTTCGAAGTCGATACGCAGTTATCTAAAGAGAAGAAAGAATCGATAAGCATAGTGCCCGAAATGGCGCAGGCCGACGGTTGCGATATTTGCTTCTTGGAGTTTCTGCCTAAAGACGCAATCATATGGGTGAAAGATTTGCTTTGGGTACGCGAGCGTATACAGAGCATTCACGATGAGGAGTTCTCTTCTCAAGCACTACAGGCATACGAAGGCGAGGCTACCGACTTGGATAGTTTGAAGAAAATGCTGGTTGACGGTGCCGATTTCGCGGCACAAGCTCTGGAGTTCCGACGCATAGAGTTCGGCAACAAGCCGGTAGGCACTCCGCAGGCTACTCTTAAGTTCGAGACTTCTATGCAACCCATCTTCCATAAGAATTTCGATCTGGTATCGAGTTCGCTTACCGATTTCTTGCAGCGTGGATATAAAATCTTTATCTGCTCGGATAGCGTGAAGCAGACCGACCGCTTGAGGGATATATTCAAGGAGAGGGGAGACAAGATTGAATTTACTCCGGTAGACCGTACTCTGCACGAGGGTTTCGTAGATCATACGTTGAAGTACTGCGTCTTTACCGACCATCAGATATTCGACCGCTTTCATAAATACAATTTGCGTAGCGACAAGGCACGCAGTGGCAAAGTGGCTCTTTCGCTCAAAGAGTTGAATCAGTTTGAGCCGGGCGATTACGTGGTGCATATCGATCACGGAATAGGTAAGTTCGCGGGCTTGGTTCGTATCCCCAACGGAAATACCACTCAAGAGGTTATCAAGCTGATTTATCAGAATGACGATGTGGTGTTCGTGTCTATTCACTCGCTGCATAAAATCTCTAAGTATAAAGGTAAGGAAGGCGAAGAACCACGCATAAGCAAGTTGGGCACGGGCGCTTGGGAGAAGATGAAAGAGCGTACCAAGTCGAAGATTAAAGACATAGCACGCGATTTGATTAAGCTGTATTCTCAGCGAAAGCAGGAGAAAGGATACCAATACAGTGCCGACAGCTTCTTGCAGCATGAGTTGGAAGCCAGTTTTATATACGAAGATACCCCCGACCAGCTGAAGGCTACGCAGGATGTAAAGGCGGATATGGAGAGCAATCGTCCGATGGACCGCCTGGTGTGTGGTGATGTAGGATTCGGTAAGACCGAAGTTGCCGTGCGTGCGGCTTTCAAGGCTGTGGCCGACAATAAACAGGTGGCGGTGTTAGTACCTACCACGGTCTTGGCGTTCCAGCACTACCAGACATTCAAGAAGCGACTCGAAGGTATGCCGTGCAAGGTAGATTATCTTACACGTGCCCGTACCGCAAAGGAAACCAGCCGCATATTGAAGGAATTGGCTAATGGCGACATTAATATAATAATAGGTACTCATAAGGTGATAGGCAAGAGCGTGAAGTTTAAAGATTTGGGTTTGCTTATTATCGATGAGGAACAGAAGTTCGGTGTTAGTGTGAAAGAAAAGCTCCGTCAGCTTAAGGTTAATGTGGATACGCTTACCATGACCGCTACGCCTATACCTCGTACATTGCAGTTCTCGCTGATTGGTGCGCGCGACCTCTCTGTCATTCAGACTCCGCCGCCCAACCGCTATCCTATACAGACCGAGGTGCATACTTTTAATGAGGAGGTTATTACCGATGCCATCAATTTCGAGATGAGCCGTAACGGACAGGTGTTCTTCGTGAACAACCGGATTCAGAATCTGGCAGAGCTGAAAGCGATGATTCTTCGCAATATCCCCGATTGCCGTGTATGCATAGGACACGGACAGATGCAGCCCGACGAGTTGGAGAAGATAATCATCGACTTTGCAAATTACGATTACGATGTGCTGCTTGCCACTACTATTATAGAGAGCGGTATAGATATACCTAACGCCAATACCATCATAATCAATCAGGCGCAGAACTTCGGACTTAGCGACTTGCATCAGATGCGTGGTAGGGTAGGCCGAAGCAATAAAAAGGCGTTCTGCTATCTGCTTGCTCCACCGTTGGCATCGCTTACTCCGGAAGCTAAGCGCAGATTGCAGGCCATAGAGAACTTCAGCGATTTGGGTAGCGGTATTCACATCGCCATGCAAGACCTTGATATCCGAGGTGCCGGAAACATGTTGGGTGCCGAGCAAAGCGGATTCATAGCCGACTTGGGATACGAAACCTATCAGAAGATTCTTAACGAGGCTGTAACCGAGTTGAAGAACGACGAGTTTGCCGAGCTTTATGCCGACGAGAACAAATCGGGCGACAGCCGCATCAGCGGAGAAGAGTTTGTAGACGAATGTAATGTAGAGAGCGATCTTGAGTTGTTGTTCCCCAACGAATACATTCCAAGCAGTAGCGAGCGTATGCTGGTATACCGCGAACTTGATAAGCTGGAACTCGATAAAGACGTGGATGCCTTTAAGCAGCGACTGGTAGACCGCTTCGGGAAGATTCCGCCAGAGGGCGAAGAACTTATCCGCATCGTGCCCTTGCGCAGGTTGGGCAAGCGCCTTGGTGTAGAAAAGATAACCCTTAAAGCCGGCAGAATGATATTGTACTTTGTAAGCAACCAAGAAAGTCCCTACTATCAGAGCGAAGCATTCGGAAAGATTATCGACTATATGTCGCACAACCCGCGTAATTGCAACTTGCGCGAGCAGAATGGACGCCGTAGCATGGTAATTACGAAAGTAGAAAATGTAGAGACAGCTGTTAAGATACTACAAGAAATAGTATCTCTAAGCTAAGACTGATATCTGAAAACATTGCGGTGCTTTAATCGATTCATTGCGATGCTTCAATCGGATCATTGCGATGAACTGATTGAAGCATCGCAATGTTTTTTTGTAATCTCCACATGACTTTTAGAATTGATTTAAGTCAATTTGCTGAATTTACATACCTAAAAGTGGGCATAAATATGTTGTATAACCTAAAAAAAGGCCCGAAGAGCGTGGCTTTTCCCCTTTTTTATGTATTTTTGCACAGATTTGTAATAAGTGTGCGTAATGCGTATACGCACAGAGCTACTAAACTAAAACAAATAAAGCATGATACACAAAGTATTAATCGCTAACCGTGGTGAAATCGCTGTACGTGTAATGCGTTCTTGTCGTGAGATGGGTATTCGCACCGTAGCGGTATTTTCAGAAGCCGATAGAACGGCTCGTCACGTATTTTATGCAGATGAGGCTTGCCTTATTGGTCCGGCCGCTTCTCGTGAGAGTTATCTGAATATAGATAAAATAATCATGGCGGCTAAACGTCATGGAGTGGATGCAATTCATCCGGGATATGGTTTCCTTTCTGAAAACTCAGAATTTGCTCGTCGTTGCCGCGAAGAGGGAATTATCTTTATCGGTCCCGATCCTGAAACAATGGATGCTATGGGCGATAAGATTTCAGCTCGTAAGCACATGATTGCAGCCGGAGTGCCGGTTGTGCCGGGCACAGAACAACCATTGCAGAGTGTAGAAGAAGCTAAAGAAATTTGTAACCGCATTGGCTACCCAGTTATGCTTAAGGCTTCTATGGGTGGCGGTGGTAAGGGTATGCGTCTTATCCACAGCGAAAGCGAGGTAGAAGAGGCTTATAATACTGCCCGTTCTGAGTCTATGTCTTCTTTCGGCGATGATACAGTTTATTTGGAAAAGTTCGTAGAAGAGCCTCATCATATCGAATTCCAGATTCTTGGCGATAACTTTGGTAATGCAGTGCATCTGTTTGAGCGCGAATGTTCTATTCAGCGCCGTAACCAGAAGGTGGTAGAAGAAACTCCGTCGCCATTCGTTACTCCAGAGCTTCGTCAGAAGATGGGTGAGGCTGCGGTAGCTGCTGCCAAGGCCGTTCATTATAAAGGTGCCGGAACCATTGAGTTCCTCGTCGACAAGCATCGTAACTTCTATTTCCTCGAAATGAATACTCGTTTGCAGGTAGAACATCCTATCACTGAAGAAGTTGTGGGTGTAGACTTGGTTAAGGAGCAGTTGCGTGTAGCCAACAATGAACCTTTGCACTTCAAGCAAGAAGACTTGCATCAGCGCGGTCACGCCATAGAGTGCCGTATCTGTGCCGAAGATACAGAGAACAACTTCATGCCGTCGCCGGGTGTTATCCGTCAGTTGATAGAACCGAACGGAATAGGTGTTCGTATCGATAGCTATGTATACGAAAGCTACGAAATTCCTATCTATTACGACCCTATGATTGGTAAGCTCATCGTTTGGGCCACTACCCGCGAGTTCGCCATAGAGCGTATGCGCCGTGTGCTTTACGAGTACAAGATTACCGGTTTGAAAACAAACATCAGCTATCTGCGTCATATCATGAACGTGCCCGATTTTGTAGAAGGACACTATGACACCTTATTTATACCTAAGCACCAGCAGATGCTTAACGAGTGGGCGCAGAAGAAAGAAGAAGATACTGAAAATATAGCCTTGATAGCGGCATATATCGATTATCTGATGAACTTGGAAGAGAACAAAACTGCTACTGGCGACAACCGTCCTATCAGCCGTTGGCGTGAGTTCGGATTGAAGAAAGGCGTATTGCGCATCTAATAAATAAAGAGAAAGAATTATGGAAATACATATTGGTGAAAGAGTTGCCGACGTGACGTTGGTCAGCAAAGACGGCAATAAGGTTCAGCTCCTGGTAGACGGAGTGCCATACGATGTAGATGTTGTGATGGCCGAAAACGGTAGCTGCTCTATTTTGCACGATGGAAAGTCATACAATGCCGAACTTATCCGTAAAGAAGGTGGAAAGAGTTATACGGTAAACGCGCATTATCAGTCGTACGACATCGATATCATCGATTCTCAGGCTAAGTACTTGCGTATGCGCAAGGGAGCCGACGAGAAACAGCAAGACAAGATTGTTTCGCCTATGCCGGGTAAGGTTGTTAAGATTCCGGTAAGCGTGGGCGACCGTCTTGAAGCAGGCGATATCGTAGTGGTGATAGAAGCCATGAAGATGCAGAGCAACTATAAGGTTAACAGCCCGTGTGTAGTTAAGGAAATCTTGGTAAACGAGGGCGACTCTGTAAACAGTAATCAGGTAATAATGACACTCGACATAATAAAAGAGGAAGATTAATTATGACAACAGCAGAACAATATAAGAAATTTGAGGAGCTTGATAAACTGGCTTCTCAGGGCGGTGGGGTAGACCGTGTGGAAAGACAACACGCTAACGGACACATGACTGCACGCGAGCGCATCGACATGTTGCTCGATAAGGGTACTTTCAATGAGCTTGATAAGTTGGTTATCCATCATTGTACCGATTTCGGTATGGACAAGAATCACATTCCTGGCGACGGTATCGTATGCGGATATGGTAAAGTAGACGGACGTTTGGTATACGTTTACGCTTACGATTTCACCGTTTACGGCGGAACATTGAGCGTTACCGGAGCGCAGAAGATTGTAAAGGTACAGCAGTTGGCTCTTAAGAATGGAGCGCCTGTCATCGCGTTGAACGACTCGGGTGGTGCCCGCATTCAGGAAGGCGTAGGCAGCATCTCTGGTTATGCGTCTATCTTTTATCAGAACACTATCGCTTCGGGCGTTGTTCCGCAGATTTCCGCTATCCTTGGCCCTTGTGCCGGAGGCGCATGCTATTCGCCTGCTCTTACCGACTTCATCTTCATGGTGAAAGAAAAGAGCCACATGTTCATTACCGGCCCCGATGTAGTAAAGGCTGTTACTCATGAAGAAGTCGACAAAGAAGAGCTTGGTGGCGCATATACCCACAGCAGCAAGAGCGGTGTAACTCACTTCCTTTGCGATACAGAAGAAGAAACCCTGATGAGCATCCGCGAGTTGCTTAGCTTCTTGCCTTCTAACAATATGGAAGACGCTCCTATGATTCCGTGCACAGATGATATCCGCCGTGCCGAAGAATCATTGATGACCGTTATTCCAGACGACCCGAATATGCCTTACGATATCAAGAATATCATAGAGCCGGTAGTAGATAACCATTACTTCTTCGAGGTAATGCCTCACTTCGCTAAGAATATCGTGGTAGGATTCGCCCGTCTTGGCGGTCGTTCTGTAGGTATCGTAGCAAATCAGCCGGCTTATCTGGCAGGTGTTCTCGATATCGACGCATCCGATAAGGCATCACGCTTCATCCGTTTCTGCGACTGCTTCAATATTCCTATCGTTACTTTCGAAGACGTGCCTGGATTCTTGCCGGGTTGCACTCAAGAGCACAACGGTATCATCCGTCACGGAGCTAAGATAGTATATGCTTATGCCGAAGCTACAGTGCCTAAGATTACAGTCATCACACGTAAGGCATACGGAGGTGCTTACATCGTAATGAACAGTAAGCCTATCGGTGCCGATGTGAACTTCTCTTATCCTACAGCCGAAATCGCTGTGATGGGAGCAGACGGAGCGGTAAACATTTTGTATCGTAAAGCTACTCCAGAAGAGAAGGCTAAGGTACCAGGACGTGAGTTGGTAAACAAAGACAACCCACAGGTAATCGAAATCTGGAACATCGTGTTCATGCAGTATAACCGCAAGG
>OQVS01001296.1_pt1 | contig 17161 bp, 19 predicted proteins | sample 1691601 | NCBI WGS metagenome assembly OQVS01 (sample SAMN03418268, study PRJEB22391) | human gut metagenome | biome: human-gut; feature: organic feature; material: feces | host: Homo sapiens | place: Tanzania | collected 2013-01
GTCTTATGCTATTATAGACAAATAAAGGAGATTTTGTATGACATTCAAAGAGGTACTAAAAAAATCTAGCGAATATATTTCGGAGCTCAGTGATCTTGCTTTCCAATGCGACCAAATCCAAGCCGAACTATATGACCGCTACAAAGTTTTTCGTGGTTTGCGTGACAACAACGGCGTTGGTGTAGTCACTGGACTTACCGAAATTTCCGAAATGAACGGTTTTGCAACCAACGAAAAGGGCGAGAGAACACCAATCGAAGGCGAAATGTTCTATCGTGGAATTGATATTTATGATTTTGTAAATGGTTTCAATGGCAAAAGATATGGCTACGAAGAGTGTGCGTATTTGTTGCTATGTGGTCAACTTCCTACCAAAAAGCAACTCGAAGACTTTACTCATTTGCTTGCTATGTATCGCAAACTTCCTGAAAGTTTCGTGCGTGACGTTGTGCTCAAAGCACCTTCTAAGGATATGATGAATGCGCTTGCTCGTAGCGTGCTTACACTCTACTCTTACGACAACAACGCCGACGATATAAGCATCAAGAACGTGTTTAGACAATCTATCCAACTCATTGCTTTGATGCCAATGCTCGCTGTTTACAGCTATCAAGCATACAACCACTATCATCTTGGTCAAAACTTGTATATCCGTCTTCCAAAAGACAACCTCTCTACCGCAGAAAATATTCTTTATCTTCTCAAAGGTAGCAATGGCTACACCCAAGAAGAGGCGCATATGCTCGACATTTGTATGGTGCTCCAAGCCGAACACGGTGGCGGTAACAACTCAACGTTTACCACCCACGTAGTTACTTCTTCTGGCACAGACACTTACTCTTGCGTTGCCGCATCACTTGGTTCTCTCAAAGGACCTCGCCACGGCGGAGCCAATCTCAAAGTTATCCAAATGCTCGATGACATTATGAAAAATGTGCCTGATATGTCCGACGAGGCAATCTCAGATTATTTACGTAAAATCCTCAACAAAGAGGCTTTCGACGGCTCGGGACTTATCTATGGTCTAGGTCACGCAGTTTATTCTATCTCAGATCCTAGAGCCAACATTTTGCACAATTATATCGAGAATTTTATGAGTCACAAGTACCACAACAAGTTCTATGAACTCTATACCAAAATTCAAAGACTTGCTCCGAAGATTATCAGCGAAAATCGTGTAATGTACAAGGGCGTAAGCGTAAATATCGACTTCTACACTGGCTATGTTTACCGCTTGCTCAAAATACCTGAGGTACTCTTTACACCTATCTTTGCGGTTTCTCGTATCGTAGGTTGGTCAGCTCACAGACTGGAAGAGCTCTCCAATCGTGGCAAAATCATTCGTCCTGCATATATCGCCGTTGCTCCACGCAAAGACTATGTAGATCTCGAAGACAGAGGCTAGTCCCATCAACAATCAAAGCTTACCTGCGGGTAAGCTTTTTTATACGCTTTTTACATATAAGTATTGACAAAATTTTCTTTTGCATATTATACTTGTGTTGGAGGAAAAAATTATGCAAGCAGCAGAAAAAGCAAAGACAAGAGCACTCATCGTAGCAATACTTATGACCATTTGCTTAGTGGGCGGAATTCCTGTGCTCATAGTCGGTGCAGCCAAACATATCGGCGCACTTTTGGGCATTGGTATTGCTTGCGCAGTCATAGGTTTTTATGGCACTCCAATGGGCTGGGTTATCTATGGCACAGCTTGCACCCGTCGCCGTATGGTGATGGCTATCACCCAAGAACATCTCTCCACCGTCGAAGAATTGTCTTCCCAACTTGCGCTCAACGACAACCAAGTCCGTGGTATGCTCGACGTTTGCTTTTCCAAAGGCTTTCTCATCGGCTACAAGCGTGATGGCGACAATATCTTGTTCAATGACAACGTTGCTCTCGGCAAACAAACTTTCCACGTTCAATGCCCAAACTGCGGTGCAAAGTTCTCTTACACCAAAGACAATCCAAACTGCCCTTATTGTGGCTGTCCTGTCATAGACGACAAGGATTGACAGCAACACAAACGGCAAAAATATTGTCGCACAATTTCCAAACAATTATGACAAAAGAGCAATGTGACTTGCTCTTTTTCGTTGCTTTTCGTTTGATATGTATTGTCTACTTCCTATTGCCTACTTCCTTGTGAGTTGCACCAGCGTTTCGACATGGCTTGTCATTGGGAACATATCGTAAGGCTGAACCCAATCGAGTGTATAATCTTTAGTCAAAGTTTTCAAGTCCCTTGCAAGTGTGGCAGGGTTGCAACTTATATAGACTATTTTAGTTGGGCGAGCAGATACAATGCTGTCCAGCGTCGTTTGGGTACAACCCTTGCGAGGCGGGTCAATGACTACAATGCTATCTTGCAAATTTTCGCCTTGGAGCTTTTCTATCGCCTTGCCGAGTTCTTGGGTGACGTCACCGCAAATGTTGGTTATCTTGCCAGCGTTGCCGTTGAGTTGTGCCAGCTTGTCCGCATTGCGTACAGCGTCTTCCACAATCTCTATCCCCACGACTTTGTCACAATATTTGGCAAAAATGTTGGACAAAATTCCCACACCGCTGAATAGGTCGAACACCACCGAATGGGCGCTCTCTTTGATAATATCTTGCACGCGAGAATAAATCATATCACGAATATCATTGTTGATTTGCATAAACGAGAGCGGTGACACTTCGGCAACAACTCCTAGGATATTGTCTTGCAATGTGTCCACCCCATACAAGGTAATCATTTGCTTACCATAAATCACGTTGGTGCGGTCGGTATTGACTGACAAATACAGCGAAAAACTCAAACCATATCGACAAAATGCGTCTATGAGTTTGTCTTGGTGTGGCAAACTCTTGCCGTTGGCAACCACCACTATTGCATAGCTATCTCCCACTTTGCGGACGCAAAAATGTCTGAGCAATCCTCTATGTTTGAACTCGTCATAGACGGACAAGTTGTACTTGTTTGCCCAATCAACAAAAATGTCCACCACCGCTTGCATATCACGGCTGCACAGCGGACAATCGCCATATTGTAGGCTGTCAGTTTTGACCAATGGCACGACTTTGTGTGAAGATTGCTTAAAATAACCTACCACTATTTTGCCGTTTTCCACCGCTATAGGCAACTGAATTTTGTTGCGGTATGCCAAAGTTTTTGGACTGGCAACAGTATCCAAAACCTCAATATCATCGCCAAGCTCCTTGCGTAAGCAGTTGCGAACGTTGTCACGCTTGATAGCTAGTTGGCTGTCATAATTGATATGTTGGAGCTCACAACCACCGCATCTAAAATAGATTGGGCATACTGGCTCTACTCGCTCTTTGGAGCTTTCTATCAGCTTGATTACCTTTGCATTGCAAAAATTTTTCTTACATTCGGTGATTTGCACTCTTGCTTTTTCGCCCACCAAAGTGCGTGGTACGAATACCACCTTGTTGTCCACTCTTGCGACGCCTTCGCCGTTCATACCAGTGGATACTATCTCAATTTCCAAAATATCGCCTTTGTTCATAGATATATCATATCATTTAGTTGGATTTTTTTCAATAAAATAGCATAAATCAGCAAGATTTCCACACCATAATGTCAAGGTGAATTATGAAAAACAAAAACAAACGTTGCAAACACAACTCCAAGCCTCGCCAAATAGACGAGCAAAATTTGACTATGAGCCTAAAAGATGAGGCAAACGGCATATATTATTTTCAAGATATGCTCTATGCGTCATTCCACAACGGCAGTGTGCACAATGCGCGCCCTACCCCTAGCGGTAAGGACAAACACAGCTCCGACTAACTCTTTGGCGCTGTCATATCACAGTTTTTGCTCAGCATAGCTGATGACAAAAATTGATATGTCCGATAGCCAATGTGCCTACTTGTGGACAATTTGGTCGGAGCTGAAAACAAAAAGTGGCATAGTGCCACTTTTTGGGATAGTCGATTTACATATTTTTTCTACTCTTTCAATGATTTTGGTCTTGAAGTTTGAACGCCATAGGCAACAACTCGTGCAACATATATTCTTGTCTATCGCCACGGCAGTTGATTGCCACTACTTTAATATCGCCGAACTCGGCAAGCACTTGTCTGCAAATACCGCACGGAATGGGCAAGCTTTCACCGCTGGCAACCAGCACGATTTCTTTGAACGCTCTCTCGCCTTGACTGATAGCCGTGCCAAGCGCTACTCGCTCTGCGCAAAGCGTCGCTCCATAGCTTGCATTCTCCACATTACAGCCTACATATTCCTTGCCACTGTCGGCAATCAACACGCACCCCACCGCATAATGCGAATAGGGATTGTAAGCATTTTGCATAACACGTATTGCTTTTTCGATAGTTTTTTCGTTCATTATACACCTCCAAGGTCAAAGTTGGGAATATATTCTCCGCTTGCGCTGTCCAGCTCTTGCACGAGTACGTTTTCCAGCCCCAACTTGACGGCTTTGTTCATTGCCAATTTGTACTCGATAGGTTTGAGCTTGCGGGCAATCTCTTCGTATTGCGTCGCCTTTCCGCACGGGCAATATTGTCCCATCAGCGATACGTAATGCGAGCTGTCCAAATGCTTTGCCAGCCAGTCAAGCACGCCGTAAGTATTGTCTAGGGCATTGGGAAGTACAAGGTGTCTAACGCTCATACCTTTGAGCATAATGCCGTCCACAATTTGGCTTTTGCCCACTTGTTTTTGCATAATTTCTATGCTCTCGCAAGCTCTCTCGAAGTAGTCGTCCACACCGCTGTATTTTTTTGCCAAACTGTTGTCGCTGTACTTCATATCAGGCAAATAAATGTCCACAATTCCGTCCAGTCTGTCCAAGTTTTGGGTACTTTCGTAACCACCGCAGTTGTACACGATAGGCAAACTTGGGCGATAAATTTCCATTGCCTTGACGATTTGGGGCACAAAGTGCGTAGCTGTCACAAGGTTTATGTTGTGCACGCCCATATCTTCGAGCTCTTTGAAAATATCCGCCAGCCTTGATATGGTTATTTGTTTTCCATACCCACGTGACACGTCATAGTTTTGACAAAAAACGCATTTTAGATTGCAACCACTAAAAAATATTGTGCCACTGCCATTGTCGCCACTGATAAACGGCTCTTCCCAATGGTGGGCTTGGACTTTGGCGAGCGTCAAAGTATCACCCGTTCCGCAATAGCCTTTTTGGGTGGCTCTATCAACATTACAATATCTTGGACAACAATCACATTTCGTCATTTTACCACTTGTTGTGTACCTTTTCGGCAAAGCCGAGTACGTCTTTGAGTATTATTTCTTTGCCGTCGTCGAGCAATTTGGCTCTTTCTACAATTTCTTTTTGCATACTAGTTTTCCCCCTAGTTTTTCTAGTATGATTATATCATAGCTATCTTGCGTTTTCAATATCCAACTGCCAATTCGTTGGCGGTCAATCAATATTCCCTGCCCCAACAAATAAGGAAGGCATATACTACCTTCCCTATCAATAGATAAATTAACTAACTATTGTTTTGCTATACTTTTAGTTTTTTAGATTGCCGTATATGTCAAGGTTGCCATTTGAGCAAACTATAGTAAGATCACTTGGTGGGTTGTCTGTCCAATCGTAGCCTTTGATTGCAACTTTCCATTGTTCTGTTGTGCCAATGTAATTGATGGTTCGAAGTTCTGTGCATCCATTGAATGTTTGACTTCTTATCCTTCCTGTATTTATAGTGATGGTAGTAAGTGCACTGCAACCGCTGAATGCTCCAGCTCCTATACCTGTCACTTTGTCTGACAAAAATACGGTGGTAAGCTTTGTACAATTTCTAAATCCGCCATTTTCGATTTGGCGCACATAATATCCATCAATTGGAGCGTTGGGTATATACAAAGTTGTAATTTCTTTATTCAAAGCTTTGATAATCCAATATGCTTTTTCGTCCTCGCCCGATTTGATAAATTGTAGGTCTTTTTTGAGTTGAGCATATTTGTCATATCCGCAAATGTCGCATTTATCATCGTTATTTTCGTCAATATGCCCTGCTACGTCTTTCTTTTCGCCACAACTGCACTCGTGCCAATGCTCTGTCGAGGATGATTCCCAAGTTGTGCCAAAATTATGTTCGTGCAGTTTACCACTTGGCTTACATGCCACCAAACATAGCGCCACCACAGTGAAGACAATCACCACTGCCAAAATTTTTGAAAATTTCTTCATAATCGCCTCCTTTGTTTACGATATGTAGACGCAAAGAAGTAAAAACTTGTAAACACTTATATATTTAATATTACAATGTCGTTATAACGTTGTCAAGCATAAAATTTTTTGGAATTATTTTACTATCGCCCTGCACCAACCTACAAAGTAACAATCAATCATCATTACAAGGCAATATATCCTTGCAAAAGACTGCCCCTTAGATAAGGGAAATGGCTTGCGGTTAGCGTAGCGGGAGCAAGACGATAGGGATTGGGTGTATTTTATTTTTCCTTTTGGCAATACTATGCTTGGAGGTGAAAAATGCAACTTATCAAAAGTAAAACATACCAAAATTTAGCAAAGTCCTTTGCAGGCGAATGTCAAGCGCACGTGAGATACCTTTTCATCGAATATGGCGCACGCAACGAGGGATACAAGGCGCTGTCCGAGCTCATCGACAAGGTTGTATACCAAGAATTCAACCACGCTCGTATGCTCTACACTTTTATTCAGCAAGCGAGCGATGATACCATTGACGACATTGATATTTGTTCGGGTTATCCTTTCAAAGAAAAGTGGGATTTGGTGGAAAATCTCCGCCTGGCAAGCCAAGATGAACACTTCGAGGCAACCAAAATTTATCCCGAATATGCCAAAGTCGCCAAAGATGAGGGATTCGACGAAATCGCAACGCTTTTCGACAATCTAGTCCAAGTCGAAACTTGCCACAGCAAGCTTTTCGATGACCTGTACAACCAAATGAAGAGCAAGTCTTTGTACAAAAAAGACACTCGTATCAAATGGAAATGCTCGGGTTGTGGCTATGAAAACGAGGCAAAACAAGCTTGGGAAACTTGTCCGTTGTGCGGTGCTCCCCAAGGTGCAGTTCTGCTCGAGCTCAACCAATAACCTGTCTATCGCCCTGCTATGCAAGGGCGATTTTTTATGCTTTGGCGGTCTTCTACACTGCCCACGAGCGTTGTTTGGTAAATTTATCTATCCATTTTCCCTATTGAATTTTCGCCGACAGCTTTTTCCCAAAATTTTTCGATGACCCCTAGCCGACTGAATTTGTGCATATTCGTTTGACATTTTGGCTAGATGATTGTACAATCTAATCAACAATATGGCGGAGCTGAAAGGCTGAGAGGTTATTGAGTTAACGACGCCCAACCTGATCTAGGTAATGCTAGCGTAGGAATTATGCAGATAATTTTGTCTTTACTTGCGTGCTTAGATTGGGCACGCATTTTTTTTGGAGATAGACAATGAAAAATATTTATGACGAATATGCCGCAGAATATGACGCTTGGTTTGTCCAAAATGACCAACTTTTCTCGTCCGAACTCGACCAGTTGCGCGATATGGTGGTAGACTTTGATTTTGGCTTGGATATTGGCTGTGGCACTGGACTTTTTACCTCATTGCTAGGTATCCAACATGCCATCGAACCATCTGCAAATATGGCAAACATTGCCACAAAGCGTGGCGTTGAGGTAGAGATTGCTTGCGGAGAACAGCTGATTGAAAAATACTCCAACCAGTGTGATTTGGTGACTATGATTACGGTGGACAGCTTTGTTCAAGACATTGACCTTATTTTCAAAAATGTCAATATGTATTTGAAAAACGGCGGTTTTTTGCTCGTGACATTCCTCAATCTTGCCACCCCGCTCGGTCAAATGTACGAGAGCACCAAGCACGAAAGTCCGTACTATGACAGCGCAACTTTCCGCACTCACGATGAGATTTTGGAGCTACTAGATCGCCACGGCTTTGTTTTCGTCAAGTCCAAGAGCACTGTCAGCTCGCTTCAAAATACTTCCCAACCAAGTCAGTCAGGTTACGGGGGCGGTGTGTTCTGTTCTATACTAGCTCGCAAAATCAAATAAAATACAATATAGATTGCCAGTCAATCGAAGGAGAAAAATATGTTGCACAGCATTGCAATCCAAATTTTGCCAGAAACTCTTGATGACGAAGAAGTTATTCGCGTCGTAGATATGGTCATCGACTATATCAAATCCACAGGGCTCAACTACTATGTAGGACCTTGCGAAACAGCTATCGAAGGCGAAGACATTGACCAACTTTTCGACGTGATGAAGAATTGTATGATCATCGCAGGCAGAGAAAATCCACGTGGAGTTTCTGCATTTATGAAAGCTTATTATCGTCCAGACGGAGAAGTGCTGACCATTGAAAAGAAAGTTACCAAGCATCACTAATTTTCTTATCCCTACCGCTTTCGTGGTGGCGATACTCGTCATTTGGGAGGTCGTTGCAAGGCTGGAAGTTGTGCCAAGCTATATGTTGCCATCTTTCACTGCTTGTTGCAAGGCGTTCGTCAAAGACTTTCCACTGCTGATGAAACACACCGGCTACACCCTAGCCGAGGCTTTTGCTGGTCTTAGTTGCGGTATTTTGCTGGCATTGTCGATTGCCCTACTGATGGACAACTCCAAGATACTCTACAAGGGTATCAAGCCCCTGATGACATTGTCCCAAACAATTCCTACCGTGTGTATTGCTCCACTGCTCGTGCTTTGGTTTGGGTACGAAATGCTCCCAAAAATCATACTCATCACCATCACGACGTTCTTCCCTATTGCGGTAGGACTTCTAGATGGATTCAAGTCCGTGGACAAAAATCTCATCGGACTTATGCAATCAATGAACGCTACCAAGCTCCAAATTTATCGCTATGCCAAATTCCCGAACTCCTTAGTCGGCTTTTTCTCGGGGCTCAAAATCTCTGTCACTTACTCTATCGTAGGTGCGGTAATCTCCGAGTGGTTAGGCGGTTTTTATGGACTGGGAGTATATATTATTCGTGTCAAAAAATCATATAGCTTTGACAAAATGTTCGCTGCAATCTTGCTCATCTCGGCACTTTCGCTTATCTTGATGTCCATTTGCGACCTACTAAGCAAACACTTTACAAAAAATCTCAAAGGAGAAAAAATATGAAAAAAGCAATCGTAGTAACACTACTTATCGTGACAGTTGTTGTTTCTTTGTTCGCTTTCGCAGGCTGTAACAAAGACAAAGACGCTATCACTTTTCTACTTGACTGGACACCAAACACCAACCACACTGGACTATATGTAGCCAAAGAGCTTGGCTATTTCAAAGAGGCAGGCTTTGACAATGTCAAAATCGAACAACCAGGCGAAACTGGTACTTCTATGCTTGTTGCATCAGGCAATGCCCAATTTGGTATTGACTTCCAAGAGCAAATGGCCCCAAACCGTGATGCTGGTATCGAAGTAACAGCTATCGCAACCATTATCCAACACAATACTTCTGGTATCCTATCTCTCAAAGAAGACAATATTGTATCTGCAAAAGATATGGAAAACAAAGTATATGCTACCTGGGGTTTGCCAATCGAGCAAGCTATCGTCAAAAAAGTTATGGCTGACCAAGGCGCTGACTTCGACAAAGTAGTATTGCACCCTGACTTCGTAACCGACGCCCTCACAGCTTTGAAGACAGGCACTATTGATTGTGCTTGGGTATATGAGGCTTGGGACTTGGAAAGAGCAAAATTGGAAGGCTTGGATTACAACTACTTCTCATTCAAGAGCATCAATCCTGTTTTTGACTTCTATTCTCCAGTTATCATCGGCAACAATGACTACTTGAAAAACAATCCAGAAAAAGCAAAGGCTTTCCTTGCTGCTGTCAAAAAGGGTTATGAGTACGCTATGGCTCACCCAACTGAAGCTGCCAATATTCTTTGCAAATACGCTCCAGAGCTTGACAAAAATCTTGTACAAAGCAGTCAAAAATTCTTGGCAAATAAGTACGCTGAAGAAGGCGAAACTTGGGGCGTAATCGACGCTACTCGTTGGAACAACTTCTACAAGTTCCTCAACGACAACAACCTTGTAGCAACTCCACTTCCAGAAAACTACGGTTTTACCAACGATTATCTTGCCTAATATGGACTTGTTGGAAGTACAAAATCTATCATTTGCATACCCTGATATGCCGGACAATCTCGTATTGTCCGACATAAGTTTTTCGCTATCCAAAGGCGAGATTGTAGCTCTTGTAGGAAGTAGCGGTGTGGGCAAAACAACCTTGCTCAATCTGCTCTCGGGATTTCAAAAACCCAATACAGGTCACATATTTTTGAAAGGAGTAGAAGAAGAAAAGCTATTAGGAAAGATAAGTTATATGCTCCAATCCGATATGCTCTTGCCACATTTGAAGGTTATTGACAACGTAGCACTTCCCTATCTTCTCAAAAAGATGCCTCGCAAAAAAGCAAGAGAAAAAGTCTTGCCATACTTTGAAGAATTCAATCTCCAAGGCTACGAAAACTTTTACCCAAACAGCCTATCGGGCGGTATGCGCCAAAGATGTGCGCTCATGCGTACATTCTTCCAAGAAAATGAAGTTTTGCTACTTGACGAGCCGTTTAGCGCACTAGACGAGCTCACTCGCAGTCAAATCAACGAGTGGTTCTTGTCCATATCTCGCAAGTTCGAGCTGAGCTCTGTCATCATCACACACAGCCTTGACGAGGCACTTTTGCTAGCCGACAAGGTGTATGTGCTCAAAGGCAAGCCAGCTACAATCGAGCTGTCATTGTCTATCGACAGAGGCGGTTTGTCCAATCGTGATTTTACCCTTGATTCCAAGTTTTTGGAGTACAAACGTACTATCAAGGACACTCTCAACAGCTAGTTTCTTACCTCAACAATCACTAGCTTTGGTCTGTCCGCCAATCATCTTGGCATATCAGGTAAAAAAGACAAGTCACAATCGTGGCTTGTTTTTTTTGTGTGGTGGTGTTTACATTGTAAAAATTGTATTGCAAATTTTCTTATAGCATATAAAATATATTTTATTGTTAGAGCATTAAAATAGAGGCTGCTTACCTCTATTTACCATAAATTAGATTAATCTATCATTTGCTTTTATTGTTATCCTATTTGATAAAGATATTGTTACATCTATTATTGTACCATCATCCAATGTTGTACTTAATTTAATCGGTACATAACTTGTAATTGTGTTATGTTCATCACATTTTACTCCATTTACTTTAAGTGTATGATGATACCAACCTGCATAGACTGATATTTTATTTCCATTATAATAATATTCTTTATAACATAGCATTAGTGATAATATGAAAAATGTTATAAGTATCGCATACAGTGGAAGGAACAAACTAAAATTCCAGTTAACAACAGACGGTGTATCAAATTCATAAGATACTATCTCATATGAATCCACCTCGCCTTTTACATTAACAAAACTTTGCAAAGTAGTGTCTCGATAACCATTAAAGTAAACCTTCTTCTCTTCCAAAAATCTGTTTAAGTTATCATAAAATCTTATTATTACATACCCGGAATTTACATCCCTATTAAATTCTATATCCATTCTCACACTAGTTTCATCTAGAGAAGTATAATAATAGTCAATATATCCATGATCATCTACCATATCCAACTTTGGTTGTGCCACATTGATTATTAAAGGAATTAGTATGGCGAGAATAAGTATAATAAACCAACTCACTCTATAAATAATTAATTTCTTTTGTTCTTCCATTTCCTTTTTCATTTTGATTTCCCTTCAATACTAATTATTTTATAAGATTTACGATACTATCAAACCTTTACATAACTATAATTGTATTCTTATATCTTACCATATTCCCTCATATATTACAAACACAATTGATAATTTTGTTGCGCTGACACTTTACTTAGCTTTTGGCAATTATTTCTTATGGCGTTGGTGCTTAGACATTGAGCATGTCGCCTGTCGAAAAATACGTGATGCGTGCTTTGCAAAGCGGTTTGAGAATACTGTATGCCCTAGTGCCCGTACAATGGCAAGTGTAGATATTCTCCACGCCCAACTCGTCAAGCTGGCGGGCAAGCTGAACAAGAAAACTCTCCGAACAATTTAGGCTGCCCAGCGACTTGCCTTTGAGGTGCATACCTCCCACAAAAACGCTAACTTTGTGTTGGGGAAAACGCCTCTTTGCGTCGGCAATAATGTTGACAATGCCGTTGTGCGAGCAAGATGATATAATTTTACATTCTCCGTCTTCTAGGACTGCGATATACACTTCGTGCGCGAAATCGTCGGGATAGAGCTGTCCTGCAATTTGCTTTTGGAGTCTTTTGTCCTTACACATAAATTTTGGGTCGGGCTTGACAATTTTGCAAACAAATACGTTGTCAAAAATCTTTTCCATATCGTGCACATAAACAAATCGGTCGTTGTACTTTTCGAGCAATTCTTCTTGGCTAAGTTTTCGCAAAGTGTTGTCCGCCTCTTTGGCAACAAGTCGCAACTTGCTGGCGTCGGATATATACACAGGCACGTCCGTCACTTTCAAAAATTTTTCTAGTCCGCCTATGTGGTCATAGTGGTTGTGCGAAATGACAATTTTTTGTATGTCGCACGGCGAAAAATCAAGTGCGGTAAAATTGGAATACGTCGCCTCGTCACTGCCTGCATCTATCAAAAAACTGTGCGCTCCACTCTCTACCATAAGACTGAGGCCGTGCTTGGGCGTCAAATCTTTGTATGTGGACAAGTTTTCGATGATTGTACTAACTTTCATACTTCACCTACCCTAAGTGCTACCATCATTATACCACTTTGGCAAAATTATTCAATACCTGCTAGGACATAGTAGGCATTTGTGCAACTATTTTGCATACTGCTCGCCACCATACACTTGGCAGGTATGGACAGCATACTAGGCAACATTTTGCATATTCAAAAAATGCAATGAAAAAAGATAGCCTGAGCTATCTTCCATCTTATTTGTCGTTTTGGTTGATACGGTCGAGCACCAGTTGATACCCGCCAGCGCCATAAGTCAGGCACTTGTTGACTCTGCTGATGGTCGCCGAACTCATACCCGTTGCACTGCTTACGTCGTTGTAATTGACGCCCTCGGAAAGCATTTGGGCGGCTTTGAGCCTTTGCGCCATCTCCAAAATCTCCTTGATTGTGCAAGCATCTTCAAAAAATCTGTAACACTCTTCCTTGTTTTGCAAAGACAAAATGCCTTCAAATAGTTTGTCTACGTCTTGGGTATGCCAGTTGTTCATAGTAACTCCTTTATCACTTTAACTAGCTAAATTATATTATAGAAAAAAATTTTTGTCAATGCTTTGGCAGATAGAAAAACAGCGAGAGATCGGGCGCTCAATATAGTTATACTATTTCCCGACTTAAAAAATTTGCTAATCAATACCAATCGTCCGCTCAATGACGGATAGTGTCCAAAATGCTGGCAATAGCTTGGTCTGTGGATTGGAAATTGTAGCGTGCATGAGATGGCTCGGCAAGATTGATACCATAAGAATTGGCTGTCATATCAAGCATACAATAGTCATTGACTCCGTCGCCCACGACAAACAAGTCGTCCACGCTCTCGCCCAAAACATCCAAAACCTTTTGGACACCTGCTGCCTTGTCCACACCCTTGGGCGAAAAATCGTAACAATCACTTTGGCGGTATGCAACAATGCCTTGGAGCAATGGTGGATTGGCTGCCACAAGTCTGTCAAGTTTGGCAAAAGTTTCGTCATCTCTCGGGAATGGCGTAACTGCTACGCTGTTGGGTTGAAACCATACCTTGTCGCCAAGTTGGGCGCTGATAAAATCGTGCAAAGCGTTTAGTCTACGCTTGACTTCGTCCGTCAAGTTGAGTTGGATATGGGTAGTTGGTGGCAAATCGTAACCTATGCAAACTTCCGCTCCATTTTCACCAATCATAATAGGCTGAACAAGTCCCAACTGACGGCAAAAACCGCACAAATAATAGACAGGCTTGCCCGAACAAACCACAATGCGTGCGACTTTTTGTAACTGATATAGCAAATCTTGAACACAGGAAGTGGCTGGTCGTCCTACCTCGGCAAGTGTGCCGTCCAAATCAAAAACAACTACTTTTCCCATATTATTTCAATCCAAAATGTTGAGCAATCTCGTCAAATGCAGGCAATGCCCTTTCAACCATATTACTGCTTACACAATATGCAAGCCTTGCCCAACCACTGCAACCAAATGACGTGCCTGGGACAATCAATACTCGGTGCTCTTTGGCAACATTGCAAAATTCTTTGTCGTCCGCGATAGGCGACTTTATGAACAAATAAAATGCACCTTGTGGATAGACAAACTCAAAGCCCATTTTGGCAAGTTCTCTCGTCAAAATTTCTCGATTGCGTGCATACTCGGACAAGTCGCAACAACAACCAAGTGTGCGCTCTACCAACTTTTGTTGGAGCGATGGAGCGTTGACAAAACCCAAAATACGATTGGCAACATTGCACGCCGCAACAATCTTGTCGAAGTCGTCGCACTCGCTTGGTATGAGCAAGTAGCCTATACGCTCGCCTGGTAGCGACAGCGATTTGCTGTAAGAATATCCTACAATGGTGTTGGAATAAAAACTTGGAACAAAAATAGCGCTTGCTCCGTCATAGACAATCTCTCGGTATGGCTCGTCGCTGATGAGATAAATGCTCGTGCCAAACTTTCGTTGCGCCTTGGTCAACACTCTTGACAATCGCTCAAAAAACTCTTTGTCGTACACTACGCCCGTTGGATTGTTGGGAGAGTTGACAATCACCGCTTTCGTCCTTGCGGTCAACTTGCTTGCCAGCTCGTCAAGATCGGGAACAAATGTCGGAGCATTGGGAGAAATCTCTATCAATGTGCCGTCAAAATTGTGTACATAGTTGCGATATTCTCCAAAATATGGAGCAAAAACTACCACTTCATCTTGGGGATTAAGCAAAGTTTTCAAAATAACGTTGAGCCCGCCTGCCGCACCAACCGTCATAACAACATTGGTAAAATCATAGTGCGTGCCATGCTCTTTGTTGACAAAATCGGCGATGGCTTGTCGAGTGCTCTCATAGCCCGAATTGTTCATATATCCGTGCAATTCTATACTTGGAGTGTCGGTCACAATCTCGCAAATGTGCTCGCCTATGCACGCTGGCGGATTGACGGACGGATTGCCTAGCGAAAAATCGTAAACATTGTCTTTGCCATATATTTTGGCAAGTCGTTTGCCCTCTTCGAACATTTCTCTGATGGCAGAACTTCCTTTGAGCATTTGCTCCATTTTGGTGGATATCATAGTGTGTCCTTGTGGGCTGTGATAGTAATTTCAAAGCCCCTGTCTGTATATTTGATGACTACTTTGTCGACGCTCTTGCTAGCACGGTTGACTTGAATTTGGATAGTCATATCTGCGATTTGCTTTCCGCAAAACCGCTTGGCGTCTTTGATTGTGCCCGAATATAAATAAACCTTGTCCGTCTTTTGGGTGTCGCCTTGCATATTGCGCTTGTCCCAGTTGAGTTTGGCAACGTCCGTTTTGTCGACAATTTCGAGTCCCATTGGATTGACGATTGTGCCGTTGATATTGCTGTAAACGACCAAGTTGTCTTGCTTGACCACCAAATCAACGCCCTTGAACTGGTTGGATTGCATATTGTCCACGACTTTGTCCACCAATCTGTTGTCCGCCGTCAGGCCAAACGCCAATCCGGCAGATGCTGAAATGACAACGACAAGGACGATAATACAAGTCAAAAGTTTCCAATTAGTTTGCATCTTTTTTTCTCCTTGTCACCAAAATTCCCATACAAATGCCAACGCCTGCCACACAACTTAGCGCAACGCTCACCGACAAACTCATCGCACTGCCAAAGTCCGCCGCATCTTGAACAACGCTTTGGGCATTGGACTTGTACTCGCTGTACAAAGCACGAATTTTCTCCAACTTTTGCATATCAATGTTGGCAATATCTGTGTCGGATACATAGCCAAAACAACGCTCAATTTCTAGATATGTTGATATATCCTTGAACGAGAAGTTGTCGGTGTCCACCTTGGTTAGCAGTCCGCCAAATATGTTGCTGTCAAAGCCAGTCTTGACTGTCTTGGACAAGATTTTTTCCTTGTAGTTGGCACTCTCTACCAGCTTGACTTTGACCAAATAGTCTTGCATTGCACCTACGGCAATCTCGTTGGAAGTCGTCCAAATGTCTTCTGCGATTGTGTACATAACGCTGTCGCAACCTACTGGCTTGTCCACCGTAATAACAATCTTGTTAGAATATGCCACGACCGTAAAATCTGTCGTTGGATATTCGGCTTTGGCAATGGTCATTTTGGCTTGCTCGTCATAGCCAAAAGTATAGTTGTCCATATCATTTCCTTGGACACGTATCGAGAATTTGTACTCTCCCGCATTGATTGGAGCGTCCTCAGAGCCGTTGTATAGAATGGTGGCAACTACGTCATCGCCCTCGCAAATGTCTTGGGTAACAGGCTCGGCAATTTTGCGTCCGCCGTCATAAACTAGGTTGGCTGGCAACTTGAACGCAAAATCAACTCTCTTTTTGCTTATCTCCAACTCGTCCGTTGGTGGCAAAATATAGTTGGTCAGTTGGACGTTCGACTTGATAGTCAAAGTGTATTTGCCCACTCTGTATGCTGGTGTGACTTTGCCATTTTGGGTGATTTCTACACTGCACTCTTTGGCAAATATATCTTCGTCGCTCTTTTGCAAAGCCGCATTGGTTCTCCACCCTCTCACCACAGGTTGGATATCTTTTGCTTTGCCCGAATATGTGATTGGATTGGGCTTGTTCCAAGTTGAGTTGTCCACGATATAGTCGACGGTGAGTTGTCTTGGAGTGATTTGGAAGACACCATTCCATTCTTTGTCATCGAATTCGTATATATAGTTGCCGTCGTCATTGGCAAACTCGAGCGATACTTTGTATTCGCCCACGTTGATTGGCTGACCTGTCATTGGTTGGTAGGTTTCACCAACTTTTTCATAATATTGGATAAGAACGATAGCTTGAAGAAGGTGAGTCTCATTGATGCGTTCGATATCAACATGAGCTATAACACCGCAGCCAAGGTGCGCCCTTGGAGTGATATGAACATCAACCTGCGACTGAAGTGGTGGA
>OQVS01001301.1_pt1 | contig 17121 bp, 25 predicted proteins | sample 1691601 | NCBI WGS metagenome assembly OQVS01 (sample SAMN03418268, study PRJEB22391) | human gut metagenome | biome: human-gut; feature: organic feature; material: feces | host: Homo sapiens | place: Tanzania | collected 2013-01
GCGAATGCCGTCTTCGACCGAAATACCGAGCGCGCGGTCGCGCACGAGCTTGACGTGCAGACGCTTGAGCTCGCGCTCAAGCGCCGCTGTGATGTCGAATGACCGGTCGGACACGGGAAACACGCGCTTGCCGCGCTCGACCTTGAGCGGCACACCGAGCCCCTCGAAAAAATCGATGGCGTCGTGCCCGTCGAAGCGGGAAAACACGGAGTATAAAAACCGCGGGTTCTGCGGCACGTGGGCGAGCAGCTCTTCGCAAGTGCTGTCGTTCGTCACGTTGCAGCGGCCCTTGCCGGTGATGTTCACCTTTTTGCCGAGGCGCTCGTTTGGATCGAGCAGCGTCACGTGCGCACCCTTGCGCGCGGCGCAGATCGCGGCCATCATGCCGCCCGCGCCGCCGAGATGTCTGCGCCCTTCTTGTTGGCCACGGCCAGAATGAGTGCGTTGAGCATGCTCATGGGCGCCGCCAGCGAGTCGACGAACGAGATCATCTCGCTGCGCACGAGCAGCGAATTGCTGGACATCTGGTTGATGGGCGACATCTCGCTGTCCGTCACGCCGACGATCGTCGCGCCGCGGTCGCGCGCAAACTGGATGGTCTTGAGCGCAAGCTCACTGTAGCGCGGGAAGCAGATACCGATGACCACATCGTCTTTGGAGACGCGGAAGAGCTGGTCGAACGAGCCGGCCGCGCCGCCGTTGACCAGAGTGACGTTGTCGAAGATCAGGCGGAAGTAGAAGTTTAAGTACCCTGCCAGAAACGAGGACGAACGGAAGCCCACGATGTAGATGCGGCGCGCGCCGATGATCGTGTCGACCACGCGCTCAAATTCCGCGCCGTCGGTCTGGTCGATGGCCATGCGGATCTTCTCCATGTCGCGCTGCAGGACGTTCGTCATCAGATCGGACCCTGCGAGCTCGCCGTCCGACGCCTGAATGCGCTGGATGCTCGTGAGCTTGCCGCGGATCATCTCCTGCAATGCCCGCTGCATGCTCGGATAGCCCTCGTAGCCGAGCTGGGTGGCAAAACGCACAACGGTCGATTCACTGACCTGCACGGTCTTGCCGAGTCTGCTGGCCGTCATAAAGGCAGCCTTGTCGTAGTTTTCCAGAATAAATCGGGCGATGAGCTTTTGCCCCTTGGAAAAGCTGCTCATGTTCTTTTCGATATTATGTAAGATATTCTTCGTCATAAAATCGTCCTCTGTTACTTTGATTTTGTTGCATGGAGCTCTTGCTCCGTTAGATCGCGCCACACGCCGACGGGAAGAGCCCCGAGTTTGAGCGCGTGCTCCTGCACGCGCTTTAGGCGCTTGACGTGTAATCCGGCGGCGGCGCACATGCGCCGGATCTGCCGGTTTTTTCCTTCATGGATGGTGATGGAGAGAACGGCGGTGTCCCTCCCCTGCCGCAGCACGCGCACCTGCGCGGGCCGGATGGGCTCGCCGTCGAGCTGTGTCATGGAAGCGAGCGCTTCTGCCGCTCCCCTGACCTCGCCCGCGACGCTGACCTCGTAGACCTTGTTGACCTCGTAGCGCGGGTGCAGAAGATGCTGCATCCATTCGCCGTCGTTCGTCAAAAGCAGCAGTCCCTCGGAGTCGAGGTCGAGCCGCCCGACGGGATAGACGCGAGCGCCGCAGTCTCTGACGAGCTCGGCGACGGTCTTTCGCCCTTTTTCGTCAGAGAGCGTGCAGACATAGCCGCGCGGCTTGTTGAGCATCAGGTAGCGCTTCTGCCCCTCCTGTGTGAGCGGCCTGCCGTCGACGGTAATTTCGTCGACTTCGGGGTCGGCCTTCTGCCCGATGAATGAGGTCTCGCCGTTTACGCGCACGCGCCCAGCGGCGATCCACTGCTCGGCAGTGCGCCGGGAGCAGAGCCCCGATTCGGCGATGAGCTTTTGAATTCTTGCTTCGGCCAGGTCGATCCCTCCTTTACTTTGCCGACAGAAATTGCCAGAGCTTTTCCGCCAGCGACTTATTTTTGCTTGTTTCGCTCTTTGTTTCCTGCGCCTGTACGCTGCGCGCGCTGACAAGGTCAACTCTTCCGACCTCAGTCTCGCCGCAGGAGATGACGAGCGTGCCGAACGTTTGTCCCTTCCGCACGGGGGCGGAGACGGTTTGCGGCAGCTCGGCGCGCACGCTCAATGCTTCATTTTCCGCGGTGGGATAGCGAAAGCTCTCCGCCGCCACGGCGGACACACTCTGCCCGTCGACGCTTACGCTGCCGTAGGCCTCGCCTTTTTTCGCACCGCTTGAGAGCGCATACGCCGAAAAGCCATAATCGTAGAGTGCAGCATGATCCGCCCAATCGCTGCCGTCGTGCAGCGTGACGGCGATCAGGCGCATCCCGCCGCGCTCGGCACAGGTGACGAGCGTGCGTCCCGCATCGCCGGTGTAGCCGGTCTTGAGACCGATGCAGCCCGGATACGAAGCGAGCAGTTTATTGTGGTTGGACATCGTGCGCGTGCCGACACATGCTGTGCGCGTCGAAGCGATGCGCGCAAATGTCGGATCCTGCATCGCGCAGGCCGCAAGGCGCGCCATATCAAGGGCACAGGAGCCGTGCCCCGATTCGTCAAGCCCGCTCGGATTCAAAAATGCTGTGTGCGTCATGCCGAGCGACGCTGCTTTTTCATTCATCCAGGCAACGAACTGCTTACTGCCGCCGCTTCCGCCGCAGTGGGCGGCGATGCACTCCGCCGCATCGTTGCCGGACGGCAGCATCAGCCCGTAGAGAAGCTCTTCCATCGTGAGCGTTTCGCCCTCGGCAAGATACATGGACGAGCCTTCGCGTAAGTGCTCGCGCCTGACCGTGACTTTGTCTGTGAGCGTGCTGTGTTCCAGCGCGACAAGACAGGTCATGATCTTCGTCGTGCTTGCGATGCTGCGGCGCTGCTCTTCATTGCGCGCGAGCAGCACCCGCCCGCTGTCCGCCTCCATCAGAACGTAAGCGGCAGCGGCAGGCTCGGGCACCGATGCCTGACAGGTCAGACCACTTGTCAGCAAAAGAACAGCAATGGAAAATACGGCAATGCATCGGGCAGAACGCGGCATGGGATCACTCCTTGTTTCAGAATGCCCCTATTATGCCCGAATTCAGTAAATATCTTTCTCTTCTCTCTTCTTGTCCACGAAATTCTGCATGCGGTCAAGAACCTCCGGCACGAGATCGAGCACGCGGTCGACCGTTGTTGCCGCAGGCATAGCCACGGGCATCACGCGCGTCATGCCGTCCTTGACGATAAGGAAGGCAACGGGGTCGACCTTGACGCCTGCGCCCGCGCCGCCGCCAAAGCGCGCGGTGTCGGTCTTGCCATAGTCACCGCCGCCCGCGCCGAAGCCAAAGCTCACGCGGGAAACGGGAATGACGGTCACGCCGTCGGGCGTTTGGATCGGCTCGCCGATGATGGTGTTGGAATCGACCATATCACGGATCTTGTCCATCGTGGTGTCCATAAGGTCATTGAGCGGCGTTTTCTTTTCGATGTTTTCCATGTGGTTCGTCCTTTCTTTATTATGCTGTCATTTTTTCATTGTGTTCGTGGTTCGGTTGTGCGCTCTCCGTTGGTTTTTCCGCGGGAGCGTCGTTTTTATGCGCCTTTTTATAGCGCAGATACCATTTAAGCAGCGGCCACAGCAACGCAATGAGGATGCGCAGCCCATCGCGGATGCGAAGCGAGCAGCCGACGCTTCCCTCTGCGCGTGTTTTCTCTGCGCTGTAATCCATGCGCAGGTGCAGTGAGGGTTCCGGGATCAGAAAAATATCCTCTAAATGCGGCATCAGCCCCCACATCACGGCGTTTGCATAGCCATAGGTCTGCGCGATCTCCGCCGGGTCGCTGCCGCCAAAGACGACAAGGATCTCCAGCGGGTCGATACGAAGGCGCTTGCAGGCGCGCCTCGCCGATTCTCTGAGCGCAGAAAGTGCCGTGGAGATGAGATCCTTTTTCTCTTCTTTTGTGAGTTTGGGAAGGCCGCGCTTTTTCTTTTCCGCGCGCTTTTCTTCCTCTTTTTTTGTTTTTGCCGCCTCCTGCGCCGTTTCCTTTTTTTCCTTTGCCGGCAGCAGTGTGAAGCGGAACGGGCCGACCGAGAGCCGCAGGTTTAGCGTCTGCCCGAAGCGGAGCAGCGCGCCCACGCGAAGAAATCCGATCAGAAGAAAGATCAGCAGGATGATCCCGATCACTTTTAACGCAGTCAATCGACCACCTCCCTCTTCTCAATCGTTCATCAGCAATCTGTCAACACCCTTCGTTTGTAAGGGGTGCCTCTTCCTTCGCCGCAAGGCTGCCGGGATCGAGGATCGTGCCATCGTCCGTCATACGGAGCTGACCGTCGGCTTCAAGCCCCGGCATTTCAGGCAGTTCCTCAAGCGACCCAAGGTGAAAATCGCGCAGGAATTTTTTTGTTGTGCGGTACAGCCTCGGCCGCCCCGGCACCTGAAGACGCCCGCACTCTTCGATAAGCCCGCGCTCTAAGAGAAGGCCCACGGTGTAGGAGCTGTCCACCCCGCGCACCTGATCGACATAGGCGCGGGTCGTGGGCTGATAATAGGCAATGATCGTCAGCACCTCCAGCGCGGGCTGAGAAAGCTTGGCGGTCTTGCGGATCTCAAACGCCTTGCGGATCACATCCGCGTAATCCGGCGATGAGCAGAGCTGATAGCTGTCCTCCATGCGGATGAGGCGGATGCCGCGGCGCTCAAAGGCATAATAGTCGCCGAGCTTTTGCAGCACCTGTTCCGCTGTCGGCCGGTCGAGATCCAGCGCAAGACAGATGCGGTCGATCGCAAGCGGCTCGCCGCTGGCAAAGAGAATGCCCTCGATGGCCGACTCGACCTCGCGCAGATCTAAAGATTCCAAAGACATAGCGTTCCTCGCTTTTTATAAATTGATGCTCTCGGGGGCGTCGTCCCCGCAGGCAACGGTGCAGTCTGTGTCGGAACCGGCCAGATGAATGACCTTCTCGCGGCAGAGTTCCAAAACGGCGATAAACGTCGCCACGATCTCACTGCGGCTGCGGCTGCCGCGGAACAGCAGCTGAAAGCGCGTCATACCGTATTCCTTCAGTCGGCGCAGGATCTCCTCCGCCTTGCCCTTGACAGGATACGGCTCGCGGCGAACGATCTCGCTCAGCGCAGCGCTCGGCGGTGCATCCAGCTTTTCTCCGCGCGCCGCAATTGCCTGCATGGCAAGCACAAGGTCAGCCTTTTCATGGCTGTATTCATAGATCTTGCCGCGCTGCATGGGCTCGGGATCGCGCGTTGTGATGCTGCGGCCGAATTCTCCCATCGGGCCGAGCGTCTCCGTCAGCGTCTTGATGCGAAGGTAGGTATCCTTCTGCGCGCGCTCTTTGAGCGATGCGATCAGCTCGTCCATCTCGCTTTGCGCCTGCTCGTCCTCGAGCGAGAGGAGCATGCGCGTTTTGATGTACATCAGATGCGCCGCCATCGTGATGAACTCGCTCGCCACTTCAAGGTCGAGCTGCTTGCGCTGCTCGAGATAGGCGAGATACTGCTCCAGAATGAGCGCGATCGGAATGTCCTGGATCTCTATTTTATTTTTCGAAAGCAGGAAGAGAATGAGATCGAGCGGACCTTCAAAGTCCTGCAGCGCTTCCGCGCTGCGCTCATGCACCACGCCTTCCAGCTTGAAAACGGGATTGTCCATGACATTCCTCTCTTTATTTAATATACGATCAGATCGACCAGCAGCCCGTATACGCGGTAAATGCCCTCGCCGAGGATATTGTCCCCCACGCCGAGCCAGACAAGCAGAAAAAGCAGCACCATGCCGTACTTTTCATATCGCATCAGCGTCAGATACGTGCGGTCGGACAGAAAGGCAAAGAGCACCTTCGACCCGTCGAGCGGCGAGATCGGAATGAGGTTGAAAAGCCCCAAGCCGACGCTCATGTATGCTGTCCGCGCAAGAAAATTCAAAAGTGCGCTGCAAAATGCCGTGTCAACGTAGTGCGCGATCGTGATGCGCGCGCCGAGCAGCAGCAAGACCGCCAGCAGCAGATTCGATACCGGCCCCGCGAGCGCCGTGAGCGCCATACCCTGCTTGGGCTTTTTAAAATACCGCATATCGACCGGCACGGGCTTTGCCCAGCCGAAGCCGACAAGCAGCATCGCGGCTAAACCGAACCAGTCGATGTGGTGCAGCGGATTCAGACTCAGTCGGTGTTCACGTTTGGCCGTCGGGTCGCCGAGAGCCAGGGCTGCAAGACCGTGGCAGGTTTCGTGCACCGTCAAACATAAAAAGACGCCGAGCACGCGCAAAAGCGCGTCGGTCAGCGAGCCCCAGTCGATGGACCGGAGAAGTTCTTGAAAGCTGTTCACGCAATTTCTCCATAAAAAATATGCAAATCATCAGGACGTGCATTGCATTCTGAATCTATTATAACAGTCTTTTTCTCACATGACAAGGCGTTTTGCAATTTTTATTGCATTTCGCTTTCACAATCCACCGCTGTTTGCCTGTCAATCGGCGCAATATGACAAAAAAGCGCCCCAGCCATGCGGTTGGGGCGCTTTGCAGGATATTGTTTTATTTCTTGAGGCGTTTGTCGCTCTTGGCGGACAAACGCGTGCCGACAGACTGGAAGATCTGCACCAGAATGATGAGCAACACGACCGCCGCGAACATCACGAGATACTTGTAGCGGTAGTAGCCGTAGTCGATGGCAATCTTGCCGAGGCCGCCGCCGCCGATGATGCCGCTCATCGCCGAGTAGCCGAGAATGGTCGTGAGCGCGATGGTGAAATTCTGCAAAAGCGAGGGAACGCTTTCGGGGATCATCACCTTGCAGATGATCTGCATGGGCGTTGCGCCCATGCTCTGCGCGGCTTCGATGATGTTGGGGTCGACCTCACGCAGGCTGCTCTCTACCAGGCGCGCCACAAACGGGAACGCCGCCACGACCAGCGGAACGATGGTCGCGGTCGTGCCGACGGTCGTGCCGATGATGAGGCGCGAGAGCGGGAAAACCATGATCATTAAGATGAGGAACGGGATCGAGCGCAGCAGATTGATGATGACGTTCAGAACGCTCATCAGAGCCTTAGGCAGCGGCAGAACGCCGCCCTTCTCCCCCGCCACAAGCAGCACGCCGAGCGGAAGGCCGATGACAACAGCAAGTGCCGTTGAAAGGAGCGTCACATAAAAGGTCTCCCAAATCGCCTTGGGGAACTGCGTCTGCATGGCGGCAGTCAGCTCCGCAATCGACTGCGGAGAAAAGAGATTACTGTACATCGACGCTCGCCTCCTCTACCTGAAGATTTTCGATACTTCTCAAAAAGTCCATTGCCTGCTCAAACTGCGCGTTCGGCACGCCGAGGAGCATGCCGCCGTAGACCTCTTCGGAGAGCTTCTGCGTCGTGGCGGAGATGACCGTCGCGCTGATGCCCTCTTCGGTCGCAAGGCGGGCGACGAGCGGAATGGACGTCGTCTTTGCGCTGCGGAAGATAAGCCGAATGCGGCGCTGCTGCTGGGGGTCGGATACATCGATGTCCGCGCCGCGCGGAAAGACAAGGTGCCGTGCCGCCGCAGACTTGGGCGCGGAGAAGACCGCCGAAACAAGCCCCTCCTCCACCACCTCGCCGTCATCGAGGATGGCAACATGGTTGCACACCTCTTTCACCACGCTCATCTGGTGTGTGATGATGACGACGGTGATGCCGAGCTTTTTGTTGATGTCGCCGATCAGCTCGAGGATCTGGCGCGTGGTCTTGGGGTCGAGCGCGCTCGTGGCCTCATCGCAGAGCAGAACCTTCGGATTTGTTGCGAGCGCGCGGGCGATGGCAACGCGCTGCTGTTGACCGCCGGAGAGCTGCGCAGGATAGGCCTTGGCTTTGTCCCTGAGCCCCACGATGTCGAGAAGCTCCAGCGCCCGCTGCTCACGCCACTTCTTCTCTCCCCGCAATCCAGAAAGTTCCATCGGAAAGCAGACGTTAGCGAGGCAGTTTCGCTGCATGAGCAGGTTGAAGCGCTGGAAGATCATCGTGATCTCGCGCCGCGCCGCGCGGAGCTGCGCGGGGGTCATCGTGTCGAGCTGCTGCCCGTTCACGATGACCTCGCCCTCGGTCGGACGCTCGAGCATATTGATGCAGCGCACGAGCGTAGATTTTCCGGCGCCGCTCATGCCGATGATGCCGTAAACGTCACCGTCCGGTATGGTGAGGGAGACGTCCTTGAGCGCGTCTACCCGTCCTCCGGCAGTTTCGAAGGATTTGCTTAAATGCTTCAGTTCGATCAAGAACGCTCCCTCCTTTCTCTCTTACTTGGCGCTCAGCGCATCGAGCGTGGTCTGCTTGCCGCCGTAGAGGCCCATGGGCTCAACGTGAATGGCGGCAACAGAAACGATGTGGGTGCCGTTCTCGGCATTGAAATCATCAAGGTACGGGGTGTGCTGGAAGTAGTTGGCGTCCACGGTGCCGTCTTCGACGACGGTGTTGGGCACGACGTAGTCGTTGTAGGTCTGGATATCGAGGGTGATGTTCTTCTCGGCAAGGATCGCCTTGGCAATCTCGAGGATCTCAGCGTGCGGAGTCGGGGAAGCGGCAACAGAGATGGTCTCACCGGCGAGAGCGTCATAGTCAACGGAAGCATCGTAACCGTCGGTCGGATCGTCGACGGTGCTGACGACAGCGCCGTCATACTTCTCGTTGATGTAATCGACGACCTGCTGGCTCTCAAGCGCGGCGACGAGCGCCTTGATCTTATCGGAGCTCTCGTTGCCTTCCTTCACGGCCAGAATGTTGGCATAAGCAGAGGAGGAACCCTCGATCACAAGGGAGTCGGCCACGGGGTTCAGACCTGCGTTAATGGCATAGTTGGAGTTGATGACGGCGTAGTCAACGTCCTGCAGAATATTGGGGATCTGCGCGGCCTCGGTCTCTACGATCTCGACGCCATACGGATTTTCGACGATGTCGTTCTTGGTGGCAGTGATGCCGGCGCCGTCGGCAAGCTTGATGATGCCGTTTTCCTCGAGCAGGAGCAGGGCGCGTGCTTCATTGGTGGTGTCGTTGGGAACAGCGATCTGAATGGTAGCGGCGCTGTCGCCATCTTTGGAGCCGCAGCCGGTCAGGGCGAGCGCGGCGGTAAGAACGAGTGCAAGAGCCAGTGCGGTCAGCTTGATAGAATGCTTTTTCATCGGATTGATCTCCTTTTACTGATGGTTTTTTAGATTTTTATAGATTGGTTTATGGAAAAGGAATATAGATCGGCAGGACGGCGGGTCCCGCTCAAATGCAGCGTGCCGTAGTGTCCGGCGGACACATTCGGTCATCTCTCATCAATTCAAAACGCATCGTCTGCTCCTTTCGGGAAATTAAAAACAGCGGAAGGTCATTGACCTTCCGCTGTCGTTCACTCATACTGAACTTCTCAGACAGTTTTAGAAAGGAAATGACCATTTTCTCCATGACAAAGCATGCACATGCTGAACATGCGCATCATCGGCATCATCATGAAGTTGGCAGTGTAAAGGTTCTTCATGCCAATGGATCCTTTCTCTTGATCATTCCCACCCGGTGGGGTTCGTTTCGATGTGCGTATCGTAGCACCATCTTTTTCTCTTGTCAACACCAAATTCACACTTTGGCATGATTTTCCGTTTTTTTATCGAATTGTACGAGAATTTATATTTATTGCTCCCGTTTTTCGAAAATGCGGACAAGATGGGTCAGGAAATCCGTGCTTTCCAGACCAAACAGCGCTTCGACCGCGCTTTCACTGTGCGCTTCGATCACGCGAAGGCAGCCGTTCAGCCCCAGAATGTCGACAAACGTGGTCTTGCCCTCTTCCCTGTCAGAGCCGATGGGTTTGCCGAAAGTCTCTTCATCGCCCACCACATCGAGCATGTCGTCGCGGATCTGGAAAGCAATGCCAAAGTTGTCGGCGTAGCCGATCGCGGCTTCCTCCTGCTCCTTGGTGCCGCCCGCGGCAGCCACGCCCATCAGGCACGCTGCGCGAATGAGCGCGCTTGTCTTGCGCAGATAGATCTCTTCCAGCTCCGATGCGCTCAGTGCTCTCCCCTCCCAGGCAAGGTCGAGCTCCTGACCGCCGCAGATCCCCTCGTAACCGGCGGCATTTGCGAGGAGCTTCGCGCACTTGAGTGCGCACGGCGTGGGAATATCTGCTGACAGAACGGTTTCGAACGCCAGCGCCTGCAACGCATCGCCTGCGAGTGTCGCCGTGCTTTCACCGAACACCTTGTGGTTCGAGGGCTTGCCGCGGCGCAGATCGTCGTTATCCATTACGGGAAGATCATCGTGAATGAGCGAATAGGTGTGCAGCATCTCGATGCCGCAGGCAACGGGCAGCGCCTTTTCGATGTCTCCCCCGCAGATCCGGCAGAATTCGAGCACCAGCATCGGGCGCAGCCGCTTGCCGCCTGCCATCAGGCTGTATTGCATTGCCTCGGTCAGCTTATGATAACTTGCGCGCTGCGCCTCTGCAAGGCAGGAGGAAAGATAGCCCTCCACCATCGCCTTGTACTCCGCCACGCGGGCGGAAAACAGCTTTTCCTCCATTGCTTACTCCTCCGAAACAAATGTACTCTCGACCGGCGCGCCGTCCGCGCCTTTGGATAGCTTTGCGACCTTCTGCTCAGCCTTATCGAGCATCGCGCCGCAGTCGCGCACAAGTTTTGTCCCCTCTTCAAAGAGCTTGAGGGAATCGGCAAGCTTTGCATCGCCTTTTTCCAGTGCTGCCACGATCTCTTCGAGCCGCGCGATATTTTCTTCAAACGTTTTTGCCATCGTTATATCCTCCCGTATTGCACGCATCTACCGTGCAGTTGAGACTTCCCTGCCCGAGCAGCACCTCGATCTTCTCTCCGGTGCTGACGTCCTGCGCCGCGCGCAGGATCTGTCCGTCCTCCGTGCGCGCTACAGCGTAGCCGCGTCCCAGCACGCTCAGCGGGCTGAGCGCATCGAGCTTGGCTGCGAGAGATGCAAACTGCTGCATGCGCTGCGCCGTCTGCTGCCGGGCGAGCGAAGCGAGATTTTTCTGCGTATAGTCGAGCAGCAGCCGCTTGTCGTCGATAAACACCATGGGGTCTTGCAGCACGCGGCTGCGCGCCGTTTTTTCAAATTGCTCGCGCAAATTCTTCACGCGCTTGCGCTCGCTCTGCTCCATGCGCGTTTGCAGCGCGCCGAGCCGGCGGCGCAGCTCCTCTTGATCCGGCACGGCGATCTCCGCCGCGTTGGACGGCGTCGACGCCCGTGCGTCGGCAACAAAATCCGAGATCGTCACGTCCGGCTCGTGTCCGACGGCGGAGATGACCGGAAGATCGGATTCGTAGATCGCACGCGCCACGCGCTCGTCGTTGAACGCCCATAAATCTTCGATCGACCCGCCGCCGCGCCCGGTGATGATGAGATCGGCGACCCTCCATTTGTTTGCGTAGCGCAGCGCGCCCGCGATCTCGGCCGGCGCTTCCGCGCCCTGTACGCGCACGGGCAGCAGCACGACCTTGCTCATCGGCCAGCGCGCGTTCAGAATGCGCAGCATGTCGTGTATCGCCGCACCCGCCGACGAGGTAATGATGGCGATGCGCGCGGGATATTTCGGCAGCGGCTTTTTGTGTGCGGGGTCGAAGAGTCCTTCCTTGCTGAGCTTTTCCTTGAGCTGCTCAAAGGCGACATACAAATCGCCAACCCCCTGCGCGCTCAGATCCGAGCAGTAGAGCTGATATGCGCCGTCGCGCGGGAAGACGCCGATGCGGCCGAAGGCGATGACCTTCATGCCGTTTTCCGGGCGAAAGCGAAGCTTTGACGCCATGCCGCGGAACATCACGCACCTGAGCGCGCTCCCCTCGTCCTTGAGCGTAAAGTAATGGTGGCCGGAGGGATAGAGCTTGTAGTTGGAGATCTCGCCGCGCACGAAAATGGTCTGTAACTGCGGTACGGCGTCGAGCAGCGCCTTGATGAAGTTGTTTGCTTCCGACACACTGAAGACCATCTGCTCCTGCGCCACGCCGTCTCACCTCTTTTGCAAAAATAATTAAAAAACGGAAGAAAAGCAGAGCGCCGCGTTGGCGGTACTCTGCTTTTTGGCAATGCTTTATTCCGCGCTGATCTCGCCGCGCACAAAGCTGCCGAGAATGCCGTTGATGAACTTCACCGTTTCCGGCGTTTCATACTTTTTGGCGATCTCCACGGCTTCGTTGACGGCCACGCGCGTCGGAATGTCGCTGCGGTAGAGAGACTCATACATCGCAACGCGCATGATCGCCGAGGCGACAAGCGGAATGCGGTCGAAACTCCACCCCTTGGCGTATTTGGCGATATATCCGTCCAGCTCCGGTGCGTGCTCGGCAACGCCGGTCACAATGGCGCGGATATAATCCGCCTGCGTGGCGCCGGGGGCTTTTTCATAGATACCGTCCTCGTCCTTGAGCGTATCGAAGTATTCCTTCGTCAGCCGCTCGTCGAGCAGCTCCTCCGGCGTTTTATCCGTAAAGCTCAGTTCGTATGCAAGATGCACTGCGATCTCTCGCGCTGTATTGCGAATCATCTCGTCTGTTCCTTTATCTTTCTCTTAGTTGAAGCTGATCCCGCCGACATGGACGTTGACCGCCTGGACGCTGTAGCCCGTCATGCCGCTCACCGCGGCGGACACGCTGTCCTGCACCTTGCGGGCCGTTTCGGGGATGGCATAGCCGTAGCGCACCATCAGGTAAACGTCAATGATGATATCGCCGTCTCTCACCTCGGCGCGTACGCCGCGCAGCCCCTTTTTTCCGGTGAACTGCTCGGTGATCTGCTCGGTCATATTCTGGCACATGGAGCCAACGCCCTCGATCTCGGCGACGGCATCTGCCGCGATGGCGGCAACCACATCTTCTGCAATGCTGATGCTGCCGTTTTCTTCGGCGCGGGTCAAATACTCTCGATTTTCAGCCATTCAAATATCCACTCCTTGTCTTGAATGCTCATATCAAAGAGTATTTTACCATCATCTTTCAAAAAATACAACAGCTAATTTACTTCCATGATCCTGATGTTTTCTGCGCCGAGCCCGGTCTCCTGCTTGACGATGTCCGTAATGCGCGCAACGTCCTCGGTTTGAAGCCCTTCTTCTCCGGTCGAAACGACCACGCTCACACCGTCCGCCGACATGAAAACAACGCAGTCCTCATACCCTTTGGCCGTGACAATGTTTTCGATCTGCGCCTCGCAGAGTGTGTAGGACGCGAGTGTTTCGATGCTTTTTGCCGCCTCATTTGCCGTCTCAGCATCCACCTCTTCGCTCTCGCTTGCCTCCTTTAAGAGCGACAGCGCGCTGTCGCGCGCCTGCTGGCGTGTCAGCCGCGCCGATGCAAAGTAATCTTTTCCCTCCGCATCAGCAGAGACCTCGGCTGCGCCGCCGTCCGTACTCACAAGCTCGGACTGGCCTAAGATTTTTGTTGGTTTTTCGACCTTTTCGGCATACTTTCCGTTGAGAAAGATCGCCGCACAGACAAAGACCACGATCGTACCGACCACTGCGTTTCGCTTCCATAACTGCTTCATCACTGTTTCCTCCCTGCGTTTTGCATAATAAAAATACTGTAGTTTCATGGCGTTCCCCTGACCACTGTGATCCTGTCGGACGAAAGCCCCGTCAGCGCGCTGACGGCCTGCGTCACGTTCAGCTGCACGTCGGCGCGGTCTCCCCCCTCACAAACGATGAGCGCACCGACAAAGCGCGGATAGCGGCTGTGGGTCACAACGACCTCCGCGCCCGCGCCGCTGCCGAGCACAACGGTCTCTGTTTTCTTCGTCCGTTCGTCGACCTCCTCCCCGCAGCTTTTCAGCGACGCGCTCTCGTCCTGCGCAAGCTCATAAACGCCGCCGCCCTCGACGGTCAGCATGAGCGACAGCCTGCCCACGCCATCGAGCGAGGAAAGGATCGTTTCCATTTCCTTTTGCAATGCCTCACGGTCAAAGTTTTCCGCGGCGGACGGCGTGTCGGAAGCAGGTTTTGATGTTTTTCCCTCCTGCGGCAGCAGCAGAAGCAGCACGCCGAGCAATGCCGTCAGCAGAATGTATTTGTACTTCTTGATGCCTTTGAGCGCCTTTTGCACCGGCGCTGCGTTCAATCCGGTTCGATCCATCGCTGCTTCTCCTCCGTTATGCCAAGCTCCTGCGTGATGTACGCGCCGAGCGCCGCGTTTTTTTCGCCGTACAGCGTGGCAGAATCCGGCAGTGGTACACCGTCATATATCGCTGTGCGCACCTCTGCGCGCACGTTCAGGCCAAGCGAGGCGGCTTTGTCCTCAATATATGCCTGTGTCTGCGCGGCTATGCGTTCGCGCAGCGCGTCCTCCTGCTCGGCGGACAGCGTTTCTTTCAGCGCTTCGACCGCTTCGCGGTAGCTCTCGCCGTCAAGCGCGGGAAGGTCGAAGGAAAGCGAGAGCAGCGGACGCAGCATCGCAAGCATCAGCACCATACCGCCGACAAAGCGCACGATCTTCTTCATTGCACCGTCGTTCGCAAGCTGCTGGGCAATGCTGATCAGCACCGCGCAGGCCGTTACGCTTAAAAGCCATGAGCGAAGAAACGTCATACCGTCACCACCATCATCATTGCGATCAAAAACGATACAAGCAGCAAAAACGCCCCGCCCGCCGTCATCGCCAGCATCAGCGAGAAGGCGGAGGACAGCTGCTCCAAGAATTTACAGAGCGGATCAGCGCCGGTCACAGCGCTGAAAAACGCTGCCAGCTGATAGAAAAGGTACTGCACCGCCAGATGCAGCAGCGGCGCAAGGCAGAGCGCAAGCACCGAAAACACGCCCAGCACGCCGAGCGTGCCGCGCAGCGTGAGCGCGGCGGCGGCAACGGCCTCTGTCGCGTCGGACAAGATACCGCCGACAACGGGAACTGCGCCGGAGATGACCGTCTTCCCGACCCTGACCGCCAGACGGTCGGCAGAGCCGGCAAGCAGGTTCGTGAGCGACAAAAACGCGGTGAATACGATCAAAACCGCGCTCAAGCCCCACGAGAGCAGCCTGCCGATGCCCTTGGAGAGAAGCGATAAGCGGCTCTGCTCCAGGAGCGCGCCCGCTGCGGCCGCAGCGATCATGCAGTAGAGCAGCGGCACGAGCACATTGCGCATCAGCGAGAGAAAGAGGTCGCTGAGCATCAGCGCCCCCACCTGCCACACGCTCGCCGAGCCGACGCAGCCGCCGCCCGCCATCGCCGCGGCGACGGTCGGGATCAGAAGCTTTGCCATCGCCGCAAGCTCGTCCATTGTCTGGACACCGACGCCGATGAGCGCGCTCAGATCCTGCGATGCGATCGCCGCGGCGCCAAGCACGCCAAGATAGCCCGCGTACCGCGCGGGCTGCTCGCCCGCGCTCTCTGCCGTGCCTTCGACAAGCCCGCATAAAAGTGAGAGCAGCATGAGCGCCATCGCGCCACGCAGAGACTTCGCTGCCGCGCTTTGCAGCGCTGTGCGGAAATGAGAGAAAAGATACTGCCCACCGCGCATGATGAGATCGTCCCCCGCCTCCGCGCTTTCGATCAGCTCCCGCGGGACAGCCTCGTCAAGCCCGCCTGGCAGCTCGAGCGCCGAGACGCCGGAAGAGAGCAGCAAGGCAGCAAAAAGCAGGCAGAGCAGTTTCTTCATAAAAATCCCTCCACCATCTCAAGCAGCGCCTCCATGAGCGGCAGCGCGCAGACAAGCGCGCACACCGCCCCCGCTGTGGCAAGGAGCGCCGCGAGCGCGCCCTGTCCCGCATCGGCGCACAGCGCGCAGGAAAAGCGCGCCACGAGCGCGATGGCCGTTGCCTTGACGACCGGCACGAACAGCGTGAGCGGCAGATCCGTGAGCAACAGCACCCGCTCGCAGAAGTCAAAGAGGTCGGAGAGCGCGGGCAGCAGCATCGCGCAGCCGACGAGTACCGCCGCAAGCAGCAAAAGGAGCGCGAGCGCGTCATCATTCTTTCTGAGCAGCGCTGCAACAGCGCTCACGCACAGGCTCAGCGCCGCAAGCTTGATGAGCAGCTCCATCTCAAAACCCGAACAGGCTCTTGATAAGATCAAAGAGCGAGCTGATCTCCCGCACAAGCAGCATCATCGTTGTGATGAGCCCGGCAAGACTCACAAGCATTGCCTGATCCGGCCGGTCGGAGCGCACGAGCAGTTGGTTGAGCACGGCGACAACGATGCCGACCGCCGCGATCTTGAACACGAGGTCAATATCCATAGACGACTTCCTTCTGTAAAGCATTTATCCTTCTCAGAGCGCTACATCAGCAGAATGCAGAGCATCACACCGCCGCCGAGGCACAGTGCCGCCGTGATGCGGCCCTGCTCGCGCGCCTGTTGGCGCAGTTCCCCTTCGGCGGCAGTCAGCTCGCGCGCGCTCAGTGCAAGCGCGGCGCAGACGCTCTCTTCCTCCCCGTTGAGCGAACGGGAAAGCGCGCAGACGGTCTCCCGTTCCCGTGTGCCGACGGGAAGATTCTTTACCGCGCCCTCCCACGCGGCCGTGAGCGGCTCGCCGCGCGCAAGGCCAGCGGTCACATCAGCAAAAAAGCTCGCCGCTTCGCTCTCGCAGCGCAACTCTTGCAGCAGCGCGGGAAGCGGCGTCAGCGTCGACCGGACGGCGCTTTCCAACGAGAGAAAGGCATTTGCAAGGGCGCGCAGCGTTTTGCGCCGCAGCCGGCCGCGCACGCTCAGGCTCCTTTGCAGCCGCAGCGCCGCGCCGAGGATCAGTGCACTGCCCGTCAGTCGGAGCATGGCAGGTCACCCACTTCGTAAGAACGTGCACCGCCGTTCGAGCGGATGACGATGCAGCGGCGAAACACCCTCGCGCGCAGAAGCTCCCGCCAGAGCGGCTTCTGGTGCAGCTCGTCAACGCTCGCGGCGTGGATGCTCGCGAGCAGCCCGACGCCGCAGTTCGCGGCCAGGCACATTGCGCGAATATCCTCCTCCGACATTGCGCCGCAGCTCTTCAGCGCTGACGGGCGGTTTTTGAGCACGCTCATTCTCTCGCCGCCCGGCGGCGGGAAAACGACGCTGCTGCGTGACCTCATCCGCGATCTGCGTCGTCTGGGATTCCCTATGGAAAAGATCCGGGAATATATGGACAACCGAAGCGTAGAAAATACACGTAAACTACTCACGG
>OQVS01001304.1_pt1 | contig 17114 bp, 8 predicted proteins | sample 1691601 | NCBI WGS metagenome assembly OQVS01 (sample SAMN03418268, study PRJEB22391) | human gut metagenome | biome: human-gut; feature: organic feature; material: feces | host: Homo sapiens | place: Tanzania | collected 2013-01
GGGTAGAGGCGCTGCACGCCTCAACCCTGGGCTATGAAAACGCAACTCCTACAGAGTTGCCGCTGGGTTGGGCCATTCCGACAAGGACTCCCACCCCAACCATCCCCATGCCCATCCCAACCATTCTCATGTCCATCCCAATCATCCCAATGCCCACCCCAACCATCCCCATGCCCATCCCAACCATTCCCATGCCCATCCCAATCATCCCAATGTCCATCCCAACCATCCCTACGGACGCGACCAACCATCCCAATGCCCACCCCAACCATCCCCATAACTTGCCGCGTGTTTATTGTGGTTTCCATATTATCAGCACGGGTGGAGGGAAATTTTCTCGGCAACTGTTTTTGTACCGGCGCCAGCCGGACTTTTTTTACGGCCGTAGGCCGCTTTTTGTTTGTGGTGTCTTCTGATGTCATGCTTTGCATGACTGTGGGTGGGGTGATGATGGCACCGAGGAAAACTTGTTTTCCGGCTGCCATCGGCACCACGGCCACTATGGCGGAGCCAGCAGAAGACGCCACGGCTTTTTGTGTCATTCGTTTCACGCCAATACCAAAATCTATGGTTGTCGCGAACCTGAATACTTCCACAATTAAACAAATTTTAGGGAATGAAACTACTATTTCGCACCCTGCAACGCACAAATCCAAGCCCGAAATAGTGAAATCGCACCTTGAAATGATGATTAATGCCGTCTCGGGCTACATCTCCGTGATGTCCCTGCCATCCCTCGTGGCCATATATATAATAATGTGCATCCCCACCGCATCCACACTACATTCGTTGGCCGGCGCCCTGTCTGCGCTGTTTGTCCCAATTATTCCCCTTCTTCCACCAATTATCGTCCTTTTCCCACCGATTACCACCCAGATTTTAACGATTATTCCCCATTTCCTGTTACAATTCAAAAAAATATTAAATAATGATAGAAGAAATGCCATATTTATAAGTTGTTATCAAATTTTAATGCTTACATTTGCGAGTGAAATCGTCTTGACGGGCCCGAACAGCCCCCGAGACACACAAAAACACAGAAAAAAGTGAGTGAAAGCCAGTGGCCAAATACATCCGGTGCTTGCATAGCGTCAACCGTATCTTGTAAAACTTGGTTAGTTACGAAACTTATATTATTTATTACCTTTTAAATCATAGTTTATGGATGAGAAACTGAAAAAGACTTCATTCAGTGCTTTGAACATCTCGAAGCAGTGGGCATATTTGTTCGCTGCCTCTATGTTGACCCTTGCTCCGCTGTCAGCGTCAGCAAGCGAAAGCAACAACCTGAATGCAAGCAAGTCTCTTGCCGTACAGCAAGACAAGAAAACAGTCAGTGGTACCGTGGTTGATGCCAACGGCGAACCCATCATCGGTGCTACCGTTAAGGAGGTAGGTACGCAGAACGCTACCATTACCGACGTCAACGGTACCTTCAAACTCAACGTGAAGCCGGGCGCAATGCTCACGGTGTCAAGCGTTGGTTTCAAGGAGCAGACCGTAAAGGCCAGTGACAAAGTGGATGTAACCCTGAAAGAGGACGCCGAAGTACTCGAGCAGGTAGTAGTTGTGGGTTATGGTACTGCCAAGCGTAAGGACGTGTCTGGCGCCATCACCAGCGTGAAGTTTGATGACGGCAAGCTGACCAACCTGCCTAACCCTAACGCCCTGTCTGCCCTGTCAAGCCAGGTAGCCGGTCTGCACTACTCTCCTACAAGCAGTGCCGCTGGTGACAACTCTTCTACCATGACTCTGCGTGGTAAGAACGTTATCCCTGAGAATCCTTCTGCTGCTAAGCAGGCTAACAACGCTCCTCTGCTCATCGTCGATGGCGTTATCTCTTATGGTGGTATCAGTGAAATCAATACCAATGACATCGCTACCATCGACGTGTTGAAGGACGCTTCTGCAACCGCTATCTACGGTTCGCGTGCTGCCAACGGTGTGATCATCATCACCACCAAGCGTGGCGAGAGCGCTAAGCCTACAGTACGTTTCAACTCTTCTTGGAGCTTCTCTGACTGGAGCCGCAAGCCTGAGTTTGTTAACAACACCGAGCGCTTCTTGATGAATCGTTTCTATGCCAAGCAGGCTGCCGGTGACGAGCATTTCCCCGCAGATGCTACATGGTCTATGGATTTCTTCAAGCAAAACAAGTCATACTTCTTCGTTAAAACAACTGAGGAGCAGGCTTTCGATGCCGGCATGTGGACCAACTGGCTCGACGAAGTTACCCGCACTGGTGTAGGCCAGCAGTACGACCTGAGTGTTGCCGGTGGCAGCAAGGGCGTCAAGTACTACCTCTCTGGCGACTACACTCGCCGTCAGGGTGTACAGCGTGGTGATGACTACGAGAAGTACAACGTAATGTCTAAGATTGACATCGACGTTACCGATTGGTTGAAGGTAGGTTTGAAGGCCAACTACCTCGGCTGGCGTCAGTGGGGTGTAACCGCTACTCTCGGTAACGCTGAGTGGTATTCTCCCTTCTCATTCAAGACTGTACAGCCCGTCCTGGACGAGCACAACCAAGTTGTTCCAGGTTCTCTCAAGTACACCTCTTGGTACAACTCTCACCCCGATGGCAATACCCTCAGCCCTCTGTGGGGTTCAGGTATCAGCAATGGTGTAGCCGACTCTTATCTCTATGGTGTCAACGACAGAAACGGTAACAATGTCAATGGCGTGTTGACCGCACAGGTTGACTTCCCATTCCTCAAGGGCCTCTCTTATCGCTTCACATTGAACGCACAGCGCAACTCAAGCTACCAGGATACATTCAACCGTCCCGAGATGTGGGTTGACACCCGCAATACCGGTCAGATGGACGACCCAGCCCAGTTCAACAGCAAGGTTGAGGGTATCTCTGCAGCTTCTGTTTCTTCATACTGGAACTCCGATAACATCCTGACCTATGGTACTGATATCGACAAGCACCACGTTGACGCCATGGTAGGTTATACTCGTGAGTCTTACGACAACAACTACCGTCACCTCAGCTTCAAGGACTTCACCGGTTCTACCTCTTTAGGTTACTACGGTGCTTCTGCTGCCAACACTCAGAATGTAAGACGCGAGCGCACTCGTACCCAGTCAGCTGCTTACCTGGCTCGTTTCAACTACAACTTCGACAGCAAGTACTATGTAACCTTCAACTACCGTCGTGACGGTTTCTCTGCTTTCGCCGAAGGTAAGAAGTGGGGTAACTTCTACGGTGTGTCTGGTGCATGGGTATTCAGCAAGGAAAACTTCATCAAGGACAACCTCACTTGGCTCGACTATGCTAAGCTGCGTCTCTCTTGGGGTCAGAACGGTAGCCGTTCGGTTAACGCCTACGCCACCAACTCTACTGTAGCTATCAAGAAGACCTGGTTGGACAACGAGTCTACTCTCGGATACTACGCAAAAACTCTGGGTAACAAGGGTCTGACCTGGGCTACCATTACCAAGTACAACCTCGGTTTGGACTTCAGCGTGCTCAACAGCCGACTCGATGGTACTATCGATATCTATAGCGGCCGCACCACCAACATGCTGATGCAGCGCTCTGTACCTTATCCTTCTGGTTTCAACACTGCTTACGCTAACGTAGGTAAGGTGAGCAACAAGGGTATTGAGGTAACTCTGCACTCTGTCAACATCAATGGCGACGGTAAGGACAATGTACGTTGGGAGTCTAACCTCGTATTCGACCTGAACCGCAACAAGGTTATGGAGCTCTACGGCAAGAACTATAAGGGCGTTGAGGCCGACGACGTGGCCAACTTCCACACCTATGGTCCTCAGTCTTACTATGCTCTGATGGTAGGTAGCTCTATCACCGCTGCTTACGACCTGAAGAAGCTCGGTATCTTCCAGAGCCAGGAAGAGATTGACAACTATACATGGAAGAACCCCGAGACTGGCGCGGTTACCAAGATTCAGCCCGATGCCAAGCCCGGTGACGTGAAGTTCATGGACTGGAACAACGATGGTAAGATTTCTGCTGAAGACCGCCACTGTGTTGGTGACCAGGATCCTCTGTTCACTCTGAACTTTGGCAACACCATCAGCTACAAGAACTTCTCTCTGTACTTCAACTTCCGTTGGATGCCAGGTAGCGATACCCACTTCCTCGGTTACGACCCATACGCTTGGGGGCCCAATGGTGCCAGCGGCAACCAGCTTGACCGCGTAAACCCATGGCGCGCCGACAACAAGAACAACGACTATCCTCGCTACGGATGGAGCAACCAGTTTGACTACCTCTGGTGGAACAGCCGCGGCTTCCTCAAGCTCAAGGACCTCGTGTTCTCTTACAACTTCGACCGCAACCTCATTGCACCTCTCGGCCTCACCGGTCTCCGTGCATACGTATCAGGTACCGACCTCTTCACCATCACCAACTGGTCTGGTCTCGATCCTGAAACAGGTGGTACTATCGCTGCCGGCGCTGCTTCAACCAAGTATGCAAGCAATGGCGCTTACCGCACTATCACCTTCGGTCTTAACGTGACATTCTAACACATCTAAAAGACAACAGCTATGAAATTAACAAAACAGATATTGGGCATCGTCGCACTTGGTGCGATGGCCCTTACCCAGACAGCCTGCCAGAGCGACTCTGACTTCTTGAAGGAGCACTCTTACAAGCAAGACGACTCGGGTATGTTCAATTCTGAAAACGAGGTGGCTATGGCTATCAACTCCTGCTATCAGGAGGTCAACTACCTGGTTCTCGGTCAGACCCACGGTTATCACTCTTATATGCTTACGGGTGTAGGTCTGGATACATACACAGAGAACAACAACAACGACTGCTTCTCTAACTGGACCAAGCTCAACTCTGCTAACGGTTACAGCCGTCACTGGTACAATGAGTTGTACTACCTCGTAAACTTCGCCAACACAGCCATCTACGCCATCGAGACCAAGGATATCAAGTATACTACCGATGAGAAGAAGAATGAGCTCCTGGGCGAGGCACGCTTCATGCGTGGTTGGGCATTCCGCATGCTCGCCGGTATGTTTGGTAATGTGCCTTATCTCGACAAGCCTACCAAGACTATCGAGATGGGTTACAAGCCCAACACCCGTCAGGAAGTATGGGAGAAGTGCTACGATGACTTCAAGTTTGCTGCTCAGAATATGTCTAAGACAGAGCGTAAGCAGGGATGTGTAACCCGTGCTGCTGCCGACCACATGCTCGCAGAAATCTGCTTGGCTCTCGGTAAATTTGACGAGGCTATCCAGGCTACCAGCCGCGTAATCGGCGGTCAGGACGGTGACTATCACCTGATGACTACCCGTTTCGGTACTGATGCCAGCCGTGCTACCGACCGCTACGGTCACTCTCTCGCAGCCGACAAGGGTGGTGCTTATTGGGACCTCTTCGCTACACCCGGCAACGGTTCAGGCAATACCAACCAGGACTACGGTGTAACTGGTAACAAGGAGGCTCTCTGGACCAGCCAGTTCTCTGTAGGCAACTATACTGAAGGTGGTAGCGGTGACGCTTGGTATCGTATGCGCAACAACACCATGGAAGGCGACTTCATGAGCAACAAGGTTCGTAACTGCGGTACCAACCGTAGCGATAATGGTGTGAAGTTCTACCTCTGGGGTGACGACGCTATGTGCTATCCCGCAGGTGTTCAGGGCGGTTCAAGCAGCCTCGGTGTTTCTGCCTCTGCTATTGCTGCCGGCCGTTATCAGGCTAACAACACTCGCGACTCTATCGGTGGTGGTTATGCTTACGGTAACAACCGTAACTGGCCTTGCCGTTACGTCTTCGACAAATTCGATCCTAACTATATCTGGAAGAACGCTACCGATCCTACACAGCCTGGTAAGGCAGACTTCCGCTGCTCAGAGACTATGATGCAGAGCGACTGGTACACTCCTGGTGGTACCAAGTGGAGCGTGCAGTACAAGTATGCTAAGGATCGCGAGAAGGCACATCCTGGCAACTCTGCTTATGCTTTGACCGCTGGCGATACCCTCGATATCTTCCCACGTTTCTGGAAGTTCTCTCAGGACAAGCATCCTAACGGTAACGTTAAGGAGTGTGAGTATGAGCCTTACATGATCCGTATCGCTGAGACCTATCTGCTCCGTGCCGAGGCTTATCTGGCCAAGGGTGACAAGCAGAAGGCTGCCGATGATATCAACGTAATCCGCGACCGTGCCAACGCTCCCCGTTGTTCTGCTGCTGAGGTAGATATCGACTACATCCTCGACGAGCGCACCCGTGAGCTCTTCGGTGAGGAGCATCGCGGCATCACTCTGAACCGTCTGTCTGTTAACCCCAACTGCGGTAGCTACGTTACTTCTAAGTATCCTACACAGGACGAGAAGACCAGCAACACTCTCTACGAGCGTGTACGCAAGTATGGTATGAGCTGGAACAACGCTACTGATCAGGTTAACCAGGACTTCGGTCGTCAGAAGACTACTCTCACCAAGACTGATGGTACTACTACTGTACGTTGGATCCCCAACATCAAGCCTTACAACTACCAGCAGCCTATCCCAGACGACGTGATTAAGTCTAACTCTGGTGCTGAGTATCCTCAGAACTACGGTTATTAATCCTTTGCGATTAATCTCAACTCTTAATAGTGGAGTGGCGGCCCTCGGGTCGCCACTCTTTTTTGTGGCTACATTCCTCAGTGCTTCTTCGCGCGCACCTGCGCCATCTCCCAACGGTCGTCACCGTTTCTGCGTGTCTTCCACTGCCCCTCTTCGCTATCCTCGATATTCCCCTCGCTATCCCCTATATATATAATAAGGTATAGAGGACGGTTGTATATGGCGCTGCGGTCATTCTTGGTATCCCCAATAGTTATAATAAGGTATAATGGGCAACTCTATAAGTCGCTTCGGTCATCCCTGTCGCTGTTTCGGTGGTTTTGCTGACTATCGGTGTTGTTCCGACTCTTTTCTCTGTCATTCTGTCGCCAAGCGACATGGTCTTGTTGCAAGTTGTCGGTGATGAATAGACTTGCGCAAATTTTGCGCAAATTATTAATGATTGTCAATACGGTCATCTCCTTGCCTGCTTCTGTGATAACGGCTTGTGTGCCAGTCGTTTCTGCCACTTTTGTTCTCGTTTTGACCATCGCGATTGTCATTCTGACATGGCAAAGACGCGTAATTGTCATAAAAAAAGATTAAAAAAACGCTTACGTTGTTAAATATTATCATTAATTTTGGTGCCGATATGAGTGCGATGCTTATCCTCATCGTGCTAACTGACCACATAATGAAAGAGCCCATGAACTGAACCAAGACAACGATGCCCCCCAATCTTTCGGCTGTTACAGCAACAGTCGTCATAACCCAAATCGAAAACATAAAAAACAATTCTAATCACCTAATTTAATTCCTTATGGATGAGAAACAGAAAAAGAGCGTGTTCGCTGCTTTGAAGACCTCAAAGCAATGGACCTACCTGCTCGCTGCTTCCATGCTTACGCTTGTGCCCATCACGGCATCGGCTTCTGCTACCGGCAGTGAGAACGAAAACACAGTGCAGGCCGTACAACAGGCCAAGAAGACCGTTACCGGTCTGGTGAAGGACGCCAACGGCGAACCCATCATCGGCGCCACGGTAGCCGAGGTTGGCAATGCCACCAACGCCACCATCACCGACGCCAACGGTAACTACCGCCTCCAGATTAAGCCTGGCTCGCGCATCAGCGTAAGCTCCATCGGCTACCAGCAGCAGACTCTCGCTGCCAAGGCCAATGTAGTCAATGTCACTCTGGAAGAAGACCAAGCCATCCTCGACGAAGTTGTCGTTGTGGCTTACGGTACCCAGAAGAAGAAAGACCTTACCGGTTCGATGACCGCCGTCAAGGCCGAGAACATCGCCGTGCAGAACACCACCACCGTGAGCCGCGCGCTCGAGGGTGCCGCCCCTGGTATCCGCGTGTCTTCGGTCGACGGACAGCCTGGTTATGATATGGCTGTGCGCATCCGTGGTGTAAGCTCCACCAACGGCGCCTCTGCCGCCGCCCTTATCGTCATCGACGGTGTGGCCCAGCAGACCAACTCTACCTATGAGAACCCCCTCTCTCAGCTCGACCCCAACGACATCGCCTCTGTCTCTATCCTCAAGGATGCCGCCTCTACCGCCCTCTACGGTTCGCGTGGTGCCAACGGCGTAGTGCTCATCACCACCAAGAAGGGTCAGAGCGGCAAGGCCAAAATCTCCTTTGAGAGCCGATGGGGCTGGAACTCTATCGGAGACTACAATGTCAACTCTATAGACAACGCCGCCCAGTACTACGAGTACGTATGGAAGAGTATCTACAACTCCTATCGTTATGGAGTCAATGGCACCGGTCTTCCCGGTACCGACGCCAGCGGCCGATACTACACCAACGTGGGCAACCCCAACCACTCCGACGCCGACGCCCGCCTCTTCGCCAGCCAGCACCTCTTCGACTACAACAACAGTGAGACTGCTTTCCAGAAGAACCTGCTCGGGAACAATATGGCTTACAGCGTGCCCGGTGCCATCTATACCAACACCGGCTCTGGCAGTAACTCCAGCTCTACCATGACCGGAGCCTACCTTATCGACCCCGAGACCGGCCGTATGAACCCCCTGGCCCGCCAGCTCTACAGCGGCGACGCCTCCGACCTGCTCTTCAGCAACGCTTTCCGCCAGGAGTACAACCTCTCAGCCAGCGGTGGTAGCGACAAAGCCCACTACTACTTCTCTCTCGGCTATCAGGACGACCCCTCATTCCTGCTCAGCAGTGAATTCCGTCGTTATAGCGGCCGTGCCAATATGGATGCCCAGGTGCTGAAGTGGTTGAAAGTAGGCGCCAACATCGGTTACTCCAACACCAAGACCCGCGCACAGGCAGGTAAGTGGGGCTCTCGCCAGATTGGTGGCGCCTCCGGCAACGCTATGCTCCATGTCAAGGGTTGGGCGCCCATCTACCCCGTCTATCAGATGAACGAAGACGGCACTGTGGCTACCAACGACAAGGGCAACATCCTCAATGTCTACAACAAGTCTTGGTCGCCCCTCGGCGAGAACCATGTAGCCGACCGCAACTTCGGCAGCGACTATATGTACATTACCCGCACCAACATGGAGCGTCAGGATATTATCAACTGGACCAGCCGCTTCTTTGCCCAGATTGACTTCCTCGACCACTTCAACTTCACCGTCAACTTCAACATGGACGAGCAGCACTGGCGTCGTACTGCCTATATGAACAGTATCGCCGGCCGTGCCAGCGGACAGGGCAGCTTCGGTCTCAAGACCTACACCCGCCGCATCATCAACACCCAGCAGCTGCTCTCTTACGACCAGGACTTCGGCAAGCACCACGTTGACGCTCTGGTAGGTCACGAGTATGAAGACCTCGACCGCAAGGATGTCAACTTCGGTACTTCCTACGAGCTTCTGCCCGGTTATATCATCCCTGGCAACTTCGTAGGCCACTACACCAACTACGGTGGTGAGAACACCGCTACTCCGAGCTGGGGTCTCAATACCTACCGCACCGAGTCTTACCTGGGTCGCGCCAACTACAACTACGCCGAGCGCTACTATGCATCAGCCTCTCTGCGTCGCGATGCCTCTTCCAAGTTTACCAAGGACAACCGCTGGGGTACCTTCTGGTCTCTGGGCGCCGGCTGGCGCTTCTCCGAGGAGCCCTTCTTGAAGAGCGCCAAGTCTTGGCTCGACAATGCCAAGCTGCGTCTCAGCTATGGTGTCACCGGTAACTCCAATGGACTCACCAGCTATTACCTCAACCAGACCTACGGCTACGGCGTATCGGCCTGGCAGGAGGGTGCCACAGGTACAGGCGTGCCCAAGGTGACCACCATCACTGGCGGTAACCTCGTACGTACCGACCTCACCTGGGAGGTTATCCACCAGTTCGACCTCGGTCTCGACTTCTCTGTACTGGGAAGCCGCCTCACCGGTGCCATCGACTACTACAACAACCTCACCTCCAATGCGCTCTACAACCAGATGGTTTCGCCGCTCGCCAATATGGGCTCGACCACGCTGCAGAAGAATGCCGCCAAGATACGCAACACCGGTATCGAAATCGAGCTCGACGCCGACATCATCCGTACCAAGGACTGGACCTGGAGCGTAGGCGTCAATGCTACCCACTATACCACCAAGCTCGTCAAGGTGCCTGCCGACCAGATACCCAACTGGGACAACACCATGGACGTGCCCAAGGGCACATGGGTCGTACAGACCGAAGATATGGCTCAGGCCGGAACAGCCAGCCATGCCGGACGTGGCGACTTCTACCTCCGTGGCGAGGGCCGAGACCTCTTCAATCTCTATATGTACAAGTATGCCGGCGTAGACCAGACTTCAGGTCTGCCTATGTACTGGCACCGCGTGACCTATGCTGACACCCATCCCGATGCCAACGGCGCTTACGCCCACGGCGGTCGCTATGCCGAGTACAAGCAGGGCGATAACGTGAAGACTACCGTGGCAGCCGACGCTTCTGAGTACGAGTGTGGCAGCGCCATCCCCGATGTCATGGGCGGTATCACCACCAATCTGCGCTGGAAAGACTTCGACCTCGGCATCGTAGCTGCTTACCAGCTCGGTGGCAAGTTCTTCTCTATGGAGTATGCCCAGCACCTCTTCCGCGGTTCTACCCTCGGTGGCTCCAATATCCCTGTTTCCAAGGATGTCGTAGGCGCTACCTGGACTCCCGACAACACCGGCGCCAAGTATCCTATGCAGTGGTTCAACAGCTCAGGCGGTGACTACTATCTCGATGGTGTCTACCTCCCCGGCAGCCACAAGTACACCGATATGGCACTCTTCAGCGCCTCTTACTTCCGTCTGAAGAACATCACTCTGGGCTACACCGTACCCAAGAACCTGCTCCGCAAGATTGGTATCAGCAAGCTGCGCGCCTTTGTATCTGCCGACAACCTGCTCATCTTCTCTGCCCAGAAGGGTGTAGACCCCTCTATGTCGGCTATCGGTGGCAAGGAGGTCGATACATACATCTATCCCCAGATGCAGACCGTGACTCTCGGTATTAACCTCGAATTCTAATTCACTGACCATTATATATACAGAAGATATGAAACGAATATATAAGAATATAGTTGCCGCAGCCCTGCTCGTAGCGGGAGTCTCGGCATGTAGCAGCCGCCTGGATGTCAATAACCCCAACTACTTCACCAAGGACGACATCGACAACATCCTCCAGGGTGATGACGAGGAGAAGAAAGACAAGGTGGTGGCAGGACTCGTATCGGTTCTTCCCGGCTACATCAATATCTACAATGCCGCGCTCAACGGCGGCTACTCCAACGGCTATGCCAACGAGTCCAACTTCGAGTTGCGCCGATTTATGCAGTCGGGCGACATGGTCGAAGGCTCGTCTGCCAACAAGGGTACCTACAACCAGTGGTACCAGAACAGCCCCAGCGTGACCTACTGGCAGACAAACGATGATATACAGAACTATGGCTACTACCTCGGCCCCGTCTACAAGATTACCAGTGCCATCAAGGCCATGCAGTATCTCAGCGACGACAACGTCAAGGAAGACAAGAAGATGAAGGGCTACCAGGCCCAGGCCCTCACTATGAAGGCCATCGGCTACACCATGCTCATGGAGCGCTACACCGACCTCCAGGATGTTACCTCCGAGACCAAGCAGGGCTGGCCCATCTACAATGACTACGCCTACAACCCCGCCACCGAGCCCAAGTCGGTGGCTGAGACCTGGGCTACCATCAAGGAGTATTTCGACAAGGCTGTCAAGTCTTTCCATGAGTCCTCCATCGGTACCAAGGGCTATCTGAGCGGCCACACTTCCGATGTGGTCTACAGCATCAACTGCGCCGTGGCTCAGTACTACCGCTGCCGCGCCGCTCTTGACCGCAAGGACTGGGCCACCGTCATCGACGGCGCCACAGAGCTGCTCTCTTACTATCCCAACTTCATCAAGGCCAGCGACTATGGCATGGACCAGTCTAAGCTCGCCTCTGTAGCTGCCCGCAACGCAAACGGATGGTGTGGCACTGAGTACAACGCCGAGGAAAACGCCTTCTACAACTGGGAGAAGAACCCCGAGGGTATCTTTGGTAGTGCCCGCGGTTCGAGCAACATGTTCTGGACCAACGGCGGCTTCAACGCCCTCAAGAGCGGTCCTTCGGGCTACTATCAGGTCGACGCCAATATCTACGATGCACTGTCAGACAATGACTGCCGCAAGGCTTGCATCCTCGCCGATGACTTTGAGAACTATCCCATCTACTCTTTCGAGAACAACGACTCTACCTGGTTCAGCTATACCATGCCCAAGTACACCAGCCTGAAGTGGGCGGCATCGTCGTCCATCGGTCACAACGGTGAGATGCATGACAACAAGTACACCGTGTCAGACAATATCTATCTGCGCACCTCTGCCGTATGGCTCATGCTCGCCGAGGCTTATGCCCAGAGCGGCCAGGACGCCATGGCCAAGCAGACCCTCAACAAGCTGCTTGAGGCTCGCACCATCGAGGGCCGTCCCACGATGACCTGCGACAACACTATGGCTGGCATGACCGTCATGGATATGGTCAAGTTGCAGTGGCGCATCGAGATGTGGGGCGAGGGCGACTGGGCCTTCTACAACCAGAAGCGTTGGGGCACCCAGCACAAGCGTGGAGCCAACCACTGGAGCAATACTCAGATCAGTCACTTCACATGGGAGATTCCTCAGAAGGAGCGCATCGGCAATCCTTACTGGAAGTCACTCGACTAACGGCCTCTCCCGTCAGGGCCGCAGAGGAGCGCAGGGCTCCGCCCCCCGTCTCCTCTGCGGTTGATAAACCTAATGATAACCCAAAACAACGAACAAATCATGAAAAAAAGAATATTGACATACGCCTCCATGCTGGTAGCGCTGCTGGGTCTCGTGGCCTGTAGCGACAATGCCGAGGACGTAAGAGAATCTTCAGAGGCCAACGTGTCGATGAAGAACATCAGTGTCACTGCCCAAGTGCCTGGCGCCAATACCTACGGCGCACTCAAGGCGTTCAGCCTGAGCGACGTGCTCCACGTCACCTTCCAGAAGTCTGACGGCACCCAGACCGGCCGCACGCAGACCCTGCGCTGCGCCGAGTCGACAGGTTCTACCGCCACCTTCAGCGCCCAGCGCGTGGCTGTGCCCAACGACGCCGCCAACATGCTGCTCACCTGGGACAACCCCGCCTGCAAAATCAACTGGGACGGCAAGCCCGTAGTGGTCGAGGAGTTTGGTACCCAGGCAGGTACCGAGGAGTGGGTGCGCCAGCACTCGGTCATCAGTGCCACCACCGCCGTGGGCGAGAGCGCCAATGTGACCCTGGCTTACCAGACCGCAGTGGTCAAGATTGATGTGAAGTTCCCTGCCGACGCCGATGAGCCCACCACCGCCAATACCCGCCTTACCCTCTCAGGTCTCATCAACAAGCTCGTCATGGACAATGGCAAGGCCCTCACCGCCGGTGAAGGCGTGACAAGCACCACTGGCGATGTGGTAGTGGCTCCCGCCGTGATCGACGCTGCCGCCCGCAAGGTGACCGCCTACGCAGTGGTTTGGCCCCAGGCCAGCTACGACGGCGTGACCCTCGCTGCCACCATCGACAACGCCAATTTCTCTGGCGTCTTCCGTCTCGGTGTGGTGAAGCCCGGCGAGGACAACACTGTGGTCTCTAACGTAGACTTCAACTCACGCGAGTACGACCTCTGGTACGACGATGCCGCCGCCACCATCGAGGATGTTACCGGCAACGTGGTAACGGCTCCCAAGTGGATGACCCTCAGTGGTGGTGTCATCACCATCGAGGCCAACACCACCGGCTCTATCCGCAAGGGTACCATGGTGCTCGACAATGGCCGCAAGTATACCGTCACCCAGATTGGCGTCAACGACTTCAGCGGTCAGTGGACGCTCTACTCCAAGCAGTTCAACGCCTCCAAGTCATGGGGTGGCTCCACCAGTACCAGCAAGAAGGTCTGCACCTTTGGCAAGCCTCGCAAGGGCGAGACCCTCACCGGTCCTGACGGCAATACCTATACCAACAACTTCGGTATCAAGGGCCTCTACTTCGACTCAGTGCTCGACGGCACCATCGCCATCGACTACGAGAAGAAGACCGTGAAGGTAGGTATCATGTTTGACTGCCGCGAGGGTCAGCCCACCGGCAACGACAAGTACAAGTACTGCATGTATCTGCCCGAAGGTTCGGCAAACAACGGATGGAGCAACTACAACTTCCAGCCCAAGGACTTCTCGACCACCAAGTACGACTGGCTGTGGCTCACTCTCGGCTCTGACAACAAGTCGCTCAAGTACAAGTACTTCAAGGCTGGCCAGAAGATGGGTAACTATTATGTCTGTGGTATCTCTATCGTGGCAAGCTCTCAGGTTGCTGCCAGCTCGTTTACCGCCTCTTACGACAACATCTACCAGGCCAACTACAACACCAACAACGACGAGGGTATGTACTTCCTCAAGAACTAAGGCTCTGCCGACAACCCTATAGCAATACACCGCTTCGTCCCTCGGGACGAAGCGGTGTATTTGCGTTATGGGGGTATGGGCAGCCGGCGCAGTAGAGGTGTGGTCGGTGGGTTGCTCGGTCATTCTCGGCAGCATAGAGGTTGCTCCGACCGTCGCAGAGGCTGTTTTGGCTGCCGCTGTGGGGCTCTTGGCTGGCTCGTGACATAAGATACGTGCGCTCGTATCGTAAGGCACGAACTCACGTATCTTATGTCACGTGGGCTCGTGCCTTCCGTTACGAGCCGACGATGGTGGTCGGCACGGTGGCTGCAGCCCGCTCTGCGCCTGGGCTGATGGCCTTGCCGTCGGTGGGCTGGTGCTGCGCGTCGGTGGCAAGCTCCGCTGCGGGCATAATAACAAGAGAGCCGCGGCTGTTGTCAGTCGCGGCTCTCAGGGCTATTGTAGCTTTCGCTGTATGTGATTACTTGTTGTCTTCTATCAGGTTCTCACCGGTCATGTCGGCAGGCTGCTCCAGTCCCATGATGTGGAGGATAGAGGGAGCCACGTCGGCCAGGCGTCCGTTCTTGACGGTGGCGCTGTTGTTGTCGGTGACGTAGATGAAGGGCACGTGGTTGAGCGAGTGTGCGGTGTTGGGCGTACCATCAGCGTTAATAGCGTTGTCGGCGTTGCCGTGGTCGGCTATGATGATGGCCTCGTAGTCGTTGGCCTTGGCAGCCTCGATGACGTCGCGCACGCAGCAGTCTACGGCATGCACAGCCTTGGCTATGGCATTGTAGACACCGGTGTGGCCCACCATGTCGCCGTTGGCGAAGTTGACCACGATGAAGTCATACTCCTGGGTGTTGATGGCACCCACCAGCTTGTCCTTCACCTCGTAGGCGCTCATCTCGGGCTTGAGGTCATAAGTAGCCACCTTGGGAGAGGGTACCAGTATGCGGTCTTCGCCCTCGTATGGAGCCTCGCGACCGCCGTTGAAGAAGAATGTCACGTGGGCATACTTCTCTGTCTCTGCGGTGTGCAGCTGGCGCTTGCCGTGCTTGCTGAGATACTCGCCGAGAGTGTCTTCCACGTTCTCCTTGGGGAAGAGTATGTTCACGCCCTTGAAGTTGGCATCATAGGGAGTCATGCAGTAATACTGCAGACCCTTGATGGTGTGCATACCCTCTTCGGGCATATCCTGCTGGGTGAGCACCTGGGTGAGCTCCTTGGCGCGGTCGTTGCGGAAGTTGATGAAGATTACCACGTCGCCCTCCTCGATGGTACCGTTTACGGTCGAGTTGACGATAGGCTTTACAAACTCGTCGGTCACGCCGTCGGCGTAGCTCTCCTCCATGGCCTTAACCATGTCGGTGGCTTCCTTGCCCTTGCCCTCGACGAGCAGGTCGTAAGCCTCTTTCACGCGGTTCCATCGCTTGTCGCGGTCCATGGCGTAGAAGCGGCCGATGATGCTGGCGATGTGGGCGCCGTTGGCTGCGCAGGTGTCAGCAATCTGCTGGATAAATCCGGCTCCGCTCTTGGGGTCGGTGTCGCGACCGTCCATGAAGCAGTGTACGAAGGTTTTGTCCAGGCCGTACTCCTTGGAGATTTCAATCAGCTTGAAGAGGTGGCCGAGCGAAGAGTGTACGCCGCCAGTTGAGGTCAGACCCATCAGGTGGAGCTTCTTGCCGTTCTCCTTGGCATAGCTGTAGGCTGCCACGATGCCGGGGTTCGTCAGGATAGAGCCGTCCTTGCAGGCGCGGTTAATCTTGACCAGGTCCTGATAGACCACGCGGCCGGCGCCGATATTGAGGTGACCCACCTCAGAGTTACCCATCTGTCCGTCGGGCAGTCCCACATCCTCGCCCGAAGCTGCGAGCTCTGAGTGGGCGGAAATAGCGGTGAGATAATCCAAATAAGGTGTCGGGGTGTTGAAGATAACGTCTCCCTTACCATGCTGTCCGATTCCCCATCCATCGAGAATCATCAATAAAGCTTTCTTTGCCATAATTGTCTTAATATTTTGATATTCTTTAGTTTCTGAGTGCAAAGTTACAGCAAACCGCAGACAACGCAAAGAAAATCTCTCAGTTTTTTATCTTTGCCTCGCAGCGTGGTGGAGGATGCGGCAGAAACCACCTCGCTGGCTCCGGCGCAACGATGCGTAATTGCGGGAGTGGGGTGGTTGGCGTCCAGACTCGCGGCGCGTAACGCCTACGGCTAATCGCAACTCTTACAGAGTAGCTATATTAGTAGTACAGCTACCCAGGGTAGCGTGCTTCGCCCGCAACCCTGGGCTGTGTAATCGCAACTCCTCCAGAGTTGCCGCTGCTGATACGGTCGCTGCTACCACGTACCATTGCCACGCTCAGGGGTGTACGTTCCGCCATTATATATTTAATAAGGTGTGATGAACTTGGTTGTCCAGACGATGGGATGCTCGTTGTTGGCGGCTCGTGTCTTCTCTCGATTGGCGCCATGGTAGTAGTTGGTATCCCGATGCGCAAACCCGATAATCGAAAGGTGGATGATAGCACCCTATGGCGAACCTCCAACCCAGCAGCAACTCTGTAGGAGTTGCGATTCCCGTAACCTTCCGAAACAAGCCGTATTGCTTTGAATAAAAAAACTCGCGATGTTCTA
>OQVS01001305.1_pt1 | contig 17111 bp, 11 predicted proteins | sample 1691601 | NCBI WGS metagenome assembly OQVS01 (sample SAMN03418268, study PRJEB22391) | human gut metagenome | biome: human-gut; feature: organic feature; material: feces | host: Homo sapiens | place: Tanzania | collected 2013-01
GCAGTCATCATAGTGAAGAGCAGGCACTTTATAAGATATTGAGCAACGTTTACTGTATCGCTGAAAAATGCAACTTTAAAAGAGGTTGTTTCTTATGTGGAAAAGAATAGCCAATATGTATTCTTTTTTAAGCCGGAAGTGATAAATCAGTCAACACAAATCAGTGTAAGTTTTAAAAATGCAACTGTTGAGCAACTGTTAGATGAGGTTTCGGAGCAAGCTAATATTGCATATGAGATGAAAGAACGCCAGATAGTTCTGAAAGAGAAAAAAGTATCAGAACAAAGCGTTTCGCAGAAAGAACTTTTGCTTCATGGGCATGTGAAAGACGAACAAGGAAATCCGATTATTGGTGCCAACGTAGTAGTAAAAGGCCAACCTAACATTGGCACAGTGACCGATTTGGACGGTAACTTCACACTAAGTGTGCCGAAAGGTTCCACATTGGTGGTATCATTCATTGGTTACAAAAACTTCGAAGTAGCTGCCGAAGTAGGCAAAAGCATCGTAGTAAAACTTGAGCCGGATGCAGAAGCATTGGACGAAGTGATTGTTGTAGGTTATACTACCGTAAAGAAAAGCTCGGTAACAGGAGCTATTGGTTCTGTGAAAGCCGACAAACTGAAAGACGTGACTACCCCCGGCGTGGCAGGCATGTTGCAAGGTAAAGTAGCGGGTGTAGTTGTTACTCCTACTTCTGGTAAACCTGGCGCATGGGTCACCATCCGCGTACGTGGTCTCGGTTCTTTACGAGGAAACCAAGACCCATTATGGGTTATTGACGGCGTAGTAGGTTCTTCCAGCTCCGAACTTAACCCAAACGATATCGAGAGCATCTCTGTATTGAAAGATGGTTCGGCTACGGCACTCTATGGTTCACGTGGTGCCAACGGTGTCATCCAAGTAACAACCAAACGTGCCCAAGCGGGTACTTCACAATTTGATGCAAGCGTAAAATTCGGTTTCTCCGAATTGCAGCGTGGTAAGCTCCGCATGATGAACGGTGCCGAATACTATGACTATCTGGTAGAAGCCTTTACCAATGCCGGTACATTGGAGGAGCAACATTGGTTGCAACCCTACCTTCGCAACCAGAATTTCGACTGGTGGGACGAAGCTACACATGTCGCTACGACACAGAACTATAATTTGGGATACAAATTCGGTAACGAAAAAATCCGTTCGTACATCTCAGCCGACTACTATACCGAAGACGGTGCCATCAAAGGATTCGACTACGACCGAATCACACTGCGTTCAAACACGGACTACGTAGTAAACAACCGCTTGACGTTGAAAGCCGGACTTGCCTTGAGCTACAAGGAAACCTTCGACCAACAACATACCTTAAGTTATGCCAGCTACACTCCGTGGGATACCCCATACAACTCGAAAGGAGAACTGAAGACGGGACGCGAAGGTATGCCGACTAAGGAAGATGCCGCCACTGCCGACCCGCGCGACTATTGGTATTCAGACGGAAACTACAACTACTTGAAATATTTGGATAAATCTTGGAGTAAGGGCCGTACCAACGCCATGGACATCAACCTCGGCTTCCACTACAAAATCCTTGATTTTTTGAAGTTTGAATCTAACAACCAAGTGGGCTTCAACAACTGGTTCAATGAAAGTTACGTGGACCCCAAAGCTTACGGGCAAGATCAAGACCATGGAAGCATGAAAAACGAAAACTCCAACCGTCGCAAAATCTATTCCAGCCAGATGCTGCACTTAACGCACACCTTTGCCGACATACACACCGTAGACGCTTACTTGGGTTACGACTACGACGAGGAACGCTATTGGGAAAACAATGGTAAAAGAAAGAACATCTATACCGGTGCCGAAATTATCAATGCAGGTTCGGGCGAACAAACCGCAGGTGGTACCAAGTGGGAACGCAAGAATGCAGCTATTTATTTCAACGCCAACTATACCTACAACGACAAGTATATGGCGCAAGTAATGGTTCGCCGCGACGGTTCTTCACGTTTTGGTGCCAACAAGCGTTGGGGTACTTTCTGGTCGGTAGGTGGAGGTTGGAACATTCACAAAGAAAAATTCATGAAAAACGTTGAATTCATTAACGTACTGAAGCCGCGCGTGTCTTACGGTATATCCGGAAACGAACCCAGTGGCGCTTACGAATGGACTACTAAACTTTCCTTCACTGAGCAGTATGCCAACAACATTGCCTTCTTCTCCAACTATGCCGGTAACACCGACCTATCTTGGGAAGAGACTGCCAGCTTGGACTACGGTTTGGATGTACGCCTTTTCAACCGTGTCAGCTTAACCATCGATGGCTACTACCGCAAAGCTAAGAATCTGATTTATCTGCGTCACTTGTCCGCCGTAACCGGTTACAACCGTCAGACAGCCAACAACGGCCAGATGACCAACAAAGGTTTTGAGTTTACCATCACCCCTGAAATCATCAATACCAAAGATTTATATTGGGACGTAACCTTCAACATGGGCTACAACAAGAATGAAATCACCAAGTTGCCCTATGGAGACGAACTAGTGAGTAGAGCCACTGCAGTGGGATATCCCTACATGAACTGGTACATGCGCGAATGGGCTGGCGTAGATGCCATGACAGGCCGTCCATTGTGGTTTGTAGTAGATCAGGAAACCGGTGAAAAGACTGTGACTGGCGACTACAACAAGGCTACTCGCCAACTGCTGGATGCCGTTCCCACTCCAAAAGTGAACGGTGCTTTGGGTTCCAACTTCTCTTGGAAGGGATTCTCCATCAACGCTAACTTTACCTTTGCCACCGGTGCCATGGTTTATAACAGTGCTCGCGCAGGTGCCCTCGACCGCGATGCCGGACGTACCACTCAGCCTCCTATGAAGTTACACAACGGTTGGAATCGCTGGCAGAAGCCAGGTGATAAGGCTACGCACCCACAACTCATCGCTGGAGGTAACAATGGTGCCGACAACGAATCTACACGCTATTTGGAGAGCGGTGACTACTTCAAGCTGAAATCCCTCTCCGTATCCTATGCTCTGCCCGAAAAGTTGCTGAATCCGCTGAGCGTAAAATCCGCCCGCATCACTTTGGGTGGTGAAAACCTCTTCACCGTTACCAAATTCTCCGGTATCGACCCCGAAGTGCTGTTTTCTTCCAGTTATAACGGCAATGCTTCTTCAGGCAACTCTTACCCCAGCGTGAGACGTTTCACTGTAGGATTAAACGTGACATTCTAAAAGCTAAACCATTAAACAAAGAAACAATATGAATTTTAAATATATAGCAGGAGCCTTGGGCTTCTCGGCTGCACTGACAGGTTGCAGCCTGGATGTAAAGATGTATGACGGCGTGATGGCCGAGGATATCAGCTCGGAAAACATCGCCGATCTCTCATTCGGTAGCTATCGCCACTTAAAGGGTTCAGGCCCGATATTCTACGGCTATAGCTTCCGCGAATATGGTTCTGACGACGTGTCTTGGGGCGGTACCTCTACAGGTGCCACTTTCAAGCTATACGACTACCGCCGTAACATAGCCAGTGCCCAAACCGAATACGCTTGGGAACTAGGCTATCGCGCCATCGGTAACACCAACTTGGTCATCGAAATGGTGGAAGCGCTAGGCGATAATGCAACCCGCGAGCATATCCTCATCAAAGGAGAGAACCACTATATGCGTGCCTTGAACTACTTCCTACTGGTTATTGAGTTTGCGCAGCCTTATTCCAACAACCCGGAATCGAACCCCGGTTTGCCAATAAAACTGGACAGCAACCCCGATCCAAGCACCCTTCCCAAAAGCCGTTCTACAGTAGCAGAAGTTTACGACCAGATTGTGAAGGATTTGCAAGAGTCCATCTCCTTGCTGACTTTAGAAGCCGGAGAGACACCAAAGAACAACAACTTCGTTACCAAAGAAGCTGCCGAAGCCTTATTGGCACGCGTATATCTCTATATGGGTAAAACCGAAGAGGCCGCTCAGATGGCAGACAATGTCATCAAGTCCGATCGTTTTGAGTTGGAACAGGGCGAACGCTACGCTAAATATGCCCAGTGGCTACCCGAAAACAACAAAGAAACCATCTTTGCTGTCCGCATGGTTAAAGAGAAAGACAGTAATGATGATTTCGGTTCGCTGTATATCCAAGCTGACGGTTCAGGCTGGGAAGAGATTTACCCATCCAACCCCTTCCTACAGCTGATGGAACTTCACCTAGATGAAAACCACATGCCGTTAGACCTGCGCAGCCGCTACATCACCAAGCGCTATGTAGAAGATGGCGTAACGGACTATGCCGTATATGGCCATCCAGAGAGAAAGTACAACAACTGGACTTTCGTCTATAGCGAAAAAGAGGCTAAAACAGTCGGTTGGAAATACACACAGATCAACATCACCGAAGAGGACGGAAAGTTCATAATCAATGAAGCTGATGCCGGAAAGTTCCAAAGCCGTGAAATCCAGTCTGAGCCTTACAACCTGGGTACACGCTACTACGTATATGCCACAGACGGAACTAAGATTATCGGTCGTATCGAGCCCAAAGTATATGATGCCGCTACCAAACGTGGCAAGATGTCACAATACTTGGTATATGCAATCAACAAGTTCTCTTATCAAGAAGAGTACAAACAACTCTATTCGCCCGTCATCTCTCGTTTGGCCGAAATGTACCTCATCCGCGCCGAGAACTATGCCGAAAAAGGACAAGTACAGTTAGCTCTTGATGACGTTAACGTTATTCGTCGCCGCGCCGGCATACCTGAATGGACGCTCGAAAACATGAATACTGCCGAAGCCGGAGAACCGAAAGACATCAAGAAAATCGTAGAAGAAGAACGCCGCTTAGAGATGGCTTGGGAAGGCACACGTCGTTTCGACATTTTCCGCAAGCGCGGTACACTTGACAGAAAATATCCTGGTGCACATTGCACGGCAGCCGGTGATCAGTTCCTCGAAGTACCTTACAACTCACCCTCTATATGCGAATTCATCCCACAGGCGCAATTTGACGCTTATCCTTATCCGTTGGAACAGAATCCTTGATAAAGGAGCGTATTGCACAAAGAGAAGTTTTAATCAATAACAGGAACCGGAGAACCTAAGAAAAGGAATGCCGGTTCCTATCAACAACGAATAACAAAACAAAAGATACTGAAATGAAAACGTTATCATATTTTGCATTATCGCTCTTGATGCTGTTAACGGTAGGTTGTACCGAGACAGAGAACCCATATGTGGGCTACATCATCATAGAGCGTGCGGTAGTTGAGCCAGCAGCCAACTCCACCACTACCGTAATTGCCGACACTGACATCAACTCCGAAATTCGCCTTACGGTAGACGACGAAGGTGCTGAATGGTGTACCGCCACAGCCAACGGTAATGAAATCACCGTAACCGCCACATCGGCCAACACTGGCGAAAACTTCCGTACAGCTACCATCACTGCCAAATGCGGTTATCGCATCACTACGTTTACCGTGCTTCAAAAATACGAAGGACAAGAGTATTTGCAATACGACTGGACCAAGTGGACAGCTACAGGCACGACTTGTGAGGCCAGCGACGGCGGCGGTTATCCCAGCCTTTTCACCGAGAATCGCAGCCAATATTGGCACAGTTCTTACTCTGTTCCTGCAGAGAAACCTTGGAATATCATTGTGGATATGAAGCAAGAGTTGGAGTGCAGCATGCTGCAGATTGGCAGAAGATTCTATTCAGGAAACGGCAATAATTACGGAACAGTGAAGCACATGGATATTTATTCCGGCGACGGTGCATCTTCGTGGACAAAAGTGGGTGAGTTCTCGTTTGACCTACCTTGGACAGCCCCTGACGGCACGGTGGTAGAGAAATCCACCTCCCCTTTAATCCCAGCCTACGAAGAGGTGAAGTTTACCGAACCCGTAACCACCCGCTACTTCAAGATGGTGATTACCGAAACCAATGGTAATCATGCGCAAGTATCCTACTTCAAGGTATTTGAACGCATCTAAACCTGTAGTGATATGAAAAGACAGCGGCAATGCGTAGGATGATTCCCGCACAATGAGCCGCTGTCTTTTTGTTATCGCATTCCTAAGTAAAACAAAACGGCTTACACCATAAATATATACGCCAGACTGACGCAGCTGATTATTACCCAAAGGAGTACGCCTTGTATAAGCGGACGGAGACCTACCGCCTTAAGGGTCTTTTTGGTAAGAGACGCTCCGATGAAGAACAAAGACAGAGTGATGAACTGCTTGGCGAGCTTGTTTACCGTATCACCAATGAGTGTGCCTACAGAAGCTGCCGAGTCGCCGATAAGCGAGGCGTTGCTCAGTACGTAGGTATTGAAAATGATGGCGATGACAAACCATATAATAAATGGAGGAATGTTCTTATACCATGGCTTCGGAGCTTCTTGAGCGTTCTGTAGCGACTGCTTGAAGAAGAATGGAGTTACCAAGGCGAGCACTACAATCCACAGGGCACGGGTAAGCTTTATGGTAGTGGCAACTTCAAGTGCGCTGACGCCTTGCTGAGCGATAAGGTCGGGGTGCATCTGATCGTAAGCGGCACCTGCGCCTACTACCGACGATGTGTCATGTATGGCGATGGCAGCCCACATACCGAATTGTTTCATGGTCATGCCAAGAGCGTCGCCTATGCTGGGGAAGATGAACAGAGCCACGGCGTTAAGGATGAATACTACGCCCAGGGCTACCGACATGCTTTCGGGCTTAGCCTTAATGACGGAACCAACGGCTGCTATGGCAGAACCTCCGCAGATGGCTGTTCCAGAACTAAGAAGATAGCTGGTTTGTGAATCTACCTTCAGCAACTTTCTGCCTAAAAGCCAACCTATGGCCAAGGTACCGAATACGCTGACTATAGTAAAGCACATGCCTTCGCTTCCCGATTCCAGCGCCTTAGTTACGTTCATTCCGAATCCGAGACCTACAACCGAATACTGCAATAGCTTCTTCGACATGGTTTTATTGAACTTGGGATAAGCTTCGCCAAACAGCAGTGCGAAGGCGAAACCGATGGCAAGCGCAACGGGCGATGTTACCCATGATGCCATCCATGAAAAGCTGCCTAAGTTGAGACTGAAAATCTTCTCGGCAAAGCCTAAGAGAAGCGATACGGTAAGTACCGCCACAATAACGATGTAGCAAATGTTGTTTCGTTTCATTCTGATTTGAGTATTTGCATTATAAAAGAGCTTCGGCTTGGGGCGGTATGGCCTTAGCGGAAGCTCTTCTGTATTAGTTTAATGTGTAGGAGTTTATTTGATTATGCGGTAATATCCTTCTTTGCGAGGCTTGGCGGGCGATGGTTCTCCGTCGGGGTAACCTATGGCGAGTGCTCCTACGCCAATCACGTTTTCGGGTATTCCCCATTCCTTCAGCAGTTGTTTGCCTTCTTCGGTCTCAAACATTTCGCGTTCGCGGTGAATCCAGCAAGTACCCAGTCCTAAAGCGTTGGCGGCAAGCATCATGTTCTCAAGTACGCAACTGCCGTCGCATATAGGGTTGTGCGATTCTGTAGAAGCCAATACCAATATGTAAGTAGGCGCACCGTAATACGGGTTAGAAGTAACTCCCATCACATCCGCGTTCATCTTGGCAAGGCGTGCCAGCAACTCTTCATTCTGCACCGCTACTATAAACGGAGACTGGATACCCATTGAAGTAGGAGCATAAGTGCCGGCTTCGAGTACGGTTTTAAGTTCCTCGTCTTTTATCTGCTCTTTGCGGTATTTACGGCAACTGCGCCGTGTGCGGATAATCTCAAAAAAATCTTTTTCCATAATTCTGTATTAATAAAGTTTACGGATGTCTGCATCTTTGTAGTAATGCAACAGTATGTCGTTGTAGTTGTATCCTTTTTCTCCCATAACGGCTGCGCCTATCTGACATAAGCCTACGCCGTGTCCCCAGCCGGCTCCGGTCAGTTCGAACCATGCGGGAACGTCGTCTTGCTGCGGACCTTTGTCTACCACAAAGGCTGAGCTGAACAGATGGGTGTCTGATAACGTGCGTCGTATTTCGAGTTCCTTACCTATGATAAGTGTCTTCAGCGTACCCACGATTTTCAGTTTGCTGATACGTCCCGATTTTCCTCTTTCTACAGGTATAAGGTCGATGATTTGACCATAGTCGCATTTAGTGTTGGTTCTTATCAGTTCGGCAAGCTCCTCTTGCGTATAGCGTACCTTCCAACGATAGAAATTGGTGGTCTCCTGATCATAGTTGTTAAGTATCTGCGATATGATATGCTTATCGTGCGTGTTGCAGAAACTATCGGGAGTAGAGCGAATCCATTTATCTGCATCTTCTTCTATGGTAAGGTCGGGCATAGCGGCGTCGTTCTTATCATCGCGTACAGCCGTAAGATACGGATATTTCTTGTTTTCCCAACATGTGTCGAACTCTTCGGTTATGCCTCCGCAGCACTTAGAGAAGCGTGCGTCGCAAATGCTGTTCTTATACATCATAACCTGTCCGCGGGTAGCTTTTACAGCCTCAGCCACACTCTGGTTGGTAGCTTTGGTTATGCCTTGATAACGCTGGCAGTGATCGTCGGCGCATACGTCGAAGATGGTATGGTCTTCGCGGTCGTACCAACGGATATACTCTGTGTCGGTCTTTACGAACGAGAAGAAATCGCCCTGCTTCTTGCTCATGGCTTTACGCTTCTCTATCTGAGCCAACAGCCAGCTGCGCGATACTACCGCATGGGCCTTTAGAAACTCTAACGATGATGTGGCGTTCATCTCGGACGAGATGACGCTTGTAAGATAATCCTCAGCGGGCAGTATGTTGATAGCTGTAATCTTTCCTTCGTACACCACGAGTTTAAGGGTGCCTATGAAACTCTGGGTTTCCTGTCGCTCCCAGTGGAAGTTTATGCCGATGGTCACGTCGTAAAGCGAGAACGACGAGTCCTCATCAAGCGGCGTAAAGGTCAGCTCGCGATACACGTTGCCGTTCCATAAGATGCCTCCCTCTTCGAAAGACACTTGCTGGTTTCCGCTTACCGTTTCGCCTTTGGCAAGGAAACGTGCGTTGAGGGTGAAATGTATTTCTTGGGCATTGACTATGCCCACGCTTATTTCGGGTTCTTTCATATCTGTCTTATGTCTATGTGTGGGTGTTTAACTTAAAGGCTGACTACCTGTTTCTTTCAATATCCGCTCTATGATGCTTGCGTCATCCAGTCGGGTAAAGTCGGTTCTACGTATGCAGACTATATGTCCTGCCATATCTATGGCTCCGGGACTTATCAGCATCTGGCTGTCGTCTGTAGCGTAGTAACAGTCGGGACGATGCTTGCCGCGCGGAATGTATACTTGGTAGTATAATTTGGCGGATTCATCGTACCATGCCATCATGTTATATCTTGGTTCTGCTTCTCCTTGGTGCAGCGGCAGAGTGCTCAGGTATTGGTCTACCAACTCGGGCGATGTTTCGTAAGAACCGCCTTCGGTAACGAACGCCTGTACGGGGCAAGCATACTGACTGATGCTATAGCTCTTGCATACGCTTCCGTCGGGAGTAACGGCTTGTGCCACGGGAGTGGTATTCTTTATCCATTCAACCCAAGGCGACTCTATAAGATGAATGTTCTCTGTAGACGCTGCCTGCAAGTGGAAATGATCGGGCGCAGAAGCTCCGCATTGGGCACCGTTGTAGAACACGGTCATGTCTGTCTGCTTGAATCCATTGTTCATCCACCGTAAAATGCGTCCCGGTAATTGACGAGCCGTCTTATCCGCCAACACCTGCGGCTGATGTTTTACGCTTGAAATGGTGAAATGCTTCCGCATGATAGGATATGGATTAAGGCGGATGCTGAACTCTTCATCGAACCACGCCTCTATGTTATGCTGCTCTTTCGGCTTATTATCCAAGCACAAGAAGCACGGACGTTTTTCAATGGAAGCCTTATCCGTCTTGGCAAGAGTAGATTTCTCTCTGTACGGAAGGATATGCACGTAGTAATCGCCTACCGATTTAAGGAAGCACTGTCCGTTTTCGTATTTGGTCTGGGCTTCCTTAATGTTCTGATTCAGCAGAGGCCAAGTGCTGCGGTTGTCTGTAATGAAATCGTCGAGAGTGGGCTTGTGGAACATTATTCCGTTCAGTTCTTTTCTCTTGGTTATTTCAAGCGTGCGCAGACTGTCTTTATAATCATTATTACGGTTGGTCTTCTCTATGCTTAACGCCGCATCGGAGTTTCCTTCCCATCGGCGGCACAGATATAACACATCGTATATTCGTCCTATAGGGAAACGGCGAGAGATAGCCAGTCCGAGTGCATAGTCCTCGCCATAGCTGGTGTTGGGTACTCTGATTTCTCTAAGCAACGGTGTGAAGAAAGCACGTGGCGCTCCAAGTCCGTTGATGCGCAACGCGTTGTTATGACCGTTGTCGCTGGTCCATTCCTTATGGTCTATTACGCCAGGCGGAATAGGCTCCAAGCTGAAGTTAGTCATCTGATAAGTACCGATAACCATAGCGCACTGTTCCTGGCGGAACTTGTCAACTATCTTCTGCAGAGTATCGGGCGAGCTGTATAAGTCATCGCTATCCAACTGCACGGCGAATCTTCCGCATAGAGGATGGTTTACGCCGAGATTCCAGCATCCGCCTATACCCAAATCGGTACGTTCGGGGATGATGTGAATGACCGACGGATTATCCTTATATTGCTCTATGGCCTCGGTAGTGCCGTCTGTAGAATGATTGTCTATTACGATGATATTGTATTTGAAATCGGCTTTCTGTGAAAGAGCGGAACCTATGGCGTCGTTCACCGTGCGCACACGGTTGTATACGGGGATGATAACCGACGCTTCGAACTCAAAACTGCCTTCGTTCAAGTCGATGCGGCTTTTTACCGGCGACAACAAAGCGCCTATTCGTTTCAGATATCTAGTAAACGCCACTTCGCGCTCTATCTGCACCTGACGGTTGCGAGGGTCTACATAGTCGAACTGCTTCTGGCCTGACAAGCGCATATCGTTCTCTTTCTCTGTGTAAAGATATTCGCGGATATGAGTAAGCGTGTAGAAGCGCGACAACTCCAGACGTATGGCATATACAGCCGAGTTTCGGTAAGATTCTTTTGAAGAGTTCAGCGTACAGAGCGCACTTTTAAGGAAATCACTGCGGAACATAAGCAGCGGTCCGAAGTCAAAGTCATCTCGTACGCTACCCATTTGATAGTCGCACACCGGGTGAGCCTCTCTCCTTCCCTCCTTAATCTGATACCTGTCGGCATACGCCATAGCCGCGTTCGATGTTTCCAAGTAGTCTATCATACGCTGCAATGCCATATACCCAAGCTCTATTTCGCGGGCCTGCGTACAGATCAATATGTAGTCGGTATTATTTAGCTTGACTAAAGTGTTCCATGTGTCGGTATCTTCTATAGAGCCGACTTTTATTATACTGCTATTGGGGGCGAGTGTCTTGTCAGTTTCCGTGGCCGACAGAAAGTAAATATGGTTCACGTTCTGACATTGCGACAACTCTGTTATAATCTTACACGATAAGCTTTCGTCGATGTAAGGAAAGTAGCAGGTTATGTTTTTTTTCATTTATAAATGCATTTATATCACAAAGGTAGGATATATATCTGATTTTTGCATAACTTTGTGCAGTAAAAGTATAGTGTAAGAATATAAATGAGTGATATAAAGACACCCTTGCTAGGTAAAAATCCTGCAGAGATACAAGAGATTGTACAAGATTTGGGCATGCCCAAGTTTACCGCCAAACAGATATTGGAGTGGCTGTACAAAAAGAAAGTATCTTCTATTGATGAAATGACCAATCTCTCTTTGAAGAACAGAGAGCTTTTATCCGAAGACTACGAAGTAGGCGCTTCGGCCCCCGTTCATGAAATGCGCTCAGTAGACGGAACCGTGAAGTATTTGTTCTGCACACCTAAGGGAGACTATATCGAGTCGGTCTATATCCCCGATGGCGACCGTGCCACTCTGTGTGTATCGTCGCAAGTAGGCTGTAAGATGAACTGCAAGTTCTGTATGACAGGCAAGCAGGGATATACCGATAATCTTACGCCATCTCAGATTTTAAATCAGATTTATTCTATTCCCGAACGCGACACCCTTACCAATATAGTGTTTATGGGTATGGGCGAGCCGTTCGATAACCTTGATAACGTATTGCGTGCCCTTGATGTGCTTACATCAGATTACGGTTACGCATGGAGCCCTAAACGTATTACCGTATCTACGGTTGGATTGAAGAAGGGACTTGAGCGTTTCCTTAATGAAAGCGATTGCCATCTGGCGGTAAGCCTTCATTCGCCTTTCCCGTCTCAGCGTGCACAGCTGATGCCAGCCGAGAAAGCATTCTCTATAACCGATATCATTGAGATACTGCGCAACTATGATTTCAGCAAGCAGCGCCGTCTCTCGTTCGAGTATATCGTGTTTGGCGGCGTAAACGATAGCTTGATTTATGCCAAGGAACTGGTGCGCATACTCCGCGGACTGGATTGCCGTGTTAACATGATACGTTTCCATGCCATACCTAATGTAGACCTTCACGGATCGGATATGGACACTATGGTTACTTTCCGCGATTACCTTACGCAGCATGGCGTGTTCGCCACCATACGCGCATCGAGAGGCGAAGACATATTCGCTGCATGCGGTATGCTTTCTACAGCCAAACAGCAGGCAGAGAAAGAAGATGCGGCTGCCGATAAATGATTTAAATAGTATAAACATAAGATAATTTAATAAGGACTATGAAACGATTTGTTTTCTTATTGAGTATGTTTTGCGTGGCACTAGCTATGGTGTCTTGCAAAGGCGAAGGAAAAAGCATGTTGACACCAGCATCTAGCGGACGTCCGTACGAAGTCCTGGTAGTAGCCGACGATAACTGTTGGATGAACAAAGACAGTGCCTTGTATCATGTTCTCGATACCGACGTACCTTGTCTGCCACAGTCTGAACGCTCGTTCCGTATTTCAAGAGTGCGCCCAGCATTTTATGATAAGTCGATGCGTTTGTTCCGCAACATAGTATTGGTGGATATCGACGCAAGCAAGTATACGCAGACCAAGTTCAAGTTTGCCCGCGATGTGTATTCTTCACCTCAGATGATTATGACTATCCAGTCGCCATCGCAGGAAGAATTCGATAAATACGTGTCTCGTAACGGACAGGCGATAGTAGATTTCTTCACCCGTGCAGAGATGAACCGCGAAGTGGCTCTGCTGAAGAAGAAACACAACAAGACCATTTCGGCTAAGGTAGGTTCTATGTTCGATTGCGACATCTGGATGCCGATAGAAATGGAGTCGTATAAATCGGGCGATCATTTCTTCTGGGCTTCTACCAACCTGAACGACCTGAACTTCGTGATGTATTCTTATCCGTTTCGTGATAACAACACTTTCACCAAGGAATATTTCATCGCAAAGAGAGACTCGGTTATGAAAGTCAACCTGCCGGGAGCTCGCGAAGGCATGTATATGGAAACTGCCGACTCTATCTTTGTAGAGGCACGAAACATCAGTGTTGACGGCGACTTCGCTTACGAAGTACGTGGACTGTGGGATATGAAAAACGACGCAATGGGCGGTCCGTTCGTATCGCACGTTAGAGTAGACCGTGCCAACGCTCGTGTGGTAGTCGTAGAAGGATTCGTGTACAATCCGGCAAAGCTTAAACGCGACCTTATCCGCCGCCTTAACGCAGCTCTCTATACTTTGAAATTGCCATCACAGAAAGCGGTAGCAGAAATACCGGTAGAAGGCGACGGCTTCACTGAAGAGAAGATTGTTCCGGACGAAACACCCGATAATAAAGCTAATAAATAATAAGATAATGGAAGATAGAAAGATAAGAGTGGGTATCACCCACGGAGACATAAACGGCGTAGGCTATGAAGTGATACTGAAAGCGTTTTCAGACCCTACCATGCTCGACTTGTGTACTCCTATTATATATGGATCGCCAAAAGTAGCAGCGTATCATCGTAAGGCTATGGATATACAGACCAACTTCAGCATTGTAAATTCCATCTCGGAAGTACAAGACGGACGTCTGAATATCATTAACTGCACAGACGATGAGCTGAAGGTAGAATTGGCTAAGCCTACGGCAGAAGCCGGACAAGCGGCGTTGGCAGCTCTTGAAGCGGCGTTGCAGGATTACCGCGACGGATGGTTCGACGTACTCGTTACGGCTCCTATAAACAAACATACCATACAGTCGGACACATTCCACTTTCCCGGACATACTGAGTATATAGAGGAACGTGTAGGCGAAGGACAGAAGGCACTTATGATATTGCTGAAAGGCGATTTCAGAGTAGCGTTGGTTACAGGACATATCCCTGTGAGAGAGGTGGCAGAAACCATCACTCAGGAGCTTATCATGGAGAAGATAGCTATTTTCCATCGCTCACTGAAATACGATTTCGGAATTGACAGTCCACGTATCGCTGTGTTCTCACTCAACCCTCATGCAGGCGACGGCGGTTTGATCGGCTCGGAAGAACAGACAGTTATCATTCCGGCTATTCAGGAGATGGTGAAGAAAGGCGTTCAGTGCTTCGGACCTTATCCAGCCGACGGATTTATGGGCTCGGGCAACTATCGTCATTTCGACGGTATCTTAGCTATGTATCATGATCAGGGCTTGGCTCCTTTCAAGGCGTTGGCTATGGACGAAGGCGTGAATTATACCGCCGGACTTCCTATCGTGCGCACATCGCCGGCTCACGGCACTGCATACGACATCGCCGGTCAGGGCATCGCATCCGAAGACTCGTTCCGTCAGGCTATCTATGTAGCACTCGATATTTTCCGCAACCGTGTGTTCGAAGAAGAAATCAGCGCACGTCCGCTACGTAAGCAGTATTACGAAAAACGCGACGACAGCGACAAACTGAAGCTGGACAGCGTGGACGAGGAATAAAAACAAATCTCTTTTTTTTCAAATAACATAACAAAGGTATTTGCAGCCCCGAGTAGCAGTGATGCTTCTCGGCGGTTGTTTTTTTATGATATTATTTATATCAATCACAATATATGGAAGCAAAACATACTTCATTAGTAGGAAGCCAGTATAAGATTCCTTTCATACTGGTTACTTCTTTGTTCTTTCTGTGGGGATTCGCCCACGCTATTCTTGATGTACTCAACAAGCATTTTCAAGAGGTATTGGATATTTCGAAGGCGCATTCGGCTTTTGTACAGGTCACCATGTATATGGGGTATTTCATTATGGCCATTCCTGCCGGACTTTTCATCAGTCGTTATGGTTATCGTAAAGGTGTTGTTTTCGGACTGCTGCTTTACGGCATCGGAGCGTTTCTGTTTGTGCCGGGACAGTATTTGTCATCGTTCAACGTATTCTTGTTCGCGCTGTTCGTTATCGGTTGCGGACTGACGTTCTTGGAGACCGCCGCCAATCCTTACGTAACCGAACTTGGTGATAAGGAAACCGCTGCCAGCCGATTGAACTTGGCGCAGTCGTTTAACGGAGTAGGATGTATCTGCGCTCCGCTTCTTACTGGCTTGCTGTTGTTCTCTAACGACTCCGACGCTCCGTCGTCGGGCAATGTGGCTTTGCCTTACGTCTGCATGGGGGTACTGGTGCTTATAGTAGCGTTTGTCTTTACCCGTGTTAAGTTGCCCGAAATTCCTCATCATGAAGAAGTTGATACCGAAGGTCATAAGGTGGGACTGTGGTCGCATCGTCTGTTTATCTTCGGATTGATTGCCATATTCGCGTACGAAATAGCCGAGATTTCCATCAATAGCTTCTTTATCAATTATGTGGTAGAGCAGCAGTGGATGAACGCCCGCCACGCTTCACTGATATTGTCGTTCGGTGGATTGGGACTCTTTATGGTGGGCCGTTTTGTAGGTAGTTGGATTATGCAGCGTGTAGCGGCTCAGAAGATGTTGTTCTACTGCGCTACAGGTACGGTAATTACTACTACCGTTGTACTCCTAGATTTGGGATATGTTTCTTTGGTAGCCCTACTGTGCGGCTATGCTTTCGAAGCTATTATGTTCCCTACTATTTTCGCGTTGTCGCTTAACGGACTGGGTAATCACACCAAGCGTGCGTCTTCTTTCCTTATGATGTCGCCGGTAGGCGGTGTAGTTGGCCCGTTGCTTATGGGATATGTAGCCGATGTAACCACAATGGTTTCGGCTTTTACCGTGCCGTTGGTAGCGTATGCCGTGGTATGGCTTTATGCACGTAAAATGGTTTCGGTTTCATCAAAAGGGTAAAACCTTTAAATATAACAAATGCGCCTCATGAAATCTTGAATTTCATGAGGCGCATTTGTTATATTCAGGCTGACACCTTAATATTATATCTTATACGCTTTCAGCGGACTATCTTTTACTATTTGCATTGCCTGTTCTTCTGTTCCGCTGAAGGGACCTGATTTTTCGAGCTTGATGGTAGACATGGCTGCGGCAAAACATCCCGACTCTTCTACCGATGCACCTTTGCTGCGCATGTACAGATAGCCAAGCATGTATGTGTCTCCGCATCCGGTGGCATCTACTATTTCTTTTGGAGGATATGCCGGTATCTTGTAATAACATCCGGCAGTGTGAACTATAGAACCTTCGCTGCCTAAGGTGAGCATAACTTCCTTTACTCCCCATTCGGCTAAGAGAGCTGCCGCTTCCTTGTAATCATCCAGTCCGGTCAATACCTTTGCCTCGTGCTCGTTTACCTTCAGGATGTCTATGTACTTCAACGCCTCGCGCTTCTCTTTCCAGTCAACCGGATATACCTTCTCGCCTCTTACCTCGCGCAGATAACCCTGAGCATCGACCGAAAGGATACCTTTGTCCGACAAGTATTTTATTACTTCAAGCGAGAAGTCGTCGCTAAGCAGACTGCCCAAATGGAATATCTTGGCTTCAGCGTCCTTCAATTCTTCTACTGTGAATGGGTCTGCCTTAGCCAATACACGTTGCTTGCGGTCGTTCTGGTTCTCACCGTAAGCGTTCTCAAAATACACCGTATGACGGCTTGGTAGAACATCCACACGGATACCCTCGTAATATGGTTCTATCATAAGAGAAACCTCAGCAAACTGACCGGCTCCGC